>WNGE01012463.1_pt1 | contig 11626 bp, 9 predicted proteins | sample 5400651 | NCBI WGS metagenome assembly WNGE01 (sample SAMN13153370, study PRJNA577476) | soil metagenome | isolation source: 60 cm soil or saprolite under grassland replicate 2 | place: USA:California | collected 2016-06-15 | reverse complement strand
CAGAAAATGTTGGAAATGCTCACTGATCGGGATTATCTTCGCCATCGGGTGTAGGTCTCCTTTTCAGGAACGGCTTTCGCTTGTCAGGCAAAGCCAACTTACACCCTCTCGCCTTTTACACAATCAACGTTACGTCACCCCGTCGTAGTCGACAAATCATGCTCGTGTAACCGCTCCAGCGATCTCGAAACCCAGCTAGAAGGAGCTGTTGCGGTGAGAGCCTGCGGTGGAAGCAAGAACGAAAAACAGAATGAACGACTACGAACTAATGAACGCGCCTGAACAGACACACACAGCAGCACTATGTTTCACGGTTTCTGTTGCGCGGGTTTCATAGGACCGGAAAGAAAGTGTATGTCTTCGACAAATTGACCGGACGAGTCCTCCCGCTTCTGAATTTCAGATAACCCCAGTCGTGCTGAACAACACCATCAATCCAGGTGACGGGATTCGCGGAACTTTGGGCGTCGGGGTCAGAGGTATCGAAAGCTCTCTTGACAAATTCCTCAGCGCAGTAGCAGAATCTTACTGGCGAATAAAAAGCGAACAAACTCTGGATTCGCCTTGCGGCAATCCTTCCGGATGGCCTGAAGTTCCCTGAAATTCTAAGGTCCATTTATGTCTTCTTCTTCCCTGTGTTGTGCCGAAATGGCCTTGGGCCGTCTACCTGGCTTTTTACCGAAGTCCGGGCCGGCGCTGGTTCTAGAACGGCTATCGCAGATGCCGAGGCTGGTCGCTGTTACTCCCGCGTCGCGGCTGGAGGTAAGGCCCGCGCCGGAGATGGTTTCCATTGGAATTCGAGAACTGGATTCGCTCACCGGAGGACTACCACGCGGATGTCTAACTGAAATTTGCGGTCCGGATTCTTCGGGGCGAACCAGCGTGCTGCTGGCGGCGCTCGCGGCGGCTACCCGGCGCGAGGAATCTTGTGCTCTTGTAGATGCCAGTGACGCTCTGGATCCTGCCTCGGCTGCGGCGGTAGGAGTTGACTTCGGGAGATTGCTTTGGGTGCGATGCGGGGGAGCGGACGTCGGATCTCAGACTTCAGGCGCCGGTATTCAGCCATCAGCTTTCAGATATCAGAATTCACCCTCTGGATTTGATCCTCGATGGGCGAGGTCCGAACGCCGAAGTCCGGGGTCAGCATTTCCGGTCGAGCAGGCACTACGTGTTACCGACCTGCTGCTGCAAAGCGGCGGATTTGGCATGGTGGCCGTAGATTTGGGTGACATTCCGTTTCGCACCGCGCGGCGCATTCCTCTTGCTTCCTGGTTCCGCTTTCGGCGTGCGGTAGAGCGTACGCCTACAGTGTTGCTTGCGATTACGCAAGCTCCGTGCGCGCAGAGTTGCGCGGCACTGTCGCTGAAATTGCGGTCTTTGGCCATCGGTCGTAACTCTTCGGGGAAGCGTTCAAGCATCAGCTCTCAGTTTTCAGCTTGTTCACATACGCATCTTTTTGAAGGACTGAAGATCGAAGGAGAAATTTTGCGATCGCGGCTGGAGCGAAAGCAGCCGCAATCGGTGAGGACCGGGTTCACGACCAAAGCCATGTCAGCCGGATAGCTTGCGCTACGTTTTGGCTGACGACTGAAGACCGACTACTGATGACTGCCTTTGCCTGCATCTTCGTTCCCGATTTTCCTGTGCAAGCGCTGCTGCGTGTGGAACCGGATTTGCGATCGCAAGCCGTGGCCGTGCTCGAAGGCAAAGCGCCTCTCGAAAAAGTTTTTGCCGTAAATGAACAAGCGCGGCGCGCCGGAGTCGAGATGGGAATGACGAAATTACAGGTGGAAGCTTGCCCTGAGCTTGTGCTGAGAACGCGCTCACCTTTGCAGGAAAACTCCGCTCATGCTGCGTTGCTGGATTGCGCGCAATTGTTCTCGCCGTGCATTGAAGATGCGGGCTGTGACACGATCATTCTTGATCTCGCCGGCATGGAATCGCTTTTCGGCCCGCTGCCGAAGATCGCTCACGACATAGCACGGCGCGCGTCAGATTTCGGGTTTGAAGCTAATGTAGCGGTGGCGGCGAATCCGGATGCCGCAGTAATTGCGGCCCGCGGCTTTCCCGGAATCACTGTGATCGCAGAAGGAAAAGAAGCAGAGCAGTTGGGAAGTCTGCCGGTGGAAGTGCTGCTTGCGGATGGGTCTGATCTAGATCGCGCGCAAATTTTGCACACACTCAGCCGCTGGGGCATCCGCAATCTCCGCGCCCTGGCGGCGCTGCCGGAGATTGCGCTGAGTGAGCGGTTAGGGCAGGAAGGAGTTCGCCTGCAACAGTTGGCACGTGGGGCAACTTCCCGCACGTTGGTTCCGGTGGAACCGCCCCTGGTTTTTGAAGAAGCCATCGAACTGGAGCACCCGCTGGTTTTACTGGAGCCATTGGCATTTCTGTTGGCTCGAATGTTGGAACAACTGTGTGCGCGATTAAGCGCGAGAGCTCTAGCCACACAGGAAATACGGTTGCAACTTGAACTTGATAATGGCTCTCATACCAAAACTTTTCATCGTACGCTCCGGCTTCCTGTTCCTTTGCTCGATGAAAAGATTTTTCTCAAACTCTTGCAACTTGATTTGAACGCGCATCCTCCGGGCGCTCCCATCGCCACAATTCATTTATCAGCCGAGCCGGTACGGTCGCGGGCCGCGCAGAATGGGCTGTTTCTTCCTCCTTCGCCAGAGCCGGAAAAACTCGAGCTCACGCTGGCTCGAATTGCCGGCATTGTGGGAGAAAACAAAGTTGGCGCTGTGCAGATGATGGATACACATCATCCGCAGGCATTTCAAATGCAGCGATTCATGCCGGAGGATGTTCGACCGCAGATCTCTGCAGCTAAAGCTGAAAATTTCTCTCCATCATGTCCGCAGAGCAAAGATGGGATGGTCACTGCCCTGCGTATTTTTCGTCCGCCGGCGTTCGCCACCGTGAGCATGCGGGATGGCGTGCCTGCGCGAATCACTTGCCCCAAGCGCAAACAAATAGATGGAGAAATTCTCTGGGGCGCTGGGCCCTGGCGCTCTTCCGGAGATTGGTGGGAGCGGGAAGGATGGTCGCGCGATGAATGGGACATCGCTGTGCAGCAGGAAAGTGGAATCGCGTTATATCGTTTGGTTCGCGATCTGCTCAGTGGAAGATGGTTCGTGGAAGGAACCTACGATTAAATGTGGCAACTGAGAACTGGGAACTGATTTTTATCAAGAAAGCAGTTCTCAGTTCCCGGTTCTCAGTTCTCAGTAACGGCTTTGCCGAGAATCTGATGTATATAGAGTTTCACGCCCGCTCTGCTTTCAGCTTTCTCGAAGGCGCATCTCTTCCTGAGAGCTTGATTGAGACCTGCGCAAATCTGGGTATGCCTGCGATGGCACTGCTGGATCGAGATGGAGTGTATGGTGCGCCGCGCTTTTACATGGCATCGAAAAGAGCAGGAATCAAAGCGCACATTGGGGCAGAGATCAATTGCGAAAACTTTTCAATTCGCAATTGTCAATTTGCAATTGGACAGCAAATTTCTAAGCCGCGAATTGGTAACCAGAAATCGAAAATCGAAAATAGTTTTCGCCTTCCCCTACTGGTTTCTTCACGTGCCGGCTATCAGAATCTCTGCCGCCTGATCACAAAGATGAAGCTGCGTGCCAAAAAAGATGAAGGAGCGGTGCGCGAAGACGAACTGCGGGAACATGCGGCAGGATTGGTCTGCCTGACCGGCGGAGACAATGGGCCTCTCTCTCTTGCTCTCGCTCGCGGCGACAACACGGAGGCACGGCAGTCAGTCGAATGTCTAGCCGATATTTTTGGACGAGAGAACGTCTATGTCGAATCGCAGCGGCATTTCCATCGCGAACAGGAGGCCCGCAATCATGCCGCTATTGAAATTGCCCGCTCACTTCAGCTTCCTCTGCTCGCGACCAACGGGGTCTGTTATGCCACTCCACGCGAACGCGAACTGTGCGATGTATTCACCGCCATTCGCAATCATTGCACGCTGGCAACTGCAGGACGCTTGCTGGCGCGCAACTCTGAGCGGCATCTGAAGTCGCCGGAAGAAATGCAGAAGTTGTTCCCTGATTTTCCGGAAGCCATCGCCAACACAGCGGAACTTTCTTCCCGGCTCGAGTTCACGCTGAAAGATCTCGGATACGAGTTTCCGAAATATCCCGAATCCGAGGGCGAAACCATGATGTCTTTCCTGCGGGAGCGCACGCGGGAAGGTTTTCAGCAGCACTACGGCAGAGCGACAGCAGATTTGCGAAATCGTGCCCGCCAGCAAGTAGAACGCGAATTACACCTGATCGAGAAACTCAAACTTGAGGGTTATTTTCTGATCGTTTGGGACCTGGTGCGCTTCTGCCGTGAGCAGAAAATTCTAGTTCAGGGGCGCGGATCGGCAGCCAACAGTGCCGCGTGTTATTCGCTCGGCATCACCGCGATTGATCCGGTGGGCATGGATTTGCTGTTCGAGCGCTTTCTTTCGGAAGAGCGCGGTGAATGGCCGGATATCGATCTCGATCTTCCCAGCGGAGATCAGCGCGAGCGCGTCATTCAATATTTATATAAGCGATATGGCGAGCGCGGCGCTGCCATGACTGCGAACGTGATTACTTATCGCAGCCGCATGGCAGGGCGCGAAATGGGCAAAGCTCTCGGTTTCGATCCCGAAACTCTCGACAAAGTTTCCGCCGCGGTTTCTACCTGGGAATATCGCGATTCAAACGACACGTTTGATCATCGTTTTCGCGATGCCGGGCTTGATCTCAATCACCCTCGCTTGCGCAAATATTTTGAGCTGTGCGTGGCGGTGCAGGATTTGCCTCGGCATCTCGGCCAGCATTCAGGTGGCATGGTCATTTGCCAGGGGCAGCTCGATTCTGTTGTTCCGCTCGAACCTGCTTCCATGCCGGGGCGCGTTGTTGTGCAGTGGGATAAAGATGACTGCACGGATCTCGGCATTATTAAGGTAGACCTGCTTGGGTTGGGGATGATGGCTGTTCTGGAAGACTCGCTCGAACTGATTCGCAATCATTACGATGAAGAAGTTGATCTGGCTCATCTGCCGGCGGACGATCCCGACGTGTATTCCACTCTGCAAAAAGCCGATACGATCGGCATGTTCCAGATCGAGAGCCGCGCGCAGATGTCGTGCTTGCCGCGTCTGCGGCCACAACGCTTTTATGACATCGTCGTGCAGGTTGCGATCATTCGCCCCGGACCGATTGTCGGGCAGATGGTGAATCCTTATTTACAGCGAAGGCAGGGGCGTGAAGAGGTCACATATGCGCATCCATCCCTCGAACCTGTGCTCAAGCGAACGCTGGGTGTGCCGCTGTTTCAAGAGCAACTTTTGCGCATGGCTAAGGTGGTCGCCGGTTTCAGCGGCGGCGAAGCCGAAGAACTTCGCCGCGCCATGGGATTCAAGCGCTCGGAAAAGCGCATGCGGGAAATTGAGACCAAGCTGCGCGCCGGCATGGATCGCAATGGAATCTCTCGCGAAGCGCAGGAGCAGATCATTCTCTCGATTACTTCATTCGCTTTGTACGGATTCCCCGAGTCCCACGCTGCCAGCTTTGCGCTGATCGCCTATGCCAGCGCTTATTTGAAGTGTCATTACCTGGCCGCATTCACGGCTGCGCTGCTCAACAACCAGCCAATGGGGTTTTATCGTCCTGCGACGATCGTCAAAGACGCGCAGCGGCACGGGCTGAAAGTGCTGCCAGTGGATGTGATGAAGTCGGAGTGGAAATGTACAGTCGTGAATTCAGTCATTGGTTGTGCGCCGTTGGACATTGGCCAAAAAGCCGAACGCCCAGCGCTTCGCCTTGGCCTCCGCTATGTTCGTGGGTTGCGCGAAGAAGCTTCACAGGCGTTGGTACGCGAGCGCAATCAGACTCCATTTACTTCTATTCATGATCTGGTCCATCGCGTTCCGGAATTACGTAAAGACGAACTGAATACCTTGGCTGAAATTGGCGCACTGAATTCAGTTCTCAGTTCTCAGTTGCCAGTTGCCAGTGATTCGGATACAACTAGAAACTCGAAACTGCATAGAAGGGATGCTCTCTGGCAAGTCGAGCGCGCTGTCCGCTATTCCGGACCGCTGCTGGAAGAACTGCCGGAGCCGGATTCAAAATCTCCACTTGAGCGGATGAATGATGAAGAACGACTGGTCGCCGATTTCCGTGGAACTGGGCTGACCGTCGGCCCGCATCCGATGGCCTATCATCGTGAGCAACTGCAAAATGCTGGAGTTTGCCGGGCAATCGAACTCAAGTCCCTCCCCAATGGCCGCCGCACACGTATCGGAGGGTGTGTTATCGCCCGCCAGCGCCCGGGGACGGCAAAAGGATTTGTCTTTTTGAGTCTGGAGGATGAAACCGGGGTTGCTAACGCCATTATCAATCCAGACCTGTTTCAGAAAAATCGTCTGCTGGTAAGTTCTGAGCAATTTCTCATGATCGAAGGAATTTTGCAGAATCAGGATAATGTGATTTCCGTAAAAGCCGAACGCGTGCTGCCCTTGGCCATCACCCAGGCCGAAACCGTTTCGCACGATTTTTATTAATCCTTTTCCCATCAAGACCTAATTTTTTTTACTGGCTCTTCCCACATCCACAGCATTTCGGTTTATTATTGAGTACATCATCCGCCACAATCTATGCAGGACCCGAGTACCAGAGGAGTCCAGCGTGTATGTGGCTGGTTCATCAATTTTCGGTTCATTATTGGACCTTGGTATCTGTAAGGAGTATCCAAATTATGGCTAGAGCAAAGTCCCCCCGCAATGGCAATGCCCGCAAAGCGGAAGTAGCAACCATGCCAGTAGTGACTTCACCCGATGTGAAGCAGGGCTCTTTCTCCATCGACCTGGAGACCGAAATCCGCCGTCGTGCCTATGAACTGTACGAGCAGCGCGGCTGTACGCCGGGTCAGGAGAATGAAGACTGGCTGATCGCGGAACGCGAGGTTCTCTCCCGTTATAATCATCAGCAGAGTGCTTAGGCCCTGGAACTCCGGTTCCCGGCTTCCCAGCCATAAAGCGATTGTGCGCCGCTTGGACTGAACGGAGTTCCGAATGCCTGAAATCCTGCTCATTGATGACGATGCTACACAGTTGCGCTTGCGCGAGGCTGTCTTGCGCGAAGCAGGTTTTGCCGTTTTGACGTCCGAAACGGCGCATGAAGCGCTCGCTCTGCTGGGTAATCCCGTGCTGAGCAATGCCCTTCGGCTGATCATCACTGATCACGTCATGCCCGGGCCAAGTGGCGCCGCGTTCGCACGCGAACTCCGCCGCTTCAGCCGGGTTCCGGTTATTGTTGTGAGCGGCATGGCGGAAGCAGAGGAGGAGTACGAGGGACTGGATGTCCGTTTCCTGGCGAAGCCCTGCCTTCCTGAGGAGCTAATCCGCCAGGTTCGGAATGTGTTTCGGTCGCGAGATGCGCAACTAAGAACTGGCAACTGAGAACTGATAACTGGTTTTCTCGAGAGAACGGCAGTTCTTAGTTGCTAGTTCTCAGATCTCAGGACTGTAACCCTAATCTCCAACGCATCTTCCGTCGCCGATCCCCCTGGATTCCCGGTAGTGGGCTGTTTTGAATTTTCACGCTGCTTTAGCCTCGCGCGCTTCTAGCACTCCAATCAATTCTTCCAGCGTCCAAACATGGTCCGCAAGTCCAGATTCCATCGCGGGTGTGACCCTCAGCGTTTGGTGGACACGGCAGAAATTGTAGTACGCATGATAGATCGCAACCATGTGGCAGTGATTCTCGAATTTCTTTGAGAATGCGTTTGTTAACCGCGTGAACCGTCGCACTCCCATTCTAAGGTTCAAAGTTTGTCTCTCGATAAAGCTGGTAGAGATGTGCTGAGGGTCTGGCGATCCGCTAAGAACACCTGTGCGAATGCCGATACACCGAGCAGGGCTATAGCGGGTTTCAGGACTGTCAGAAGGTGCGCCATACAGCTTTATCAGCATCGCGTAATCCACGTCCATTCCGAATGCGCCCTCAACAGCTTCGGCATAGGCCCGATGCCCGTCAGTTGTAATCTGAATGCGCGTGGTTACCCGCGATGCTAAATCCTCCATGAATGTGTAAGCCCATTCCGCGTCACGTCCACCACACAAATACGAGAGAATCAGCTTGGAATCCGCGTCAATTGCGGTCCAGGTCCACACGTCACCTGCCCCGCTGCCTTTCTTTTCTTCGGGTACGTTCTTAGCTTTGGCATAGCAGAAAGCCCAAACCTCGTCACACTGGACGCGACGGGTAGGAACGCCACGAACTGCACGCTTGTGATACTCGGCACAAGCTGTTCCAAGGTCACAAATCAGCTTGGTAACAGCATCTTTGCAGGCTCCGGTTAGCCTAACCGTGCCCCGAATACTGTTTCCTTCTACCAAAGCGTTTACGACTTGTGCTCTTCTCTCTGTAGTTAAGCGGTTCATAACTGCCGATCTTTTAGTAGCCGAAGAAGTTCAAGACGAAAGTGAAAGGGGGCGCTCCACAATTGACTTTCCCTATCTAGACCTCGACGCTGGTATCGAGGTCGCCAAGGCCGTCCATCAGTTTGGTTCCTCTTGTACCTGGGATCAACTCGCGGCGCAAATGGGGCAGGCGGCGAAGGGCGGAGGTTTCAGACTCCGCGTAATGACTGCGAAAATTTTCCGTTTGGTGACCTATGCCCAGCAGACCGTAACGCTGACTAGACTTGGGATGCAAATGTGCGACGAAACTCAGGAGAAGGCTGCAAGAGCAGATGCCTTCCTAGCAGTTCCCCTTTACAACGCGATCTACAACAGGTTCGAGGGAGTAGCCCTACCTCCCGTCGATGGACTGGAAGCGGAAATCACAAACCTTGGAGTAGCTCCAAAGCAAAAAGGGAAAGCTCGCCAAGCCTTTCAGCGATCCGCCACGCAAGCCGGTTATTTTTGGTCCGGTCCCAATCGTTTGGTAAAGCCCCCAGTCAAGGCCAGCGCTGCTCCGCCAATCACGCCGGTTGTTGAGCCAGAGAAGCCAGAGAAAAAGAAACGAGAGGATGATGACGAAGAACGCAGGCATCCGCTCATCGAAGGCTTGCTAAAGGAACTGCCGAAACCTCAATCTGAATGGACAACCGAGGATCGCAAGAATTGGCTTGAGATGGCCTCCGCGATCTTTAATGTGGTTTACAAAAACACAGACGACAGTCGTGGATCACTCAAGGTTGTCGTCGAAAGAAATTCTGCAAAGCAGTGAAATGCCGCAGCAGAACGGTGTTTCAGGGGAGCACGGTGATGCAACTGAAAATAATACCGAGTAGCCCTTTGTATCCTGCCTATCGTGCAGAGGGCTGTAATGAGAAACCCCAAATCAGATAACCTTCGCGGGGCACTCTGACTTGGGGCAGGTAGGCCCGCTCTCGCGGGCTGTTGCGACTACAGTCTATAGCTTTTCAACTCTAGCCCAGCGGGCTTTCGCAGCCTTCTGGGCTATTTCCTTGCGCCGTTCCGGTGACAGTTCCGCAGCTCTCGCTCTGCCGCCTTTCATCCCGCCAAGCTTGCCAAGTGCCACTGCCGCCGGATTCTTCTTGCGTGGCGGGAACTGCACGAGCTGCCGCTTGGGTTTTAGCGGTTCGCCAATCACCTGCTCTACCACACGCAGAGCGTTCTGTGCTACATCGCCCGTGCTTGAGCGTCTAGGCATGATAGGATTATGCCATGAAACCGACATGCTTGGTAGAGATTAATGTTGCAAATGCTGTCAACCACTTCCTCTATGGACTCCGCGTACACAAACATCCTCTTCCCATCTTTTGGTGCCCAGTGTGTGAGCAGCCAGTAGAGCCCGTAAAGCCGCGCCGTGGTACAAAACGTCCACACTTCCGGCACGTCAAAAAGACGAAATGCCTTGGCCCGAAATCATGGCACTGAAGGGGTTAAAGAAATTCAAAACAGCCCACTACCGGATTCCCTCCTTAGTTGCCTGCGCCCCTTCTTTCTGAAAAAATACGTATGGACCTTCCATGGCACAGATAGGCAGTTTTGCGCTCCTGCTCGCGCTGGCTCTGAGCGCTTACTCATTCTTGGCGGGATTACTGGCCTTGCTGCGTCCGGGCGCTGGGTCGGAACGCCTGGGAGAAACTGCCCGGCGGGCCGGAATCGCCGCTTTTGCGGTTGTTCTACTTGCGGCAGTGGTGCTGGTGATCGCCGCATTTCAGGATGATTTTTCCATCGCCTACATTTTCCATCACAGCAATCGCGACCTTCCCGCGCCCTACAAGTTTGCGACTCTCTGGTCAGGGCAGGAAGGTTCGCTGCTGTTCTGGTCGCTGCTGCTGTCAGCCTACGGATTGGTCCTGCGGCTGCGTCACAAAACTGACAGCCGTCTTTTCGCTCACGCTTCGGTAATCATTGCTGCAGTTCAGGTCTTCTTCTTGTTGTTGCTGAATTTTGCGGCGCATCCATTCGCGATCATGCAAGGCTCACAGCCTGAAGATGGCAATGGACTGAATCCGCTCCTGCAATATCCCGAGATGGTGATTCACCCGCCCATGTTGTATCTGGGCTACGTGGGCTTCACCGTTCCGTTCGCTTTTGCGCTGGGTGCGCTGATCATGCGCTATCCCGGAGAAAAGTGGATTCACATTACCCGCCGTTGGACGATGGTGACCTGGGGACTTTTGACCTGCGGCATCTTCCTCGGCGCGCATTGGGCTTATTCCGTGCTGGGTTGGGGCGGCTATTGGGGTTGGGATCCCGTCGAAAATGCCTCGTTCTTGCCTTGGCTCACGGGCACGGCATTCCTGCATTCGGTCATGATGCAGGAAAAGCGCGGCATGCTGAAGGTCTGGAATATGTGGCTGATCTTTGCCACATTCATGCTGTCTATCTTTGGTACGTTTCTCACGCGTAGCGGTGTAGTTAGCTCGGTACATGCGTTTGCGCAGTCTTCAATCGGCACATGGTTCGTGGTGTTTCTGAGCATTATCTTGGTGGTGTGCGGTGTGTTCTACGTGATGAATCACGAGCATCTGCGCAGCGAACATCGGCTGGAGTCGCTGGTTTCCCGCGAATCAAGCTTCCTGTTCAATAACCTGCTGTTTGTCGTCGCCTGTTTTGCCGTGCTCTGGGGTACGCTCTTTCCGATTCTTTCCGACTGGGTCCAGGGACACAAAATTACAGTTGGGCCTCCTTTCTTCAATCGGGTCATGATTCCTGTGGCATTACTTGTGCTGTTGCTGACCGCCGTCGGGCCGTTGCTGTGCTGGGGCAAAACGTCTGTAGACAGCCTAAAGAGAAATTTTCTCTGGCCTACGGTTGGGGCCCTGGCGATCGCGGCATTTTTAATAGCCACACCTGTGAGTTGGGGCTCCCCGTTCGGCATGAGGCCCTGGCACGATATTTCTTATCTTTACTCGCTGATGGCCATTACCCTCTCAGCGCTCGTGGCCTTCACTGTGATCTCGGAATTCATTCGCGGCGGACATGTCATCAGCCGCCACACCGGACAAAATCTTCTTGCCTCGATGGTCCATTTGGCCCACCGCAACACCCGCCGCTACGGCGGCTACATCGTGCATTTCGGGGTAATCGTCATCATCATCGGTTTTGCCGGGGCCGCATTTAATCAAGACAAAGAAAAAGAAATGGGCTTCG
>WNGE01022799.1_pt1 | contig 11627 bp, 9 predicted proteins | sample 5400651 | NCBI WGS metagenome assembly WNGE01 (sample SAMN13153370, study PRJNA577476) | soil metagenome | isolation source: 60 cm soil or saprolite under grassland replicate 2 | place: USA:California | collected 2016-06-15 | reverse complement strand
GACCGCGGCCAGGAGCTCGGGGGTCCCGCGGTCCTCCACCGCCATCGTCTGGACGATCGCGGGCACGTGGCCGCCGTGGCCGGCGAGGGACAGCATCGACTCGATCTCGGCCACCAAGCGGCCGGCCCCCTCGCGGTCGGCCTTGTTCACCACGAACACGTCCGCGATCTCCATGATCCCCGCCTTGAGGGCCTGCACCTCGTCGCCCAGGCCGGGCACGAGCACGACCACGCTGACGTCGGCCGTCCCCACGATCTCGACCTCGTCCTGGCCCACCCCCACCGTCTCGACCAGGATCACGTCCTTGCCCGCGGCCGCGAGCACGGTCAGCACGTGGCCGGTGGCCGCGGCCAGGCCGCCCAGATGGCCGCGGGTGGCCATGGAGCGGATGAAGACCTCCGGATCGAGGGCGTGGGCCTGCATGCGGATGCGGTCCCCCAGGATCGCGCCCCCGCTGAAGGGCGAGGTCGGGTCCACGGCCACGATCCCCACCGTCCTGCCCTGCCGCCGGAGGTGGGCGGTCAGACGATCGACCAGGGTCGACTTCCCCGCCCCCGGCGGTCCCGTCACCCCGACCACCAGGGCGGCCCCCGCCTTCGGGTAGAGCGCGGCCAGGAGGTCACGGGCCTCCGGCCGGCCGTCCTCCACCAGGCTGATCGCGCGCGCGATCGCGCGCACGTCGCCGCCCAGCACGCCAAGGTCGAGCGACGCGGGGGCGCCCACGGCCTATCGGACCATCCCCCGCAGACCGAGGAGCTCGCGGGCGATCACCAGGCGCTGGACCTCGCTCGTCCCCTCTCCGATCGTCCCCAGCTTGGCGTCGCGCAGGAAGCGCTCGACCGGGTAGTCCTTGGTGTAGCCGTAGCCGCCGTGGATCTGGATGGCGTCGAGGGCGATGTCGACCGCGGCCTCGCCCGCGAAGAGCTTGGCCATCGAGGACTCCGCGGTGTGCTCGCGCCCCTCGTCGCGCAGGCTGGCCGCGCGCCAGGTGAGGAGCCGGGCCGCCGCCACCGTGGTGGCCATCTCCGCGATCTTGAACTGCACCGCCTGGAAGTCCGCGATCGCGTGGCCGAACTGCTTGCGGTCCTTCGCGTACTTCATCGAGGCCTCGAGGGCGGCCTGGGCGATCCCCACCGAGAAGGCGGCGATGCCGATGCGGCCCCGGTCGAGGATCCGCAGGGTGTCGATGAAGCCCATCCCCTCGACGCCCAGCAGGTTGGCGACGGGGATCCGGCAGTCCTCGAACACGAGCTCGGAGGTGTCGGAGGAGCGCACCCCCAGCTTGTCCTCCTTCTTGCCCGCCCGGAAGCCCTTCGTGCCCTGCTCCACGATGAAGGCCGAGATGCCCTTCTTGCCCTTGCTGCGGTCGGTCACCGCCATGACCACCGCGGTGTCGGCCACCCGGCCGTTGGTGATGAAGGTCTTCGATCCGCTCAGCACCCAGTGGGCGCCGTCGCGCACGGCGGTGGTCTTGGTGCCCCCCGCGTCGGAGCCGGCGCTGTTCTCGGTGAGGCCCCAGCAGCCGACCTTTTCCCCCCGGGCCAGCGGCACCAGGTGCTTCTTCTTCTGCTCCTCGCTCCCCGCCAGGAAGATGTGGGCCGAGCACAGGCTGTGGTGGGCGGCCAGCGACAGCGCCACCCCCGCGTCCACCCGCGACAGCTCCTCCATGACCACGGCCCAGTCCAGGGTCGACATGCCCGAGCCACCGTACTCGGTGGGCCAGGCCACCCCCATGAGGCCGAGCTCGGCCAGCTTGGCGAAGACCTCGCGCGGGAAGGCCTGCTTCTCGTCCCACTCGCGGGAGTGGGGAGCCAACTCCCCCTCCGCGAACTCCCGCACCGTCTTCTTGAGGAGCCGCTGCTCCTCGCTCAGGTTGAAGTCCAAGTCCGCGGCCTCCCCAACCGCGCCGGGAATTCGATCTTAGGAGATGCGTGATTGACACGCCATCGAGGCGTCGCCTAACCTGCCGACCGGTCATGAGGCGCCGCCTGCTCGCCGCTTCTCTGCTCGCGGCCGCCGGCCTCCTCGGCTATGGGGTCTACGTACTGGCGGGCCTCCCCCCACGCGCCGAGGTGCGCGCCCTCGCCGCGAAGGACCCCGGCCCGACGAGCCTCATGCGCCAGGGGGAGGCCGAGGCGAGGGCCCGGGGGCGGAGCCTCCGCACCGTCCAGGTGTGGATCCCCCTCCAGCAGGTGTCCCGCAGCCTGATCCAGGCGGTGATCGCGTCCGAAGACCAGAAGTTCTTCGGCCACGAGGGAGTCGACTGGAACGCGATCCAGGAGTCGGTGGAGGCGAACGTCAAGAAGGGACGTGCCGTCCGTGGCGGCAGCACCATCACCCAGCAGCTCGCCAAGAACCTGTTCTTCGACACGCGCCGGAGCCTCACCCGCAAGCTGCGCGAGCTGATCGTCGCCTGGTGGCTCGAGCAGGACCTTCCCAAGGTGCGCATCCTCGCCCTCTACCTGAACGTGATCGAGTGGGGGGACGGCATCTACGGCTGCGAGGCGGCGGCCCGCGCGTACTACGGCAAGTCGGCCGCCGACCTCCTCCCGATCGAGGCCGCCGGTCTCGTGGCCATGATCCCCAACCCGCGTCGCATCAACCCCGTCGTGAGCCCGGCCCGCTTCGCGCGCGCGCAGAAGAGGGTGCTCTGGCTGATGGCCAGCGCCGGCTACATCGAGAAGGAGGTGGCGGGCCTGGGCACCGAGCCGCCGCCCGAGGTTCTCGAACCGGAGCCGCCGCCCGAGGTGCCCGAAACCGAGCCGTCGCCCGAGGTGCCCGAGACGGAGCCGTCGCCCGAGGTGCCTCCACCAGAGCCGCCGCCCGCGGTGCCCGAGGACGCAGCCGTGAAGGGCGTGTGAGCCGGCACACGACCTGCGCGCCCGCCTGGTTGTAGGATGAAGGACGTGGCGAAGCCGCGGCAGCTCACGGTCGGCGACTACATGACCGCGGACCCGATCACCCTGGAGCCGGAGGACAGCCTGATGCGCGCCCTCGAGGTGATGCGCCTCCGGGGAGTGCGCCGCATCCCGGTTGTGCTGGGCGGAATGCTGGTGGGCCTGGTCGTGGAGGGGGACTTGAAGCGGGAAGAGCCCTCGACCCTCACCGACTCCCAGGACGACTTCAACCGGGTGATGGAGGGGACGCCGATCTCGCGGATCATGGTCCAGAACCCCGTGACCGCGACCGCCGCCCAGCCCCTCGTGGAGGCGGTCGAGATCCTGCACTCCACGAAGTACGGCGCCCTGCCCGTGGTGGAGGAGGGACGCGTGATCGGCATCCTCACCGACAACGACATGCTGCGCGCCCTCATCGACCTGCTCCGCCGGGCCTAGGCCTCCTCCCCCGACCGGGCCAGATACACCCCCGTGAGGATGACGGCGGCGCCGAGCAGACGCCGCTGGCCGAAGCGCTCCCCCAGGAGCGCGTAGGCGAAGAAGCCCGAGAGCACGATGTCCACGAAGATGTAGAGCGAGGCATGGTCCAGGCCCTTCCGGACCACGGCCCAGTTCCAGATCCACATGCCCAGGTAGAGCGGCAGCAGGCTGGAGAAGAGAAGCGCCGTCCAGACGGCCGGGCCGAGCTGCGTCCAGGCCACCGCGCGCAGGTCGGCCTGCGCCCAGGCGGCGAGGGGGAGGGTGCCCGTCACCATGGTGACCATCATGGCCGTGTGTCCGGGATAGCGCGAGAAGAGCGGCCCGCTCACGAGGCCGTAGAGGGCAAAGACCAGAGCCCCCACCACATTGAGGAGATCGCCCACCCCGAAGGCCAGACGCCCTCCCCCGGCCGCTCCTTCCACGAAGAAGAGCCCGGCGCCGGCGAGCGCCACCAGGACGCCCCCCCACTGCCGCGCGGTGACGCGCGCTTCCGCGAAAGCGCGGAGAAGGCCGAGGGCGAAGAGCGGCTCCGTCCCCTGCAGCAGGTTGGTGGCGAACGCGCTCGTCCGCTTCAGCCCCTCCATGAAGAGGACCTGATACAGGGCCACTCCGAGCACGCCGGAGAGCAGGGCCCGCGGCAGGTCGCGCCGCGCGACCGTCCACGGGCCCTTCCGCGCGGTGGCGACGACGACCGCGAGCGCGCTGACCAGGAGATAGCGGCCGGCGGAGAGGGCCGCGGGCGTCAAGCCCCGCAGCAGCACCTTGAGAACGATCACGTTCAGGGCCCAGAAGACGCACATCAGGAGCAGGGCGGCCTCGACGACGGGCTCGACGAGCGAAGGGCGGGAGGATGCCGACGTCGAGACCTCTTCGGAGGGCTATGCGCGGCGGTTCGCCGGCCCGTTGGGGGCCTTCTTTCTCGACGCGCAGGCCCGCACGGTGCTCGAGCTGCTCCGCCCCTGGCCGGGGGCCGCGGTGCTCGAGGTGGGCGGCGGCCACGCCCAGCTCGCGGGGCCGCTGGTGGACGCGGGGCACGCGGTCACCGTCTACGGGAGCGATCCCGCCTGCGCCGCCCGCCTCCGTCCCTGGACCGACGATGGCCGGGTGGGGTTCCGCGCCGGCGACTTGCTGCACGCGCCGTGGCCGGACCGGTCCTTCGACGTGGTGCTGGCCTTTCGGCTGCTCCCCCACGTGACGCGCTGGGCGGCCTTGGTCGCCGAGCTGGCGCGCCTGGCGCGCCGGGCCGTGGTCGTGGACTACCCGACGCGCCGCAGCCTGAACGTGGCGTCGGGGGCTCTCTTCGGGCTCAAGCGGGGTGTGGAGGGGAACACGCGGCCGTTCACGGTCTTCCGTGACGCCGAGGTGGCCTCGGCCTTCGCCGCCGCCGGCTTCTTCGCCACCGCCCGCCGCCCCCAGTTCCTCCTCCCCATGGCGCTCTACCGCGCCCTCGGGAGCGCGCCCCTCGCGCGGGGGCTGGAGGGCGGCGCGCGCGCCCTGGGCCTCACCGCCCTCCTCGGCTCGCCGGTCATCTCGCGGCTGGAGCGCCGTGGCTGACCGCGACTGGGCGGTGGCCCTGTTCCGCAAGTCGGTCCTGAAGCAGCGGAAGCTCGCCGAGATCGGTCGCCTGCTGGGACCGACCGCGGGCCTGCGCTGCCTCGACCTGGGCTCCGACAACGGGGTCGTGAGCCTGCTCCTGCGCGAGGGGGGTGGAAGCTGGGCTTCGGGCGACCTGACGGAGGAGGCGGTCGCGTCGATCCGCGGCCTCGTCGAGACCGACGTCCACCTCGTGCGCGGGGACCGCCTGCCGTTCCCGAGCGCCGTCTTCGACCGGGTGGCCGTGGTCGACATGCTCGAGCACGTCCCGGACGAGCGGGCTTTCGCCGCCGAGCTGGCCCGGATCACGCGGCCAGGGGGGCGCCTGGTGGTCAACACCCCGCACTTGAAGCGGACCCTGCTGCGCCGCTTCCGCCACGCGATCGGCCAGACCGACGAGAAGCACGGCCACGTGCGCCCGGGCTACACGAGTGAGCGGCTGCGGGAGCTGCTGGCCCCGCAGTTCGAGCTGGAGCGGCACCGCACCTACTCGCGGTTCTTTTCCGAGGCGGTGGACACCGCGATCCATTGGGGGGTCGGGCGCCTCGGCAAGGGGGGCTCGGCCAAGGGCCTGGTCGTCACGGGGGATGACGTGGCAAAGCACCGGAAGATGTTCCGGGCTTACGCCGCGATCTACCCGTTCGTGTGGGCCGTCTCGCGCCTCGACGCGCTCGTCCCCGCCTCCGGCTACATGTTGATCGCCTCGGCGCGCCGCCTGGGTCGTTAGACAGAACTCAGAGCGGAGTCCCGAAGCGAGGCTTGGCAGCGCTCTTGCCATGGATCATGACGTCCCCGCGACATTGCGCTGACAGGGAGCGGGCGTGATCGGGCCGCCCGGAGGGAGTGGCCGGCACAAGTGACTGATTGGGAGGGACTTCGTGGGTGTGCTTCGAGGGCGGATGCGTTGGGATGCGGGGCCGGAGGCCAGGGAGCTGCAAGCGGGGATGCACGCCCTGGGGCAGGATGCTGCCCCAATTGGTGCAGCCGCGCCGCAGGCCTCTCGGGTCACGCTCGACGGGAAGTTCTTCCGTCTCGGCGACCAGAAGTTCTGGGTCAAGGGAGTGACCTACGGACCCTTCGAGCCGCAGGCCAGCGGCGTCGCCCTCCCTGTTAAGCATCAGCTGGAGGCCGACCTCCGCCAGATCCGCGGCCTGGGCGGGAACACGATCCGCGTGTACCACGTGCCGCCGCGGGAGCTGCTCGACACCGCCCACGCCTTCGGCCTCAAGGTCTTCGTGGACGTCCCGTGGTCCAAGCACCGCTGCTTCCTCGAGAGCAGGGAGGACATGGAGACGGGCCGCCGCGCGGTGCGGGAGGCCGCGCGCGCGGGCCGGGAGCACCCCGCCCTCTTCGCCCTGTCGGTCGTGAACGAGGTTCCCTCCGACGTCGTGCGCTGGCTGGGCCACGAGAAGGTCGAGCGCTTCATCGACGAGCTGGTCGACATTGCCCATCAGGAAGACCCCCGGTCGCTGGTCACGTTCGCCAGCTTCCCCCCCACCGAGTACCTGCACCCCCGGTCGGTGGACTTCTACACCATGAACGTCTACCTCCACCGGCGGGAGAAGTTCCGGGCCTACCTGCAGCGCCTGCAGAACCAGGCGGACGAGAAGCCGCTCGTCCTCGGGGAATACGGGATCGACTCGCTGCGTAACGGCGAGGAGGAGCAGGCGGAGCTCCTGGCCATGCACCTCGACGAGGTCTACGGCCAGGGCCTGGCCGGGACCTGCTGCTTTTCCTATACGGACGAGTGGTTCACGGGCGGCCATCCGATCACGGACTGGGCCTTTGGCCTGGTCCGGCGCGACCGCTCGCCCAAGCCCGCCTTCCACCGGGTGGCGAAGGTCTTCCGCGAGGAGAGCCCGCTGCCCGCCCTGCCGCGCTATCCCAAGGTGTCGGTCGTGGTCTGCAGCTACAACGGCTCGAAGACCCTCGACGGCTGCCTGCGCTCGCTGGAGACGCTCCGCTACCCGGACTACGAGGTCATCCTCGTCAACGACGGCTCCACCGACACGGTGCCCGAGATCGCGGCCCGCTACCCTGACATCCGCTACCACGCCCAGCCGAACCGCGGCCTCTCGGTGGCGCGCAACGTGGGGATGGGGCTGGCGCGGGGCGAGATCATCGCCTACACCGACGACGACTGCTTCGCCGACCCCGACTGGCTCTACTTCCTGGTGAAGAAGCTTCTCGAGACCGGAGCCACCGGCGCGGGGGGACCGAACCTCCTCCCCACCAAGGACGGCCCCGTCGCGGCTTGCGTCTCCGCGAGCCCGGGCACCCCGGCCCACATCCTGATCGACGACAACGTGGCCGAGCACGTCCCCGGCTGCAACATGGCCTTCTGGGCCGACCGCCTGCGGGCGACCTCCGGCTTCGACCCCGTCTACACCAAGGCGGGCGACGACGTGGACCTGTGCTGGCGGCTGCAGGAGGAGGGGGACCAGATCGTCTTCGCTCCCGCGGCCATGGTCTGGCACCACCGCCGCGCCACCGTCAAGGCCTACCTGAAACAGCAGCGCGGCTACGGCGATGCCGAGGGGCTCCTGAAGCGCAAGCACCCCGAGAAGTTCCGCGGCTTCCGGGCCGACCTTTCCTGGAAGGGCCGCATCTACACCCGGGCCGGCCTCGCCCTTTCCGTGGGCGACCCGATCATCCATCGGGGCGTCTTCGGGAGCGGGATGTTCCAGACGATCTACAGCGCGCCCCAGGTCTGGTGGCCGCTCATGGTCCTGAGCCTGGAGTGGTGGGCCGCGGTGGTGCTCATGCTCGGCCTGGCTCCGGTCCTGAACCCGGGCGCCATCCTCGCCCGGGCGGGAGTGCTCGGCCTTTTCGCCTACTCACCCCTCGCGAACCCCCTGCTGATCCTGCCCGTGCTGATGCTGCTCACCACGGTCGGAGTGAGCACCCTGGTGGCGGGCCAGGCCAGCCTGCCGGAGCACCAGCGTCGTTGGTGGTCGCGCCTGCTGATCGCCGCCATGCACGTGGCGCAGCCGGTGGAGCGCGGCTGGGCGCGCTACAAGACCCGGTTCGAGACGATCGTGATCCCGGAGGCCCTGCACGGCCTGCGGCGGGTCTGGGAGAACCGGGCGGGAGGCTTGCTCCGCCGCCGGCAGCTCGACCTCTGGAGCGAGGACGGGGTGGGCCGCGAGAAGCTGCTCGAGTCGGTCCTGAGCCTGACCGCCGAGGCCGGCTGGTTCGTGCGCGTGGATCCCGGCTGGAACGGCCACGACGTGCGGTTCTACGGGGACCGCTGGTGCAAGGCCGACCTCGTGACCGTGACCGAGAACCACGGCGGCGGCAAGGGCCTCACCCGCGTGCGCCTCAAGCCCGCGGCCACCCTCTTCCAGAAGGCGCTGCTGGTGCTGCTCGGCTACCTGCTGGTCTTCGCCTGGGGCATCCGGCCGGTGGCCGCGCTCGCCCTGAGCCCGCTGCTCCTGGCCTGGGTGGTCTGGCTGCGCGTCTCCGGGGCGCGCCTGCGCTCGGTGGTGATGGCCAGCGTGCTCGCGGTGGCCGAGCGGCTGGGTATGACCGTGGTCGGCGAGCCGAAGGCTTTCGGACGCCGGGAGATTGAGGCGGGGACGTCGGGGACGGCCCTGCCGGCGCCCGCCACGGCCCGGCTGGCCGCCCTTCGGTCGATCCCCCGTCTCGCGCGCCGCGTGGCCGGCCTGCCCATGGCCGCGCGGATGGCTGCGCCCCGCTGAGCTTGGCAGACCCCCCGAGGCCCTCGCTGCCCATCGCCCGGCTGGCCGCCAAGAGGCGGGCGGTTGGGGCCCCGGGAGGTCTCGACCTGAAGTAACGAGCGGGCGCGGGCCCCGACTGTGCGCCCGGTCACTCCCCCTTCAGCAGGTCCAGCAGACGGTCCACGAACGGCGCCTGGGCCGGGTGCAGCATATCCCGGGCCCGGTCGACCGGCACGAACTGCGCGCGGTCGACCTCCCAGGAGGCGCAGCGTGGCGCGGTCGTGTCGGGAGCGGGGCCCGCGAAGCCGTGGACGCGCTTCCGGCTCTTGGCGAGCTCGATGCTGCCGATCGGCCTCAGCTCGCCGGCCAGGAGGCCCGTCTCTTCCCGGGTCTCGCGCCGGGCCGCGGTCTCCAGGTCCTCCCCGGGCTCGGGCTTGCCCTTGGGGATGCTCCAGGGCGCGCGGCGGTTGTAATGACCCGAAGGGTGCACGATGAGGACCTCGACCATGAAGCCGTTCCGCCGGTAAAGCAGCGTCCCCGCCGATTCCTTCACCCGCGCGTCCGCCTCATCGCCCGGCTTTCCGGTTTTCCTTGTCCTCGTACATCCGCTGGTCGGCGAGGCGGATGAGCGCTTCCTTGGTCGACGCGTCCGCGGGATAGGTGGCGATGCCCAGCGAGCACCCGATGCGGGCGTTGATCCCCTCCTCCTGCAGGAAGGTGTGCCCCTCGACCAGCCGCCGGAGCTTCTCGGCGAGGAGGAGGGCCGCGCCGTGGTCGGTCTGGGGCAGGATGATCACGAACTCGTCGCCGCCGTAGCGGGACGGGTAGTCGGTCTCCCGCACCGCCGCCCGGATCAGGAAGCCCACCTCGCGCAAGGTGCGGCTCCCCCGCAGGTGGCCGTACTGGTCGTTGATCGGCTTGAAGCGGTCGAGGTCGACGAAGATCAGCGAGAGCACCGACCGGTAGCGGTCGACCAGCTTCAGCTCCCGGTCCAGGATCTGGTGGAAGTGGCGGAAGTTGTAGAGGGGGGTCACCTCGTCGGTGATGGAGAGCTCGCGGGTCTTCTGGAAGAGGCGGACGTTCTCGAAAGCGAGGGCCACTGCGTCCGCCAGGGGCTGCAGCCGGGCCAGGGTCGAGTCGTCGTAGGAGCCGCTCGACTCCGAGCCGAGGGCCAGGATGCCGATGCTACGCCCCCGGGAGTTCAGGGGCATGTTGAGGACCACCGAGCCGGGGCCGCTCCCCACCACCGGGATCACGTCCCCCAGGCCCCAGGAGGCCCCCTCGGGATCGCAGACCACCTCGATGTAGTCCCCCGAGTCGTTCACGAAGCCGCAGCCCAACCGGTGGAAGGGAACGAGGGCCGCCATCTCCCGGGCGAACGCGGGCACGATCGTCCGCAGGTCGGAGCCCGAGGTGACGGCGGCGGTGATCCGGTTGAGCATCTCGATGCGGCTCGAGGAGGCCCGCAGCTCCGCGTAGAGCCGGACGTTCTCGAGGCCGTTGCCGATCTGGTTGCCCAGCGCCTCCAGCAGCTCCAGATCCGGGGAGAGGGCATCGTCCCCCATGTCGAGAAGGAGGAGCGCCCCCACCTGCCGCTGGCGGGCGTGGAGGGGGGTGGCGGCGAGCCACCCCCTGGCCGGGATCTCGTGGACCGTGGGCCGGCCGCGCTCGAGGGAGGTCAGGGCCAGGGCGTGCGCCTGTTCGCGGAGGGTCTCGGGCAACCCCAGCTCGGCCAGCGGCACCAGCGTCTCGTCGGGGCCCAGGAGGAACGTGACTCCGCCGGCGAGGCCGAGCGAGCCCACCACGTGCTCCAGGGTCGAGCGCAGGAGGCCTTCCTCCTCGCGCTCCACGGTGAGGTCGTCGACCACGGACATGAGGGCCCGGATCGTCCGGTCCTGGGCGCGGGGATCGGCACGGACGGGAGAGCGCGGGGTTCGGCGATCCGTCGGCGGCGGCATCTCAGCCCTCCGGCACTCCGGGGCCCGGCCCGGAAGCCCTTTTCGACGCCATTCTATGCGGCCGGATAGCGCTTGGCGAGCGCGGCGCGCTCGGCCCTCTCCCGTTCCGCATCCCAGCCGAGGGTGGCGGCCATGGTCCGGGCCACCGCGTCCAGATCGGGGCCCGGCGGTGGGCCTACGCTGCCGAGGTCGAGCCGGCGCAGGACCGCATCGGCCAGGGTCACCGCCATCTCCTCGCGGATCGCCTCGAGGGTCTGCGCCTCGAGGCTTCCCTCGAGCCCACGGGCGCGGGGGAGCGGCGTTTCCATGGTGCGGCAGGGCGGCTCCGGGCGGCCCAGACGGTGGAAGACCAGGTCCACGGCCTTCTCGGCCACTCCCCGGGCCGTGGTGTATTTCACGCCCTGGACCGTGACCAGGCCGGCCACGCCATCCTCGGCCTGGTGGTCGTGGAGACGCGGTCGCGTCGAGAGGCCCCCCGCCCCCCCGCGGCCGGGCAGCAGGCCCTCGTGGACCAGGACGACCGGAGCCCCCTCGAGACCGGCCCAGGGGAATGCCTGGAGGGCCGCTTCGCGGAGGGCTGCGACCGCGTCCTCCACCGGGGCCTCGGCAGGCGCGTAGGCCGTGCCCACGATCGTCCGCTCGCGCCAGGGCACCAGGAACAGGAAGCGGCCCTCGCGGCGCGCCCCCACCGCGAAGGGGACGCACGGCGTTCGCGCGAACACGAGGTTCCAGGCCCGGAGCAGCGGAGCGTGCCGGCGGCGGATCCCGGCCTCGGCCAGGAGCGCGTCGACCCCGGGGCCGGCGCAGTTCAAGACGATGCGGGCCCGGGCCTCCAGCTCATGGCCGGTCAGGGTGTCGCGCAGCCGCACGCCCGCGACCCGGCTCGCCCTCATCAGGAAGCCCACGGCCTCGACGTGGTTGGCTACCACCGCTCCCGCCTCGGCCGCGGCGTGGACGAAGGCCAAGGTCAGCCGCTCGCTGCTGGCCACCTGCGCGTCGGACCAGAGGCCGGCTCCGCT
>WNGE01026239.1_pt1 | contig 11630 bp, 12 predicted proteins | sample 5400651 | NCBI WGS metagenome assembly WNGE01 (sample SAMN13153370, study PRJNA577476) | soil metagenome | isolation source: 60 cm soil or saprolite under grassland replicate 2 | place: USA:California | collected 2016-06-15 | reverse complement strand
CGCGGTGGCTCGGCTGCTCGCCCCGTTCACCCCGTTCGTCTCCGAGGAGATCTGGCGGAACCTGGCGGCCGGCCGAGGAGGCCTCCCGGAGTCGGTTCACCTGTCCGACTACCCCGAGGCGGAGGACTCAATGATCGACCGGGCCCTGGACGAGGTCATGCAGGCGGCCCGGCAGATCGTGGAACTCGGTCGGCGGATCCGCAGCGAATCGAAGGTGAAGGTGCGCCAGCCACTCCTCGAGGCCGTCGTGCACTACCCGGGTGACCACGACGCGCTTCGGCCGCTGCTCCCGCTCGTGGCCCAGGAGCTGAACGTGAAGGGCGTGGTGTTCGCCGAGTCGGCCGATCAGCTCGGTCGGTGGCGGGCCAAGCCGAACTTCCGGACGCTGGGGCCGAGGCTCGGCCCTCGGGTGAAGGAGGTGGCGGCGGCCCTGGCCGCCGACGACGGTTCGCTCGCGGCCGCACTGGCCCGCGGTGAGCGCACGACGGTCAGCGCCTCCTCCGGCGGGGTCTCGTTGGGACCCGACGACGTGGACCTGACCCAGGAGACGGCCGGAGGATGGGGAATGGCGGCCGAGGGCGGGCTGACCGTGGCAATCGAGCTCGAGCCGACCGAGGAACTGCGGCTGGAAGGGCTCGCCCGCGAGGTGGTTCGGCTGGTGCAGGACGCCCGAAAGGCGGCCGGACTGGACATCACCGATCGCATCGAGCTCGGCATCCAGACGACGGGTGATCTCGCTCGCGCGCTGGCCGCGCATCGCGACGAGATCGCCGGCGAGACCTTAGCCACCAGCCTCAGCGATGAGGCGGTGGCCGGCGCCGACGTCCGTCAGGAAGCCTCGATCGAAAGCAGGGCCGTGACGATCAGCCTTCGGAAGGGATAAGGCGACCCCACACGATTCGCCCAGGAGCGTGTCCGGCCCGAGTCACTCCTCGCCCCAGAACAGTTCGCGGACGGAGCGATGTCGGCCCGGCGCCGGCTCGGTCTGGGCATCCTCGGCGCGCGGCTGGGGCGGCGCCGCCGCAGGCTTGTTCCCGGCCGGTTCGATCCTGACCCGGGAACCCTCGTCCACGTCCTCCCTGGCCGATGATCGGGCCCCCGGCGATGGGGCCGCGGCCTGCTCCTTGGCCGACCGCACCATCCGCCGCACCGAGTCCGCATGCTGCTGCACCAACTGACCCAGGCTCTGGAGGAACTCGCGCTCCCGGTTGAGGTAGGGAGCGATCACCCCTCGAGGGTCGGCGGGACCCACCCCGGCCGCGGCCAGGATGGCCGCCGCGCGCTCCTCGGCCTCCGCGACGGTGGAGGCGGCGTCCGCACGAGCCCGCTCAAGGATCCCCTCGGCCTCCCGGGAGGCCCAGGTCACGTCGGCGCCCCCACCCGACGCGAGGTTCGGCTCCCCATGGTCCTGTAGGCGGCGGTTCTCGTCGGTGACGGCGGCCAGCTCTTCGGTGACGAGATCCAGGAACTCGTCGACGTCACGCTCGTTGTAGCCCCGGAAGGCCAGTCGGAACTCCTTCTGTTGGACGTCGATCGGCGTCAGCCGGGGCCGCGTCGCCGGGGTGGTGAACCCGGCCTCCTGCGTATCCTGCTTCTTCTTCCTCATGCCTTCCCCCAGGGCTAGCAGAACACGGACCGAAGGACGAAGAGGATAACGAACGCGATGATGATCGAGAGGTCCAGGCCCACCCCCCCCGCGCGGACCGGCGGGATGAAGGACCTGAGCGGCCGTAGCACCGGCTCGGTCACCGCGTAGAGGAGGCCGAGCGCGGTGTGAAGCGGACCTGAGTAGGGACGGCGGAAGCCAAAGAGCTCAGCCCACGACACGATGACCCGGACAAACAGGATGATGGTGTAGATGAAGAGAGCGGCGCAGACCACCTCGGCGAGCACGCTCTGCCCAATCATCGCCGTCGGCACGCCGCCTGCGTAGCGCTAGAACTGGTTGTAGAAGTCGCCTCCAGCGATCCGCTCCCGATCCTCCGCAGATACTTCGATGTTGGCCGGCGTCAGCAGGTACACCCGGTTTGCGACCATTTCGATCTTGCCATCGAGGCCGTAGACGAGGCCAGAGGCGAAGTCAACGAGGCGCCGGGCGATCGTGTCGTCGGTGCTCTGCAAGTTCATGATCACCGGGACCCCGTCCTTGTACCGGTTGGCGATCTCGCGGGCCTCGTTGAACCGGCGTGGCTCGGACTTGTGGATCGATGACGCGGTCGAGCGACGGGAGGGAATCGTCCGCACTAGACCGATCTCGTCCGGCTCGGCGTGCACGTCACGAACGGCGTGAGGCCGCTGGAGGCGGCGAACCGGCGCCGCTTCGGGCTGGGCGGCAACGTCGTCGAGTTGCTCGAACTCATCCTCCTCGACGAGGCCGAGGTACGTGAGCGTCTTCTTCCACACGCCTGGCATGTCTCCTCCTACGTACCTGCGGGAGGCCGTTCGCCGAACAGGGCCGTCCCGACCCGGACCATGGTAGCGCCTTCCTCCACCGCAACCTCGTAGTCCATCGACATTCCCATCGAGAGCTCCACGGCCTGCGGATGCGTGGTCCTCACCTCCGCCAGCAGCTCGCGGAGGCGGATGAACCATGGTCGCGTATCCTCGGGCACCTGTGGCATGGGTGGCAGGGTCATGAGGCCACGCAACTCGAGGCCGTGCATGGCCGAGACGTCGTCGGCGAAGTCCACGCACCTCTGCGGAGCCACCCCGGTCCGCTCGCCGGTGAAGTCCACCTCGATGAGCGCCTGGATCCGGCGGGCGCGCTGCGCGGCGCGCCGGGACAGGCGCCCGACGGCGTTGCCCGGCGTCAGCGTTTGCACCACGTCGGCCAGGTCGGCCACCCGATGCGCTGTGTGGCTCTGCAGGGTCCCGATGAAGTGCCACCGTGGACCCTCGACCGCCTCGCGCTTGGCCTCCAGCTCTCGCATGTAGTTCTCTCCGAAGTCCTCGACCCCGCCCTCGTGGGCCCATCGCACGGCCTCCGCGGGCACCGCCTTGCTCGCCGCGACCAGGCGAACCGCGGCCGGGTCACGGTCGGAACGCTCGCAGGCCTTGGCGATGCCGTCCCGGACTCGGGACAGGTTCGCCAGCACGGCTTCGCGGGAGTCTAGCACCATGAGTGAACAGAAGTTGACAATAGTTGAAGGTCGTTGACCCGTTTCACAGGGTGCGAGGCATGTCCCTCGACGGAGACGAGCGCATGGGCGCCGCCCCCCGGGGCTCGTCGTTCGAACGGGCTCACGGGGAGATGTTCGCAGGTCGACCCTGATCCGACGGGGGGGTGAGGGGCCCACGACCGTCGGTCGCAGGACGAAGGTCCTGCGTTCAGCTCTTCAGGAAATCCGGGATGTCCAGGTCCTCTTCCGCGTCGAACGGCACCCGCTCGGGCACCGGCTTGAAGATCTCGTCTTCGTCGATGAGGATCGAGGGTACGGGTCCCGGTTCCTGCTCCTCTTCGAGCGCCTCGGGGATCGACACCGGCTCTTCCAGGATCCGGGACAGCCGTCCTTCCCGGCCGGCCCGCTCGACGAGCTTGTCGAAGCCCGCCGCGATGACGGTGACCCGGACCTCTTCCCCGAGTGCATCGTCCACGACCGCTCCGAAGATGATGTTGGCGTCGGGGTGCGCCACCCGGGTGATCGCGTCGGCCGCCTTGTTGACCTCGTGCAGCTTGAGGTCCGTCGGACCGGCGATCGACAACAGCACGCCGCGCGCGCCTTCGATGGATGACTCGAGGAGCGGGGAGGAGACGGCCGCCTTCGCGGCTTCCTCCGCCCGATCCTCGCCCGTTCCGTGACCGATCCCCATCAACGCCGAGCCGGCCCCAAGCATCACGGCCTTCACGTCGGCGAAGTCCAAGTTGATGAGGCCGGGGGTCGTGATGAGCGAGGTGATGCCCTCGACGCCTTGATACAGCACCTGGTCGGCCATGCGGAAGGCATCGACGATCGGCGTGTGCGGATCGGAGACCTGCAGCAGCCGGTCGTTGGGAACGACGATGAGGGTGTCGACGGCCTTCTTCAGCTCCGAGATCCCCAAGTCCGCCTGGGTGGCGCGCTTGCGGCCCTCGAACCCGAACGGTCTCGTGACGACGCCGATCGTGAGGGCTCCGGCCTTGCGGGCCAGCTCGGCCACGACGGGCGCGCCGCCGGTCCCCGTGCCGCCTCCCTCACCGGCCGTGATGAAGATCATGTCGGAGCCCTTCAGGAGCTCCTCCATCTCCTCGCGGTGCTCCTCGGCGGCTCGCCGCCCCACCTCAGGGTCCGACCCCGCCCCCAGCCCTCGCGTGGTCTCCCGGCCGATGTCCAGCTTGACCTCGGCGTCGGACATCAGCAGGGTCTGGGCGTCGGTGTTCACGGCCACGAACTCCACGCCTCGGAGCCCGGCTTCGACCATGCGGTTGACCGCGTTCACCCCCCCGCCGCCGATACCAACCACCTTGATCACGGCGAGGTAGTTCTGAGGAGTCTCCATCCTCGACCTCCGCTCCCCCGGGTGCTTCCGCCCCCGGTCTACCTGGGGAAACGCCGCTTCGAACCCCCTCGGATGTGAACCTCTAGTTGAGCGTTATTGGTATATCTACTTTACGTTCGGAGGGCCACGCTACTATCAAACCCCAGGTCCGTCAAGGGATATGCCCTGGTCACTGCCCGTATCCCTGGCAGGTGAGGCGGACGGCTCCAGGCTCAGGCGAACGTGGCCGTCGGGGCGTCGGGAGCCATGACGTTCACACTCGCCACCGAGGCGTGCTGCGCGGTGACCCACCGGAGGATCCGCCGGGCCGCCGCGGCCTTGGCCTGGATCCCGATCGGTTCCCCGAACTCGACACGGGTCCCATCATCGAGCTCCACGGTGAGGGCGCCGGCCCAGACCACCGCCCTGACGACGGCCGGCCGTCTTTCTCCGGCCAGCCCGGCGATAGCCCTGGCGGCGGCCGCCTGAGCCGACACATTCCCCGATCGTGCGCTCGAGCCGGCCACGATCACGATCTCTGGGAGCGCCGGATCGGCCTCCACCGTGCTGAGCGCGACGCCGTCGGCAGCGAGCAGCGTGAAGCCCCGTTCGTCCCGGATCATCGCCACGGGGGCACGCTCGACCACCGAGATCCGGATCGTCCCAGGCAATCGCCGGGACACGGTGGCGGTGCCGACCCATGGATCCGTTTCGAGACGCCGCTCGACGGCCCCGGGATCCAACCACAGGACGTTCGTCGACGATGACAGCGCAGCCAGCCGCACCACTTCCGTGCGGGTCAGGCTCGTCGTCCCGACCACCTCCAGATGGCGCAGGTGAAAGAGCGACGAGCGGGACGCCACGAGCGAGACCCCGGCGATGGCCACGGCCGCGGCGATCACCGTGAGGACCAGGCGCCGGCCGCGAACGGCGCCCGCGAGCTCAGCGAAGCGCGAGGTCGAAGTGGCCAACGAGGTGAACCTCCGGATCGAGATGGATGCCGGACCGGGCTTGAACCAGATCCTGCATCTTCGTGACGAGCTCGACGACGTCGGATGCCTTCGCCCCCTCGGCGGCGACGATGAAGTTCGCGTGCTTCGCCGAGACCATTGCGCCGCCCACCGACAGGCCCTTGCCGCCTGCTTCCTCGATCAGCCGGGCGGCGTGATCTCCGGGCGGGTTCTTGAAGACGGTCCCGCAGTTCGGCTCGGCCAGCGGTTGCGTGCGCCGCCGCCACTCCCGCGCTTCCTCCATCAACCGTCGGATCTCTGAGGTGTCCGCCGGAGCCAGGCGCACCGTCCCCCCCACCACCACGGCATCGGCAGGGAGTTCGCTGTTCCGATAGCGGAACCCGGCCTCGGATGCGGAGACGACCCGACCCGCCTGGATGGCGAGCTCGAAGACGTCCACCGACTCCACCGCCTCGGCGACCTCGCGGCCGTGGGCACCCGCGTTCATCCGGATGGCCCCACCGAACGACGCCGGGATGGCCACCCCGAACTCGAGTCCCGTCAGCCCGTGCGACAGCGCCACGCCGGCGAGGGCGGGAAACGGCATCGCCCCGCCGGCCGTGATCCGGTCTCCGCTCCTCGCGGCCCACCGGTACCCTCGCCCCAGCCGAAGGACCAGTCCCTCGAACCCCCGGTCGGCCACCAGGATGTTCGATCCCTTGCCGATCACCACGACCGGAATGTCTGCCTGGCGGACGGCCTCCCCCGCCGCCACCAGGTCGCGCTCGGACTCGGGCTCCAGGTACAGGGCCGCGGGGCCGCCGATCCGAAACGACGTCAGGGGCGCGAGCGGGAACCCGGTTCGGACGCGCTCGCCGCAGGCCGCCCGAAGGATGGATTCGGCGCGCCGCAGGGCATCGGTCACGATGCATCCCCCAGCCGCTCTAGGACCTCGTCGGTGATCATCGGGATGTCGCCTGCACCCATCATCAGGACGAGGTCGCCCTCGCGCACTTCCGCCACCAGGAAGCGCACCACGTCCTTTCGATGCGGCAGGTACGCGACCCGTTGCGAGGGGGCAGCGGCCGTCAGCGCGTTCACTACCAACTTGCCCGTGACGCCGGGGATCGGGTCCTCGTCGGCGTGGTACACGTCGGTCACCACCGCGAGGTCCACGCCGGCGAGGCTCTCCCCGAGCTCCCGCGACAGCGCGCGGGTCCGCGTGTACCGGTGCGGCTGGAACACCACCACCAGGCGCGAGCGATGGTCGACCGGCGCCGCCTCGAGCGTCGTCGTGACTTCGGTGGGGTGATGCGCGTAGTCGTCGTAGAAGGCTGCGCCTCGCGCCGACCCCCGGAACTCCAGGCGCCGCTTCACCCCGGTGAACGAGGAGAGGGCCTCGGCCGCCTTCGCCGGCGACACCCCCACCTCCCGAGCGGCGAGCAGCGCCGCCGTCGCATCGAGGAGGGTGTGCGCTCCGATCACCTGGAGGCGAAGCTCCACCGATCCGCCGTCCTCCATGATCACTGTCCCCCGGGCGTGGCCCGCCTCCCCTCCGATGGTCACCCGCACGGCGTTCCCGGGATCGCAGCCGTACGTGAGCGCGGTGATCCCCGATCGTTCGAGGACGGCCCGCGTCCCCGGGTCGTCGCCGCACGCCACCACTCGTGCGGCCTGCCGGACAAAGGTGGCGAACGCTCCCTCCACCGCCGGCCGTCCGGCAGGATAGAAGGCGTGGTGGTCCGCCTCGACGTTGGTGACCACAGCCACCTCCGGATGGAACAGCAAGAACGAGCCGTCGCTCTCGTCCACCTCCACGACGAACATGTCGCCCCCGCCGTGCTTGGCCCCGGAGCCGATCTCGTTCAGGTCGCCGCCCACCACGAAGCTCGGGTCCAGGCCGGTTCGCTCCAGGATCACCGACAGCATCGACGTCGTCGTGGTCTTGCCGTGGGTCCCGGCCACCGCCAGGGTCCGAAGGCCCGCGGCGAGGGCCGCCAGGACCTGGGCCCTGGCGAGGACCGGCAGACCGAGACGGCGCGCCTCGCGAAGCTCGACGTTTCGTTCCAGGACGGCGGAGGACACGATGACGGCGTCGGGGTCCCCCACCTGCTCGGGCTTGTGGCCAACGAAGACGGTGGCTCCCAGATCCCGAAGCTCGTCAAGCCCTCGGTCCTTCAGGTCGGAACCGGCGACCGCCACCCCTCGGGCGATCAGCATGCGGGCCAGCGAGCGCATGCCGTACCCGCCGATGCCGATCAGGTGGGCGGAACGGATGCCAGAGAGATCCGGGACCTCGAGCGTGGCGATGCTGCCCCGCGGCGGAACGAAAGCGTCGCTCATCCCTCTGCCGCCCGCGCAACCACCTTCGCCAGCGCTTGGGCCGCGTCGGGCCGGGCCACCCCCCACGCGCGCTCTGCCATCGCTCGAAGGCGTGGCCGGTCCTCGAGGAGGCCAGTCACTTTCGAGGCCAGGAGCTCGCCCGTGAGGGCGTCGTCCATGACGACCATGGCTGCACCCGCGCGCTGAAGGGAGCGTGCGTTCGCCTCCTGATGGCGGCCCGTCGCATATGGATAGGGCACGAGGATCGACGGCAGACCGCACACGGTGACCTCGGCGACGGTGGTGGCGCCCGACCTCGACACGACCAGGTCGGCCACGGCGTAGGCGAGCTCCATCCGGTCGAGGAACGAGAGCGCCCGCACGAGCAGCGGGCCACCCCGGGGCAGCCGCCTCTCCGTCTCCTGAAAGTGCCCGGTCCCCGTGAGGAGCACCACCTGCAGGTCGCCCCGCTCCCGCAGACGCTCGAGCGCGCCGGTCACGGCACGGTCGAGGTGGACCGCGCCCTGGCTCCCCCCGAACGCGACGACCGTGGTCCGGCCGGCCTCCAGCCCCAGGGTCGATCGGGCCTCCTCGGCGAACGCGGCCCGGTCCGGTCGCACGGCGACGATCTCCTCGCGGACCGGGTTCCCCGTGACCTCAGTGTCGATGCGCCTGGGAAGCTGACGCGCCGTCTCACCGAACGACAGCGCGACCGTCCGGGCCGCCCGGGACAGTATCCGGTTGGCCAGCCCGGGGACGGCGTTCTGCTCGTGGAGCACGAGCGGGCGCCGCCACCGGATCGCGGCGAGCGAGGCCGGGGCGCCCACCACGACGTCGGCCCGCGCCACCAAGGGCCGGCATCGACCGACGGATCGCAGGGCCCAGAGCGGCGCCGTTACAGCGTGGAGCGAGAGCTTCCTCTCGAACGGCCGAGCATCGACCGTTGTGAGCGGGAACCCGGCCGCCGGCACGATTTCCGCCTCGAGCCCCCCCGCAGTTCCCACAAACGCGACGGCGGCCCCATGCCGCTCGGTCAACTCCTTCGCCAGGGCGAGCGCGGGGAACACGTGCCCCGCGGTGCCGCCCCCCGCGATCACCACATTCATCGGGCCGTCCGAGCCCGCACGCTCGGGGAGGCGTTCCCCGCCTTGCCGATGTTCACCAGGATCCCCACGGCGGCGAGCGACACCACCAGGGACGACCCCCCGTACGAGAGCATCGGGAGCGGCACGCCGGTGATGGGCAGCAGGCCGGTGACGGCCCCAAGGTTCACAACGATCTGAAGGCCGAACCACGAGACGATCCCCGACGCGAGGAGCCGGCCGAACACGTCCGGCGCACGAGCCGCGATCCGGATCCCGGCGTAGATCAACACGCCGAATGCCACCAGCACGACGATCTCACCGATGAGGCCGAGTTCCTCGCCGAGGATGGAGAAGATGAAGTCCGTGTGCGCATTTGGGACATACATCCACTTCTGGCGGCTGGTCCCCAGCCCCACCCCGAGCCATCCGCCCGATCCCAGTGCGATGAGGGACTGGATCAGCTGGTATCCCGTGTTCTTCGCGTCGGCCCAGGGGTGCAGGAACGACAGGAAGCGGGCCCGCCGGTATCCCTCCGCCATGATCAGCGCGAACCCGATCGCGCCGCCGAGGATCCCCGCCGCCGCCAGGTAGCGGAGGCGCACTCCCGCCGCGAACACCAAGAGGAACACCGAGCCCGCCAGGATGACCGCGGTTCCCAGGTCGGGTTGCAGGATCACCATGCCGCAGACGAGCACCGCGACGGGAAGGAGCGGCAGGGCGAAGTGCGTCGGCTCGTCCATCCGGCTCCACTTGCGAGCCAGAACGGTCGCGACGAACACCACGAGCGCCAGTTTCGCCAGCTCCGACGGTTGGATCGTGACCGGCCCGAGCGAGATCCATCGCGACGAGCCGTACGCCTCGATCCCCGCGGTCGGGTGGAGCACCAGCGCGAGCAGAACCACCGTGAACCCCAGGAGGGGAACCGCCAGGCGCTGCCACGCCTCGTAACGCATCCGCGACGTGACGACGAGGGCAGCCGTCCCGACGACCGCGTACGCCGCCTGCCGCTGGAAGAACAGGAAGCTCGAGCCGTACTGCGCGTAGGCCGACACCGAGCTCGCCGACAGCACCATGATGAGGCCCCCGACGGTGAGGAACGCGGTGGCCCCCATCAGCATGGTGAGGTTCCGCCGTATGGTGACCTCCGTCCGGGACCGAGGCCCGTGCATGGCGCGGCGCGGCGCCACCAGGCGGAGCCGAGGTCCGGCCGGCGCCACCACCTCAGCGCGGGGCATCGGCTATCTCCCGCGCCAACCGCCGGGCGGCTTGAGCGAACCGGTCCCCGCGCTCGGCGTAGTCGCGGAACATGTCCCAACTGGCGCAGGCCGGCGCGAGCAGGACGGTGCCCCCCTGCGGGGCCAGCTCGAGCGCCTCGCGCACCGCTTCTTCGATCGAACCGGCTTTGCTCACGGCCACCTTGGACTCGAAGACCATGGCGATGTCCGGCGCAGCCTCTCCTACGGCCACCACCGCGGCGAGGGCGGGCGTGGCCTCCGCGAGCGGCGACAGGTCGACGCCCTTGGCCATGCCCCCGGCGATCAGGACGACGTCGCGCCGGCCGGACAAAGCGTGGAGCGGTGACGGATCCCACCCGGGCCACCTCCTCGCCGCGGTGTGGGAGGGGATGCATCCGGCGCAGGCCCTCGGCCACGGCGCCGGGTAGGAGACCGAACGACAAGGCTGCGGCGGCGGCCGCCGCCGCGTCGGCCCGAAACCCGACGGCGTCGGACACCGGGGTCCCCAGGGTGGCCTGGCCATCCATCCGGGCGACGAGCTCGCGGCCCACGAAGCCGACCTCTCCGTCGCCCGGCGGACCCATACGGAACCACACCACTCGGCACGGGGCGGCCGCGGAGATTTCCCTCCCCCGATCGTCGTCTGCGTTTCCGACGTGGACGTCGTCCTCGTTCTGGCGCTCATAGATGCGCGCCTTGGCCTCGGCATAGCGCTCGAACGACCCATGCCAGTCGACATGGTCTTGCGCCACGTTCAGCAGGACCGAGACGCGTGGATGCAGCCAGTGATGGAAGCGGAGCTGGAACGAGGACGCTTCAACTGCCAACGCCGCGTGTCCCTCTTTCGCGGCCAGCGAGAACGCGTGGCCGATGTTGCCGCACGCCGAGGCGTCGAGGCCGGCGGCCTGCATCATGGTCGCGACCATCATCGTGGTGGTGGACTTGCCGTTCGTCCCGGTCACCGCGACGAACGGCACGTGACACAACCGAGCGCCGACGTCCAGCTCGCTCCAGATCGCCACGCCCCGATCGGCCGCCCACCGCAAGACCTGTGCGCCTTCCGGCACGCCGGGGCTGGCCACGAGGGCGGTGACGCCATCCAGATGCCAGGGCTCGTGGCCGCCCGTCAGGACCTCCACGCCGAGCCCGCGGATCTCCTCCGTCCCGGCGGCCTCCGCGCGCTCCTCGGTCACCCTGACCTCGGCTCCTTCCTCAGCAAGGACCCGTGCGGCGGCGCGGCCGGCGACGCCGAGCCCCACGACCAGCACGCGCTCGCCGACGAACGCCTTCGTCCTCTTCACCGCCCTCGTCGGCCGTCGAGCCTCATCCCGTGCCCCCCCGTGCAAGGAAGTCCGCGTAGAACAGCCCGATGCCGATGGCCACGCACATCCCGGCGATGATCCAGAACCGCACGATGACCGTGAACTCCGGCCAGCCGGCAAGCTCGAAATGATGGTGGATGGGGGACATGCGGAAGACCCGCCGCCCCAACCCTCGGAACGCGATGACCTGGACGATGACCGACGTGGTCTCCAGGACGAACAGGCCCCCCAACACGACGAGCAGGAGCTGCGTGCTGGTGA
>WNGE01012184.1_pt1 | contig 11637 bp, 17 predicted proteins | sample 5400651 | NCBI WGS metagenome assembly WNGE01 (sample SAMN13153370, study PRJNA577476) | soil metagenome | isolation source: 60 cm soil or saprolite under grassland replicate 2 | place: USA:California | collected 2016-06-15 | reverse complement strand
AAGATCTCGTAGGTCCGCCGGCCGAACAGGAACGCGTCGGCGCGCTGGTAGATCTCGTCCATGACCGTCGAGGCTTCGTCGTCGAAGTGCGCCAATCCGCCGCGCTTGAATCGGCCGCGCTCATCCTCCTCCGGCCCGCCGGGCCCCTGCATGACTCCGTCAACGGAGCCCTGCGCCGTGGTCGTCAGTTTCATGGTCGCATTTCCCTTCTCCCTGGGTTTTTGTTGTCGTTCGATTAGACCGGACCGCGGCGCCGATCTCACCGGTCGCAGCAGAGTCCGTCCGGCCGACCCATTCCGCACCCTCCCCGAACACGGCCAGCAGGATGCGCACCAACGGTCCTCCATCCTCAAGCTATTGACCGTTCGTCGTGCCCGATCAGTGCGCAAAGTGCCAGAACACCGCGACGAGACCGACGAGGAACAGCGGGACACTGATGGACAGCACGAGGAGGAACGTCCGCAGGTGACGGAGGGTCGCCGGCACCTCCGCCAGGATCTCCTCCGCTCGATGGGCGACGACCACCCGCAGACGTTGAACAACCGCCCCTGTCGTCGTCAGCTCACCGTCTGCCACTGGGCTCAACTTGGTCTTGATTGCTCTCACGGCGCACCTCCATGCTCGTAAACGCACTCCGCGAACTCCTCCAGCAGCTCGGCGATTCCTTCAGCCGCCTCTCCGCAGTCTCTTGCGACGGCGCGACGAAGACGTCCCTGCCCCGGAGCTCGCGGAACCATCTGCGCAGACGATCCAGGTTCTGTTCCTCCTCGTCCAGCTCGGCGGTGGTGAACTTGCCGATCCGGATCTCCTCCTTGATCTCGGCGTCGAACTTGACGCACTCAGTGAGGAACTCCGTCCACTCCCCTTCCCGGGCATCGGTGAACATCGCCTCCCTGCCCTGACTTGTCCCTCCAAGACCTTCGGAACCCGTCCCCGGGCCAGCACCACATCGGTCTGGAATGGTTGCGGGTGCGTGACCGGCACCAACTCCTCGGTCGCATCGAACACGTCCGACGCCAAGTCCTCAAGCCCGGAGACCTTGCGGCCGTTCTCTGATCCCAGGGCCGACCGAATCCTAGCCAGGTCGGAAAGAGCCAGAGATGCGGCGGGTGGTGCAAGCGCCGCTCATCGGCGCTCGGCACCTTTCACCCCGGACGGCGGCCGATTTACCTGCCGCGGTTCACGGCTGACGGGCAAGGGATCGTCACGTTGCCTCGCGCGGAGATGCATGGTGCCGGATGCGGATCCGTCTGGCCATCAAGTAGGACGATGCCCCGAGAAGCGCCGCCGCGTACGCAACGCTCATGAGGACCGCCGCCCCGATGGGGTAGTCACCGCCCAGCGATCCATCGAGGAGCCGCATCGGGCCGTAGAACGGCAACACCTTGGACAGTCCCTGCGAGACGTCGAGGCTGAGCTGGATCCCGACTACCCCGATCAAGACCAGCGTGGCCTCCAGTTCCCGGGGCAGCAGCGCGCCGACCGCGAGACCGAACGGGATGGCAACGACGGCAACCATCTCGACCGCGAGTCCCATCGTCCACGGCCGTGGAGGGTGGGACACCAGGGCCATGAGCACGGATGAACCCGCAACGAGAGGAAGTGACAGGACCTCCAGGAACAGGAGCCGACCGGCCAGGATCTCGCCTGCTCGGAACCCGGCCAACGTCAGGCGTTGGTCCACGGCCCGAGACGAGAGCACGGCGAAGATGGCCGCGCCCGCCATGGAGAACGCCATGGCGACGCCGCCAGGGATGATGGCGTCGCTGCTGTGGCCGGCCAGGGCACCGTAGAAAGCAAGGGGCAGGGCGACCAGGAGGATCAGCGCCAGGCGCCGTCTCCCCAGGTCTCGACCCTGCATCTCGGCAACGATGACGACGCGGGACAGGGTATCCACGGTGCCGTCGAGAGGGATGCACGGCGAGCTCGACGACCCGATCGACCCGGTCCAGCTCGGCCAGCATGTGGGTGACGATCACGACGGCCTTGCCTTCCTCGCGCCACCGATCGACGTGATCCCAGAAGTTGACGTAGGTCCCTCGGTCGAATCCCTGGTATGGCTCGTCGAGCAACAGCACCTTGGGGTCGCCGAGCAGCGCCAGGGCGAGGTTCAGCTTCTGCTTCGTCCCACCCGAGAGGTCCCTCGCCGGCAACCCCTCATCGGAGGGGAAGCCAAAGCTCCCCAAGATGGCACCTCCGTGCGCCAGGGCCTCCTGGCGACGGAGCCCCATGGCCCGTCCGAACAGGACCACGTGCTCCGCGGCCGTCAGGAGCTCGAAGACGCCTGGTTCCTGAGGGCAGTACCCCACCCGTCCTGCCACCCGAACCTCGCCGGCATCTACTGACAGCAGCCCGGCGCAGATCCGAAGCAGCGTCGTCTTGCCAGCACCGTTCTCACCCACAAGCGCGACGGCTTCGCCGCCCCCCACCCCAAGGGAAGCGTCCTCGAGGACCGGCCGTCTCCCGAACGCCTTTCCGATTCCGACGGCGGAAAGGAGCAGCGGCTCCACGCTCATGATCCGCTCCTTCTCGGGATCGCCAGGCACTCTCCGAGGCCGAACACGGCTGACACCCCGGTATCAGCATCGAAGCGTTCGATCCACTCTTCGCTCAACATCGGAAATCCTCCCCCTTGTACGAATGCGGCCGGCTCCGCGGTCGCGACCCGCTACACGCGGCGCCGTAGCCGGGCGCCCCAGTCACGCGCTGGACTTCGCAGACAGGGGGTCCTCGGATCGGGGAGAGGATCCATCGCGGACGGCGAACTCGGCCATACGACCGGAACAGCCGCCGCGAAGAGGAGGCGGACCAACGAGTTGCTTCAGGTTGCGGCTAGGTTCAGACGAAGCCCGTCATTCTCGTTCGACCGTAAGATCTCGACCGGCGCCCGTCAAACGGCAGGGTCGGCCGCAATGAAGTTGACGTAGCTCCCCGATCCACTGGCGTGAGGGCGCAACGCCTCCCAGAAACCACGCGCCCACGCCCGGTCGGCTTCGTAGAGGTCTTGCGTGTGAGCGTGGGCGCCGATGTTGAACACGTACCCCTCGGCTCGGCTCCCGCCGAAGGCGGTCTCGTCCTCGCCCACCTCGCAATAGGCACCGGTCATGACGAAGGTCGGGCAGAACGACAGCGGCGAGCTCTTCTTCGGGGCGTGCTCGGCGATGACCGAGATGACGTCGTCGGAGAGGTCGTCGAGATAGAGCGACTTCTCGTAGGCGAGCGTCCCCCACTCCGCGCTCTCGTTGAACATCTGCTGGAGCGCGACGAACGGGATTGGGGTGACCAGCTCGAACAGCGGCGGCACCGCCTCGCGAAGCGGTGCCACGATCGCGGCATGCTCCTCCGGGGAGGCCAGGCCCACCACCACCAACGCCACCCCGGGGAGGAAGTGGTATTCCTCCGGCACGAACGGTGCCGGAGGCGCGCTGAGGGCCGCACCGATGAAGCCGGTAGCGTCCGGAGGGAGCGTCTTTATGAAGTCGCGACTGAGGCGCAGCGCCTCTGTGCCTCGGTTGAGTCCCCAGAAAAACAGAGCGACGTTGACCATGGGACCCACCTTGTGCAGCGCGAACTCGAAGGACGTGACGACGCCGAAGTTGCCCCCGCCGCCCCGCAGCGCCCAGAACAGATCGGGCTCCTCGGTCGGGGACGCGCGCACGATGCGCTGGTCCGCGGTGACCACCTCCGCTCCGACAAGGTTGTCGCAGCTGAGCCCGGCCTTCTTGGTGAGCCATCCGATGCCCCCGCCGAGCGTCAACCCGGCGATCCCCGTGTGGCTGATGAATCCCCCGGGTGTGGCAAGGCCCTGCTCCTGCGTCGCGGCGTCGAGGTCCCCCCACGTGGCGCCGCCGCCGCACACGGCGAGACGGGCGCCGGGGTCGACCGCGACACCGTTCATGGGGCTGAGGTCGATCATCAGGCCGTCGTCGCAGACCGCGTGACCGGCGTAGTTGTGACCGCCGCCGCGGACGGAGATCTCCAGGTCAGTGTCTCGCGCGAAGCGGATGGCGTCGGCGACGTCCTGCGCCGTGGAGCAGCGCGCGATCACCATCGGCTTGCGGTCGATGGCGCCGTTCCAGACGGAGCGCGCCCCGTCGTAGTCCTGTTCGCCTGGCGTCAGGACCGCTCCGTGGAATCGCGACCGGAACGCCTCGATGTCGTCCTCAATCGATCGTGCCATGGCTTCCCCTCTCACGGTCTCCGGGACCGGGCCACTCTATTGGAGTGGCCCGGCCTGCGCCCACTCGGCCGTTCGTCGTGCCGGGCGATCTGGGGTGAGGCCGAACTCCTCGGAGCCGTCGGGACTCCCGGACTGGGGCGTGATGCCGCGCCCCCCTCGACGCAGGCAACTCGCCACGCAAAAACACCCACTGGACCGGGTCACAGTTCTCAGCGACTACGACGAACCGGCGTCATCTCTCGGCCGTTCAGAGGTAGCTTCCCCATGCCAAGTCCTTGCCGTACGCTCCTCACCGATGAATGACACAAAGGCGCGTGCGTGGTTCGGGCTGACCGCCCTTGCGGTGCTCGCCGGGATCATCATCCAGGTGCCCGTGGCGGTTCACGCCAAGGAGGGCGTTTTCCCACTGCCGCGGGCCGCGCGTTCAACGTCTTCTGCTTCTTCACGGTCCAGTCGAACCTGATCGTTGGGGTGACGAGCCTCTTGCTCGCCCTGAAACCGAACCGATCCTCGACGACGTTCAAGACCTTTCGGCTGATCGGCGTCGTGGGCATCACCGTCACGGGTCTCGTCTACCACGCCGTTCTGAGCCGGCTCCTCGACCTGGAGAGCTGGGCATTGGTGGCCGACAATCTGCTCCACACCGTGGTCCCGGTCCTGGCGGTGGTCGGGTGGCTCATGTTCGGACCGCGCGGCCTCACCTCACGGCGCATCACGTGGCTCTCGGTCATCTTCCCGGTGGTCTGGCTGATCTTCACCTTGATCCGCGGACCCATCGTGCACTTCTACCCCTATCCCTTCGTCGACGTGATCCACCTCGGCTATGCGCGGGTGCTCGTCAACTGCGTGTGGGTGGCGGTCTTGTACCTGGGGCTCGCCGCAGCGTTCGCCGCCCTGGATCGGTGCTTAGGTCGCTTGCAAACGACCGCTGTGCCCCACCCATCGTCCCCCGCGATCTGAGGGCCAGGGCAACGCCAGCCGGCGTGCGCCCTTTGTTTACCTCCGGGTTCGCATGGCCTTGGCATTCGACACCCGCGGATCCGGGGACAGGTCGCAGTCGCAGCGTCGCCGTGTAGTGGGTCAGTTTGGTTCGGCGCTGTCATATAGGCTCGGCTGGTGAGGTGTTCGTGCTGCGGCCGTGACTATGAGGATCGGATGGTCGCCAGGCTCGACGGACTAGAGGACGTCGCGGTCTGCCGGGGCTGTCTCGAACGGCTCCTGGAGCGGGTCGGTGTGACCTCGACGCCGACCCTGCCGGTGCTGGACGTCCGGAAGGCGGTGGCCTTCTACGAGGCCGCCGGGTTCGGGGTCAGGATCTACGAAGACGACCAATCAAGCGAATCCGGCTTCGCGTTCGTGGACTTCGACGGTCAGAGCGTGTTTGACGTAGTTCTCGTTGCGCAGATCGACCCAGCCAGGAACGGAGCGGGCTGCTACATCATCACCAAGGATGTCGACGTGTGGCACGCCCGCATGTCGGCGGCGGGGCTCCCAGTGACACCAGTTCAAGAGGAACCGTGGGGGATGCGAGAGTTCACTTTGACTGACCCGAGCGGAAACCGCCTCCGGGTCGGACGCGGGACCGGCTGACCAACGTCGACGCGTCAGTCCAGCGACTCCGGAACCGGGACCTGCGGGCCTCGGGCCTCCGGCAATCCAAACCGGACCCGCTACCGACGGTAGGGGGTCAGGCCGTCATTTACAAACCGCCCCACGGGGCAGCTCAAGAACCCAGCGAGAACACGGCGAGGTCCTCGTATCCAGCAGCCAACGGAGACGAGCGATCCGCGATGAGGGACACGGATCGGGCCATCCACGACGCCGATACGGGACTGCCTGCGAGCTCCCTCGGAACTCGCCCCCGAGCCAGGACCACATCGGCCTGGAATGGTTGCGGGTGCGTGACGGGCACCAGCTCCTCGGTTGCCTCGAACACCACCTCGGCCAGCTCCTCAAGGCCGGAGACCGGTGCCCCCAGCCACTGACCGGCGAGCCGACGGGTCGCCGGGCCGAGGACACATTGCACGGCCGGAGCGCCGCTGAGCTCCTCCCGCAGCACGTCGATGAGCGGCGGGACGACTCGATCGTCCACGTAACCCAGTGGCCGAACCGTGATCTTCCATTGCTCCGGCGTCGACCATCGCACGCGCGGGACCGATGGTCGGTCGAGCGCAGAGAGCACGGCCACCACCTCGGGGGGCGGCCACAGGGCGACGAACAGGCGCACCATCGTCGCAAGCCTCCCACGGACGGCGCGGCGTTACAGGGGAACCTCAATGTGAGATGAACCCGCGGCCGCGTGGCCGAAGCTCTGGGCGCTGCCTCGTGTTCAGACAGCAGATGACACGAGGAAGGGCCCCCTTCCCCGCCGCCGACACCACCAGCGGGTCCCCCAAACCGCTCCCCCGGGTCGCCCGTAGTACTTCTGGACGCCCTAGACGGTGGAGCGGTGAAGGCGCTCCACCGAACCCCCACCGAGCGCACTTGACTTGGGCTGGGAGCCCCTCCGTAGGAGAGACGCGAACCCGCCTCCACCTCTTCGAATCACGACCTGGAGCATCCCGCCCATCGCTGGTGCGGCGAGGCTGCGATCACGCACCCGGCTCCTCCAGGGTCGCGCGGAGCAGCACGCACGTCTCGGGCTCGTCGTCCACGATGAGGACACCAGGGCGAGCGCGCGGCTCCGTCACCTCCACTCTCTGGTCATCGGCAGGGGTAGACCAGCGGTTCAGGACTCGCCCAAGTGCGAAGCTGCCGCTCGAGGATGCAACCGTCGAAGGCGACCGCGATCACCTGATCCTCGCCGTCGATGCCCTAATCGAGAACGCCGTCGATCACACCGAGATGGGCGGACGGATCGATCTCAGCGGCCAAGCGGAGGGATCGACTGTCATACTCGTCGTGGCCGACTCGGGACCGGGCATATCGGAGGCAGGCCTCGACTGGATCTTCGATCGCTTCGCCCCGGTCGACCCGCACAGAAACGGGGAGGCCGGTGGGTTCGGCCTGGGCTCCCCATCGTGAAGGCGATCGTCGATGCACACCGTAAGTCGGTTCGTGTGCAGCGCACGGGGGGCGGGGCTCGGTATTCGAGATCGTCCCGCGGAGCTCTGGCTATGGCGTCGCGGGTGGGCCACGAGGCCCTCCATTGAGCACTCTTGGCAGCGGCGACCGAGAGACCCGAATGTCATGGGCAGAGGGTGGCTCGCCAACCTGACCAGCTGGTACCGCGGATCTCCAGGGCTCGGCCGGTCCGCCTGAGCCTACGATGGAGGCGAGACCGGGAAGAGGTGCGCGAAAGGTTTGGCGAAGACGCCCAGAGCGATGAACCAGGCGCCCAGGATGAGGAGCACGATGCCTCCCCACCGCTTCACTGTAGGCGCGCCCGCCCCGAGCCGTGCGACCGTTCCTTCCTTCGCGAAGGACACGACGAACGCCGATCCGAAGGCCAGGAGCACGATCGCTGCCCCCGCTATGGCGTACGCCGCCACCGCTGCACCGAGACCCCCCGAGGTCAGCGCCGCTCCGGCCAGACCGGCCAGAATGGGCCCCGCTCAACCGATGGCAATCAGCAGATAGACGAAGCCGAACAACATGGCCCCTGCGATCGGGCTCCGGCGGCGGAATCGAGCCAGGCGCTCCTGGAGTGGCCGAGTCAGGCGCGCGACCCCATGGAACGAGCCCGGGATGATCTCTGCCTGAATCAGCCCCAGAAGCACCAGGAGGGAGCCAACCGTGATTCGGATGGCGATCCCGGTGGGGCTCAGGAACGTCACGGCTGAGGCAAGCCCCCTGCCTCCAAAGGCGATGAGGCCGCCGAGCACAGCGAGGAATCCCACGATCCCGAGGGAGAACGCTGCGGCGAAGGAAGCGACCTTTTCGGTGCGTCGGGCCGAGCCCTCGGAGCGAGCCTCCCTCGCCAACAGGGTGAGCAGCAAGGAGAACGAACAGGGCGAGAAGAAGGCTGCCGCCCCCGCTCCGGCCGCCAGCGCCATCAGGGCCGCGCCGGTGACGGATGGAAGATGGAACCGCGGATAAGTCACATAGCCCACGTAGCCGGCCAGGCCGAGGAGGGCCACACCGACGGCCAGGAGCGCATACCGGAGCCGACCGGGGCCCGCGGGAGGACCCTCGTTCAGGGGAAGCAGCATCATCCGTCTTGTCTACACCTTCCAGTCGACTGGAATGTCAACCCGCTAGGATGGATCGGTGCGGATCGGGGAGCTGAGCGCCAGGACCGGCGTCCCGGCCAAGACCATCCGGTATTACGAGGACATCGCGCTGCTCCCCGACCCGCCCCGGACAGCCGGCGGCTACCGCGACTACGACCGCTCCGCAATCGGCAGGCTGTCGTTCATCCGAGCCGGGCGATCGATCGGGCTGAGCCTGGGAGAGATCCGGGAGATCGTCGGCTTCCGCGATCGGGGCGAGAACCCATGCGCGCACGTCTCGGGGCTGATCGAGCTCCACGCGAAGGACCTGGCCGAGCACATCGCGGCCCTCGAGGAGATGCGCATGGAGCTCATCCGCCTCGCCGGACTGGCCCGGAAACCGTCCGGTCGCCGGCAGGCCGCCGCCGCGGTGTGCCACATCATCGAAGCGGCGAGATCGGCGTGATGGGGCAGACGGGGGCCATCCTGGCGAGCATTCCCGGAGGGCTCGCCCACGCCTTTTCCATCGCCTTCGGAATGACCTGGGAGATCCTGTGGGCGCTGATCCTGGGGTTCTTCCTCTCGGGCGTGGTCCAGGCCGTGGTGTCCAAGCGAGAGATGACCCGCCTCCTCCCTGACGACTCCCCGCGGACCCTGGCCATTTCCTGCGGTCTGGGAGCCGCGTCCTCGTCATGCTCCTACGCCGCCGTGGCCCTGGCCCGGTCGATCTTCCGCAAGGGCGCGGACTTCACCGCGGCCATGGCCTTCGAGTTCGCTTCGACCAACCTGGTGATCGAGCTCGGGATCATCCTGGCCCTGCTCATCGGATGGCAGTTCACCCTGGCCGAGTTCGTGGGCGGCCCTCTCATGGTGGTGCTGCTGGCGCTGCTGTTCCGAGCCTTCCTGTCTCCCCGCCTCCTCGAGATGGCAAGGCGCCAAGCGGAGAAGGGCCTGCGCGGGTCCATGGAGGGCCACGCGGAGATGGACATGTCCGTGACGGGCGGCTCGATCTGGTCCCGGATCACCTCCGGTAGGGGGTTCACCGCGATCAGCCACTACTACTGGATGGACTGGGCCGCTATCTACAAGGACATCTTCGGCGGCCTGCTGATCGCTGGGGCCCTGGCGGCGTGGGTCCCCAACTCCTTCTGGCAGGGGTTCTTCCTGGTCCATCACCCGCTGTTGGCCAAGCTGTGGGGACCGCTGATCGGACCGGTGGTGGCCATGCTCTCGTTTGTCTGCTCCATCGGCAACGTGCCGCTGGCGGCCGTGCTGTGGAACGGAGGGATCAGCTTCGGCGGAGTGATCGCGTTCATCTTCGCCGACCTGATCGTGCTGCCCATCCTGAACATCTACCGGAGGTACTACGGAGCGAAGGTCAGCCTGTTCCTCTTGGCGACATTCTACGCCACGATGGTGGGCGCCGGCCTGGTCGTGGAGTTCATCTTCGACGCGTTGGGTCTGATTCCGAAAGGGCCGCGTCACGCCAAAGTGATCGAGGCCACTGTCACCTGGAACTACACCACCGTGTTGAACATCCTGTTCCTGGTTCTGGCGGTTGTGCTCGCCGTCCGGTTCTTCAGGACCGGCGGTGTGCAAATGCTCCGAATGATGGATGAGCCTGCTGAGCAACCTCATCTCGTGTCATCCGATACCTACACCTGTCCCATGCACCCGGAGGTGGTCAGGGCCGTACCGGGCAGGTGCCCCGAATGCGGTATGGAGCTTCACCCGACCATCGCCGCGCCCGAGTCCCGCCACCCCGACACACCGACATGACCACTTCGCCGGGGACTCCCTTGCTCGGCCAACCGTTTCCTTCCGGGATACACTCGGGCGTGGTGACCAGGACACTTCTGATCTTCCTGCTGGTGCTGCTGATCCTGCTCTTGGCGATCCCGCTGGGGATGGGGATGGCCATGGGGATGTGTCCCAACTCGCACTCCTCGACGTGCCCCTCCGCGGTCGGTGCCTGCGCCGCCATCGTGGGGTTGATGGTGCTGGTGACGATCGGACTCGTCGGCACCATCGGGCGAGAAGGTTCCCGGGCACCACTGCTGCTGCTCGTCTCACCGCTCGAACGACCACCCAGGCACTCCTCGTTCTAGGACCGATCAGTCCGGGGCTCCTCCGCGGAGCCCACACCGAACGAGGAGAACACCGCCATGAGATTGTTCCTGACCTACCTTCCCCCGCTGGCATGCGCCGGGGCCATGGTCCTGTGCGTGCGGATGATGCGCGGCGGTGGCGCCGGCGAGAAGCCCCCCGAGGTACACCGCGTGGTGGAGCTCGAGGAGGAGAACACCCGCCTCCGGGCCGAGCTCGCGTTGTCGTCTCGCGGAGAGCCGGCGGGCGAGAGCGAGGGCCGGTGAGCCCCAAGAAAACCAGGCGCCGCGCTCGCGCGCCCTCTCGTCACCAGCAGCTCGGAGCAGGAGCGCCGGCCGCCGAACCCGACGCCGGTAAGGAGGAGGCCCGGCGAACTCGGCGGGAAGAGGCTCGGCGCTACCGGGACTCGATCCGTCGCAAGGCCATCCGCCGCCGCTACCTCCGGAACGCCGCCTACGGGCTGGTGGCCCTAGCGGTCATCGGTGCAATCGTCTACGGGACGACACGGACCAAGCACGGCGCGACGCTCAGCGCCCAGGAGCGAACCCTGCTCGACCAGGCCGTGTCCCAGGCCCAAGCGGCGGGGTGCGGCCCGGTCCAGACCATCCCCGCGTACTCGGGGGCCCCGGACCAGGCCCACATCGGGACTCAGGTCGCCTCGCCTCCCCCGCTGACGCGCTACCCGTCCACCCCGCCGGCGTCGGGCCCGCACGATCCCGGTCCCCAGGGCGCCGGCGTGTACCCGTCGCCGCCGCCCGTGTACTCGACCATCCACTCGCTCGAGCACGGGGCGGTCGTCGTTTGGTACGACCCGTCCGCCTCGGGGAAGGAGCTGGACAGGATCAAGAGCTTCTTCGACGACGCCGCCAACAGCGACCACGTGATCGTCGCCCCGTACAACTACCCGGACCAGGGAGCGGGAAGGCTTCCCGCGGGCAAGCAGATGGTCCTGGTGACCTGGCACCACCTTCAGTCGTGCGCCCGGCCCAGCCTGGCCGTCGCGTTCGACTTCGTGGCCCACTACCGGTCTCCCCCACCGGCCGGCGATTCCTACAAGGGCGACGCGCCCGAGCAGGGAGCTCCGATCTGATGCACCAGCCCAAGCCCCCTGAGCCGTCGTCGCACGGGCCTCCGAGCGACCCTCGGCGGCTGCATCCCTCCACGGCGGGGCCCCCCGGCGGCGGACACCGCCATCGGAGG
>WNGE01007738.1_pt1 | contig 11637 bp, 10 predicted proteins | sample 5400651 | NCBI WGS metagenome assembly WNGE01 (sample SAMN13153370, study PRJNA577476) | soil metagenome | isolation source: 60 cm soil or saprolite under grassland replicate 2 | place: USA:California | collected 2016-06-15 | reverse complement strand
CAGCAGTAGCGCCGGTAGCTGGCGATGTAGGCGTCGGCCATCGCGGCGCGATCGCCATACCACGCCCGCAGCGCGCTCACGTCGGTGCCACGGGTGGCGGCCCGATCGAGCGCGGCCAGTGCTGGTGCGAAGGCGGCCTGAGTCGCGGCGCCGACCGCCGCATACTGGCTACGCAGCAGTTCCTGCGCCTTCGCGCTCCAAGGCATCAGTTCGCAGTCGAGCAGCAGCCAGTCGGTGTGCAGATCCTGCCAGAGATCGGCGCGACTGGCGGCATCGCGCACCCGCGCCAGCAGCGCCTGCTCCAGGGCAGTATCGTCGAAGAAGCGGCGCCCGGTGCGCGTGTAGACAATGCCAGTGCCCTCCTCGGCGACGCCGAAGCGCCGCCGTGCCGCAGTCTCGTCGCGGCAGACCACTGCGACGGCGCGGCTGCCCATGTGCTTCTCCTGGCAGATCACGCGCGCGATGCCCTGGCTGCGGAAGTGGCCGAAGGCCTCGGCGGGGTGCTCGAGCAGCCCCGGCTGCGCGCTGGTCTCGGAGGGTGACATGGTGGGTGGCAGATAGATCAGCCACTTGGGGTTCGCGGCGAAGCGGCTCATCACCTCCAGCGCGGCGATCGCCTGCTCTTCGCGGACGGTAATGCGGCCGTGCAGGCGCGTCTCGACGATCCGCTTGCCGAGTACGTCGTCAATGTCGAGCAGATCATCGTGCTGCTGTTGGGCGCTGAGCTCTGGAGCAGGCGCTTGGAGCGGCTTGACCGACTCGGCGTAGACCTGGCGGGCTGGTACTGCGACCAGCTCGCGCTCCGGGTAACGCAGCGCCGTCAGGCGACCGCCAAAGACACAGCCGGTATCGATGTTAATCGTGTTGTTGAGCCACTCCGCCGTGGGCACCGGCGTATGGCCATAGACGACCATCGCTTTACCGCGATGCTCGGCTGCCCAGTTGTAGCGAATGGGCAGGCCGAACTCGTCGGTCTCGCCGGTGGTCTCGCCGAAGAGCGCGAAGTCGCGCACCTTGGCGGAGGAGCGCCCTTGCAGCTCCTGGCGCATCCCGGCGTGCGCCACCACCAGCTTGCCGCCGTCGAGGACGTAGTGGCTCACCAGCCCATCGAGAAAGGTAGCTACCTGCTGGCGGAATTCGGGCGACTCGGCCTCAAGCTGCGCCAGCGACTCGGCCAGGCCGTGCGCAATCTGTACGTCGCGCCCGCGCAGCTTCTTGACCAGTTTGATATCGTGGTTCCCAGGCACCGCCAGGGCGCTTCCCGCCGCGACCAGATCGATCAGCAGGTGCAGCACCCCCGGCACATTCGGCCCACGATCTACCAGGTCGCTGAGGAAGATTGCCTTGCGGGCGTCAGGGTGGGCATATGCGCCAGCGGGCAAAGGGGCGTTTTCTTCAGCGAGCGGGCGATAGCCCAGACGATCCAGCAGCTCCCACAGCTCGTCGGCGCAGCCATGTACGTCGCCGATGATGTCGAACGGGCCGTGGTCATCGCGGCGGTCGGTCCAGAGCCGCGTGCGGGTGATGCTGGCCGACTCCACCTGCTCCGGCGTCTCCAGCGTGAAGACGTAGCGGAAGCCCTCACGCTCCAGCCCGCGGAGCGAGCGGCGCAGATCCTGGAGCTGACGCCGAATGACGTGCGGGCCGAAGTTGCGGTCGGGCCGCGCCCGATTGCGCTCCTGGCACAGGCGCTCCGGCAGGTCGAAGACGATCGCTACCGCCAGCACATGGTACTCGCGGGCCAGCCTGATCAGTGGTCGGCGCGCTTCCGGCTGCATGTTGGTGGCATCGATCACAGTCAGGCGACCAGCGGCGAGGCGCTTGCGTGTGATGTAGTGCAGGAGATCGAAGGCCTCGTTGGTGGCCGACTGGTCATTCTCATCATCGGAGACCAGGCCACGGCAGAAGTCCGAGGAGAGGACTTCGGTGGACTTGAAGTGTGTACGGGCGAAGGTGCTCTTGCCGGCGCCGGATGGGCCAACCAGCACCACCAGGGCCAGCTCAGGAATGGAGATCTGCATAGATTATCGTACGCTCTCGCAGGCTGCTGCTACCAGGGATTACCAGGGCATGGTGACGTAACAGGCATATTGTACCGGGCGCACGTCTCCGTCGCAACAATCGGCCAATCGCACAACGTTTAAGAGATGTTGCGCATGGCCTTGCACGTATAACGCTGGTGTTCTATGCGATAGCTACGGCGCTGGCCCTGCCTGGCATCGCCTTCTGGTCTGCGGCTGTTTTTCACCTGCCCTGGGCCGCTACCTGGACAGTTGTGCTATCATATGGCGGCAGTGATGCCAGTTAGGGACTCTCAAATTATTTTTCGAAAGTCCCTTATTCAAAGGTAACAGCATGACCAATAGCCAGGGGTTGATGATCTTGATTGCCGGTCCCTACCGCTCGGGAACCGGGGATGATCCGGCAAAAATGGCGGCGAACGTGCATGCCATGGAAGCCTATGCCCTGCCCCTCTTTCGGGCCGGCCACCTACCCGTCCTCGGCGAATGGTTCGCCTTGCCCCTGCTCCAGCTTGCCGGGTCGCAGCAGGTCGGCGATGCGCCGTTCAATGAGATTTTTCATCCGATCTCAGACCGTATTGTGGCGCGGTGTGACGGTGTCCTGCGCATCGGTGGCGCTTCCCAAGGCGCCGATCAGATGGTTGCGCTCGCGCAGGCGCATGGGCGGCAGGTCTTCTATCGTCTTCAGGACATCCCTGGATGCGTGGATCTCCCCGACCCACTCAGACACGCCTAGTGCAAGCAATCACAAACCCGTTCCTATTTCCTTCAGTTCCCATAGTTCCCTTTGGCCTTGCCAGGAAAATGAGGGGGTACTATGGGAACTAGGATCGAACTTATGATTGGTTGTACTTAGCTCGTGGGACTTCTATGAAGCAAGTCATCGTCGTCAATCGGTCGCTCGCCCTACCCAAAGGCAAGCTTGCGGCGCAAGTTGCCCATGCCGCCGTCGGCGCCTTTGTGACAGCCGGCGAGCAGGCCCAAGTGGCCTGGCTCCAGGCTGGCATGCCGAAGATCGTCGTCTATGCTGCCGATACAGATGCGCTGCTGCACTTGGAGACGCTCGCCCGTCAGCGTCAGATCCCAGTATGTCTGGTTCACGATGCCGGAAGAACCGTTATCCCGGCAGGAACGATCACCTGCCTGGGGCTTGGGCCGGCGATTGCAGAGGAATTGGATCCATTGACAGGCGCATTACCACTCGTCTAATCGGCACGATCTACTGGTCGCGGATTCTTCAGATCGCGACTATCGCACGCTTGCCGACAAAGCGCCCATAGCGCTCGGCGGTAGCGGTAATGGCATTGGTCTGCGTGTCGCTGAAGGTGGTGAATGGGCTGAATGTCATCACGACGCTGTCTTGCTTGAATGTGCGCTTCCAGGTGCCCACAACGCGCCCGCCAATCACGATGATCGGGTTGAATATCCCATTACCGCCAGGAACGACCAGCGTATTGTAGTGAGTGTCGAGCGCAGCGCTGCGATCGCGATACGCAACGAGAAACTCATCAAAGGGCGGCAGCAGAAAGGCGTCGAGTGACTCAGTGGGAGCAGTCGGCAGATCCTGGGCGAAGTAGTATTCTTGTTCACCGATATTCTCATGTCCTAGTTGCGACGCGACCGCTGCCAGCCCGGCCTTGGCCTCAGTAGTCGTCAGCCCCGACCACCACATGAAGTCCTGCACAGTCGCTGGCCCGTGGCCAGTAAAGTAGCGCAGCGCCAGAGTCGCCAGCGCTTGATCATGTGGCAGCGACTTCGCGTCGGGCACCCATTCGTCGAGCAGCGCGAAGGTGGGCTGCTTGCCGACGCGTGCCCCATAGCAGATCAGCCGGTCGTGCGCGAGCCGCCCCAGAATGTGCAACCCCCGTGAAGAACCGGTCGCAATAGTGGCCTGCTCCAGCAGCTCGTATATCGCGTTCCGGGGAAGCTGCTTGCCGCCTTGCAGCGCCCTGCTGATCACCTCCGCGCTAGCGGCAACGGTCGCTTCATCGATACCAAGCTGGGCACGGCGACCCTTGGTTCGCTGCGTCACTCGCGGCGCGAGCAGCTCGAGCATCCAGCGCACGTCGGCTGCCGCCACGAAGTGGATTGTGCCGCGCATCGGCCAGGTGCGGACAATCGTCTTGTTCGCCAGCGCCTGCTCGATGGTCTGCTCGGTCGCGCCCGGTGTGCGCAGGCCAACCGCCCATAGCGCGCCGAGATAGTCTTGGGCCTGCACCGCGCCAAGCCGGGTGACCACCTCGCTCGGGTGCGCGAAGGTGGGCCGGGCGATCTGCTGGCCCATAAGCCGTTGAAGCGCAATATCTCCTTGATTCATAGATTCGATGACTTTAGCTCCATGATTGGCTACATGAACGCGAAAGCCCACCGATCGCTCGGTGGGTTTCCGCATTCCAATGGGATAAAACTGGAGCGGGAGACGGGACTCGAACCCGCGACCCTCTGCTTGGGAAGCAGATTTGAGGCTTTCCAGTGCAATCCATGGGCATCAGCAGGTCTCCATATCCGCAACCAGATGCGATCTAGTGTTCAGTACATATAAGCTGATTTCAGCAGTTGTACGTGCGATAGGCTGTCAGGGCTGTACCGCCTGGCCTAAACGCCGCATCCTAAACATAGCCTCGGTCAAGCAACTTCCAGTTATTATAGCACGAACTTTCGAGTTACGAGGCTGTCAAACCATAAGCCCCCTGGAATAGTCCAGAGGGCATTGTCGTTACTACGCCATCAATCTCGTAAGGAAGCTTATGAATTCATCAGCCGTGTCGAACTCTGATCGTATGCACCGTAACATTTGCAGCGTCTTGCTATCTGACTCCGGCAACCCGCAACGCTGCTCTCCCACAAGAAACCTAACCTTGCTGCCTTCGATACCGATCCATTGGAAACCAAGCCCTTCGATAGCACGCCTGCTGATCATGTCAGCCTCCTTTTCATGTGTCGAATAGAGTATACCTTATAAGATACACTAAGTCAAGCATGATTGTATCAGTACACCATTGAAGTTGTGTCATTATTGGTACGTATATTAGCGTGTATCTTGACTGGTATACTGTGGGATGCTATACTTAGTGCTATGGTCGCACTAGTGCGGTTAGAGATGATTAGGTTACGTATTCGTGAGGCCGCAGAGGCTAAAGAGATCAAGGTGACTCCGCTATCGTACGAGTCGAAAGTATCATTGACGACGATGCGGCGTTATTGGTTTGGGACGAAGAATGGCAAGATTGCCGGTGAGCGACTAGAGGCGATCGACCTCGTGGTGCTTGAACGTATCGCTAACGCGCTTGGAGTTAAGCCGCTTGACTTGCTCTTCGACGAAGAAACAAAAGACGCCCCTACTCATTCCAAGTAGGGGCATTTTCATCCATCGTTTATAGAAGCCTTTACACGGCGCTGTGCCGTCATCGATTTGTCACGAACGCTTGTTTGTCGTAGGTCGCACGCTGTGCTATCCTCGCGGTCCAGAATAGATCGGAGGGCAGCAATTCTCGCATTGCGCAGCGAAGAGATCGGCAATCGGCGCGTGGCGCTGGTGGAGAATGGCACCGAGCGGTATAGCGTAACGATCGCGGTACGAGGACCCCACGGAACATGGGAAGATATCAGCCTGAAGAGCGATCAGAACCTGGGACTGCACACCGCCGGCCTATGCTATCGGCTGCGCCGGACTGAGCAAGAGGGCCGCGCAATTGCGTGGGGCAAGATTGAGCGCCTCTGGCTCATTAACAGGGCGTTCAACGCACCAGCGCCGCACAGCGACCGCATAGAGCGTGTGTGGCCGCGCCGCACTAGAACATCCTGAACTTTCTGGCAATGCGGATGCCCCAGCCAATAAACCCGCCTGCGACCAGTGCGGTTATCCAGATCTTCACGTTCGAGTCGATCAGGGCCACTGGGGCGCTCGTATCGTCGGGCAGATCGGTTATGAGCGCACCGATACATGCGCACAATAAGAACAGTCCAGCGAAAGCGGGCAAGAGCACCAGCACCGGGTATTCCAAGCGGAACGCCAGATACATGGCTGTCAGCACGACGCCACAGTCGAGCAGCAACCAACCGGATGAGTCCCGCAACGCCATGATCACGAGTGCGCCGTAGAGCAGCAGGAGACTGGCGATCAGGCGCCAGGGCTTCAAGACATCGAGCCATGTCATAGGAAGGCTCCTTTTGGTGATTGTTTTCCGCACCTATCCCCGCGATCTACATAGAGGTAACGACCGCTCATGATAGTTGGATTCGTCGCCTTGCGCCTACTTCCATCGTTGTTTCACGATATTATTGCCAGCGCCCGCAAAAAGAACACAGGCAAAGCAAAGCCCCGCTGGTGCTGGTACTATCAGGAGTACTTGCGGGCGCTGGGACCATTGGCCCATTGTAAGGATGATGACTTTATGGGACGCTTATGTCGTAGGAAGTTTCTACAACACACCAAACAACGTTACTATAAAGGGGGTGAATGCAATGCTTCGTAGTTTCTTGGCTAAGGAAGAAGGCCAAGGCCTGGTCGAGTACGCGCTCATTCTGGTGCTTATCGCTATTGTTGTTATCGGTATTCTGTCGCTGCTCGGCGGCAAGGTCAGCACAGTCTTCAGCACGATCAATAGCGGCCTGAAAACCCCGTAATCGCCGGCACGGCCAGCCAAGTCTTCAACCTTCAAGTGGTCGAAATGCCTTGTCCAATTGGACAAGGCATTTCTTGTTAGCGGGGCGCGTGTGTTCCTTCCGAGGCTAGGGGACCATCTCCTCCACCACGTTGAGCGCGATGTACATGAACTAAAACGCGCGGGTCTGCTCGGGCCGAATTGTCGTTACATATACACGCGCTGCTCACACTACAGCCCCCACAATGGCCGCGCCGATTGGACCATACACCGTCAATAATGGACTTTGGCTGTAACAATGGCTGTAGCAACGAGAAGCCCACCGAGCGATCGGTGGGCTTCCACATTCCGATGATGTGAAACTGGAGCGAGAGACGGGATTCGAACCCGCAACCCTCTGCTTGGGAAGCAGATGCGCTACCATTGCGCCACTCTCGCGTGTCGATAATGTAGCAGTTTTCAGCAGGCTTGTCAAGCCTACAAATTTGTCCACGTCCTGTCCTGCGAGTAATGTGAACAGTTACAAAATGGAGGAAGGGTGGTTCGCAAACCACCCTTCCTCCATTCGGTTTTAGAACTCGCGCCGTCGCGGACGATCGCGGTCGCCGTTGCGATCGCGGAAGCCGCCACCGCCGGGGCCGCCACGCCCGCCGCCACCGCCGCGGCTAGCGCCGCCGCCGCCGGCCGCCCGGCGCTCCTCGGCAGTTTCGCCCGTAAGGATCGCGCGGCGCGACAGGCTGACCTTGCCGGTGCCGGGCTCGACGCCAATCACCATGACGTTGATCTCGTCGCCCATCTGCACCACATCCTCGACATTCTCGACGCGCTGGGCATCCAGCTCGGAAACATGCACCATGCCGTCCTTGCCGGGCAGCAGGTTGACGAACGCGCCAAACGGCATGATCCGCACGACCTTGCCCAGGAACACATCGCCAACTTTGATCTCGCGCGTCAGCGCCTCGATCATCGATACGGCCTTCTGGGCCGCCTCGCCATCGGCGGTGGAGACGAACACGCGTCCATCGTCCTCGACGTCGATCTGCGCGCCGGTCGTGTCGGTGATGCTCCGAATGGTTTTGCCGCCCGGCCCGATCAACGCGCCAATCTTCTCAGGGTTGATCTGCAGGGTGATGATCCGCGGCGCGAACGTCGACAGCTCCTCGCGCGGCGTGTTAATCACCGCATTCATCTTGTCGAGGATGTACAGCCGGCCTTCGCGCGCCTGAGCGAACGCCTGGCGCATGATATCGTAGGTAATGCCGGTGGTCTTGATGTCCATTTGCAAGCCGGTCACGCCGTCGGTCGTTCCGGCGACCTTGAAGTCCATGTCGCCGAGCGCATCCTCAAGGCCTTGAATATCGGTCAGCACCTTCCACTGGCCGTTCGGGCCGGTGATCAGGCCCATCGCCACGCCGGCGACGGGGCGTTTGATCGGCACGCCCGCATCCATCAGCGAGAGGCTCGATCCACAGACCGAGGCCATCGACGAAGAGCCGTTCGAGGAGAGCACCTCAGAGACGAGCCGCATGGTGTACGGGAACTCTTCCTTGCTTGGCAGCACCGCCAGCAGCGAGCGTTCCGCCAGCGCACCATGGCCGATATCGCGGCGGCGCGGCGAGCCAATTCGCTTGGCCTCGCCGGTGCTAAAGGGCGGGAAGTTATAGTGATGGATGTAGCGCTTAGTCGTCTCGACGCCCAGGTCGTCCAGCCGCTGCTCGTCGCCCGGCGAGCCAAGCGTCGTGATCGTCAGCACCTGGGTCTGGCCGCGAGTAAACAGGCCGGTGCCATGCACGCGCGGCACCACACCAACCTCGACAGCGATCGGCCGAATCTCACTTGGGCTGCGCCCGTCGACCCGCTGGCCGGTCGCGAGGATCGCCGAGCGTACTGCTTCCTTCAGCAACGCGTCAAAAGCCTTCTCAACCGCATGTTGGCGGGCGGGCAGCTCTTCCTCCGGCTCGTCGACGGTGAACTGCGCCAGCACATCGGCGCGCAGCGCGTCGGTAGCATCCACGCGTGCGGTCTTGTTCGGGTTGTTGATCGCCTCATTCAGGCGGCCGCCCATGTACGCGGTCAGTGCGTCTTCCAGCGATGTATCGGCCACCGGCGCGACAAACTCGCGTTTGGGCCGGCCGGCCTGCGCCACTAGCCGCTCCTGGAGCTCGCAGAGCTGCTTACAAACCATGTGGCCCTGGATCACCGCATTGATCATCTCTTCTTCGGTAAGCTCGTGTGCGCCGGCCTCAACCATCAGCACGGCGTCTTTCGTACCGGCCACCACCAGATCGAGCCGGCTGTTGGCCATATCGGCCATCTCCGGATTGATCACCAGGCCGCCGTCGAGGTGGCCAACCAGCGCAGCGCCGACCGGCCCGGCAAACGGGAGGTCAGAGATCGCCAGCGCCGCCGACGCGCCAATGATCGCCAGCGGGCCGGGGTCGTTGACCATATCGATCGAGAAGGTCGTGATGATCACCTGCACCTCATTGCGATAGCCCTTGGGGAACAGCGGGCGCAGCGGACGATCGGTGAGGCGCGCCGTCAAGATTGCCGTGGTGGTGGGCCGACCCTCGCGCTTAAAGAAGCTGCCGGGAATCTTACCGGCCGAATACATGCGCTCCTCATAGTCGACTGTCAGCGGGAAGAAATCGACACCTTCGCGTGGCTCCTTTGAGCCCACTACCGTCGCCAGTAATACCGTATCGCCGTAGCGCACTGTCACAGCGCCATCGGCCAGCTCGGCCAGCCGACCCGTCTCCAAGGTCAAGGTTCGCCCAGCGATCTCTGCGCTGACGGTGTGAACCTGCCTACCATGGAACTCGGTTGTGGATGAATGAATCTGACTTTCTGACATACACCTTTTTTCCTTATGAAGAACCGCATCCTGCGGCTCAACATGGGGCGTTAGGTACTGGAGGCTGCGTATGACACGGATTATTGGCACGGATACGCGGATACGCATTATCCGTGTATCCGTGGCCGAATTCGTGTCCCACCCAATCTCCAATCCCTAACGGCCCCAAACAAACAACAGTGGCCTACAACAGACACAAGCCCAGGGGTATGCTCCCTGGGCTTGCAAGTACTACCCAATTTGAGCCGGCGTGGGTATCTGCAGATGCGATCGGTAGCGAATAAACAGGCTTCTGAGCAATCGGCATCCCAAACGACCATCCCCACATACGACTACCGGCGTAGACCGAGCCGCTCGATCAGCTGGCGATACCGATCTTTATCCTTGCCGCTCAGATAGGCCAAAAGCCGTCGCCGGCGGCCAACGAGCTTGAGCAAGCCACGGCGCGAGTGATGATCGTGCGCGTGGGTCTTGAGATGCTCGATCAGCTGATTGATTCGCTCGGTCAGCAGGGCCACCTGTACCTCAGGCGACCCGGTGTCGCTTCCATGCACCTGGTAATCGGTGATGATACCAGTCTTATCTTCTCTATCTAGCGCCACAGTGTCTCCTTACTAATCGCGAACAGGCTTGGCGCAGCCCGTCGTTCGTTGTTGTAGTCCGGGCAACATTATAACATAACTTGTCCTATCGCGCACGCCGGGCCTGACAAGATGACACGATGAGGGGGTGATAAGGTGAGTTTCTTCGCTTGAAAGGTCACCTTGTCATCTTGTCAGAGGCTAAAACCCAACCTTGATAATCGTCCTGCCGGTGCGATCCTGGAAAAAGCCGACGCCATCCTGAATCAGGCCGACATAGAAACTCATCTTGGTTTCCGGCTGCAGCACGCGGATACGCCCGGTGATCTCGGCCTCCTCACCCGGCATCAGCACGTCTTCTTCATTTGGTATCCGCCACTTGTCCGGCGGGCGCGGCGTGATTGCCCAGCGGTAAGGGTAGCGCTTGGCCGCGCCGCCACTGTTGGCGTCCCAGTCTACACCGATGCGCCAAAAGCCACCTGGCTTGACGATATATTTGCCGCCCGCGACTGATGAGAACACGTCGTCGGTGCTATATTCATAGCCGGAGGGCGGGCCATACGTGCGGATGGGCACGTCGCCGGTGTTTTTGACCCGTATGGTCACCGTGATCAGCTCGCCCTTCATAATCGCCTCGGGCGCGATATTGGTGTAGGTGATTTTTACCTCGGGCTGGCCGCCGCCGGCGATCGTGATCTTGCCCTGGCGCTCGACCAGGTTGCCAAACAGGTCCTGAGCATGCACCGTGTAGGTATACACGCCGTCGGGCAGCAGCGCGTTATCGACGGTTTTACCGTTCCAGATCTGGCGCTGCAGCGTTGGCCCTTCTTTATCGGCCGCCACGAACTGATAGACGCTCTGGCCATCCGGGCCGGTAAAGGTGATATCGACTGTGGCCGAGACCGGCAGTTGGTAGGTGATCTCAGCGATATCGTCGATGCCATCGGCATTTGGCGAGATCGTTTCAGGAAAGACCACCAGGTTGTCGATCAGCGGCGGCTTGGCGTCCACGCCGGCGATCGCGATCGTGCCCTGAGCCTGCGCGGTCGATCCATCGTCGCCGACAGCCTGAACGATGTAGGTGTACTCGCCGCTTGGCAGTGCCTTGCGCTTGAGCACCGGGTCGTCGGTTGGCGCCGTGCCGTCGAAGGCTAGCGCATATGGCTCAGATGAGGCCAACCGGGCCTCATTCTCGCGAAGCGTGTAGCGCGCCCCGGCCGCGTCTTGCAGAAACACCGAGACCTTGGCGTCGCGGCCTATCATGTAGTTAATTTTGACGCTCTCGCCATGTCCGGTCGGGTGTAGCTCCAGCGCCGCTGGCCCAACCTCCGAAAGCAGTGCGCCGGACCCACAGCTCGTCATCATCGGCGCCAGAACGACCAAGCAAAGCAGGCTTCGAAATAGTCGCATACGCTTCAAACCGCCAAATAGATTGACAAGGTGACAAAACGTTGATTATAGAGAATGTCACCCAGTCACCTGGTCATCTTGTCATCGTGTCACAGAAGGCTCGCCCGCGATCGGCTCATTGGCGGCGCGCTCATCGCCGTAGCGCCGCGAGAAGATCGCCAGGGCGA
>WNGE01020445.1_pt1 | contig 11638 bp, 8 predicted proteins | sample 5400651 | NCBI WGS metagenome assembly WNGE01 (sample SAMN13153370, study PRJNA577476) | soil metagenome | isolation source: 60 cm soil or saprolite under grassland replicate 2 | place: USA:California | collected 2016-06-15 | reverse complement strand
AAGAGTGCCTGTTTCGTGCGCTCGCCAGTAAGGAAAAAGAACAATCTGTCCTTTACGATTGGGCCCCCGAGGCGTCCGCCGAATTGGTTGCGTTGAAAAGGCAGGTCCTGCCCACCGGGAAGGCTGGCATTCAGCGAATGATCACGGAACCCGTAGTAGGCATCACCGTGGACTGAATTCGTACCAGTTCGGGTGACCACGTTAACCGCACCAGATGATGTCAGTTCAGTAGAAAGATCGAGGGTTGACTGGCTGATTTGAAATTCTTGGATCGCGTCTTGCGGAATGTTCTGGGTGGTGGTGCCCACCGTCTCGTCGGTGATATCACTGCCGTCCACCTCAATTCGTGTCGTGCGGCCGGCGCGCCCACCGATGGAGATCGCTGCGAAGCCGTTCTTGGTCGGGTCGAAATTACCACCATCCTGAATTTGCACACCGGGCTCTAGCTGAGCCGCGTCCAAGAAATTCCGCCCATTGATCGGCAATTGGTCGATCTGCTGAGCTGTGATAACGCCCTGCACCGCGGCTTGCTCGGTATTAACACGAACCTCGGCCGCGCTTACCTCGACAACTTGGGATTCCTTGCCTACGGTTAGCCGCAGGTTGCCGGGCGAAGTCGTACCGACCTGCACCGTCACCGGTAGTTCGCTCGTCTGAAAGCCCTTTGCCTCCACACGCACAACGTAGTTTCCGGGAAGCAGAGATCCGGAAGTGTACGTCCCACTGGAACTCGTTGTTAATGTGATCGTTTGCCCTGCAGCCTTGTTGGTGATGATGACCTTGGCGCCGTTCACCAATGCACCGCTTTGGTCCGTAATTGTGCCTTGAATGCTGCCGGTTGAGATCGTGGTCTGCGCGAACGCGCTGGGGAGTAGCAGCGAAAGAATCACGGCTGCGTATACGATCCAGCTAAACCGCCTGATGGTGGAGAGATTGCCTGACATTCGACTACCTTCCTTTCAGATTGCGGAATAATGGCGAATCGGCCTGAAAACCGACTGGGAGCACGCTATCGATTAAGAAGAACGGTAACTTGCGAATCGAATCGCCTGCGAGAATGATTGGTCGGCTCACTTGAAGTCTTGCAGACCCAAGATACAGCGCCCCAAACCCACAAAACATATGCAAACATCCAGCCAAGACACCATCGACAAATGGACAATTCAACAACTTAGGGAGGACTGTGCTTCACGACATAACATCGGAGGCTTGCGATGCTACAAAAGCTGGAATTTCGCTACGGAAAACAGAAATGAGCATTTGGAAAAATGAGCACGGAGGTTGCGCTCCAGCTCGGTAACCACACTAAAACCTGACCTTCATTCCAAACTCTAACTGCCTAGGTGACCCCAGCGTGAACACGCCCGATCCTGGGCCGGTGCGGGTCGCGAAACGATTGGCTGCGGTGGTGCCGTTCAGTTCCCCAACGCCGCCGTTCAATATGCCGCCTAACTTGTCTCCGGGCCCGTCGAAATTGGCGAAATTGAACAGGTTGAATGCCGAAACTCTAGGCTCGAAGGTGAAACGTTCACCCAGTTTGAGCGGCCAAGCCAGGGTGAGATCGAAGCTGCGCAGCCAACTCAACCCGACGTTGCCGGGAGGCGCCGATGGTATGTTGCGAATGGTCGCGCCCAGAGCCTGGAGTTGGTCCGTCCTCAGCAAATTGGCAGCGACTAAATCGCGTCCTGCCGGGGTTAGTCCGCCTGCGAAGTTGCTGTTGAAATTCTGAATTGTGCTATTTAGATTGCTTGCTTTTATCGAGCGGCCGAATGAGCCGATGTTCCCCCCCGGCAGAATGTCGCCATAGGAGTTGTTTCCGGTTAGGCTCTGTCCACCGAATGCGCCGTCGCCGGTGACGTCCGAGCGAAAAATCTCACCGGGTAAATTCGACGACGGGATATAGAGTGTTTGCGGCAGCGGAGATTCGAAGCGTCCTATGAAGCCCAACCGCAGCCCGCGCGGCAAGTCCATGAATGCCGCGATAGCAAATTGGTGTTTACGATACTGCTCCGATGAACCGAAGAACGCAGTCGGATGGTTAAAATCGGCGGCAAGCGGCAGCAGATCCTGACCGGCCGGAACATTGCTGTGGAAGCTGGCATGTGTGTACGACAACTGGAGGTTCGTGCCTCCGGCGCCGCGAAACGGGCTGCCAATCTGGCTGCGCAGTGAAAACTCCAGCCCGGTGTAGACGGAGCGGCCGGCAGGGAAGAAAGTGACTACTCGACCGGCGGCCGGATTCACGCCCCCAAAAACTGCCCCGGTCTGCGGCGTGAGGCCAAACAACGCCGCCGGGTATCCCCCAAGAAATTGTGCGCCCGAATCGAGGCCATGGGTGGCGAAATCCACCATGCTGGCGCCCGGCACATTAGCCAGGTAGCATGTCACCGCGGTCTGTGAGCTGGAACCGGCACTGGTCGCTTGTGGACATATACCGTTTGTCAGGGAATTAGCAGCAATCGTACTGTTGATCGCGTTTAGCACTGCCAGGCAATTTACTGGGATAGGTGTTGGAGCAATGGGCTGGCAATTTGTTTGGAATTGCGCCGCATCGCCGACATGATTCGTATCCCATCCCAATAAATAATGCGTTCCCACATTTCGTAAATAATCCAGGCTGAACACAGTTCCCTGCCGAATTTGCTTTTGAAACCCAAGATTCATCTGCACCGATCGCGGGGTTTGAAAGTTGGGAGCGAGCAGGCCCTGTTGGCTGCTCAATGTTTGCGCGAAGGCAGAAGCATTAGGCGAATTCGGGCTGAGCGCGGCGTAAGCCGCCTGAAACTGCTGCTGCAAATTCGCGATAGCGGGAGCAACGTTGCCCACCGGATTGCCGCAGATTTGCGTCGCATCGAGAGTGTTCGTCGGAGGAGTGCCGGGCACAACTACGAGCCCGTGGGCCGCACAGGGATCATTTGACTGCGCATTGAATTGCCCATTGGCCAGACGAGCAACACGATCGTAGAGCACGTTGCTAAACACGGTATTGTCGTAATATAAGCCGATTCCTGCGCGAAAGGCCGTCCGCCCACTCTTGCCCGGGTCCCAAGCCACGCCCACCTGCGGCGCGAAATTCAAGTTAGGTTGGCGCTCACGGTTGCCCAAGCCAGGGATGTTGCTGATCGTGTTCAGCGCACTAACACCCGGCAGATCGGAATTTGGACGCCCAGTATCACGGACGTATTGCAATCCGTAGGTGAGCGTGAGATTGGAGCGAGCCTTCCAGCTATCCTGCGCGTAAGCCTGAATGCGAGTATCGCTCACGCCGCCGCAGGGGGATCCGAAAGCTGATTTTTCTGTTAAGCAACTGATGCCGTTCCCCAAAATGATGCTGTTCACGCGATAGCTGAGCGGATTTCCCACGCCACCGGGCTGGCTGGCAGCCAGAAGCATAGATTGCGCGCTCGTATCCGATCCAACCTCTGGCGCAACGCCATAAAAATTTGCCAGCACCAGATCGTCAATCTTGTTCAACTCGAAACCGTATCGAAAAGTGTGCGACTGCCGAATCCGGGTACCGTCGTAGCGAACTTCTTTATTTTCCTGAATTGTGCGCTGCGGCGCTAGTGCGATTGGTCCGCTGGCAAATCCCGATCCGCCGCTAAAACTCAGACTGATTCCCGGAGCAACGTTTGGAATTCCCGAACCATTCACCGCATCAGCAACTCCATTTGAAAAACGCATGTAGCCGAAGCGGATGCTGTGGGTGGATGCTCCGCCTCCGACGTCGAGGCCGACTGCGTGGGTGGGAGCGTGAGCGGTGGTCTTGAAAACCTGGAAATTGCTGCCTCCGAACGAATCCACCGAGTTGAGATTGTCATAATTAAAGCGGTAGAGCAGACGAGCTGAAGTCGAGAGTTTGTAGTCGAGCCTGCCGTCCAGCTCGGTGTCGCGAAACGGAGAATGATGGCCACCGTCCAGGGCAATGAACGGCACGTTGAATACGACAGGAGCTACCAGGTCCTGTTTGAAATATTCGCCGCCGAGGAAGAAAAACAACTTGTCTTTCGAGATTGGCCCGCCCACATTGCCGCCGAACACCTCGCGGGAATATGGATTGGCCTGTCCACCAGGAAACTTGGCGACGCCTGCGCCTTTATCGCGAGCATTCCCGAATAACTGGCCATGAAAATCGTTCCCGCCCGATTTCGTGACCACGTTGACCACTCCGGCTGCACCCAGCGCCGAGGGCGGCGGAACGCTGGACTGAAAAATCTGTAGCTCCTGAACGCCGCTGACCGGGATGTTCTGCGTAGTCGCGCCAGTCGTCTCGTCCGTTATATCTACGCCGTCGGCTTGCTTGCGCGTGGTGCGGCCACTGCGCCCCACCATGGAAACCGAACTGACGCCCGTCTTGGCAGGAGCAAGCGCAACTCCATCCACAACCTGAACTCCGGGTTGCAAATTGCTCAGTTCAAGGAAATTTCGGTTCGTGGGTAACTGCTCCATCTGCTCCGAAGTTTCCGAACCGCGCACAGCGGGACTCGTGGTGTCTACAAGCGAAACCGCAGGTGCCGCGAGCCGTTGCAAGCGGACATCTCCAGTGACAGTGGCCCCACCCTGAATTCGCACCAGAAGTTCGGCAGGCTGGAATCCTTTGCCCTCGACGTGTATGACGTAATCACCCGGGGCCAGGTCGCGAACAGCGTAGGTTCCCGCCGGGCTGGTCGTGGTATGAGTGGCCTGACCGGTGAGTTTATTTGTGATCGTTACGTCGGCACCGCTGACTGAGGCGCCTCGCGGGCCCGTGACGGTTCCTGAGATATTGCCGGTGGAAGATTCCTGAGCAAGAACGGAGGGCGGAATTGCAACGAGGGGGGCGATAGCTCCAGCCAGCGAAATCAAATGCAGGATGGCGGAGCGGGCACAGCCGGCATGGCGCAGCATTCGTTTGGGTTTACCTTCCCTGCAAAGAATTCGAAACCTGGGCGGCGCAAAACAGCAACAGCCCGCGCCTCTACCGGAACGGCGGCAGAGAATAGCGGGGCAAACAACTGATCCTTAATTCAAAAGAAAAGCTGGGATAATCTTATAGACTTTTAGACTTTCATACGAGAATTTGTCTCGTCAATGGTGCTGCGTAGTGAGATGCCGAAATCAGTAACCCATCGCGATTCCAACTTTTTCTGCAAGTTCGCAAATGCGATTGTGTCGGCTCGTCGATGGGGCATTTCTAGCATTAGTCAATGCGATTTCGACGTGTAATACCCCGTACGGTGCCGCACCTTGAAATTTCCCGCTGCCGGCACTCCATTCACACGGACCTCAATGCGCCGGAAGTCGGAATCCGACAGCTTTTGCGACGGATAATAAGCCAGCAGGTATTGTGTGCGCAGCTCGTCGCTGATCTGGCGGAAGGCTTCGTCCAACTGCGGCATGGAGCTCGCGTAGAAATATTTTCCACCCGTATCTTCCGAGAGCTGGATTAGCGCGTGCTCACCGCCGGTATCACGTCCGGCGCTGGCCTCGATGGGCACTACAATGATGCTGTACAGAATGGCTTCGGCCTGCTGGGCGGCACGCACTGCTTCTTTGTAGTCCACTTTGCTCATGGTGTCGCCGCCGTCGGTAATAACGACCATTACTTTCCTTCCCTGTCGCGATTCGAGCGCTCCTGCCCCTAGATACAGCGCGTCATAAAGTGCAGTGGCAGAACCAACATGAATCCGGTCGATGGCATGATCAATGCGCCGCAGATCGGAGGTGAAGGGCGTGACCTCGCTCACGATTTCGCTGAACTGATACAAAGAAAGAGCGTCGACCGGCCGCAGAATCGCGTGCACGAAGCGCCGGGCCGACGCCAACTCAAGGGGAAGGTCTTTGCGCGTGCTGAGGCTGGTATCTATGGCCAGCACAATCGACAGCGGCAGTGCCGATTCTTTATCGAACACCGCGATCTTTTGTTCCTTATCATCTTCTCTTATCTTTCTTCAGATCGGCAATTGGCGCGCCGTGCTGGTCCGTGACCGTCACGAACACGTTTACCAATTTTACGTTTACTTTGAATGTGGTGTCAGAATCTTGCGCAAACGAAGGTAGCAACAGACAGAAAATCAGCGCAGCAGTGGCGGTTTGCTTCATTGTGAGAGCTGAGTGTGTCTCTGCGAATTCTGCGAAACTGCGGCGCACTTCGCGCTTAAAATCTTCAGCCGCACAAGACGCAAGCAAAAATCGCAGAGAGATTGGCCTTCGGTTAAGATGCACGCTCCCCAGATTGGGTGCCTCGGGCACGGGGAACCTCGGCCGGGAACGGCTCGCCATCCGCCCAAACCGTCCCATCCTCAAAATATTCCTTCTTCCAGATGGGCACGGTCCGCTTGAGCGTGTCGATCAGCCAATGGCAGGCGTCGAATGCCGCGGCACGGTGCGCAGAGGCAACCACGATTGCCACACTCGTCTGGCCAACTTCCATCCGACCGATGCGGTGCACGATGGCAACATCGCGAATCTTGAAATTCGATAGCGCTTGTAACGCAAGGTCCTGCATCTGCTTTACCGCCATAGGTTCATAAGCTTCATAATCAAGATAAAGCGTGCGCCGTCCGCGTGTGTTGTTGCGCACAATACCCTCAAAAACCACGTCAGCGCCGTCTTCCGGCTGCTTAATCTTGTCGATCAGCGCCTGTGTGTCAATGCGCTCACGGACTATAACAGCGTTGCGCCGGCCTCTGGCCGGCTGTGTGGCGGGCGTCTCGCCCGCTGAGTCAACGGCACCACCACTGACGGGAGGCAATAAGGCCACTTCGTCGCCCGACTTGAGTTTTGCATCCACTCCCGCGTATTCCTGGTTTACCGACATTGCAATGGAAGTGACCAAATCCCGCATGCGAGGAATTCGCTCTTCGTAGTGACTTAGCACGTCTGCCAAGCGGGCGTGCTCCGGCAGATCGATTGATTCACTGGAGTGCCCTGCCAGGTCTTTCAGCACGCCGAAAAATAAGACACGAATTCGCATATCGCCGATCACATCTTGACAGTAGTTTATCCTGCCGCGCCCGCTGCTGGGAGCAACATATGCAAGTCTGGGATTGCCTGTTGAGGAATACCCGCCAGTGTGAGCCGGAAGGATTTTAGTCAGCTTTTCCGATTCGATCTTGTTCGTGAATGGCCGATTCAGTCCGCAGCGGCACCTTGTCCGGCTATAACTTCCGGGCGGCGCTTGGAGCGGTTGGCGGGTAGGCCGGCGTCGCGAATCTTGTACAGCAGCGCACGGTAGCTGATGCTCAACGCGCGAGCGGTCTGCTTGCGGTTCCAATGGTGGGCTTGCAACACTTTTAGGATCACTTTGCGTTCCAGTTCACGCGTTGCCTGCCGCGTGAGTTTCTTCAGAGAGATCGGACCATCCAAATTGATGTCAGGGTTGAAGAATTCCTGCTCCCGCACGACGAGGTCGCTGCTGATCACTTCTTCATTGCCTAGGATCACATAACGCTTAATCAGGTTTTCGAGTTCGCGAATATTTCCCGGCCAGTGATACTTCTGCAATGCAGACATCAGATCTGAGGAAAGTGCCCGGGCTCGGCAGTTGTATTTGCGGTTGTAGTACTCGAGAAAATACGTAGCAAGATCTTGGATGTCTCCCCGCCGCTCGCGAAGCGGAGGCAGATGCAGGTTCACGACGTTAATCCGATAGAAAAGATCCTGGCGAAAAGTGCCGGTTTCGATTTCTTCCTCCAGCCGGCGATTTGTGGCGCAGACTACGCGCACTTCAACTTTCTTATCTTCCTGAGCGCCGATGCGGCAGAACTGCCCATCCTGAAGCAACTGCAGCAATTTCGATTGAAGCGCAAGATCCAATTCGGAAATCTCATCGAGAAAAAGACTGCCGCGATGGGCCAATTCGACGCGTCCAGGTTTCGAGCCGTAGGCGCCTGTGAAGGCGCCTTTTTCATATCCGAAGAGCTCACTTTCGAGCAGAGTGCCTGGGATGGCGGGGCAATTGACTTTTACGAAGGGGCCGGTGCGCCAGGGAGAGCGCGCGTGGATCATGCGGGCGATGATGTCTTTGCCGGTACCGCTTTCGCCCTGGATCAGCACGGGGACGTTGGCGCTGGCAACTTTGTCCATCCGTTCACGCAGAGACTGCATGGTCTCCGAGTGGCCGAAGATCACCGTCTCCGGCGGAATCTCACCTAACGAAGTAATCAGGGAACTGACTGAACTGATGGTTGTCATAGCGTGTGGCCGGCGGTTACTCCAGCACACGATGACAGGTTGCACCCCTAGAGCCAAACCAACAGCATGCTTGGCAGAAGCAACTATTTCGGCGGTAACTGGTTACATTTTGGCAGCTTACAGGAATTCCGCTGAGTCACTTCTTGTCGCAAAACGAGAATGAAGTGCACTCCGCGCGGGGCCAACCGGGTGGGAAAACTTTTTCACAAAGGAGAATCAACTTTCCTTCGATTGGCGCGCCGAGGTAGCGGGTGATTCGCGAGAGGATGAGAGAATTTCATAGCGACCAGGTGGTAGCCTTCCGCGTGGTTTACGCGAAGTGTGCGCGCACGCAACGTGCGCGAAGCTTTGGGCAAGGAAGTGGTCGCGGCGAGGGGCGCGCTGGGTATTTCCAGCAAAACCTGCGCGGCCAGCGGCAACGCACGGCGAACCGCTATGAGCGCACCCCCAGCGGAGACGTTAAGGGCTGTGGCAAATTCGAGGAACTCTTTGCCCTTCTCGTCCCTACTGCGGACAAATACGGGAATCGCCAACGGTAGGCGCGGCCAACTGCGGCGCTCTATTTCAGGTTTCTTACGATTCAACCCAGCCCCTTGGATTTAAGATACTTCTTCCTCTCACCGCATCTCGTGTGCCAATCAAGTTGCTGGTTACGGGTGTTACCCCCCCAAAACTGGTCAAACTCCGGGAGATTCTCTGAAACAACGCTAGTCCTCCGGCAGAACCGCGAGGGCATCTTCGCCTTTTATTCGGCTTCCATGCTTATGAGTCCACTAATACCATTAACTTCCCCGGTTGCAAGCATTTTCCCCTGTGTGTCTGTTTGTTTGCATTTCTCGTTGACAGAGGGAAAACTCTGTCATACGATTTCCCCATAAGATTTGGGATAGTCAGCAATTATCGTCCTTCCCCTTCGTCCGCCAAACCATGAGATTCCTACATGGGACCATCTCCAGAAAATACGTGTGTTTCTGAGGAAGTCGGGTCGGGCGCGACGGATACGGAAAAACCCGCCAGTAGCAAGCCGCAAACGACAGACTCGCTGACCTACCATGAGCTGCTGCAGGAGTACACCCAGCTTCGTGAGCGGTTTTTGCGCACCACAAACGCCTTGGGCTCGGCGGCTCATGATCTGAAGACTCCGCTTGCCATTCTCAATGGCTATGTCGAATTGCTGCAAAGCGAGAAGCTCGGGACGCTGAACGATCGCCAACGTGAAGTTCTTCACGATATGCGCTCCAGCGGTCAACGGCTGCAGCAGTTCATTCAGGATTTCCTGAGTTTTAGCGTTCTCGAGACCGGCGAAACGAAGATGCGTTACGAAGTGGGCGATGTCAACGCCTGTTTATCTGAGGTTTGCCGGCTGTGGTCCCATCGTTTTCAGGAACGGGGCCTGGCGCTGTATTTCCTCGGCAATGATAAAGTGCCCAGGTTTGCCTTTGATTCCCCCAAGATACAGCGGGTCATATCGAATTTGCTGGAGAATGCATCTAAGTTCACTCCTGCGGGAGGAACAGTCTGGTTGCACGGCGAGCCTTACATGTGGGAACGACGCGCCGCGAACAATCCCGCCGTGCTTAGCGAGCGTCGAAGCCAAACTAATCCGCTTCCCAACTCAGTAAAGGTAAGCGTTTCGGATACAGGACCTGGCATTCCTGCCGAATATCATATTGAGGTGTTTGACGATTTTTTCCGGCTGCCGCAGAACGAGAATCAGGCTGAAGGTATGGGATTGGGTCTGGCGATTGCGCGGCGGCTGGTTAACAGTATGGGCGGCAAAATTTGGGTGGAGAGCGAACCCGGCACGGGGTGTAAGTTTTCTTTCATAATTCCCCTGAAACCTGTCACGGGCGCCGGCAAAGGGAAAAGCAAATGAGCAATACGGCCAAAATTTTACTGGTCGATGATGAGCCGGGAATGCTCCGGTATATCCGCACGCTGCTTGAAGTAGATGACTACAAGGTTGAGACCGCCAGTACGGGGGAGGAAGCACTGGAGCGCGTGCAAAAGGGTTTGCAGCCGGATCTTGTGCTTTTAGACCTGCTGATGCCCGGCATTGATGGGCTGGAGACACTCGAGCAATTGCGGCAACTCCGGCCTGGGGTAAAGGTAGTCATGCTCTCCTGCGTCAGCGATACCCGCAAGGTAGTACAGGCTATACGGCTGGGAGCACATGACTATTTGACCAAGCCGTTCCAGAAAGCCGAACTCGACGCGGTAGTCGATCAGTGCCTTGGCATCAATCAGCAGAACTATGTTGGCGAAGTGGAAGAGCTTTGTGATGACGTATTCTTCGTAGCCGCCAGCCCCGCCATGCGGAAGATCCGTTCGCAATCTGCGTTGGTAGCAAACGTTGATATTCCAGTTCTTCTCCTTGGAGAAAGCGGGACGGGAAAAGAAGTTGTTGCCAGGCTCATTCACAAATTATCGCCGCGGGCGCATCGGACATTCTTAAAGGTGAATTGTGCTGCCGTGCCAGCCGACCTGCTGGAAAGCGAGCTGTTCGGTTATGAAGCAGGAGCATTTACGGGGGCGACGCATCCCAAGCCGGGCAAATTTGAGCTGTGCAACAAGGGAACGATTCTGCTGGACGAAATTGGCGAGATGCCGCCGCTGCTTCAGGCCAAATTACTCCACGTACTTCAGGACCAACGGTTTTCGCGCTTGGGCAGCCGCTCCGTCATTAAGGTAGATGTGCGCATTCTTGCGGCGACGAACATCAATATTCCCGAGGCGCTGGCGACTAAGCGTCTGCGCGAAGATCTTTATTACCGTTTGAATGCTTTTACCTTGCAGTTGCCTCCCTTACGCGAACGCAAAGAAGAGATTCCGATTCTCTTGAAGCATTTCATGTCGCGCATGTCGGAGCAGTATGCGCGGCCTCCTCTTCCACTTTCGCAGGCGCTGTTACAGGCTTGCCAGGAGTACTCTTGGCCGGGCAATCTGCGCGAACTGAGCAACTTCATCAAGCGTTATTTGGTGCTGGGAGATGAGAAGCTGGCCGTGCAGGAATTGCATCCGAAGACGGACGGAAGCGGACCGCGTGCCGATCTAGCCCCGCGAAACGGCAACGAGCCTGCTGGCGGATTGAAATCCCTGGCGCGTAGCGCCAAGGATGAAGCTGAAGCTGAAGCGATCGCCAAGGCTCTCGACGAAACCAACTGGAATCGCAAGCAAGCAGCGGCGTTGCTGCAGATCAGCTACAAGGCCCTCTTATACAAAATCCGGCAATACGGTATCGCACAGAGCAAGAGCCATCACAAGCTTTCGGCGGGCGCTTAGGGCGCAGGTCCGAGCGGGAGTTGTTGATCCGCGTCCCGCTTCTCCACTTGCCGAGGCACCAACCCCTCAAAGGACCTCCCTGACCAGGAGCCTTGTTCGGAAAATCAAACAGTTCTCAACAGTCGCGGCAGTAATCGGCGAAGTCGCGATAGATTGCTTTGGGATGCTCCAGTCGAGCGTT
>WNGE01007736.1_pt1 | contig 11638 bp, 11 predicted proteins | sample 5400651 | NCBI WGS metagenome assembly WNGE01 (sample SAMN13153370, study PRJNA577476) | soil metagenome | isolation source: 60 cm soil or saprolite under grassland replicate 2 | place: USA:California | collected 2016-06-15 | reverse complement strand
CCATCACTCATCTAGATGATGGTTGCGAACCGATGGACGCTTCGATCGTCTACATCCGCGTCCGGAACGAACCGTACAACATCGTCATGAAGAAAGAGATCGCTAACCTGCTACGGCCCTCACTGAAAACTGACAACGAGAACAGAGAACTGCTTTCCTACTCCACCGTCACCGACTTCGCCAGATTTCGCGGCTGATCCACGTCGCATCCGCGCCGGACTGCGATGTGATACGCCAGCAGTTGCAACGGCACGATCTCTAGAATCGCCGAGAGTTCTTCCGGCGCCGGCGGAACATACAGCACATGATCCGCATCGTGTTTGATATCTTCGTCGCCTTCGGTCGCGAGCGCAATCACTATGCCCGAGCGCGCTTTCACTTCCTGCAGGTTTGAAATCGTCTTTTCGTACCGGACCATCGACTGCGGGCTCGTCACGTCCCGCGTAGCGACGATCACTACCGGCAGGTTCTCGTCAATCAGCGCGTTCGGGCCGTGCTTCATCTCGCCCGCTGGATAACCTTCGGCGTGAATGTAGGAAATCTCCTTGAGCTTGAGTGCGCCTTCGAGCGCGATCGGGTAGTGGATGCCGCGCCCAAGGAACAGGAAATCCTGCGCGCGGATATAAGTTTTGGCCAGTTCGTCGCAAGCTTCGTCGTGCGTCAAGATCTGTTCGAGCTTTCCCGGGATGCGCATCAGTTCCTGCACCGCAACCTTCGCCTGCTCCTGGGTGATCGTGCCCCGCACTTGCGCCAGATACAAGGCGAATAGGTAGAGCGCCGTCAGTTGTCCTGTGAAAGCTTTAGTCGAGGCCACACCTATCTCCGGCCCGGCATGCGTGTAAATCGTCCCTGCCGCCTCGCGCGTGATCATCGAGCCCACCACGTTGCAGATGGCGATAGTCTTCGAGCCTTTCGCCTTGGCCTCGCGTTGCGCGGCGATCGTGTCGGCGGTCTCTCCAGACTGCGAGATCAGCATCGTCAGTTCATCCGCCGCCAGGATCGGATTGCGATAACGCCATTCGCTCGCGTAGTCCACTTCCACCGGCACACGAGCCAGGGTTTCGATCATGAACTTCCCCGCCAGCGCGGCGTGCCAACTCGTGCCGCAGGCGGCGATATTGATCTTGCTGAGAGCCTTGAACTCGGCTTCGGCTACCTGCATCTCGTCGAGAAAGATCCGCCCGCTGTCCTGGGAGACGCGCCCCAGTGTTGTATCGCGGACAGTGCGCGGCTGCTCATAAATTTCCTTGAGCATGAAATGCTTGAAGCCGCCCTTCTCCGCCATGATCGGGTCCCAGGTCACATGTTGCGCAACCCGCTCCATCGGCTTCCCATCAAAATCCGTAACGCGCACTCCTTCCTGCGTGATGATCGCCAGATCGCCATCGGCGAGAAAGAACAGATCGCGCGTGTGATACAGGATGGCAGGCACGTCGGAAGCGACGAAATATTCGTCCTTGCCCAGACCAATGACCGCGGGCGGCCCGTTGCGCGCGGCCACAATCTTATTCGGCTCGTCAACCGCGATCACCACGAGCGCGAACACGCCAGTAAGTTCCTTCACCGCCTGGCGCACCGCCTCTTCCAGTTTCGGCTGCTGTCCATTCCCGCTCTTCAGGTAATACTTCTCGATCAGGTGGGCGATGATCTCCGTATCGGTCTCGGTCGTGAACTTGTGGCCTTCCTCCGTCAGCTTGCGCTTGAGCGAGAGATAGTTTTCGACAATGCCGTTGTGCACCACCACAATCCGGCCGGTGCAATCGCGGTGCGGATGCGCGTTCTCTTCGGTGGGACGGCCATGCGTGGCCCAGCGCGTGTGCCCGATGCCGTAGGTGCCGTCGAGCGGTTTCAGCCGGATCGCTTCTTCCAGATTGCGCAGTTTGCCTTCCGCGCGCCGGATCTGCAATCCCTCGCCATTGCCCGCCACCGCGATGCCGGCCGAATCGTACCCGCGATACTCCAGCCGCTTCAATCCATCGATGATTACGGGCACGACCTGTTTCTTGCCCACGTAGCCCACAATGCCGCACATTGACTTATTGGCTCCTTAGGAATGATCGGTAGGGAAACGGCGGTTTTTCGGGCACAACCTGACGCCCCCTCTGGCACGCTACCGGAGACGCTATTCTTCGAGGGAGAAACGGAATTCCTCAATCACCGGGTTCGTCAGAACTTCACGCGCGATCCGCTCCACTTCCGCTAGCGCTTCCTCTTTCGACACGCCGCCGTTGAGGGTTATTTCGAAATACTTTCCTTGCCGCACTTCCTGCAAACTCTTGTAGCCGATCTTTGTGAGCGCGCCGTGGATGGTCTTACCCTGCGGATCCAGCACGCTTTTCTTCAAAGAAACATACACGTAGGCTTTCATGAGCAGGCTCATTATACGTTAGGCCGGGCTGAATCCGACCCCGGTTTTCCTTATGGGCGCTATACGTTTGGACCACGCACTTCAGAGGGTGTGCCGGAGCTGCAATTTATCCAAGAGAAGCCAGTTGACGGTCCAGGTCGGCGAGCGCCGCTTCCAGCATCTGGCGGTGGCGAGGGTTGCTGGCAGCCTCCAGTTGCTGAGCTAAACGCTTCCGGGACAGGGCCAAACCTTCTCTCTTGCGATTGCACTCCCGTTGCTTGGCCGAGACCACCGGTCGCGCCCCCTTCGGCTGCGCTTGGCGTTCTTCCTGCTGCTGTTCGACCGACTTACTCTCCCAACCGCGGGCCATGGCAGGAGTTTACAGCTTCTTGCAGCCTAGACGTTCGCCATGATCCGATGTTCCGTAGGCTATGGGACGTCCGGCTTGACGGATTCCGCCCGAGTTCAGCGCCGTGGAGTAGGGATTCCCATTCTCTCGGCCATTCTTACCAGCTCGGGTAAAGAGTCCGCACCCATCTTTCGCATGAGCTGGCCACGATGAACCTTAACCGTGGTTTCGCTGGTTCCCATTTCGGCGGCGATCTGCTTATTGAGAAGGCCGGAAACCACCCGTGGCAGCACCTCTCGCTCGCGCGGGGTCAGCGAGTCAAAGCGCTCCTGCAGCGTGGCGATTTCCGCCTCCTGTTGGCGTCTGGCCCGGTCGCGCTCCAGTGCGACTTGGATCGCATCCAGCAGATCCTGGTCGCGGAACGGCTTGGTCAGGAACTCGACGGCTCCCGCCTTCATGGCCCGGACCGACATGGGGATGTCACCGTGCCCGGTAATAAAAACGATCGGAATGGGAATGTTGCCCTCAGCCAACTTGCGCTGGAAATCGAGCCCACTGATTCCAGGCAGTCGGATATCGAGGACCAGGCAACTCGGCCCGTCCGGCTGTTTCCTGTGCAGAAACTCCTGCGCCGATTCGAAAAGTTCGACCTGCAATCCCACCGAGCGGATCAGGCTCTTGAGCGCCTCGCGCACCGATGCATCGTCATCGACAACGAACACAATGGGTTTCGCTTCCGTCATGCACTGCTGTCTGCCTTTGGCAAGATCAACTGAAACACTGCCCCGTACGGGGACCCGGGCGCAGCCCACAAGCGGCCGCCATGAGCTTCAACAATGGAACGGCTGATCGACAGTCCCATGCCAATACCCTGGGGCTTGGTGGTAAAGAAGGGTTCAAAGATACGCCCGGCTTGCTCCAGATCGAGTCCTCTTCCGGAATCCTGAACTTGGATCAGCACACCCTCGGGGTCCACCGACGACTGGATGAGCAGATCGCGGGGCCGATCGGCAATCGTACTCATCGCGTCGATGCCATTCATGATCAAGTTCAGTATTACCTGTTGCAACTGGACCCGATCGCCGGACACCGTGGGAACATCGGCCGCCAGCTTCGTCCTCACGGTAACCCCGCCTCTTAGAAGTTCGTTCTCGGCCAGAAGCACGACTTCCCGGATCACTTCATTTCCATCCAGTGGCCGCAGTTGGGGCTGCTCCTTCTGGAGCAGCGCACGAATCCTCTTGATCACGCCGCTGGCGCGACTCGTCTCCTGGATGGCCCTTCTCACGGCTTCCCGCGCCTCGTTCAGATTGGGCGGTTGTACAGCGAGCCAGTGCAGGGTGGCGCTTGCATTCGTGGCCACCGCCGCGAGCGGCTGGTTGATCTCATGGGCGATGGATGCCGTCAGCTCACCCATGGCGGCGATTCGAGTCACCCGAGCCAGAGCGGCCTGAGACTCCTGTAGTGCCTGTTCCGCCTGTTTGCGCTCTGTGATGTCGCGGGCCACGGACACCAAATAGATTCGGTCAAGATGGACCTGTTGGATGCTGATTTCCACCGGGAACATAGATCCGTCCTTCCGGCGGTGAAGACTCTCTAAGATTGTGGATCCAGAGATGCGCAACTCGTTTCTAACCCTTGCGTACATGGATTCGTCGACATTGGGAACGATATCGTAAACGGACATGGAAAGAAGTTCGTCGCGGGTGTAGCCCAGGTCTAGGCAGGCTCTTCCATTGATATCGATGAAGCGGAGCGCTTCCGGATCGATCACCTCGATGGCATCATTGGACTGGTCTATCAGCATTCGGAAGAGCTGCAACGATTCCTCCGCCCGCTTGCGTTCAGTGATGTCGGTTACCATGCCTACAATCCGAAGCATTCTGCCGTGCTCGTTGAAGTGCGCTCGACTTCTCCTATCGACCCAAATCACACTACCATCGGGACGAAGCATGCGATAGCTGATTTGAAGGTGGGGCTTCTCAGGACTAAGCTCGGCAACCGCGGCGCTGAGTTTTTCCCGGTCGTCTGGGTGGACCTTAGTCAAGATTCGCTGACCCGTGAGGCGGGTCGCTTCATCGATCCCGAGAATCTGGGCGGATTCTGCCGAGCGTACGACCACATCGGTAGCAGCATCCCATTCATAGGCGAACATCTTTCCGGCTTCAGCCGCCAGGCGAAACCGTTCTTCGCTCTCGCGTAGGGCCTCGTCCGCCCGCTTGCGTTCGGTAATATCCTGGACTACGCCCGCCAGCCGGTAGATATTCCCCTGGGCGTCGCGTATGGGAAACCCCCGCGTCCCTACCCAGCGGATGGTCCCGTCCGGACGGGTGATGCGAAACTCCTCGTCGAACTTGCCGGTCCTCGACGCTTCATCCAGCCGGCTCAGAACGCGCGCGCGGTCGTCTGGGTGGATAATTTCATGATAGGAAAGGGGAGCCTCCTGCAAGCTGGCGCGGGTGCGGCCGGTGATCTGTTCGAAGGCGGGATTTACGTAAATCGCCCGCTTGGTAATCGCATCCACCATCCAGAAAATCTCTTGGATGTTATCCGCTATTTGATGGAACTTAGCTTCCGCCCCTTCCGAAGCCTTCGCGGTTTGAACCAGAGAAAGTACTCGTGGAACTGTGAAGGGAAGCAGCACGGCCGTTGCCACCGATACCAAGGCCGTAACCACCTTGAGGCTTGCGGAAAGCACGTAAACCGGAACCCAAACGGTAACGACCTCCATGAAATGCGTGCCACCACAGGCCACGATGAACGAACCGAACGCCAGGAACATCCAGTGAAAAGGGATGTCGCGGCGTCCTTTCTGAGCCAGATAAGCAAGCGTTCCGGAAATCATGACGTAGGACAGACCAATGAGCGAGTCGGCAATCACGTGCGTCCACACCAATCCCGGTTTGCCAAGGTAGCAATACAGATGGGGCAAAAAATTCGACGCCAGAATGCGATTCGCAAGAATCGGCCAGTTCAGGAAAGGAACGACTGCAATCGCCAACAGAACGGCCATCCAAGAAAGCACTTGACGCGTGGGAAATTGCGGCGGTTTAAACAGTGCAGAGTCGATTGCGGGCGTTGACATATGACCTCCTGCAGATAACGCGCTCGGCCGGTCGCGCCTCCAGCAGTTTCATGCACAAAGAGTTGACGAAAGCGATCGGTTCTGGCTGGGAACGCGTTCCGCAAGATCGAGCGAAAAGCAGGACGCGGACGCTGGGTAGAGTGCCGCCTCCAGGCGGCGGTAGGAACCGGTCATCGGCACGCTTACGGAGACTGTCAAAGAGAATCTCCCATACCGGTTTAGGGACGACTCCAAACTCAAAGCGCGAACCAACCAACTGAAGGATCGGAATCCATGAACTGGCCGAGAGTTTCACCACTGCGAATCAGAGTGTACAGGCCGGGCAGGCTTGCGCATCTGCCGCTCGCGCGTGGCGCTGACACGTCAACCTTCAGGAATACGCAAAGCGACCGAGTGTTCCCCCGGGATGTGCCGCTAATCTACACTTAAAGCCCGAGTTGTCAAGAGTTTCCTCTCGCGATTAATGCCTTGCTTAGGTCGGCGGGCGACGTCTGCATGACTAACCGCGCGCGCCCGGAAGCGCGGGAAAACCAGCTAGTTAGGGTACACGTCGAGCCGACGGGACAAGAATCCCGCTACAGCTCATACCTTAGTAAAGTTTTTCCTGACTAACGTAGAACCAATCTGTACGAAGGCAGAATAGTTTCGCACCACTCGCGGTGCTATTTTCGCAATTTAGTCGCAAACGGCACCAATTCGGAAGAACGGACCGCAGAACCTGAGGGGGGCCTCCCGTCCGGGAGAATGAGATCGGTTCCCAAGTTAGGGAACCGGTGCCTGCGCTCCAGAGTGGCAAGTTCCTGCAGCTTGGCAGAGCTGCGTTGCGCCCCAGTTCCTGCTCAATATAGGCTGCCCGACATATTGTGCGCCTCGCCTCCGGTGCAGGAGTTTTTCGCATGCCGGAAAACAGAGTGGAACTCGAGGCAGGTCCCTCGCCTGAACGCAGCCGGTACCGGGTGCTACTTGAGATCACTGACCAGATAGCGCGAGCCCCAAGCTTGCCCGACGCGTTCAGGGAATTCGCTCTCCCGGTGCTGGACCTGACCGCAGGCGAATTGTTGAATCTTTCCCTCCACGACCCGAGCCGCGATTGCATGCTGAATCGCTACTGGAAGAGGAACCGGGAGAGTGGAGAATTCGCCGCTGCTCCCGTGGAGGAAGCGGCGAGCGGCTGGGCATGGAAACATCAGGAGACGATGGCGATTCGCGATATCGAGCGCGAGCAGCGCTTTCCCGGCTGCGTGCCCGTGTTGCTCAATCACGGCGTCCGATCGTTGACCGTCCTTCCCATGAGCACGCCTTCGCGGCATTTTGGAGCACTTGGCCTGGGCAAAAGGGTTCCAGAAGTCTTGGGTGGCGAGGACGTCGAATTCCTCTCGCGCGTCGCGCTGCTGGGAGCGTTCGCGCTGGAGAAGGAGAGAGCGTTTCACGCCTTTGAAGAACAGCAGAGCCTGGTCGCGATCAGCCGGGAACTGAGTTCCAGCCTCGAGTTGGACAAGCTGTTGCCGGCCATTCTTTCCAGCGTTCGGAGCATCGCGCGCTACGACCGGGCCGTCCTCTCGTTGATCGATAAGGATGCCAGGTACCTGCACATGTATGGAGACGCCCTGGAATGGGAGAACTTCGTCCACCACGGTACTGTGATCCCCCTGGAGCAAGCCCTGTCGGCACGAGCCATCCAGATCCGCAACATTGCCTTCTTCGCTGCAGACGAATTGCGCGACATGCGCGACCCGCTGGCGAAAGCCATGCATGCACTTGGGATTCAGTCGGTTTGCAGCGTGCCCCTGATCGCGGGCAATCGAGTCTGGGGAGCGCTGAACACGAGCAGCATGATCGCCAACGCCTTCAGCCCCACGGGGGTTGAATACCTTCAGCAAGTCGCCAATCAGATCGCCGCTGCGCTGCAGAATGCGCACGCCTATTGCGAGATCGCAGAACTCAAAGACCGGCTTGTCCAGGAAAAGCGCTATTTGGAATACGAAATCCGGAGCGCGCACCAGTCCGACGATATCGTCGGCGCCAGCGCGGCTTTGAAACGCGTTCTGGACCACGCCGCCATCGTCGCCGACACCGATTCCACCGTTCTCCTCACCGGCGAAACCGGGACCGGCAAAGAACGCATCGCCCGCTTGATTCACGGCATGAGCCGCCGCAAGGACCGCAGCTTCATCAAGCTCAATTGTGCCGCGATTCCCACCGGACTCCTCGAAAGCGAGCTCTTCGGCCACGAAAAGGGCGCCTTCACGGGCGCGGTCAGCCAGAAAGCAGGCCGCCTCGAACTGGCCGACCAGGGCACTCTGTTCCTCGACGAGGTGGGAGAAATTCCGTTGGAGTTGCAGCCCAAACTGCTGCGCGTTCTCCAGGACCAGGAATTCGAACCCCTGGGAGGCATGCGCACCATTCGGGTCGACGTTCGGCTCATCGCCGCCACCAACCGCGACCTGCTCAACGCAGTCGAAGCCAAGCAGTTTCGCAGCGATTTGTACTACCGTCTGCACGTGTTTCCGCTGCATCTTCCCGCGTTGCGCGAACGGCGTGAAGATATTCCTCGATTGGTTCGGCACTTTGTGGAGAAATCCGCGGCCCGTTTGAACAAGCGCATCGAGTTTATCCCCGACGAAGCCATCGACGCCATGTTGAAGTGGAAATGGCCGGGCAATATCCGCGAGTTGGAGAATTTCATCGAGCGCTCCATAATTTTGTCGGAGGGCAACACACTGCGTCCGCCGCTGTCTGAGTTGCGGCTGGAGATCCCCGGTGAGCAGGCCGGCGACGACGGTACCCTCCGGCAGAAAGAACGGGCGCACATCGTCGAAGTCCTGCGCCAGACCCGAGGAGTTCTGTCGGGTCCGGCCGGCGCCGCCGCGCGCCTCGGCCTGAAACGGACCACGCTCCAGTCCAAACTGCAAAAGCTCGGCATCTCTCGCATGGATTACCTCAACTGATGTGATGATTTCATGCGATGATTTTCCTGTGATCATTTCCTGTGATCGTTTCCTGTGACCATTGCCCAATCTTCGTCGGAACCGCCGACCCTCCGGCGAATTCGTCGACCGGACTCTTCCCCAAAACTCCAGAACTATTTAGCGCACCGTCACTTAAACGAAACGCCCATCTGGCACGCCACTTGCACTGTCGGTTCGCTCGGCACCTACCGCTCAACTCAGTTAAACGACTCTGCCAGCCAAGAGCGTGACGAGCCAGGAGTTCTCGATGGGCGTGCCGCGCCGGTTCGCAATACCGAACGATTGTCTGAGCTGCACGCTGAGGCGTGAATGTGATTTTTGTAACCTGCCCCAGGACTTGCTGGGCGAATTGAACGCTATGGGACATCTCACCCTGTTTCCCGCCAACGCTACCCTCTTGACCGAAGGCCAAGTCCCGCGCGGAGTGTCCATCCTGTGTTCGGGCCGCGCCAAACTTGCCGTCCAGGCCCGCGACGGCAAGACCGTAATCCTGAAGATAGCCGGAGACCGCCACCTGCTCGGACTCAGTGCAGTCGTCTCCGCGCGTCCCTCGCCGGTCACCGCCACCACGATTGAGCTCTGCCAGATCAAGTTCATCGAGCAGGCCGGCATCCTCCACCTGCTCGAGCACAACAGTGTTGCCGCCCTGGCGTGTGCCCGGATGCTCGCCCGCGAAGTCGGAACGACCTTCGATGACGTCTACGATCTCCTGCTCGCGCGCAGTTCCACCGAGAAGCTCGCCCGGCTGTTGCTCTCCTGGGTCGCCGGCGAGCCTCGCAATCTCGAACTGCGCGTGGCCACCGACTTCACCCACGAAGAAATGGCGCAAATGATCGGCTCGTCACGCGAAACCGTAACCCGCTTGCTCGGTGATATGAAGCGCAAGGAACTGATTCGCCTGGAAGGATCGACCCTGATTATTCCGAACCGCATCGCTTTGCAAGCCATTGCCTCGTAAGTTCCCTCCCCGGGCGGACGTTCGGCAAGTTTCTCGGCGTCCGCCCTTTTTTCGTCGTGTGAAACAAATGTGGCGCGGACACTCCTGTCCGCGAAAAGGCCCGGCATTGTGCACGCCGGTTCGCTGCCAGCAAACGATTGCTCGGAGATTCCTTACAGGTTAAACAGTTCCCGCAGGCGGCGGGTCTGCGCGCGGCTGACGGGTATTTCGGTCTGCCTCTTGTCGTCCATGCGCAATTGGTAGGAACTCTTGAACCACGGCACCACTTCGCGAATGTGATTGATGTTGACCAGGAACGAACGATGCGCCCGCCAGAACAGATTGCTATCGAGGCTTTCGAACAGTTCTTCCAGCGTCCGGCAATTCGACTGGCCTTCCATACCGGCATTCCCGCCCGTGACCACCGTGATCACGCCATCTTCGATGGTCGCGTAGCAGATGTCCTTCGGGTCGGTCAGGAATAACCTGCCTGCCGTCTTGATCAGAATTTTCGCCGCCTGCGGCTTCTGCGACTCAAGCATACGCACCAGCGTTTCGAATTTCTCATCCGAACCGGCGCCCGCTTCCATCTTCGCTCGCGCCCTCTCGACCGATTGCGCCACCCGCTTCTTGTCGAACGGCTTCAGGATGTAATCAACCGCATTCACCTCGAAAGCCTTCACGGCATATTGATCGAAGGCGGTGGCAAACACGATCTTGGGCAGGGGGACCTTGCGGTCGAGAAGCTTCTTGATCACGCCGAAGCCGTCCAGCCCCGGCATCTGCACGTCGAGAAAAACCAGGTCCGGACTGTGCTCCTTGATCAGGCTGACCGCCTCCAGACCATTCTTGCCCTGCGCGACTACGTTCACGTCGCCCAGGTTCTTGACCAGGTAGGCAAGCTCGTCGCGCGCCGGTTGTTCGTCGTCCACGATTACCGCAGAGAGGGGCATAGAGTCACTGTGAGTATTATACTGACGCGCGACCGTCCGCCTCCGGCGGTCCCGCAAGATTCGTACTGTGTCGCCCGCGATGCGATATGCGGCGATGTAGGGTGTGCGCTGGATCACTAGTTCCCATGTTCCGGCTAGGCGACCGGGGCGGCCGCTCTTCGGAAACTGCGCGAGGCTCTCGATCTGCACTCGGATGCGGTCGTCCACAGTAACGGCGGCGCTAGGGCTGTCCTGTTCGATGTAGTCGAAGATCGCGTCGCGATCGGCCTGCGCGTAAATGGACCATTCCAACCGCACGATGGACGCACCGGCGACTACCGCGATCTGCGCAGGGCGTGGGCTCGCCGTTTGGCGAAGTGAGCTTCGACCTTCTTGTGGGGAATGCCTGGGCGCGGGTCTCGCAGCGCTTCCTGCACTTTGGCGCGGAACCACGCGTCGTGGGCCGCGTTATTTGTCTGAATCAGCGCGAACGGGAGCGCACCTTCGTTGGCGGTCCGCGTCAACAGAATGCGCACCGCATCTGACACGGTGATGCCCAGCTCTTCGAGCACCGCTGCCGCACGTTTTTTGACCGCGGGATCGATACGCGTTTGCACCAACGAGTTTGCGGGCATGAGAAGCCTCCGTTATGTCCCATTGTACTTCAAACGAATTACAGCAGAGGGCAGCGTTTTCGGAATCGACTCAAACGGCCGTGGAATCCCAGGTCTCGAAAGGCGCGAGACCTGCGGCAGCCGGCAGTGGACACGCGAGGTCTGAGTTGTCCACGCGCTCGCTGTAGTCCAATAAAACAACTCTGCCCTGTCATCCTGAGCGAAGCGAAGGATCTATGCATTCCGCCGGCTGATAGGGATGGCGCTCGTACCATTCCTCACTCAGATCGCGCCACGTGGGATTCGTCGAAACGATCAGCTGAATCTTCTTGATTCGCAGCAGACCTTTGAGTTGCTTCTCCCGGTTGATCGCCTTGATGACATCGTCGTAGCTCTCGTAATAAA
>WNGE01009160.1_pt1 | contig 11640 bp, 10 predicted proteins | sample 5400651 | NCBI WGS metagenome assembly WNGE01 (sample SAMN13153370, study PRJNA577476) | soil metagenome | isolation source: 60 cm soil or saprolite under grassland replicate 2 | place: USA:California | collected 2016-06-15 | reverse complement strand
AAGTCTCGCACTTACAGCAAATAACATTTTCAGTGAATACGTAAATCAGCAAACCTATCTTTATGGTCCCGGCTTTGTCACCAGCAGTCTTCGTAAAATTCCTTTCAGGTCTTTCGGTATCAATTTTACCTGGAAGTTTGGAAAATTAGAATTCAAAAAAGAAAAAACAGAAGACAATTCCATAAACCTTAATCCTCCCGAGCAATAAATGAGTCTCGCTCGTAGTTTCTCTGCGTTATCTGTAGAATGGGATTCTCTCGATGATGTAATGTCTTTTTAATTTCAGATTGCCCTGATACCAAAGATCGGCACCGATCTTTATGCAGGCATATTGTTATAATTTTTTCAATCTGATAAGGTAAGCGCATTTTAGTAAATCGTTATATCTTTGAAGTAATAACGAAATCAAATGGACTACTTATGAAAATATCTGCTTACCACTGCATGTTGCTCGATATCCTGCTTTATATATGAACAAAATGCTGAAAATGCTTCAAACAATTAACTTTCTAAAATGAAAATAAAATTTCTGTTTCTGTTCATTCTGTTATATGAAGTTTTATCTTTTGATTGCTTTGCTCAAACCGACTCTCTGAAAATTGATAGCTTACACTCGTATGATCTTCCCGGAATTGTGGTATCCGCTTCAAGAAGACGGGAAAACGTTTTGCAGGCACCCGTAAGTATTGAAAAGATAGAACTGAAAGATATTCGCCAAAGTGCTCAAACATCTTTTTTTGATGCAATTGAAAATGTAAAGGGTGTTCAAATGATAACACCAAGCCTGGGATTTAAAGTAATTAATGCAAGAGGTTTTACTAATACTATCAATGTACGTTTTGTGCAAATGGTTGATGGCATGGATATACAGGCACCACATATCGGTGCACCCATCGCAAATACACTGGGTCCTAATGATCTTGATATTTCGAGTGTTGAAATTATTCCGGGTGCATCTTCCGCTATTTATGGAATGAACGCGATTAATGGAACTGCAGATTTTATCACTAAAGATCCATTCCATTTTCAGGGATTGGATATTCAACAAAAAACCGGTGTGAATCACATTAACGACAATAATCATGATCCTGCCCTTTATTCAGAAACAGTGATGCGGTGGGCGAAAGCATACAATAATAAGTTTGCTTTAAAAATAAATGCAGCTTATATGCGAGGTAAAACATTAACCCTGGGTGGGAAACAATATGTAGTAAGCCGCACAGGTTATGCGGAAAAGGATATGACCACTTATGATATTCAAAACATCAAAGCCGATGCAACTTTCATTTACAGAATAAAAAATAAAGTTGACATTTCTTATACCTTCCGAATCGCACATACCAATACCACTTATCAACGGACAAATCGTTTTCGTTTGGATGATTATCTTACACAACAACATGGCATCACTGTAAAAACCAACAGCATACAATTTAAGACCTATGTGAATATGGAGAATACAGGAAATTCATATAATATTCGTTCGATGGCTGAAAATATTGATCGTTACTTCAAATCAGACGATCAATGGTTTAAAGATTTTTCGACGAGGTATAATTTCGATGCTGCAAATGGTACACCTATGGCGGATACCATGAAAGATGCAAGGGCATTTGCTGACAGTGGAAGACCTGCACCCTATTCACCATATACCAATCATTTGATAGATACTTTGCGCAATATTAATGACTGGAACTACGGTGCTGCTTTGCGGGTACGCACATACATGTTTCATGCTGAAGTGCAGCATGATCTTACTCAGGATTTGTTCCGTGATCTGAATAAATTGTACCAGTTTCAGTTGATGTATGGTTTTGATTTTCGGGAATACATTGTAATACCGGATGGCAACTATTTTATTAATCCGGTAAAAGAAGGTAAAAATCTTCTTTATTCGAAAGCAGGTGGTTTTATTGAAACAACAAAATATCTGCTCAGGAAAAGATTGAAATTAAATATGGTGCTCCGGGTGGAGAAAAATCAATACTTCAGTGCAAAAACATCTCCGCGGCTGGCTGTGGTTTATTCGCCCGTTGATCAACACAATTTCCGTATTGCATTCCAGGAAGGTTATCGTTTTCCAAGTTTGTTCGAAGCTTTCACAAACATAAACAGTGGTGGTGTAAAACGTGTAGGTGGTCTTCCCGTTATGTCGCATGGGATATTTGAAAACAGTTACCTGCGAAAATCTATTGATGATTTTCAGGCAGCCGTTAACGAAGATGTAAACAATAACAATTTAAGTCTTAATGATGCGATTGAAAAAGAGAAGGGTTTACTAAAGCAAAATACTTATACATACATACAACCCGAACATGTTAAGAGTGTTGAAGCAGGCTACAGGGGAAATTTCTGGAAGGGGAAATTTTCTGTTGATGTTGATTTTTATTACAACGTTTATCATAGCCTAATGGCGCAGGTGGAAGCAAATATTCCTCATACAAACAATCCTGATAGTATTCCCTATTATTTGTATGACAAAAGTAAACAGGATCGTTACCGCTTATGGACAAATTCAAAAACTGTTAGTTATAATTACGGCGGTACACTCGGCCTTATTTGGAACATGCCGAAGAATTTTAAACTCAGCGGTAATATTACCCTGGCAAAACTTGATCGTGTAGAACAGAATGATGGACTGGAAGATGGTTTCAATACTCCGAAATGGATCTATAATATAAGTTTTGGAAATGCTGAATTATTTAAAAGTTTTGGCTTTAATGTTAATTACAGGTGGCAAAGCAACTACCTGTGGCAATCCTCGCTTGCAACCGGAAATGTACCAGCTTATGGAACTATTGATGCTCAGGTGCAATACACTTTCCATAAAAATAATTTAAACATAAAGTTGGGAGCAACCAATCTTCTGAATAAGTATTATTATTCGTTTATCGGCGGCCCCGCCATTGGCGGAATTTGTTATTGCACTGCCACGCTTCATATTTTGTAAAAAGAAAAATTCCTATTTCAAGCAAGTAATTGAAGCAAAATTTTTAAGGTAAAGTATCATAATAGTATTTATGTTGGGTTCAAAAAATAATTTCTTTTAATCTCATATTAATACATTATGGAACCAACTGTTACAACAGCAAAACCTGTTTGCACTTTAAATTTGGAGCAATACATCATTTTAATTACCACGCAGGTTTGATTTTAAAGCAGCCTTCAGTGCACATTTTTTAAATGTAATCCTCTTGAATTTAGCAATTGAATTTGTGCAATTGGTTAGGACAATTTTCGATAAATACAACTGTCAGAATTTCTCCAAAAACATCTTTTAGTTTTGACCGTTTATAATTAAAAGAAGGAAAAAAGTAACTGCAGCAATACAAAAGTGAATAATAAATTTTAGAAATGAAACTGCTGGTGATAGAGGATGAACCAAGCTTGCTCCAAAGTATTCAGGAATACTTTACGCAGACCGACTTTCTTTGTGAAGGGGTTTCTACTTATGCTGAAGCGATCCGTAAAATTGAAGATTTTACTTACGATTGCGTAATACTCGACATAAATCTGCCTGATGGCAGCGGGCTTGAATTATTGCAATATTTACGTGAATATAAAAAGGATGAAGGTGTAGTAATTGTTTCGGCAAGAAATTCATTGAATGATAAAATTACAGGCTTAAACTTTGGTGCTGATGATTATATTACAAAGCCTTTTCATCTCTCGGAACTAAATGCAAGAGTAAAAGCCCTCATTCGTAGAAAATATGCACATGGAGTTAATTTGCTTGAAGCAGGAAATCTTCGCTTGGATCTCTCAGCCCGAACTGTAATATGCGACAATCAGCTTGTTGCACTTACAAAAAATGAGTTTAATCTGTTGTTGTTTTTAATGAATAATAAGAACCGTGTTGTAAGTAAGCAAGCTATTGCAGAGCACATATACGGAGACGAAACAGATAACATGCCTTCATTTGATTTTGTTTATTCTCATATAAAAAATCTGAAAAAGAAATTGAAAGAAAGAGGTTGTGAAGACCTGGTGCAAACTGTATATGGATTAGGCTATAAGTTATCATTATGAGCAAGCTTTTATTGCAACGAAATACACGTTATCTATTGATTTGGCTGCCGGTTGTTTTACTTGTATGCTCATTGTTGTTTTATGTACTGATGCACATGCAAGCACATCACATGCAGGAAGAGCAGTTATTTCTCAAACAGGAAAATATATGGAATGCCTTCAAATTAAAATCAGGAAATATAGACAGGTGTGTTACAGGCGAATATGATATAGTTGAAGGAATTAATAATACCGGTATAGAACTTAATGAACCAAGAGACACCGTAATTTATTATCCGGATAAACAAAAATCTTTACCATTTAAAATACTTACAAGTCAACTTGAATGGAACAATAAAACTTATCAGGTTACAACCTATGTGTCATCTACTGAAATATCTCATCTTATCATAAAAGTATTTTTAGGTGAGGCAGTGTTATTTGTATTGTTGTTGATTGCCATTGTGATTTTAAATCGCAAGAGTTCTAGTTTATTATGGAAACCATTTTTTTCGACTATGAAAAAAGTAAATGAATATGATATTACCCGAAATCAATCATTAGTGTTGCCCGTTGAAACCGGCACCACTGAATTTGATGAATTGAATAAGGTCATCACAAACCTTGTCAATAACGTAAACGCAGCTTATTACAATCAAAAACAGTTTGTGGAAAACGCATCGCATGAAATACAAACTCCACTTGCTATTATTCGTTCCAAGTTGGAGTTACTTATAAACCAACCCAATCTTACAGAGAAAGCTGCTTCATTGTTGGGAGATATTACAGATGCAACGAATAGGCTAAGCCAAATGAACAAAACATTATTGTTGCTCTCAAAAATTGAGAACAATCAGTTTCCTGAAATAGAAGCAGTGAATGTCTCAGAAATGCTTTACACAATAATGAACAATCTAATCACTTATTATGATAATTTTCCCCAGGTTGAATCTGCTATTGAAGAAAATGTAATAGTAAATGCAAATCCTTCTCTTATGGAAATATTGATTTCTAATCTTGCTAAAAATGCGATAGAACACAATCAACCGGAAGGACAAATCATAATCAATTTATCATCATCGCATCTTATTATTGAAAACACGGGACCACCATTGCAATTAAAACCGGAACAATTATTTGAACGATTTAGGAAAGGCTCACATCAAACTAAAACAACAGGCTTGGGACTTGCCTTGGTAAAGCAAATCTGTAATTTGTATAATTATTCTATAAGTTATAAGTGTGATAATGGATGGCATCGAATTTTAGTAATCTTCAATAAGGAGGCTATCTAAATTTCTCCAAAATCATCTTATAGCTTTACAATTCATTTCCAATAAATCTACCAGATGAAAGTTGCTAATAAAAGAAAAAACATTTATTTAAAATTCTAAATGCCGCTTTATGAAAAAAATAATCATTTACTTAACGGTCTTCGCAATAACAGTATTAGTATCATGCGGCGAAGATGAACAAGAAATTTCTTCATCAGAAGTTCCTCAACCGGTAATGAATGCCTTTCAATCAAAGTACCCCAATATCACTGCTGATAAATGGGTAAAAGAAAGCGAGAAAGGCAAAACTGTTTATGAAGCAAAATTTAAAAACAATAATAAAGACGTCGAAGCCGAGTTCGACGAAAAGGGAAATTTTATTGAAGAAGACTAAAAATAATTACTCATGAAAAAAATAATGCTTTTAAGCTTTAACCTGCTGTTTATATCTCTTGCTTTTTCACAAATAGATTCCACTGCGTTAAATACTGTTTTTGGTAAAAAAGGAACAGTAACAGGAAATGTTTATAAAATAACCTATCCCCGCTCTGACGTTAAAGTAAAAGTTGGGGACTTCTCAGTTGCACCTGGCTTAGCACTTGGCTCATGGGTCGGTATTATAAAAATGGGCAACGATGCAATGATGATGGGAGATCTTGTTTTGCTTGATTCGGAAGTGCCAAAGGTGATTAGTAAATTGATGGAGGAAAACCTTGAAATAACCGCAATACACAATCATCTCATAAATGAAACACCGGCAATTAAATACATACACTATCATGGAAACGGTGACCCTGTTAAGTTAGCGCAGGAAATAAAATCTGTTCTCGAAGTTACAGCAACACCACTCGCTCCTCCTGCCGCACAAACACAAACACAAAATGTTGATTGGAGTAAAGTAACTGCAATACTTGGCACTACAGGTAAACAAAATGGCATGCTGCTTCAGTACACATTTCCGAGAAATGAAAAGACAATGGAGAGCGGAATGGAAATGCCGGCTGCAATGGGTATGGGAACAGCAATCAATTTTCAAATGAATGGAAATCGTGCAGCAATAACGGGCGATTTTGTTTTGTTGGCTGATGAAGTAAATCCTGTAATAAAAGCGCTTACAGAAAATGGTATTATGCCAACTGCAATTCACAGTCACATGTTGCATGACGAGCCTCGTTTGTTCATGATGCATTTTTGGGCGGTGGATGATCCTGAGAAATTAGCGAAGGGTTTAAAAGCTGCTCTGGATAAAACAAATTCGAAGCATTGAGAGGATAATAATTTTTTGTTCCCGTCCTTAAACATGGATAGAGCTTTCGTTGTGTTTTCACTCACTTGTACTGATGCTAATACTATTGAACAAAGAGAAACAGATGCCTCATTCTTCGGCATGAAAGCTTAAGTTCTTTGATGATGTCGATATCCTATTCATCAGCATTTAATTCTTCCTGAAGCTTGTCATCCCGACTTTAGGAGGGATCTATAATTAATTTATCTAATTCTATTCAACAAATATTCTGCACTCCAAAAAATATTATTATGAAATGGATTACAAGAGAAAGACCAAAGATTGACAGGATTGCCTGTCCATGGTTGATAAAAAATTTCGTTGATCCTGATGCTGAGTTTATCTATATTCCCAAAGAACAGGTATTTGATAAAGCAAAAGAACTTGATGCAATTCCTTATGATATTCCCGGTGCAGAATATTCTCATTATGGTGATGAATGTACATTTGATTACATCGTTAAAAAACATCAGTTAACAGATGACGCTGTTCATCAGATTGCCACAATTGTGCGTGGCGCTGATACAGATAGTTTTCATCTTGCCCCGCAGGCTGCGGGCTTGTGGGCAATTTCGGCAGGTCTGTCTTATAATTATAAAGACGATCATGAAATGCTTGCGATTGGAATGAAGATGTATGATGCATTGTACTCATGGGCTAAGTATGTGCAAACCGAAAGGCATACATGGAATCCTGTTCTTTAATTATGATCAAAAAATTATCCTGTACATGATTTCAAAAAAAATGATTCATCCATTCTTATCCATGCTGCTGCTGTTTTTCAGCGGCTTCGCATTTCATTGCGCTTCTCCGGCTGCAAATAATTTTAAAGAAAAAGATGTGCTTACACTCAGTGCTCGAATTCCATTACCAAACGTCAGCGGAAGAATAGATCATATTGCTTATGATGCAATAAATCACCTTGCTTTTATAGCTGCCCTTGGGAATAACACGATTGAAGTGGTAAATATTGATACAAAGCACGTAGTGCATACCATTAAAGATTTACATGAACCGCAGGGTGTCGTTTATATTCCATCGTTGCAAAGACTTGTAGTAGCAAACGGCGATAACGGAGTTTGCATTTTTTTTGATACCAAAACTTTCTCTCCATTAAGTTCCGTTGATTTAAAAGGTGACGCTGATAATATTCGTTATGATGCAACATCAAATTTATTGTTTGTGGGTTATGGTAATGGAGGCATAGCAATTATAGATGCAACTACTATGAAACAGGTCGCATCAATTCCTCTTGATGGTCATCCTGAGTCTTTTCAGCTTTCTAAAAAACAAAATCGAATATACGTTAACGTTCCTGATGCAGATGAAATAGAAGTTGCAGATTTGGCGTCACATTCAGTAATAACAAAATGGAAAAACACAACAGCATCCTCAAATTTTCCAATGGCGTTGGATGAAGAAAACAATCGTCTTTTTATTGGTTGCAGAAGTCCTGCAACATTGCGAATGGTATCCGCACAAACAGGGAAAGATATTCATTCAATAAATTGTTCCGGCGATGCAGATGATGTTTTTTATTATGGCGCCGACAGCCTTGTTTTTGTTTCAGCAGGAAAAGGTTTTATTGATGTGTTTAAAGCAAACACTAATGAATTAGAACAGATAAATCACATTGAAACCAGTTCCGGTGCACGAACCTGTTTGTTTCTGCCTACAGAAAAAAAATTGTTGCTTGCAGTTCCTGCTCGTAGTGGTAACTCTGCTGCTTTATGGGTTTATAATTTTAAGTAAGTGAATAGAATTTTTGGAGCCGAACTGTGTTGCTACTATCAGGCTTTACTTGCGTCGCACACTTGTACATTTTTTTCCTTGATGAGCAAAATACAAAGCCACTAATCTATCCCTTCCTAAGCATAATATTAATAAATAAAAAATGAAAAAAATACTCTTCCCCGCGGTGACTTTTATTTCTTTATTAGCCTGCGCCAATACTCCATCAACTGATGGTAATACAACATCAACGCCGCTTGCTGAAGAAATCATCATCAATGATGACACAATCATCAACTTTGAAAATTGTGAGCTAGATAAACTACCCAATGGTTTTACGCAAACCGCAACAGGAAAACAGCAAACGCTTAACTGGAAAGTTGTAAATGATAACGGCAACAAAGTAATTGCTCAGTTAGCAAAGAATAAAGGCAATTACTTTAACCTTCTTGTGTTGGATAAGCCCGCTTATGAAAATTTCAAAATGTCTGTAAAGATAAAAGCAGTTGCTGGTAACGAAGACAGGGGCGGTGGTTTGGTATGGAGATATATTGATAATAAGAACTATTACATTGCCCGGTGTAATCCTCTCGAAAAAAATTTCCGGTTTTATCGAGTAGTGAACGGTGACCGTAAACAATTAAAATCTGTTAAAACAGATATAGGAACTTCAGGGGATTGGTTTACAATGACTATCGAAATGAATGGCAACAAAATTTCATGCTCACTCAATGGAAATAAAATGATCGAAGCAACTGATGATACCTACACTAAAGCGGGAAGAGTAGGTTTATGGAGCAAAGCAGATGCTCAAAGTTACTTTGATGACTTGACAGTTCAGTCTATAAAATAATTTTCAGTTACACTGAATTTTATCAGCAACACAAGTCATTTCATCTTTAACACAATGTGGATGGCATTTAAAACAATCTTTCGTCGTCTTACCGAATTTCTCGGTCTGAAAAGAAATATTGTTTATCTCCTTTCTCTCACGGTTTTAATTCTTACAGGCGAAAAACTCTGGGATAGATATCTTCCCAAATATCTTGAAGGCATTGGCGCAACAACGCTAATTATTGGGGGACTTGGATTTCTGCAAAATATACTCGGTTCCTTTTGGTCGTTGCCAGGTGGTTATCTTTCGGACAGGCTCGGTCATCGAAAATCTTTTTTTCTCTTTAACCTGATGGCAATCGGAGGTTACCTCTTTGCAATTCTCTTTACGAGTTGGATTGCGATATTTATCGGGATAGTTTTCTTTTCAGCCTGGAGCGCAGTTTCGCTTCCCGCAAGCATGTCGCTTATCACCACTTCTCTCGGTCATTCAAAAACCGCGATGGGAATTTCTATGCATTCTATTATCAGGCGCATTCCCATGGCTGTGGGTCCTGTAGTGGGTGGGCTGCTCATCTCACGATTTGGACTTATTCAAGGAGTAAAAATTTCTTTCGTTGTTTCACTTTTTTTCTGTTTACTGGGAATGATTTTTCAATTCTATATAAAAGATATTTCTTCTGTTTATTACGAAAAGATTCATCCTTTTACTTTATGGAAGCAAATGGATCCTCGTTTGAAAAACCTTTTGGTATCAGATATTCTTATCCGCTTTTGTGAACAGATACCTTTCGTTTTTGTTGTCATCTGGTGTCTGGATGTAATAAAAATTTCTCCTGAAAAATTCGGAGTGCTCACAGCCATTGAAATGATGACTGCTGCCTTAATTTATATCCCCGTTGCAAGTTTTTCTGACAAGACCGAGCGGAAACCCTTTGTAGTAGTCACTTTTGTTTTCTTTACAATTTTCCCGGTCATTTTATATTTCAGCAAAAGTTTTATTGCATTGGTAACTGCCTTTATTGTGCGGGGATTAAAGGAGTTTGGAGAGCCGACAAGAAAAGCAATCATACTCGATCTCTCTCCAAAGGAAGCAAAAGCAAGAGGGTTTGGTTTATATTATTTTGTCCGCGATTTCGTTGTGTCTTTTGCAGCCTTCTTTGGCGGTTGGTTATGGAAGCAAAATCCGGTTATCAACCTGTTCACCGCAACGGCATTTGGGGTTGTGGGAACTTTGCTTTTTATTTTTTATGGTAAAGGCACAAACATAAAATGAAATTAACCTTGTTTTGAAATATAATAGAAAAATCATTTCCTGCAATCAGCTTATAAAAAATAAAGCTAAAAATTTTATGCTTATTAAGTATTTTTTTTGCCTTGCAGTAGTTTTATTTCCCGTCATTGAGTTTTGTGAAGCACAACATAGCAAGCCCGACACGCTTGAAGCATTGCGAATAAGTACAAAAATAAATTTTGACGGCAATCCCGATGAAGCAGTTTGGCAAACAGCGCAGCATATTACCAACTTTACACAACGAGAATTGCATTTTGGCGAACCGGCTTCAGAAAAAACAGAAACTGCTATTCTATATGACAATAACAATTTGTATATAGGAGTTTGGTGCTATCAGAAGAATGCTGAAAAGATTGCTGCCAAATATATGAGCCGTGATTTTGATTATGAAAGTGATGATATTTTTGGTGTACTGATTTCGCCCTTTAATGATGGAAGAAACGGATACTTGTTTATCATTAATCCCAATGCAGCAAGGGCTGATCTGCAGGTGAGTTGGGAGAATGATAATATTGACTGGAATGGCGTATGGGATGCGAAAACAACTCGAAACGATAAAGGTTGGTTTGCAGAAATTGAAATTCCCTTTAACACTTTTCAATTCAGGAGAGACAGCGTAAAAACATGGGCAATCAATTTCGGGCGTAAAATAAGTTATAAGAATGAAGAAGATCGCTGGCAGGGTTGGAGCCGTGATTACAGTTTTGAAAATTTCAGCAATACAGGAATATTAATAGGTATAAGGGATATTGGCTATGCAAAGCATTTTGAGTTCAAACCTTACGGGCTGGGCGGCTTTGAAAAAAATGCGAATCAAAAAACAAGTTATCCAGGCAAACTTGGTGCTGACCTGAACGTAAACATCACACCCACATTAAAACTAAACTTAACTACGAATACAGATTTTGCGCAAGTTGAGGTGGATAAAATTCAGGCAAATCTCACAAGGTTTAATTTATACTACCCTGAAAAAAGAGAATTTTTTTTAGAAAGCGCAAATAACTTTGAAGTATATCTTGGCAATAACAACCAAATTTTTTATTCGAGAAAGATTGGCATTCAGGATTTGCAACCTGTGGATATTCTTGGTGGTGCGAGACTGTTTGGAAAAGTTGGCAGAAACAATATTGGTTTTCTTTCCCTTGAAACAGGGAAAGTAGATTCAGTTCCCGCCACCAACAATACTGTGTTCCGTTATAAATATGATATAGGAA
>WNGE01009006.1_pt1 | contig 11640 bp, 5 predicted proteins | sample 5400651 | NCBI WGS metagenome assembly WNGE01 (sample SAMN13153370, study PRJNA577476) | soil metagenome | isolation source: 60 cm soil or saprolite under grassland replicate 2 | place: USA:California | collected 2016-06-15 | reverse complement strand
CTTCGATCTGTCCCATCCGCGCATCCGTATGGCCGAGCAATCCCTTCCAGCGCAACGAGAACTCGACTGCGCCACCTTCGAGGTTCCACTCCCAGATACCGTCGTTGGCGCGCTCGACCGTCAGCGCGTAGCGATCCTCCAGCTCGCGCACGCTCTGCTCCAGCGCCTGATGACGGATCTTCTCCTGCGCCAGCCTCGCTTCATACTCCTGCATCCGGTCCCGCAGTCGATTGATCCCAGCAGCCAGTTCGCGCAACGCCCCGGGAGGAGCACTCACCGGCGGGCCGGAGAAGCGGTTGTGGGCCAAGTCCTGTGCTGATTGGAGGAGAGCACGCAGAGGGCGCAGGACGAACACTTCCATATTGGTCACCGTGACGCCCAGCAACAGCGCCAGTACGCCCAGGAGTACCGCGGGCGCCAATTGACCTATCTCGCCAAACGCGATCGTATAAGTACCCCAAAACAGCACGAACAAGCCGAGAGGAAGCAGCAGCAGTGTACGTAGACCGTTCATTGTTGCAGCCTCCCTCTTCGCGTTTGCAGAGCTGATGAACAATTGGCCGCCGGCAGGTACGGCCCGGCACCCGGTAGCATAGCGTGCTAAGGAAACACCGGCCATTCACCGTTACGCGCCGGTAATCGGCACCCGCGCCGAACGGTCCCCGCCCCGCCGACCGGCGAATTGTGCGCCTTCCGATGGACTAGAAATCGGGGCTCAGGTCACACCGTTTGCGTTGCCGGACGCTTGTTTCGCAAGGGCGGCGCCGTAGACGCTTTTGAAAGCGGTTGGGATCGCCCTTTAGCGAGCGCTCGAATTCCGCCAGTCCCGGTGCCGGCTGGTCGCGCGTCAACAACATCTCAGCCAGCAATTCGCGAGGTGGCACGACGTTGCCTGGCGTGACGGGGCTCGTCGCTCGCCTTTTCCGCTTCGGCCGCTGCGCATGAGCTGAACCGCCTCATCGTTGCGTTTTTCGGCGAGCTGGCATAGGTCCACTCGATGACTTTGAGTCCGCCTTTCGAGAACGTATTGCGAGGAAAGTTGTGCGCAATCGAGAAAGAAATATGATCCCTCCGTGACGAGCCCGTGATATTTGCCGCCCAGAGTAAATGCACGCCGCATATGTGCTTGAGCGAAGTTTGCTCTGCGGCGCCGGAAGTCTCAATCAGCCGCCATCCGCACCTGACCTCTGGAGGTATGAAATGAAGCACCAACCGAATGGACAGCTTGCAGAGCCCGCGAGTCGACAATGTGACACTCCGGCGTCGAAGCAGCAATCTTCCCGCTGCGGTCCCTTCCGCGCGGCCCTGGCCGTTTCCCTTTCCCTGTTGTGCGGCACGGTCGCCGCCGATCAGGGCGATCGAAGTGATCACGGAAGCAGCCCGATCCAGTTGCGCCGGTTCATCGATGCCCAAGTCGGTGGCATCGAGAAGTTGATGGTTCCGGCGGACGATGCCGACCTTCCGCAGCCACGACTGGCCAATGGAAGCCCTGATCCACTCTTCAAGACCACCGAGGCCAAGCGCTACCTCGGGAAACAGCTTTTTCACGACCCGATCCGAACGGCCAGAATCCTGCCGGAGTTCGGTGGCGTCCTCGCCACCAAACAGACCGCCTCCTGCGGGAGCTGTCACCAGGGCGAATCGGCATCGAAGGCCGGCACGCTCCTCAACTTCGCCGTGGGCGGCGAGGGGCGGGCTTACACGGACGCCGCGGGGACCTTCATTCCGCGCCGGCGGCCCCGTGTCGACATCCTTCCAAAGTTGCGCGACACCCCTCTCTTCCCCGGTGACGCGCTGGTGGACGAAATCCCCACGCTCACGGATATCTACGAGTTCGCGGTGGGCAGCCCAGCTCGGGGTCGCAAGCTACCGGACCCGGGTAAGCTGCTGCGAACCGGTCGACTCGACGCCTTGGACAGCGTCGCGCGCAATGCGCCAGGCGCAATCGGAGCCGCCTTCAACAACCGCCTCTTGATGGGCGGGTTTGCAGGCGAGCCCGACTCGTCACCCGGCGGCCTCAACCCGTTCGGGTTTGTAGCGCAAGAAAGCGTGGCGCTCTTGCTGCTCGACGCGCACCGGATGCTGGAGTTCCAGTCCGCCGAACTGCAGAAGTTCCCGACCTATCGGAAGCTCTTCCGGGACGCGTTTCCCGAGGAGGCCGCCCAGGCCGATGCTGCTGGGGGCGACTTGAACCTGCTGATCAACGACCTCACTGTCCTGCGGGCGACGGCGACCTTCCTGCGAACCACGGTCACTCGGAACACACCCTGGGATCAGTTCCTCGCCGGCTCCAACGGTGCGCTGACGGAAAAGCAACGGCGCGGAGCGAAGCTGTTCTTCACAGCCGCCGATAAGGGTGGAGCGGGTTGTTATTCCTGCCACAGCGGCCCGATGCTCAACAAGCAGGTGAACGACCCCGACGTGGCCGGCACCGGTCAGTTCGTGGAAGAGAACTTCTACAACCTCGGGCTCGCCGACCACCCGCTCCAGGCCTTAAATCGCGTGGCGAGAAAGGATCCCAACTTCCGCGATGATGGAAGGAGGGAAATAACGTTCCTTGACAGCGACGCCTTCAAGTTCCGCGTGTTGACGCTACGGCAGCTCAAAGACGCCCGGTTCTTTTTCCACAACGGCGCGTTCACGAGCGTGGAGGAGGTGGTGAGATATTTCAACGCCGGTGTGCCACAGGACGCACAGGCCGGCGCCGCACCGACGCTGACGCCCCGGTTCACCAACCCCCGCGGACTTGGCTCGCCTCGCGGCCTGGGCCTGAGCGACGGTCAAGTGGACGATCTCGCCGACTTCCTCGAGAACGGCGTCTACGATCCCGCGTTCGTGCGTTTCGATCCCGAGTCATCGACAAGGATGTTCCAGCTGAGCCCGCCGGACTTCCTCTACTCGGTCTACCGTCCGGATCTCGCGGCGCTGGGCGCCATTGACGGCCGGCCAGCCAGCGGTCGGCCGCAGGACAACGACGACCCCCTTTCCCGGCGCGACATGGGTCTCGAGTTCCTGGATGTGACCGGGCAGGTTGCCATTGCACTGGTCGACTCCAAGAGCACTGGCGGCGGCAACCAGCAGGAGGATGTATATAAGATCACGAACATCAGTACGTCGATCGTGGACACCCACCTTCTCATGGTAGCCCGGGGTCTCCCGGCTCAGATCCGGCTGGAGAACGCCAGCGGGATCACGAGCACGGGCGATCCATATCTCCGCGTGTTCCTGCCCGATGGTGTCCTCCTCCCCGGCCAGAGCATTGTCGAGACGTTGCTCTTCAAGCGACACCCCCACGATCCGCCGGTGAGCTTCAGTCTCGTTCTCCTCTCGGGACAGGGCAACCCCTGAGTCCAACGCGCATCCGATGAAGCTGTTCCCAGGGTGCGCACGCGGCCTCAAGGTCAGGAAAGTCCGATACCGCGTGCTTTCCCCCCCTGTTCCTCACGGGCCCGGTGCCCCGCTTTCGAGCGGGGTCCCGGGCCCGCTTGCGTCCCGGTATGCATACGCCTGAGATGGTGAGGTGGCGCACGTTGAGGGCGATGGCATGATCGAGACAATCGCGACGAATGAGAGCCGATCCGGCGCTGGACATACGGGTTCTGCGATGGAATTCGCGGTGGGCTGAAGACTTGCTCGATGCCGATTACGTGTACCTGCCGGTGAGCGTTGTTCCGGCTTCTAACCGCGGGCACCGAGCGATCGAAGTCGTCGACAATCGTGAGAACACGAAAGCGACGCCGGCTCGCAAACGCAGCGGAGACAAAGTCGATCGACCAGCGTTCTAGCGGTCGCGTCGGCACCGCAATCTGTCGCGGCCCCGGCTGGCCTTTGCGCCCCTTACGCCGACGAAACTGCACCTGCAGCCATTCCAACGCATACAATCGCTCCACGCGCTTGTGGTTCAGCCTCGGATGCTCGTGGCGCAGCAGCAGTGCGAGCCGCGGACTGCCCCAGCCTCCCCGCTGCATTGTGAACTCGCGCAACCGCGCGCGTAGATGGGGTTCGTCCGCCCGTTCGCGCGGGCAATGCACGCTCGAACGACAGATGCCGAGCAACTGACAAGCTCGTCGCTCGCTTACCCCGATCGCTCGCATGCTCGCCACCGCCGCGGCTGCTGCGGTAGCGCTAGAACTTTTTTGTGGCGACGCGTTCAGCGCCTGGATGTCGAGGCTTGCTCATCAACGAGCTGCTTCAGCCGCCGGTTCTCCCCCTCCAACGCCTTCAACCGGCGCACTTCGCGAACTACGACTTCCAGCGTTGCAGCGTTTGGCGGCTAACCCCGTTACAGAGCGAAAGCTCGGCTCCGCTCATCAGGCCCGACGCCTCTTGGGCCAAGATCGCGACGATCTGCTCGTCGGAAAATTTGCTCTGTTCAATGCTTTCGGGTGCAGCGCGTGCCGCGATCGTCCGTGATGAAGCAGGGTGCGATGCGTCCCCTCTTCACGCAGTCCCGACGGTCCCCCTCGCCAAATGGGCGCACACGGCATGAATGGCGCGTGCGAACCGACCCGTGCCGAGCATCGTCTAGCACGCAGGCGCGCAGAGCCGTCGCCCAACCGCGTTGCGACCCGGGTGAGAGTCCTTTCGATCCGGTTGCCTCGGGAGCCCTGAACCGTTGGCGCCGCCGGCGCGTTCGGCTCCGTTCCGCATTCGATCTTTTCGTCAGCGGTTTGCTATCGACGGACCAAGATAAGTCGGGCATTCTTGCAGATGTTTGGTCTTCACTCGGCGGAGATCGCGAAGGGTTGTGTTGGCGTTGCACCGCTAATGCTCCGGGAGTAGATCTGGACGGATAGAATCACAGGCTTGAGGCATTGCCGCTGGCGACAGCGGTTCGAGGCAGCGATCATGATTCCCGGCTACGAGCTGATCGACGAACTCGCGGGCAACGAAACATTCCGGCTCTACCGTGGCCGGCACACGAGCAGCGGAACTTCCGTGCTCATCAAGGCGCCGCGCCATGACCCGCCGTGGGCGGCCGAGCTCGCCGCGTTGCGGCGCGAGTGCGAAATCGTCAAGAGCCTGTCGGTCGAGACAGTTTCGCAACCGCTCGTCATCGAATTTCCGCATGGTTGTGTGGCGATAATGGAGGACACGGGAGGGATGCCGCTGACGTCGCCGGTTGCGACCGGCAGATCGGAACTCGGACCCGTATTGTCGATCGGCATCGAGCTTGTGGCCATCGTCGACGAGTTGCACCACCGTGGAATGATGCATAACGGTATCCGTCCGGGTGTCATCATGTGGGACCCGGAACGCCGGTGCGCTCGGCTGATCGACTTCAGCGACGTGACCACCTATGCAGCGGATCGTCCCGCTTGGGCCGTGCAGTCCATGAGTGCCGCCCGCCTGACCTATGTATCGCCCGAACAAACCGGGCGCATGAACCGCGTAGCCGACTACCGTAGCGATTTCTACTCGATCGGCGTCGTGCTGTACGAGTTATTGACCGGAGCGCCGCCGTTTCGCTCGACGGATGCGCTCGAGCTCATCCACAGTCATGTCGCGCGGACGCCCCCCATGCCCGCGGGCATCAATGCCGAGGTCCCGGAGCCGGTCTCGAACATCGTCATGAGGCTCTTGGCGAAGACCCCTGAGGAGCGCTATCAGAGCGCGTTGGCCCTGCGAGAAGACCTCGAGTTCTGCATGCAGCAGTGGACGTCCTTCGGCAGCATCGTCTTGTTCCCGCTCGGTCGACGCGACATCGGCGATCATTTCGTCATCTCGCAGAAGCTCTACGGTAGAGAGCATGAGGTGAAAACGCTGCTCGATGCCTTCGATCGCGCGTGTCAAGGTGGCGGAAAGGCGTCGTCCATATTGGTCGTGGCCGGCTATTCGGGAATCGGAAAGACCTCGCTCATCCAGGAGATTTACCGGCCCATCGTTCGCAAGAAAGCTTATTTCATCTCCGGCAAGTTCGATCAGGTGGTGCGCAACATCCCGCTTGGCGCACTAGTTCAGGCGCTTCGCGCGCTGGTGCGGCAACTGCTCACGGAAAGCGAAACGCGTCTCGCGGTCTGGCGGGCCACGTTCGCGCAGGCTCTGGGTACCAACGCCGCGGTGCTTGCCGAAGTCATCCCCGAGATCGAAATCGTCATCGGCAAACAGCTTCCTCCGGTTGCACTAGCGCCGATGGAGGCGCTCAACCGGTTCCAGCTCGTGTTTCAGAAGTTTATCGCGGCGATCGCGCAACCCGCGCATCCGCTGGTCGTGTTCCTCGACGACCTGCAATGGGCCGACGCGGCCACACTGAGTCTCCTGGAACCGCTGCTCACGAGCCCGGAGATCCCTTGCCTGCTGGTCATCGGCGCCTACCGCGACAACGAAGTCGATAAGGCCCATCCGCTGCTGCAGACTTTCGCGGCTCTCGAATCGGCTGGAATAGAGGTCGAGCACGTTGTCCTCGGACCGCTGCAGCTGCCGGACCTCATGTTGCTCATCGGCGATACGCTGCACCGCGAAGCTGATGACGTGGAGTCGCTCGCACGCCTCGTCCAGGCCAAGACCGCCGGCAATCCGTTCTTCGTTACGCAGTTCCTGAAAGTCCTCAAAGAGGACGGATACCTGAGATTCGATGACGTGGAAGGCAGGTGGATTTATCGCATCGAAGCCATCGAGGGTGCGCCCATGACCGACAACGTCATTGATCTGATGACGCGGAAGATCCAGCGGCTCTCGGCAACTACGCGGCGCGTCTTGAGCCTTGCCGCCTGCATCGGGAACCCCTTCGATCAGAATACGCTGGCGATTGTCAGCGAGCAATTGCCGGCGAGCACGGCGGACGATCTCGGTGAGGCGATCAACGAAGGCTTGATCCAGACCCGTGGGCATCTCGATGAAAGTACCACGACTCCCGAGCGTGAAGCCGCTGTGCCCGTGTACGCTTTCTTGCACGATCGTGTGCAGCAATCCGTCTATGCGCTGATTCCGGCCGAACAAAAACCAAGCGTTCATCTGATGGTTGGACGGCTACTGCGGTCGCGTACACCTGCCGAGCGGGTTGACGAAAAGATCTTTGACATCGTTCACCACTGGAATCTCGGTCGCAGTCTGGTTACGGAGGCTGCGGAGCGACTCGTGCTGGCGCGGCTCAATTTGCGGGCGGGACGCAAGGCCAAGTCGTCGACCGCCTACGCAGCGGCCTTGGATTACCTGCGGGCGGCCTTGGGTCTGTTGACGAAAGACCATTGGGACTCGGACTACGAACTTAGCTTTGCCATTCACGTCGAAGCGGCGGAATGCGAATACCTGGCCGGTCATTTCGAGCAGGCGGAATCGCATCTGGATTTCTTGCGCGGTCGGGCGCAAAGCCCACAAGACCAGGTTCACGTGCAAAACTTGAGACTGCTCCAGCACGAATCCCAGTCGCGCTACGAGGAAGCAATTCACATCGGCCATCATGCACTGGCGCTGTGCGGCTTCTCGTTCCCCGCCACCGTTGACGAACGGCGGGCCGCGCTGGATGCCGAGGTTGCCGCGATCCAGGCACGAGTCAGCGGCTGTCACGTTGCCGAACTGGGCGATCTGCCCGAGATGACCGACGCAATGACGTGCATGATGATGCAGCTGTTCACCAATCTCCATACCTCCTGCTATCTATCCGGCGACAAGACGCTGACTATGCTGAATACCGCGTACATGGTTCGACTCTCGCTTACGCATGGAAACTGCTCGGAATCGGCCTACGCGTATGCGCTCTATGCGGCCATGTTGATGGTACCCATTCAACGAGATTACCAGTCCGCCTACGAATTCGGCCAGCTAGCCTTGCGCGTGAACGATCGCTTTCCTGCGCCCGCGATTCGGGCCCGTGTGATGATGAACCTTGGTTGGGCCGTCAACCTCTGGCGTCGACCCATGCGCGAGTCCATCGCTATCTCGCGCGAAGCGCATCGGCTCGGCAACGATAACGGGATGTTCGTCGAAGCGACGTATGCGCTATTCAACGATTGCTGGTTGTCGCTGTTGAGCTGTCCCAAGCTCTATCGCTTTCAGGAGACGTGCACACCCAACGCAAGTTATGCGCGGCGTGTCGGCATGCATCACTTTGCGGCGGCACCACAGACCATCTTGCAGTGGGGACTTGCGCTCCAAGGGCGGACGGAACGGCCGGTATCGCTGACCAGCCCGGATTTCGACGAAGAAGAGTTTCTGCGCGACTACGCTGGTCAGCCGCTGTTCGAGATGTTCTATTGCGTGGCCAAGCTGGCGCTGCTTTACACCTTCGAAGACTATCGCGGAGCGCGCGAAGTCGCGCGGCGAGCCGAAGAGATCATTCGGGATTTTCCGGGCACGATCTGGGACGAGCAAACCACCTACTACCACGCGCTTACGTTGATTGAGCTTTATCCCGAGCTGTCGGAAGCGGAACGCCGCGATGCGGAAAACAAGCTGGAGACGAACTCGGAGCGATTGCGCCAATGGGGAGCGAACGCGACCGAAAACTTCGCGTTGCCACACACGATCCTCTGCGCTGAGCTGGCGCGTCTGCGCAACGACGAAGCGCGAGCGATTGATCTTTTCGAGACCGCGACGAGCATGCCCAGCGAATGTCTGCGCGAGACTGCCCTCGCCAACGAGCTCTTCGGTAGGTTCTGGCTACGTCGCCGCAACCTCAAGCTCGCCGGGTTGTACCTCCGGGAAGCGCACACGCTGTACGGCGAATGGGGTGCATTGGCCAAGGTTTCGGACCTGGAGCGCAGGTATCCGGACGTGCTCGGCAGAAGCGCAAGCCAGCCTTCGCGCGTGCCGCTGGAGGCGGGCGTCGCCGCAACACCCACTCCGGCTGGCGCCGACGCTGGCGCTCTGGATCTCTTCAGCGTGATGAAAGCGGCGCAGGCGATCGCCGGCGAAATCGATTTGGAGCAATTGCTCGGCCGGCTGATCCGCATCGCCATCGAGAACGCGGGCGCCGAGCGCGGCAGTCTCTTGCTCGAGCGCGACGGCGAGTCGTTCGTCCAGGCCGAGGGGTCGCTTCATTTCGCCACGGTAAAGCTCAATGACGGCGTTTCGCTGAGCGACGCGCGAGACCTACCGGTGAGCATCGTGAACTACGTTCGACGAACATCCGAGGCTGTCGTGCTCGCGAACGCGCAAGCCGACGACACGTATGGCGATGACGCCTACATTGTTGCCTCCAAGCCACGGTCAGTTATGTGCGTGCCGGTGGTCAAGCAAGGCCGGCTGATCGGCGTCCTCTACCTGGAAAACAACATGGTGTGCGGCGCGTTCACGCCGGACCGGATCCGCATCGTGCAGATGCTTTCGACCGAAGCCGCGATTTCGCTGGAAAACGCCCGCCTGATCGATGGGCTCAAACAGGAGATTCGCGAGCGCAAAGTGACCACCGAGAAACTGCATGCCGCGTTGAGCGAAGTCGAGCAGCTCAAGAACGAGCTGGAGGCCGAGAACATCTATCTGCGCCGCGATCTGATCGCCAACGTGTCGCACGATTTGCGCACGCCGTTGACAAGCTTGCGTGGCTACCTCGAAACGCTGCTGATCATGGAAGATAGCCTGCCGGTCGCGAAGCGCCGCAGCTACCTGGAGATCGCCGCCCGCCAAAGCGAGCATCTCGCGACCCTTGTCGAGGAGCTGTTCGAGCTCGCTAGGCTCGACTTCAAAGGCATGCAACTCAACCAAGAGTCGCTGCACTTGGGGGAGCTTGCGTGCGACGTGCTGCAGAAATTCCAGCTTGCCGCCGACAAGAAACAGGTAAACCTCAAGGTCGAGGCGCCGGAGCGCATTCCGTTCGTACGCGCCGATTTGAGTCTGCTGGAACGTGTGTTGGAGAATCTGATCGGGAACGCATTGAAGCATACGCCTGCGGGGGGCTCGGTCAGCGTTAGCGTCACGCCGAACAGTGACCGGGTAGTCGCGCGGGTGACCGATACCGGCTGCGGCATGCCGGAAGCGGAGATCCCACACATCTTCGATCGCTTCTACCGGGTGGACAAGAGCCGCAACACGGCCTCCGGCGGCGCCGGGCTCGGGTTGGCGATCACGAAGCGCATCCTAGAGCTGCATGCCAGCGAGATCACGGTGGAAAGTACGCCGATGGTGGGCACGTGCTTTTCGTTCAGCCTCCCGGTCAGTGAAGTTCGGAAATCCTCTTGACGTGGTCGCGATCGGTGCATCGCGTTGGTCGGCCCTGCGCCGTCGTTTGGCCAGCCACGAGCACGCCTCGAAGGTGGATACAAACTCTCACGTGGAAAATTGTCTCAAGAGACGTCGCAACGACTGAACCGCCCCGACTTTGCCGGAGACATCCGGGTTTGAGTCAGGCCGCCATGGCCGACTCGGGGTTTGGTTGATAGTAGGCGTTCTCAAGTTCCGCCGGCGGGATGTTGCCGATTGGCTCGAGCAACCGGCGATGGTTGAACCAATGAACCCATTCCAGCGTCGCGAACTCAACGGCGTCGAGGGTGCGCCACGGTCCGCGTTGCCAGATCAATTCCGTCTTGTACAGCCCGATGATCGTCTCGGCTAACGAATCGACAGATACTGCGACCCTTGGTCACTGTGGTGAATGACGCCGGTCGGACGGCGTTGGGTGATCGCCATGTTCAAAGCGGCGAGCACCAGCTCAGCCGTCATCTGCTCGCCGATCGCCCAGCCGACGATGCGGCGACTCCATACGTCGAGGACAATGGCGAGGAAGATGAAGCCTGCCCACGTCGGCACATAGGTCATGTCGGCGACCCACAGCTGGTTGGCAGCATCGGCAGCAAACTGGCGGTTGACCAGATCCGGCGCCGGGCGTTGCTTCGGATCGCGCTTAGTGGTCACCACGAAGCCGCGGCGGCGACTCACCCCGCGCAGCCCCGCCGCTCGCATCAGACGAGCGACCCGCTTGCGCCCCACGCGCGTGCCTTCATCGCGCAACTCGGCATGAATGTTGGGACTGCCGTAGTTTTCGTCCGACGCGGCATGAATCGCACGAATGCGCTCAGTCAGCACCGCATCGTCGAGCGACCGCGGCGATGATGGCCGTTGCTGCCACGCGTAGTAGCCGCTTGGCGATGCCTTCAACATCCGACAAAGAGTACGCACCGGGAAGTCGGCCTGGTTCGCGTTTACGAGTTCGAAGAGGACGTGGATGTCCCCCCGCTCTTGCCGGCGAACCAGGCCGTAGCCTTTGCCAGGATGTCGCGCTCCATCTGCAACTGGCGAACCTGGCGGCGCAAGCGGGCGAGCTCTTCGCGCTCAGCTGTCGTCAAACCTTGCTTGCCGGGTAGCGGCTTGCCGTCATCGAGGGCCGCTTGCCCGACCCAATTTGACAATCGTCTGCCCGGAGCAGCCGAACTCACGCGACAATTCCTTCGGCGACCTCCCGGCGCGGTACAACTCGACAATCTGTTGGCGAAACTCCGCCGGATATGGCGGCCTCGATTTCGGCATGATGGACTCCTTCCTTCCAAAGGATGAGGTGTCCACGAAAGCGGGTCAACTCCAGCCAGTCCTTTTTCGCTAAGGCCAACATCGGTCCAACCGGTGAACCGGTTCTCTTGGTTCCACGTCGATTCGCCGTGGCGCAAGAGGACGATTTTTTTCATGGTCGGGTCTCGGTGTTAGCGTCAACCTCAGCGGGCAGACAAGCCTGCGGCTTCACGCGCGTGATCACCCCCAACCTTCTAGCAG
>WNGE01019278.1_pt1 | contig 11641 bp, 10 predicted proteins | sample 5400651 | NCBI WGS metagenome assembly WNGE01 (sample SAMN13153370, study PRJNA577476) | soil metagenome | isolation source: 60 cm soil or saprolite under grassland replicate 2 | place: USA:California | collected 2016-06-15 | reverse complement strand
GTCGAGGCTGCGCTCAAGTACGCGCGCAAGGCCACCGGCAAGACGGGGATCGTGGCGCTGGAGAACTCGTTCCACGGCCGCACGCTCGGCGCCCTCTCCGTGACCGGCCAGCCGGCGAAGCGCGCCGCTTTCGAGCCGCTCGTCCCGGGCGTCACGTTCGCCAGGCTCAACGACTCGGGTTCGCTCGCAGCGGCCGTCGACGACGACACGGCGTGCATCCTGATCGAGCCGGTGCAGGGCGAAGGCGGGATTCATCCCGCGCGGCCGGAGTTCCTCGCGCGGGCGCGCGACCTCGCCGACGAACGCGGCGCGCTGCTCGTCTTTGACGAGGTGCAGACCGGCGTGGGGCGGACCGGCAGCTTCTTCGCCTGGCAGCGACTCGGCACGAAGCCCGACGTCGTGACGCTTGCGAAGGGGCTCGCGAACGGGTTGCCGATCGGCGCGTTGCTCGTCGCGGACGAGCTGGCGCACGCCTTCGAGCCCGGCGACCACGCGAGCACGTTCGGCGGCAACCCCGTCGCGTGCGCGGCCGCCTGCGCGGTCGTCGAGACCGTCAACGATGCGTTGCTGGCCAACGTCGTGCATCGCGGCGAAGAGCTCGCCCGCCGACTCGAGCGGCTCCCCGGCGCGGTGGAGGTCCGCGGCGCGGGCCTGCTGCTCGGGCTCGAGATCGACCGCGTCGCGAGCGACGTGATCGCGTCGTGCATCGAAAGGGGCGTCCTGGTCGGCTCCGCAGGAGAGCGCGTGCTGCGTCTCTCGCCGCCGCTCACGATCGACGACGACGAGCTGGCCCACGGCGTCACAGTCCTCGAGGAGGTGCTTGCATGAGCAAGTTCGAACGGCAGGGAGCCATCCTGCGCCTAGTGCAGAAGCACCAGCTGTCGACGCAGGAGGAGCTCGCGGAAGCGTTGCGCAAGGTCGGCCTCGACGCCGTTCAGGCCACGATCTCCCGTGACATCGCGCAGCTCGGGCTCGTCAAGGTGCGCGACCAGGACGGTCGGCTCGTCTACGCGCTGCCGGGCGCCGCCGATCTCGACCGCCTGAGCGAGCTGACGTCGGCGCTGCGGCGCTGGGCGGTCTCGCTCGACTCCTCTGCAAACCTGCTCGTGATCCACACGCCGCCCGGCCACGCGAACGCGCTTGCGCGGGCAATCGACGAGGCGCGGCTCCCCGACGTGCTCGGCACGATTGCCGGCGACGACACGATCACCGTGATCGCGCGGGACGGCGTCCAGGGCGCCGCGATCGAGCGCCAGCTCCGCCACCACCTCGAAGGAGACACATGAGCAAAACAGCGGTACTTGCGTACTCGGGCGGGCTCGACACCTCGTGCGCCATCGCGTGGCTGAAGGAGGACTACGGCTACGACGACGTGATCGCAGTGCTTGTCGACGTCGGTCAGCAGGCCGACTTCGAGCCGGCCTTCGAGCGCGGCTATGCGGCCGGCGCGACTGAGGTGATGCTGGTCGACAAGCGCGACGACTTTGCCGACGAGCAGGTTGCGAAGGCGATCCAGGCGAATGCGATGTACGAAGGCAAGTACCCGCTGATCTCTGCGCTCTCGCGGCCGGTGATTGCGGACGCCGTCGCGAGCATCGCACTCGACGTCGGCGCGGAAGCGACCGTGCACGGTTGCACGGGCAAGGGCAACGACCAGCTGCGCTTCGAGCTCGCGTTCAAAGCGCGCTATCCCGGCGTGCGCGTGATCGCGCCGCTGCGCGACAGGATCTGGTCGCGCGACGAGGAGATCGCGTACGCCGAAGCGCGCGGCATCCCCGTCGAGGCGAAGCAGGAGTCTCCGTACTCGATCGACGACAACCTCTTCGGGCGCGCGATCGAGGCCGGGATGCTCGAAGACCCGTGGGTCGCACCGCCGGAGGACGCGTTCGTGCTGACGTCGTCGCCCGCGGGCGCGCCGGCTCCCGTCGAGGTGGTGATCGGCTTCGAGGCCGGTGTGCCCGTGTCGCTCGACGGCGAGGAGTTGTCGCTCGCCGAGCTGATCGCACTGCTCAACGCGCAGGCCGGCCCGTACGGGATCGGGCGCATCGACATGGTCGAGAACCGCGCGGTCGGGATCAAGAGCCGCGAGCTCTACGAGGCGCCGGCGGCACTCACGCTCATCCCGGCGCACCAGGCGCTCGAGGATCTCGTCCTGACGAAGGCCGAGTCGATCGCAAAGCGCGAGATCGAGGCGATCTGGGCGAAGACGGTCTACGACGGGCTGTGGTTCTCGCCGGTGCGCGAGGCGCTCGACGCGTTCGTGGCGAAGACGCAGGAGCTCGTCAGCGGCGAAGTACGCGTGCGCCTGCAAGCCGGAGCGCCGGCCACGGTCGGCCGGCGCTCCGAGCACGCGCTGTACGCGCACGCGCTCGCGTCGTACGGCGTCGAGGACTCGTTCCCGCACGATGCATCGGAGGGCTTCATCCGGCTCGCCGCGATGGAGGTCGAGCTCGCCGCCGCGCGCGAGCGGAAGGCCGCGCTGGCGTGACGTTGTGGGCCGGGCGCGTCGGCGGCGAGCTCGCCGCCGAGGTGTGGGAGTTCCTCCGCGCGGGCGACGCCGAGCTGCTCCCGTACGACTGCGCGGCCACGCTCGAGCACGCACGCCGGCTGCACGCAGTCGGCATCCTCGACGACGGCGAGCTCGCAGAGGTGGAAGAGACGCTCTCCGGCATCGAAGAGGTCGCAGCCGAAGACGAGGACGTGCACTCGGCGATCGAGCGGCAGCTCGGCGACGTGGGGCGGAAGATCCACGCCGCCCGCTCGCGCAACGACCAGGTCGCCGCGGCGCTGCGCCTCTACGTCGTTGCCGCGTGTCGCGAAGCTGACGGGGCGATCCGCTCGTTCTGCTCGGTCGTGCTCGACCGCGCCGAGGCCGACGCAGAAACGCCGATCCCCGGCTACACGCACCTTCAGCGTGCGAGCCCCGTATCGGTCGGGCATCACCTGCTCGCGTGGGTCGAGATGCTCGAGCGCGACCTCACGCGCTTCGGTGCGGCAGCCGCGGCCGCGAGCCCGTCTCCGCTCGGGGCGGGCGCGCTCGCGGGCTCGACGCTCTCCCTCCCGCCGCCGAGCGGCGAGCAGATGCGGAACTCCCTTGACGCCGTCGCGGACCGCGACTTCGCGCTGGACTACATCTACGCGTGCACCGTGCTGTTCACGCACCTGTCGCGGATCGGCGAGGAGCTCGTCCTCTGGTCGACGAGCGAGTTCGGGTTCGTGAAGCTGCCGGAATCGGCGGCGACGGGCTCGTCGATGATGCCGCAGAAGCTGAACCCGGACGTCGCGGAGCTCGTGCGCGGCAAGGCGGGGACGATGATCGGCCGGCTGACGGGACTGCTCGCGGTGGTCAAGGGCCTCCCGCTCGCGTACGACCGCGACCTGCAGGAGGACAAGCCGCCGGTCTTTGCGGCACGCCGTGACGTGCGCCTCGCGCTCGCCGCGCTGAGCGTGCTCGTCGAGGGACTCGAGCTCGACCGCGAGCGACTCGCGGGTGCGTGCGCGGATCCGCTCCTGCGCGCAACGGACAAGGCCGAGGACCTGGTCCGGGAAGGGGTCCCGTTCCGCGATGCCCACGAGCAGGTCCGGAGCCAATGGAGGCGCGGGAGACTGGCATTTCAGAGTTAGTGGCTCAGAGCCACAAACTTAGACAGGGCCGTGCGAGACGCGGTTGTCAGGGCTGTCAGCGCTCGTTTCGCGCGCGCCAGAAGATCCAGCAGATGCCGCCGAGGACGGCCAGCGGAACGATGATCGAGAGGATCAGGACGACCTCGAGCGGGCCCTGGTTCTCGAAAAGCATCGACGCGCGCTAGCCCTGGTTCATGAGCGCGAGACTTGCTCGCCGCGCGGCATCAAGACGTCGCCGGTATCGACGTGTCACGACTCCCACGACCAGTTCGGTCCGGCGCTTCCGCTCCGGATCGACCGCGCGCCACGTGGCGATCCAACCAGGATCGTGCGTACGTCGAAGCATGAGAAATCCGCCGACCGCGAGAGCGAGACCGGCTGTCGTTGCAACGAGGTCCACTCAGACCTCGGCGTGAATGCGCTGCGCCGATTCGCGCAGCGCGCCGCCGGCGCGACCGGCGCGCACGGCGAGGATCTCGGCCAGGATCGAGAGCGCCGTCTCTGCAGGCGAGTGCGCGCCGAGGTCGAGCCCGGCGGGCCCGTGGATCCGCTCGAGCGCCTCCTCCGAGACGCCCGCTTCGAGCAGCCGCTCGCGCCGCCGCTCCTGGTTCCGCCGCGAGCCGAGCGCCCCGATGTAGAAGACGTCGGTCGCCAGCGTCCCCGTCAGCGCGGGCAGGTCGAACTTGTCGTCGTGCGTCAGCACCACGACCGCCGTGGCGTGATCCGGCTGCACCCGAGCGAGCACGTCCTCCGGCCACGCGACGATCAACTCGTCCGCGCTCGGGACTCGCTCGGCGGTCGCGAAGCGCCCCCGCGCGTCGGCGACGATCGTGCGCCAGCCGAGCTGCTTCGCCGCCGCGCACAGCGCCTCGGCCGTGTCGACCGCGCCGAAGACGAGCAGGCGCGGCGGCGGGCCGAACACGTCCGCGAACGTGCGGCGCCCGTCGAGCTCCACGACCTTCGAATGACCGCCGCGCAGCAACTCGTCTGCGGTCGCGTCCTCGCCCTCGAGCGCGAGCCGCTGCGAGCCGTCTTCGAGATCCGTGAACAGCACCGCACGCTCGTCGCCGAGCGACTCGAGCCGTCGCGCCACGTCGGGATCCTCCGCCTGCACGAACACGTCGATCTCCCCGCCGCAGGGAAGGCCGACCTGGAACGCCTGCTCGTCCGAGATGCCGTACGTGAGCAGCTGCGGCGCATCGCCGCGCAGCACGGCGCGGCACGCCTCGTAGACCTCGGACTCGACGCAGCCGCCCGAGACCGAGCCTTGCATCGAGCCGTCCTGCGTGACGAGCAGCTTCGAGCCGACCGGCCTCGGCGCCGAGCGGCGGGTGGCGATGACTGTCGCGACGGCGCGGTTCACGCGCCTAACGTTAGCGGCCGTATTCGCAGTAGCAGTGGTCGCCCTCTTTCGGGCGGCGACCGCATTGCGCGCAAAGCGGGGGGAGCCACTTCGCCTTCACGAACAGTGCGTTCATCAGCGTGGCCCACAGAACGAAATACGGAAGAACCATCCAAACCTGCACGTCTGGGTCATCTCAGTAGGGTGAAGGGAACAGAACAATTTGTAAACCCCCCGGCGCGTGAATCGATGTCTGAAGGCCCCGTGCGACCTGGACGGCGAGGCGAAGCCGACCGGGCCGCTCGCCAGCGTGACGTCGTGGCGGCTCGGGCCCGCAAACCGCCATTTGAACGTGGCGCCGCGCCGGATCGAGACCCGCGCCGCCCCGTAGGCGAAGTCGCCCATCCACGTGCTGAAGACGTGCCTGACCGGCCCCGTGGGCCGGTGCAGGAGGGGCAGCCTGACCCGCGGCGGCGACCCCGGGTGCGATTCAGGGTCGACGGGCAGCGACGGGACGCTCTGGCAGCCCGAGACCGGCGCGGGCGCGAGGAAGACGAGCATGATCCCCATCACCCGCGTGTGCGGCAGGCTGTTGTCGTACGACGCAGTCAGTCGCAGCTTGTCTCCTGCCGCGACCGGAATGCCGTTCGTGGTCGAGAAGCTCGTCATGTGCTTCGGCCCGTTCTCGTGCATGACCGGCTTGACGACCGGCAGGCCCCACGTGGGCTCGGACTCGAAGAGCGTGCGGCCGCCGCAACTCTCGTTCGTCAGGGTGGCCTTCAGCCCGCCGCCGTGAAGGTGCGCACCGCCGGCGACGAGGAGACCACTCTCCGGCATCGTGTAGGTCGTGCGCCGCGCGTACTTCGAGAACAGCGGCCTGTCACCCGGCACGTTGAAGATCGGATCGGACTGGCAGTTCCTCACGTCGAGCCAGACGGGCTTCACCGCAGTCAACGCCTCGCCCGTCACGTACTGCACCGTGTACTCGACGAACACCGACTCCTTCACCCGGCGGTGGTTCATCAGCATGTACGTCATGCCCCAACTGTCGGTCGCGCGGTTCGCGTAGCCGTAACCTGACGGCATAGAGATCGTCGTCCGCTCCTCGCCCTCGGCGTAGAACCGCTGCGCGAACGCCGGTACCTTGTTCCCGTCGAAGTCCGTGAACGTCTTGCACGTGTAATCGCGCACGCCGACTTTCGCGAAGACGATGTGATGGAGCATGATGTGCGAGATCGGCTCCTCGACGCCGTTCGTGTCCACGAGCGTCGCGCTGACACCCGTGACGAAGCCGTCCACCGCGGGCGACGGGATCAGCTCGCTGCCCTGCACGACGCCGTACGGCCCGATCGAGATCGGATGGCTCGAGCGGAAGACGAACGTCTGCTGCCGGCCCGCATGGGCGATGCCCGGAAACGCGAGCACGGCGAGAGACGTGGCGAGCGCGACCCGGCGCACCGGCCGAGTGTAGCCCCGATTCCTGCGCAGCTAGAATCGCTCCGTGAGCGTCGTCTGGATCGCGTTGCTCGCCGGTGCGGTGGCCGTGCTTGTCGCTGCGGAATGGCCGCGGCTCGACAGGTGGCTCGGCGTGGAGGCGCGCCGTGGGCGCAAGCGCGCGCGGCGCAAGGCGAACCTGAAGGTGATTCGCTCGGACGAGTCGCTCTCGGAAGAGTCGCTGGAGGATTTCGCCGCCAGCGTCGAACGCGACCTCAGCCGCCTGCCGACGATCGACAAGCGAGATTAGGGAACGGTGAAGCTCGCGGTGTAGTCCCGCGTGTTGGGGAGGATCGGGCCGACGTCCTCCATGTTCTTCGTCTCCTGGTAGTCCGCGACGAGAAGCTCCACCTTGTGCTTGCCGGCGCCGAGGGAGCCCGTCCTGACGGACGCGACGCCGTTGGCGAAGGTCACCGAGCTTTCGCCCCCGACGTCGTCGATGAACGCGTGGATTGAATCGGGATCGACTCCCGCGCCCGCGTCGCGCACGTCGAGCTTCACGACGCCTTTCGAGTAGCCGCGCAGCTTCACGACCGGCGGCGTCACGTCGTTGATCCAGAAGCGGAACGTGAACTTCCCGGCGTTCCTGCGGCTCACCGAGTCGAACACGAGCGAGTACTTGCCTCGGCCGGGCAGGATCGCGCCGGCGATGGCCACGCGCCCACCCAGAGACTCGCGGTAGGGATTGAGATCGCCCGGGATGCCGACCAAGCCCGTCAGCCGGTTCTCGTCGCCGCCGCGCACCACCCGCGGCGTGACGGTCACCTGCGGCCCGCGGGAGACGATGCGGACGCCGAAGTTCGCCACCGCCTTCGTGACCCGGAACCCGAAGACCTGCTCCGGTCCCGGCACGGCGACCCCCGACACGCCCTCCGGGTATCGGTACGTGGTCACGTTCGACCGCCCTTTCGCGGTGTTCCCGGCGTAGGTGCCGTTCTTCCGCAGCGTGCGCACGGCCTTTCCCAGCTTGGGGCGCTCGACGTGCAGCCAGTAGGGAATCCTCCGCGTCTCGGCTCCGGACTTGAGCGTGACGAATCCCGTCCCGTCGCCCTCCTTGGCGCGGGCGCCGATCGTCGCCCGTACGGCGAGGCGGCCCGGCACGGTGACCGAGGCCGGCACCGTCGGCTTCGCGCCCTGGGCGTGTGTGAGGGACACGGTCCAGGCTCCGGCGCCACCGCCCGCGTCGGTGAGCGAGACGGAGATCGTCTTCTTGCTGCGCGGCTTCATCAGGCCGAAGGAGGCGCTCGAGGGAGCGGCGAAGACGAGCGGCGCACTCGCGCGCGGGAGGTCGATGCGGCCGCCGCCCTCGTTCAGCGGCGTCGCCTCGCTCGTGCGCGACTCGTTGGCATAAGCGGTATCGCCCGTCAGCATCAGCGCCGACTTGATCTGCGCGACGGTCCACGTGGGGTGTAGCTGCTTCAGCAGCGCGGCCGCTCCGGCGACGTGGGGCGAGGCCATGCTCGTGCCGCTGAACTCCGCAAAGCCGGCCTTCGGGACGGAGGAGACGACGGCGACGCCCGGCGCGGTCACGTCGGGCTTCAGCTGCAGCGAGTACGGCGTCGGCCCGATCGACGAGAAGGCCGCGATGACGTCGGCCGCGACGTGCCGCCCGGTCGTGGACGCCGCGGCCGTGATGGCGAGAGGGGCGCTCCCCGGCGAGCTGACGGAGCCCTTGCCCGAGTCGCCTTCGTTGCCGGCGGCGATGCACGGAACGACACCCGCGCGGGCGGCTCCGTTGATCGCCTTGACGACGATGTCTCGCGACTGCTCGATCTCCGGCTCGCCCAGCGAGAGGTTGATCACGTTCATCCCGTCCGCGACTGCCTGCTCGATCGCCTTCGCGATCTCGGGCGCGTTGCCGTCGAGACCGCAACACGGAGTCGGGATCGTCAGCGCCTTGTAGTTGCCGATGTACGCGGCCGGAGCGACTCCGGACAGCGGCTGTGTCGTGAAGAACGGCGCCGGCGTGCCGTGGTCGCCCGCGGCGATGCCCGAGACGTGGGTTCCGTGCTCGCTGTACTCCGGGTCGAACGGCAGGTTTGCGTACTTCCATTGCGGCGACGGCGGCGGGAACGCCCGCGCGACGATCACCTTGGCGGTCGTGAAGCCGACGTCGCCCTTCGGAAAGCCCGCGGGCATGGTGAAGCCGACCGGCGAGAGGAACGGATGCGTCTGGTCGACGCCCTCGTCGATGATCCCGATCTTCATCCCCTGGCCGGCGTTCGCCAGCGTGGGGCCCCAGACCGTGGGCGCCCCGATCAGCTGCGGCGTCCGGTCGAGAGCGGCGTGGTACGTGGCGCTCGGCCACACCTTGGCGACGCCCGGGACGCGCGCGAGCCTGTCGACCGCGCCGCCCGGCACTACGACGGCGAGGGCGTTCAGCGTGATCCCGTAGCGCCAGTGGACGTACGCTCCCGGGATCGCACGCGCGATCCGAGCCGCGACGACGCTCTGCTCGCGATCCAGCTGCTGCAGATAGGCGAGCGACGAGGGCGAGTCGAGCTGCACGCGGCTCTGCCGCATGGTGACCGACGCCAGGGCGCGATCGCGGGTCACGGCGTCCGCAAGCGAGGGCGCCCGCAGCGTGACGACGAGCTCGACCGAGCCGCGGTCACGCGCGGCTGCCGGCGACGCCGCGGCAACCGCCGCGAGCGACAACATGAGCAGGACGCCCCGTCTCAGAGCCGGGATCGTAGCCGTAGCCTTCGGCGCTGTTTTACGCCAGGCCGACGGGCTCGGCCACGCGCTCCGAGGTCCGCGCAAGCGGTAGGTCGAACGAGAACGTCGAGCCACGGCCGGGCGCCGAGTTGACGTGGATCTCGCCTCCCATGCGGCGCACGAGCTCGTGACAGATGTACAGGCCGAGCCCGGTGCCGCCGATGCCGCGGGTCAGGTTCGGGTCGAGGCGGTAGAACTTCTTGAAGATCCGCTCCTGCTCGTCGAGCGGGATCCCGAGCCCCTGGTCGCGCACCTCGAAGGCGACCCGATCGCCCGCGTGTTCGAGGACGACCTCGATCCGGCCGCCGCCCGGCGAGTACTTGACGGCGTTCTCCACGAGGTTGGTCAGCACCTGACCCACCTTGTCGGGGTCGCCCATTGCGTCGGGAAGCCACGGGGGCGTGGACAGCTCGATCTCGATTCCGTCCGGAGCGTGGAGCTGAGCGGCCTCGACAACGGCCCGTGCCACGTCTTCGGCGTGGAAGCCGCCGTGCTCCAGGTCGGCGCGCCGTGCGTCGAGCCTGCCCGCGAGCCTGCTCGCGAGGAGCAGCTCGTCGATGATCGTCGAGAGCCGGTTCGCCTGCTCTGCGAGCAGCTGGAGCAGCTGGTCGCGCCGCTGCACGTCGAGCGTGGCGAAGCGCTGCCGCAGCGTCAATGCGGCGCCGTACACCGAAGCGAGCGGCGTCCGCAGCTCGTGCGAAACCGTCGCGACGAAGTCCGTCTTCGCCCGGTCGAGGCGCTCGTCCTCCGTGATGTCGCGGAACGTGTAGACGGTGCCGTCGGCAAAGCGCACGCCCGACGCGGCCATCCAGCGCTCGCCCGCATCGGTCTCGAGCGGCACCGTCGCCGAGGCGATGTTGCTCTCCAGCTCGTGGGCGTCGCCGACCGGGATCTGCGGTGCCGCCGCCTCCCAACCCGGAATCGCGTCGTCCGCGTTCCTGCCGAGGACCTGGTCGGCCGTACGTCCCGTCATTGTCTCGGCCGCCAGGTTCCAGAACTGGACGCTGCCCTGGGGATCGAGCAGGAAGACACCATCCGCAACGTGGGCGAGCACGCGCTCGGCGATTTCCCGCTGCTGCTCCGCGACCCGCGCGCGTGCGAGCGCGGGAGCGAGCGCATACGCCATCAGCAAGACCATGGCGAGGACGAGCATGCCGATCAGGAGGATCCGGCTGCGGATCGTCGCCGCGGCGTCGTCGACGATGTCGTTCGGTGCGAGGATGCCGACACGGGTGCCGGGTGCGAGCTTGGCGCCGACAGCGCGGTACGCCCGGCCGCCGATCATGACCGTCTGCGCCCGCGGGCCTGGGAGAGATATCGACCCGGTGACCGGCGACGAGGCGGCGACCACGCGCCCGTTGCGCTGGGCGACGACGATCTCCTTCTGCTCGGGCAAGGCGGCGCTGCGCGCGAGCTGCGTCAAGACCTTGTCGTCGAGCGCGATTCCGACGGCGACGCTGCCGACGACCCGGTCGCCGGACACGACGTCGGTCGATCGCTGCACGACACCCGGCGGGGCCTTGCCTGCGCCCCTGCCGGTCAGGAACTGTGCGCCGGGATGCGCCTTGCGCAGTTGTTCGAGCGCGCGGTGATCGCGCGCGCCGAGCGCCCGCTGCACTCGTCGCGACGCGGCCAGCTTGATCGCCTGCAACTCCGCGTCGTCGACCACGCGCGCGTACTCGCTGGCCGCTGCGCGTAGCGACGAAGCGAGACGTATGTCCGTCCGCGACCGCTCGTTGGCGGCGGCGTAGTTGCCGAACGCCCACGCCCCCGCAAACAGCGGCAGGACCAGCAGGACGAGCGCACCTGCGAAGCGCAGACGCAGGCGAAGCGAATGCGACGCGGACGTGCGTCCCACCGACCGGAGCCCCGCTGCCGCGGTCTCCACTACCGCTTTGCCTTTCCGTGCTGCTTCTCGTGCTTGCGCACGTGCGCCTTCGGCGCGGGATGGTGCGTGTTCGCGTGCTTGTGGATCTTCGGCGCATGGGCGCGGTGCTTGTGCGCTCCTCGATGGTGAGCTGCGGCATGGTGCTGCTTCGCCTTCGCGTGCTTGACCTTCGCGTGATGCGCGGCGCGATGCTGGACGGTCGGCGCCTGATGCACCGGAGCGGCGGACGAGGCATGCGTCGCCGGTGCCGCGTGCCGCACCGGCGGCGCGTGCCGAACCGGCGCCTCGCGTGTGGTTCGGGTCGGTTTCGTAGTTGCGCGAACGGCACCGCTCTCGGATGCGGCGAGTTGCCCGAAGGTCAGGCGGCTCGAATCGTCGGTCTTCAGCAGGAACGCCGGCACGGCGAGCGCGGCGATGAGCGCGATCCCGAGCGGAATTGCCGCGATGGTCGCCGAGGCGGGCGATCTAGGCGTGAGGTGGCGGTGCGGCAGACCTTCCTCCTGTGTGGATCACCCTCCGAGCGACCCGGCTGGCGCCCGAACGGCTATGCGGATGAGAGGACTTGAACCTCCACG
>WNGE01007733.1_pt1 | contig 11641 bp, 12 predicted proteins | sample 5400651 | NCBI WGS metagenome assembly WNGE01 (sample SAMN13153370, study PRJNA577476) | soil metagenome | isolation source: 60 cm soil or saprolite under grassland replicate 2 | place: USA:California | collected 2016-06-15 | reverse complement strand
CACCCCCTGGCGGACCTGGAGGCGAACGGCGCCGCCCTGGAGGAGGCGGCCGGCGCGGTTCGCGCCGGCGAGGTGGCTCGAGCCGAACGCGAGGCCGGCAGCGACGCGGGCCCGGGCCGCCAGGGCGACTGGGTGGGGGTCTCCGAGGGCCGGGTGGTGTGCGTTGGGCCTGGGCCGGTCGGAACCGCCGCGGACCTGACCGCCCTGCTGATGGCCGGAGAAGAGTCCGAGATCGTGACTGTGGTGGCCGGGGCGGAGGCTCCGGACGAGGAGGTCGCCGACCTGGCCGAGCGCCTCCGGCAAGCCCACCCCGACGTGGAGGTCCAGAACCTCAGGGGCGGCCAGCCCCGATTCCGCTACCTGATCGGAGTGGAGTGACGCCCCTCGCGCTGACCAGCCCCGTCTCCGAGATCGACCCCCGCCTGGCCAACCGCCGGGTCGGCGCCAGGACGAAGGGACCACCGGCCCACGAGGTTCTGGCCGATTCGCTCGGCATCCAGACGGTCGGTGACCTGCTGCGCCACTACCCGCGCCGGTACATCGACCGTTCGGCGACCATGCCCATGGGCGACCTTCGGATCGGCCAGCCCGCCACCGTGATCGGGACGGTGAAACGGGTCACCAGCCGGCTGACCCGGCGGCGGCAGTCGATGGTGACGGTCCGGGCCTACGACGGGACCGGCACGGTCGACCTGCTGTTCTTCAACCAGCCGTGGGCGGCCAGGAGCTACCGGGAGGGCACCGAGCTCGCCGTCTCGGGGCTGGTGAAGTCGCGGGTGGGGCCGCGGAATTTCCAGGTGTCGAACTTCGAGGTCGAGGTGCTGCGCAGCGACGACGCTGAGACGGTCCACACGGGGCGGATCACCCCGGTACATGCGGCCGCCGAGGGGATCAGCACTCGGACGATCCGCGAGCTCGTGTACCGGGCCCTCGAACGGCTGGCGCGGATCCCCGACCCCTTGCCGGCGCGGGTGGTGGCCGACGAGGGGCTCGGGTCCGAGGACGAAGCCCTCCGCGCGATCCACTTCCCGGACGACCCGGCGGCACTGGAACGGGCCCGGGAGCGGCTCAAGTTCGACGAGCTGTTCACGCTCGAGCTGGGGGTGGGCTTCCGCAAGCGGCGGGTGGAGGCCACGCAGATCGGGGTGGCCCACGCGGTCGACGGCGAGCTGGCGGCCAGGTTCCTCCAGGGGCTGCCCTTCGAACCGACCGGAGCTCAGCGGCGGGCCATGAAGGAGATCGCCGAGGACATGGCGTCGTCCAGGCCCATGAACCGCCTGCTCCAGGGAGACGTGGGTTCCGGGAAGACGGTGGTGGCGCTGCACGCGGCGCTGGTGGCCATCCAGTCGGGCCACCAGGCCACGATCATGGCTCCCACCGAAGTGCTTGCGGGACAGCACTTCCGGAGCATTTCGGCGCTGCTCGGCCCGGTCGGAGGGAGGGACGTCCTGGCCACCGCCCTGGCCGACCGGGACCAGCCGAGCCTCCTGGACCCGGCGGAGGACGGAACCGAAACGGGCGACGTGACCTTCGCCATGCTCACCGCATCGGTGACCGGCAAGGACCGCCAGCGCGTCCTGGCCGGGGTCGGTGACGGCTCGGTCGACCTGGTGGTCGGGACCCACGCTCTGGTCCAGGAGGGCGTGGATTTCGCCGACCTGTCCCTGGCCGTGATCGACGAGCAGCACCGGTTCGGCGTCCACCAGCGGATCACGCTCAAGGAGAAGGGCGCCCACCCGGACGTGCTGATCATGACGGCCACGCCGATCCCCCGGACCCTGGCCCTGACGTACTACGGCGACCTCGACGTGTCGACGCTCGACGAGATGCCTCCCGGCCGCCAGCCGGTGGAGACCCGGGTGGCCCGAACCGCGGCCGAACGCCACGCCGCCGAGCGTTTGGTTCGGGACCAGGTGGCGGCGGGCCGCCAGGCCTTCGTGGTGTGCGCCGCGATCGACGAGGGGAACCGGCTGGAGGTCCGCGCCGCGGAGCGGGAGGCCGAGCGGCTGGCCACGCAGGTCTTCCCCGACCTGCGGATCGCCCTCCTCCACGGGCGGATCCGCCCGACCGAGAAGGAACGGGTCATGGAGGCGGTCCGGGGCGGCGAGGCCGACGTGCTGATCTCGACCACCGTGATCGAGGTGGGGGTGGACGTGCCGAATGCCACGGTGATGCTGGTGGAGAACGCCGAACGCTTCGGCCTGGCCCAGCTCCACCAGCTCCGTGGCCGGATCGGGCGAGGTGCGGAGCGTTCGTTCTGCGTCCTGTTCGACGAGAGCGGGCCCGACAACGCGGAGGCCAAGGCCCGGCTGGAGGCCATGGTGCGAACGACGGACGGGTTCGTCCTGGCCGACGAGGACCTCCGGCTCCGGGGCGAGGGGACGCTGTTCGACATCAAGCAGTCGGGGATGCCCGACCTCAAGCTGGCCCGTCTGGTGGACGACGTCGAGCTGGTCAAACGATCCCGGGCCCGCGCCTTCGGCCTGATCGCGAACGACCCCGGGCTGGACCGCCACCCGGAGCTGCTCGAGCTCCTCCGGACCACCTTCGAGGGCGACGCCATCGACTGGCTGTTCCACAGCTGAGCCTCCCATCCGCAGGTCGCGATAGCCTCCGCCCGTGAGGGTCATCGCGGGTGAGGCGAAGGGGACCCGGCTGGCGCCGGTGCCGGCGGGGACCCGGCCGGTCTCCGACCGAGCCCGGGAGGGCCTGTTCTCGAGCCTGGGCCCCACCGTGGAGGGCGCCCTGGTCCTGGACCTGTTCGCGGGGACCGGGGCCATGGGCATCGAGGCCCTCTCCCGGGGTGCCGCCGCCGCCACCTTCGTCGATGCAGCCCCGGAAGCGATTCGCACGATCAAGGAGAACTTGCGCCGGAGCGGGCTGGGGGGGCGGGCCACGGTCCGTCGCTCCATCGCCCGACGGGCCATCCGGGGGACCCCGGGGCCGTTCGAGCTCGTCCTGCTGGACCCCCCGTACCGGCTGCCGGGGCCCGAACTGGACGCCCTCCTGGGCGAAATCGCTGGTCAGCGCGTCGTCAGCCCCGGCGGACGGGTGGTCCTGACACGTCCGGGCGGGGGTTACACGCCTGTCATTCCGGTAAACTGGTCGCTCGAGCGGCGGCTTTCCTACGGGGACACGGTCGTCCTCGCGTTCAGGGTCCCCGAATAGCAAAACGGAGGTTCTTCAAACAGTGGGGCTGACCGCCCTGTGTCCGGGAACGTTCGACCCGGTAACCAACGGGCATCTCGACATCATCCAGCGCGCCGCCCGGTGCTTCGACGACGTGGTGGTGGCGGTGCTCGAGAACCCGGCAAAGCAGGCGCTGTTCGGTGTGGAGGAGCGAGTGGCCATGTTGAAGGAGGCGGTGGCCGACATCGACCACGTGCAGGTCGAGTCGTTCTCGGGCCTGCTGGTCGACTACGCCCGCTCGCGCGGCTCGACCGTGGTGGTGAAGGGACTTCGGGCGGTGAGCGACTTCGACTTCGAGCTCCAGATGGCGCAGATGAACAGCCGCATGGCGGGAGTGGAGACGTTCTTCGTCGCCACCAGCCCACAGTGGTCCTACCTGTCCTCGTCGCTGATCAAGGAGGTCGTTCGGTTCGGCGGGGACGTGACGGGGCTGGTCCCGGAGTTCGTCCAGCACCGCCTGGACGAGAAGCTCGCCCCCGGGAAGGAGTGACCGTTGGACATCACCGCGCGGCTTCAACAGATCGAGGACCTGATCCAGGAGGCGAAGTCGATGCCGCTCTCCTCGAGCGTGCTGGTGAACCGCGAGGAGATCCTGGAGATCCTGGAGGCGGCCCGCAACGACCTTCCCGAGGAGATCAAGCAGGCCCGGTGGATCGTGAAGGACCGGGAGGAGCTGCTGTCGAAGGGACGCCGGGACGCCGAGACCATCGTGGAACGGGCCCACCACGAACGGTCCCTGCTGGTCTCCGAGCAGGAGGTGGTGATGGGAGCCCGCGAGGAGGCCGAGCGGGTCCTGTCCGAGGCCCAGGAGCAGGCCCGCCAGATCCGGCTGGAGGCCGAAGACTACGTGGACGCGAAGCTGGCCCAGTACGAGATCGCCCTCGAGCGAACGGCGAAGGAGATCCAGCGCTCACTGATCCAGGCCCAGCGGGGGCGGGACAAGCTCCGCGGGGTGAGCGTGGCGCAGGAGGAGCTGGCTCCGGAGGACGAGGAGTACGAGGAGGAGCGGGCGTGAGGAAGGTTTCGTGACCGTGGCGGTCGACGTTCGGGACCTGCTCGGCAACGCAGGCTCCCACCGGGCCGTTCGGGTGGCGGAGGCGGTGCCCGGGCTGTCCACGGACTTGGCGCGGGTCCCCGAAGACCGGCCGGTCGAGGCGGACCTGGTAATGGAGAGCGTGGTCGAGGGGATCCTGGCATCCGGGCCGGTGAAGGCGACGGTGGCGCTCACGTGCGCCCGGTGCCTGAAGGCCTTCGAAGCCGGATTTCGGGTGGAGGTCCAGGAGCTGTTCGCTCCCGGGGCCCGGCCCGAGGACGACGCGTACCCGGTGGAGGAGGGCTTCGTCGACCTCGAGCCCCTGATCCGGGACAACGTGCTGCCGGCCATGCCGTTCGCCCCCCTGTGCAAGCCGGACTGCCTCGGGCTCTGCGCGCGGTGCGGCGGCGACCGGAACCTGGGCGAGTGCACGTGCTCGGACGAGCAGGACCCCCGGTGGTCCGCCCTGTCTGCCCTGTCCGGGCTGGTCCTACCCGAACGAGAGGAGTGAGCGCATGGCAACGCCGAAGCGGAAGAAGGGGCGGTCGCCCACCAGGCAGCGCGCCTCGCAATGGAAGGCCACGCCGCCCACATATGCGGAGTGTCCCCAGTGCCACCAGCCGAAGCTGCCCCACCGGGTCTGCGGCAACTGCGGGTACTACGCCGGGCGCGAGGTGATCGAGGTCGAGCCCTGACCATCGTCCCCCCCTCCGGTTCCCTGGCCCCCGAGCGCGACTCGATCGAGGAGGCGCTGGGCATCCGGTTCAGGGATCCGGCCCTGTGGGAGGCCGCGCTGACCCACCGGTCGTTCGCCTTCGAGCAGGGCGTGGAGCCGACCAACGAGCGGCTCGAGTTCCTGGGTGACGCCGTGCTCGGCCTGGTGATCACCGACCTCGCGTACCGGGGGTTCCCTGATCTGTCCGAGGGGGAGCTGGCGAAGCTCCGCGCGGCCACGGTGAACATGTCGATCCTGGCCGGGGTGGCCCGCGAGCTCGGGCTGGGCGAGGACGTGCTGCTCGGCAAGGGCGAGGAGCTGTCGGGCGGCCGGGACAAAGCCAGCATCCTGGCCGACGCCATGGAAGCCGTTTTGGGAGCGATCTATCTGGACCAGGGGATCCGGATCGCCTCGCGGGTGATCCGGCGCCTGTTCTGGCCCCGCATGCAGGCCTACGCTCGGGGCGAGGGAGACCGCGACTACAAGACCTCGCTCCAGGAGCAGGCCGCTCAAGACCTCGGGCGGATCCCGGAGTACCGAGTGGCCGAGCGAGGCCCCGACCATCAGAAGGAGTTCACCGCCTCGGTGTACCTGGGGGGGAAGGAGTTCGGGCGGGGCATGGGGCGGTCGAAGAAGGAGGCCGAACAGCAGGCGGCCGGCGAGGCGCTGCGGCGGCTGACCGGGGGCGGCGTCTCCGCCCCGGCGGAGCGCTGACGTGGAGCTGCCCGAGGTCGAGGTGATGCGTCGGGACCTCGAGAAGGAGGTGGTTGGCAGGCGGATCAAGGCCGTCGTGGTCCGGCCCCACCGGAACGCGATGCGGGTCATTCGGCGTCACGCCCGGCGCAAGGAATTCGCCGACCGGCTGGCCGGCAAGAAGGTCACCAAGGTCGAACGGAAGGGGAAGTACGTCCTGCTCCACCTCGACGACGGCGAGGTGCTGGTGGTGCACTTCGGGATGTCCGGCCAGTTCCTGCGGGGGACCAAGCGGCAGGCCCTGCCGACCCACACCCACGTGGTGATGGAGTTCATGCAGGGGGGCGACCTCCGCTACGTCGACCCCCGGACGTTCGGGGAGATGTTCGTGGCGTCGGCCGACGAGCTCGGCAAGGTGAAGGAGCTCGACCACATCGCCATCGATCCGCTGGAGGACACCTTCACGTGGCAGGAGTTCTCCTACGAGCTCAGCCGGCGGGCGTCGAAGCTCAAGCCCCTGCTGATGGACCAGAAGTTCATCAGCGGGCTGGGGAACATCTACTCGGACGAGGTCCTGTTCGCCGCGGGGCTTCGGCACGACCACATGTCGAACCAGCTCTCGGCCCAGGAGGTCCGCAGGCTGTATCGGGCCATGCGCGAGGTGCTCCAGGACGCGGTACGGGGCCGGGGGACCACGCTCGGCGACGAGGCCTACGTGGACCTGTTCGGCAAGCCGGGGGAGTTCCAGAGCGAGCTGAAGGTCTATGGGCGCAAGGGCCTGCCGTGCCGGCGGTGCCGCACCCCCATCGATTCGATCAAGGTCAACGGACGGACGAGCTATTTCTGTCCGCAGTGCCAGAGCTGACTGCGGAGCCAAGGCGCGAAGGGCGATCGCCGGCGTTCAGGTGAGGCCGGCGAAGAGGATCGAAAGGGTCACGGCGACGCCCAACGCCGCAGCGACCGGAGGGGCCAGGCGCCGGGTGCGCCACAGCGACCCGAGCCGGGGACCGGCCACCACCGCTCCCATGGCGACCTGCATCCCCACGAACATCGCCACGCCGGCCGAACGGGCGGCGCCCGGCGGATAGGGCGGGTAGACCACCGCTCCGGAGGCCATCGCCAGAGCAAGGGTCCCCATCGCGCCCTGGGAGGCCGCGAACAGGACCGCCCGATCGAACGGCCCCACCGCCTCGAGCCCGACCGCCAGGAGGGCGCCGGCGGCCACGTACGACAGATGCATGAGCGCGTGGAGCGACCGGTGGCGCACGGCCGCCTCGAACGCGCCCGGGACGTGCCACAACCCCACCAGGGCGAGCGCGGCGAAGCATCCCGCCAGGGCCCGGTCCCGTCCGGGCCGGACGCCGCCGGCCAGGCGAAGGAAGGCCGGCCCTCCGAGCGCGCCGGCCAGCAGGAGCAAACTGTGCTCGGCCAGCATGTGGACGGCGAGGCTCGAATCGGCCATCCGGATCCCGAGTGGCGAGGGTCCCGCGGCCACGGCCAGCAAGCCGGCCACGATCACGTCCCAGGCCGCGTCCGTCCGGACCCGCCCCGGCGAGCTGGAAAGCTCCGAGACCGGGGCGGCCCCCCTCAACGGTTGGGGGCGGCCCTCGCGCCCAGTCCCCGTCCGGTCAGGATCCGGGCGAAGTCCCAGAACACCACGAGCACGCCGACCGCCACGATCGCGGCGAACACCGATCCGATCTTCGCCATGTACTGGAACCCGGGCAGCGAGATCGCGTAGCGGCGCGGAAGGCTGTCGACCCCCGACGCGTACCACGCCGCCACCAGGCCCCAACCTCCCAGGATGATGGGCCACGCGGCGGCCCGCCCCAGGGTTTCGGAGAGCCCCTTGCCCGTCAGCCGCGGCACGATGTGGTACACGGCGCCCAGTATGAACAGCACCACACCCAGGGCCATGTACGTGTGAAAGTGCGCCGGCACCCACAGGGTGTTGTGCAGGTACTGGTTCACTCCCGGCGAGGCGTCGATCTCGGCGGCGAACCCGCCGATGGCCCACCCGGCCAGCCCGGCGTACAGGAAGATCGGCGCGGCGGTCCACCGGATCCCCGACCTGAACACCAGGAGGACCCCGCCGAAGATCGTCACCACGATCGGCGGGAACCCCACGCCGAAGGAGGCCACGTTCCCCACCACCTGGAGGGCGGTGGGCTGGGCGAAGTCCTGGTACAGGTGATGGAAGAACGCCAGCATGACGAACAGCGCCGTTACCAGCCAGGCGATCACCAGGACCCTGCTGGCCTTCCACGGCCGCTTCGCGTACTCGGGCAGGATGGCGTACACCAACCCCGCCCCCAGATAGATCTGGACGTTCACCAGCATGTGGCCGGCGAAGAAGATCAGGTTCTTCGCCAGCAGCGCGCTGAAGGTGAAGCTGGGGGCGGCCAGGTTCGCCAGCTCGAGCCCGACGATGACGGCCCCGGGGACCGCGGCGGCCACCCCGCCGATGGCGACCACCGTGCCGGCGATGATGCTGGGGTCGGTGGTGTCGGGCCCGGCCGATCGCTTCCCCGACACGATGTCGAGCCCCAGCATCCGGCCGAGGCCCCCGAACCGGACGATGCCGGCTCGAAGGAAGTCCAGGCTCCACAGGGCGAACGCCACCACGACCAGGGCCAGCCCCACCAGGAACACCGCGGCCGCCCATCCCGACCATCCCGGGACCGGGCCGGGCGTGCTCGGCAGCGGATACAGGAACGTCCACCCGGTGCCGAACCGCCCGATCAACGTGGCCGCCACGATCCAGAGGGCTCCGACCAGGGTCAGCAGGTACACGACGAACATCACCTTCGGCGACAGCGGGAGCGCCTTGCTCATCACGTACCAATAGGCGGCGGCGATCGTGGTCAGGGCCACGCCCACCATCCCCGTGCCGTGCAGGGTGAGGAAGGCGTAGAACCACCTGGGAGACAGCAGCCCGAAGCCCTGGGTGATCCGAAGCAGGAGCCCGGCCAGGGCCAGCACCACCAGCAGCGTGCCGCCCGTCGCGAGCCACAGGAACGTCACCCGAGCCACCGCTCGATCTCGACCGCCGGCCTGGATCTCCGCCTCTGCCGTGGTCCCCATGGCTACCCCCGCACCACCTCGAGGCTCGGGAACACCATCGCGTGGTGGAACAACCCGCACAGCTCCAGGCATCGGATCTGGTAGGTCCCGGCCTGATCGAAGGTCAGATACAGCACGTTGGTGAAGCCGGGCATGGCCTGAACCATCCCGACGATGTGGTCGTCCGCGTCGAAGATCCCGAAGTCGTGGTTCACGTCCTTCGACGTCACCCGGAACCGGATGGGGCGTCCCGCAGGGAGCTTCGACGGGGTGATGTCCCAGCTCCATTGGGACGCCACCACCTTCACGTCCATCGGGGTGCCGGTGGTCCGGCCCGAGCGCACCCCCGGATACGGAACGTGCGGAAGGGTGGCGGCGAGCGTCCCGAGCGCGACCACGATGAGGATCCCGAACCACATCCGGCGAACCCGGTAGCCGGTCCCGGTGACCTCGTCGAAGGGCACCGCGGGCCGGCGCGCCGTGAGCGCCACGAAGATGAAGACTCCCGCGAGCAAACCGGCACCAACCGCGAAAACGATCCCGGCTGCCAGCTGAGGTGTCATCCCCCACCCCCCGACGACGAATCCTAGACGCAAATCCGTGGGCGCGCTAACGTGAGGCCCGCAATCATCCCGACCCGAGGAAGGGAGGGCCTCGTGAGCCGACGACCGCACGTCGCCATCATCAACGCCAGCACCGTCCTGAAGGACGAGGAGATCGCCCCGGTGGTCGATGCGCTCCAGGTCCAGGTCAACGAGCACTTCGCGCCGGCCTGGGGAGGCGGCGCGCGGCTGTCCTTCGTCCCTTTTGGCGGCGACCCGGAGCCCGGATCCTGGTGGCTGGTCGTCCTGGACAACAGCGATCAGGCCGGGGCCCTCGGGTACCACGACCTGACCACCGAGGGCCTGCCCATGGGGAAGGCCTTCGCCGGCTCGGACATCCAGTACGGCTACCAGTGGACGGTGACCCTGAGCCACGAGCTGCTCGAGATCCTGGCCGATCCGGACATCAACCTGTCGGCCCAGATCGGCGCCCAGGAGTTCGTGGCCTACGAGGCCTGCGATCCCGTGGAGGCCGACGAGCTCGGCTACGAGATCAACGGCGTGCTGGTCTCGGACTTCGTCACACCCGCCTGGTTCATGCGGGGTTATCCGGGACCCTACGATCAGCAGGAGAAGTGCCCCAAGCCCCTCACGTTGCTCAAAGGTGGATACATCAGTGTGTGGAGGCCGGGGACCGGCTGGTCTCAGCTCACGGCACGGAAGGACGACGCCGACCTGCACGCGACGGTCCGCTCGCTCGACCATGCCGAAGAGCTGCCGCTCCCGCCGTCGGGCCGGGCGCACGTGGGTTCCCGTCGCGAGCGGAGGCGCACGCCTCGGAGGCACTGGAACCACTCCAAGCTCTGACCGTCGGATGGTCGGGTAACCTTCGGGCCCGTGTCGACGAAGCGGGTGCGCGTCCTCGTGTCGGGTGACGTCCAGGGGGTCGGGTTCCGCTGGTATTGCCGGGAGCAGGCCATGGGCCGTCGCGTAACGGGATTCGTTCGCAATCTGCCCGACGGCCGGGTGGAGGCTGCGTTCGAGGGGGAACCGGAGGCCGTTGAGGCAATGGTCCGGTGGTGCCGGGCCGGGCCGGGCGGGGCCCGGGTCGAATCCGTCGAGGTCGCCGCGGAGCAGCCAGAGGGCGGCACGGAGTTCCGGATCACCCGCTGAGGACGCCGGGAAATTCGCGACCGATTCTCCGGATTCGCCCCGATCTCTCCGTTAGCATCCGTTGACAAGGTGTTCCTTCGCTCGCTTGCCATCCGGGGCTTCAAGTCCTTCGCGGACAGGACGACGCTCGAGTTCACCCAGGGCATCAGCGTCATCGTTGGGCCCAATGGCTCGGGCAAGTCGAACATCGCCGACGCCATTGCCTGGGTGCTCGGAGAGCAGGGGGCGAGGGCGCTGCGCGGTGCGCAGATGGCCGACGTCATCTTCGCCGGCAGCCCGAGCCGGCCTGCCCTCGGCATGGCCGAGGTGGCGATGGTCATCGACAACTCGGCCGGGCTGATTCCGGTGCCTGCGGCCGAGATCGAGATCAGCAGGACCATCTACCGCTCGGGCGAGAGCGAGTACCGGCTCGGCGGACGGCCGTGCCGGCTGCTCGACATCCAGGAGCTGCTCTCCGATACGGGCATGGGGCGGTCGTTGCACACCATCATCGGCCAGGGCGCGCTCGACGAGGTGCTCTCGGCCCGGCCGGAGGAGCGGCGCCAGTTCATCGAAGAGGCGGCCGGGATCGCCAAGCACCGCCGGCGCCGGGAGCGGGCGGAGCGGAAGCTGGCCGGGATGGAGGGCGACCTGCTCCGCCTCCAGGACCTGGCGGGCGAGCTCCGCCGGAGGCTGAAGCCGCTCCAGCAACAGGCCCAGCTGGCCGAACGGCACGAGGCCCTGTCCCGGGAGGCCGGGGATCTGGCCACCAGGCTGGCCGGGGCGCGGCTGCGAGACCTCCATCGGGATCGGGACAGGCGGAGGCCGTCGTGGGAACTGGCCGAGGCGCGACAGGCCGACGCGCGGGCGCGCCTCTCGGAGCTGGACGCGCGCATCGGGGAGCTGGAGTCGACCGGGGCCGAGGCCGAGGCCGGCCGCGTGGCCGCGGAGGTCGAACACGACCTGGCCACCTCGGCCCGCTCCGAGGCAGAGGCCCGGCTCCGCACGGCCATCAGGGCCGAGTCGCAGGCAAGGGAACGCCTGGCCACGGCCACGAACCGTTCGGGTCGGCTGTTCGCCCTGGAGGAGGAGCTGGCCCGCACCGAGCTCGCGCTGGAGGAGGTTCGGGCCGGGCTGGAGTCCCGGGAACCGGCGCTCGAGCTGGCCGAGGAGGAGTTCCGGCGGGCGGAACGAGCCCGCCTGGACGCGGAGGACGAACGCCGCCGGCTGACCGAGGAGACCGCCGCCCGCAGG
>WNGE01007728.1_pt1 | contig 11642 bp, 8 predicted proteins | sample 5400651 | NCBI WGS metagenome assembly WNGE01 (sample SAMN13153370, study PRJNA577476) | soil metagenome | isolation source: 60 cm soil or saprolite under grassland replicate 2 | place: USA:California | collected 2016-06-15 | reverse complement strand
CTGGTCACCAGGACCATCATCGACCAGGGCCTGACCAGGCGGGAGCCTGGCGTGCTCGTCCGGGAGACCACGCTGCTGCTCGCGCTGGCGGTGCTGCGCTGGGCCTTCGGCGGCGTCCGCCGCAACGTCTCCGGCCGGGTCGGCACCAACGTCGAGTACGACCTGCGCAACCGGGTATTCGCTACTACACGTCCATGCTAGAATCCGCCCCATGCCCCCTGGGAGGAGGTCATGGTGACGGCGGTGATGGCGGCAGTGCGGCGGGCGCTCATCTACAGACGGCTCAGCAGGAACCGCAACGGCATAAGCCCTAACGTCCAGTACCAGGACAACGACTGCCGAGCCTACGCGGCCGACCGACAATACGCGGTCGTCGGCTCCTACTGGGACGATGACGTTCCCGCCTCGAGGGAGAACTACAAACCCCGGCCCGGCTACGACGCGTTGCTCTCGGAGGTCCGGAGCGACGCGGCAGAGGTGCTGTTGGCAACCGAGGTAGCCCGCATCTTCCGTCGTGTCCTTGAAGCCCTTGAATTCATTGAGCTAGCAAGCACCACCACGCTTTGCTGGATCGAAACCATCAACGGCAAGGTCTACGACCTGCGCTCTGCCGCCGGGGTTGCAGCGCTCGTTGCTGAAGTCAACAACGCCGCTCTCGAGACCGGCAACATGTCTGAGCGCATCAAGCGAGTGAACCGCGCCAAGGCCAGAGAGGGCCGGTTCCACGGCGGCATGCGCCCCTACGGCTATGAGAAGGACGGCGTCACCGTTCGAGTAGATGAGGCCGTGATCATTCGAGAAATCATCCAACGTATTCTCTCCGGTCAGCCCGTCAAGACCATCGTACGCATCCTCAACGAGCGGGGGGTGCCAACCAGCAATGGCAAACTGTGGACACCCTCGAAGCTCAAGTCCATCATCACCAGTCCTCGCATTGTCGGAATCCGCACCCATCTCGGTGAGGAATACCCGGCCGTCTGGCCTGCCATCGTGTCGCGGGAAGATTGGGAGCAGGCGCGCTTGCTCGTCCAGGACGCGAGCCGGCGGACTGGACAGAAGCGAGCGAGGAAATACCTCTTTACTGGTTTCATCTTCTGCGGCGTCTGCGAAAAGCCGCTCATCGGCAATACCTACTATCCAGGTCTGGCCAAGAGTCAGGGCGGTAAGTTGCAGCGCAGCTACAGATGCGATACGTCCGACATTCACGGTCTTGCTCATGGATGCGGCAAGGTCAGGCGCATGGCCGATCCGGTCGAGCTATTTGTGACCGAGTTAGTGCTCAAGCGTTACAGCTCTCCCACCTTTGCCGAAGCCATCCGCCGCGCCTACCAAGACAGCAGCCACGACGAGCTGAGCGCCTACCTCGAAGAAGCCCAAACCTACCGCCTCAAGATCCAAGAGGTCGAAGAAGCCTACAAGTCCAGTCGGCCCGGCATGGACCTCGACACCATGCTGAGGATCAAGCTGGATCTCGAAGAAGCCCTAGAGGCCATTCACGCGAAGGTCGCGCGGCACAGTACCGGACGAGTGCTCGCCGCGATTCCAGCCGGCGAGAACGTGTACGAGGCATGGGAAAAGGCTGACTTCGACCAGCGAAGGGCACTTATCAGCTTGATCGTGCGCAGAATCGTGCTGCTTCCCGGTCGGCCGGGACGTAAGCGGTGGCACCACAAGCCGACGGATCAGACCTTCGCCTTCGATCCCGAGCGCGTGCTCATTGAGTGGAAGTTCTGATCCCGCAGAATGGCGGCCATGAGCTTTGCCGCCTGGTGAATGACCTCAAGGTCCTCAACGTACAGTGGAACACCTGACGCCTCCGTCGAGCGCCGGAGGTAGTCCATGAGATCGAAGCTCCTCGATGCTGTGGCGACCGCCTTCTCCTGGCCACTCAGGGGCCGTCTGCCTTCGTGGTTCGCTCGCTTCCCAGGCAACGGCGGTCAGCTCTCCTCGTCGTCCAGCTCGATCAGGCGACGGCGCGGCCATGTCTGGCGCAGCGGGAGCCACGCGGCCTCGGCCGGGCCGGCGCCGAGCGTCGGGCTGGCGGTGGCCACCAGGAACCGCACCCGGTTCCAGCGGCCCTCACGGGCCAGGGCCTGGCGGACGCTGGCCTCCCGGCCGGCCGACGGCAGCCAGAACAGCACGGGCGTGGGGATCTCCCTGGCGTCGGCCAGCCGGCCATAGGCGTGCAGCTTGGCGGCCAGCCGATCCAGCGGCTCGGTGCCCCGGTCGTCCTCCAAAGAAGAACGACACGACCCGGTCGCCCTCGTGCCAGCGGCCGTAGCCGTCGGCGCGCACCACGTGGCCCCAGTAGTCGTTGCAGGCCCGCTCCGATAGCCACAGGGCCAGCCGAGCGCGGCCAGGGCGCCGCTGGCGGGCATGGCCGATCAGGGCGGTGAAGAAGCCGTTGACGCTCACCTGGTGGGCCAGGCGTTGGCTGTGGGCGATCTCCAGCGCCTTGTCGGGCCGGTAGTCGAGGCGGCGGACCTCCACGCCCCCCTCGGCCGCCAGCACGGCAGCGCCGGCGCTGCCGAGCACGTAGTGGAAGGGCGCGGAGCCTTCCCCGTGGCGGGTGTGGGGGCGGAAGCGGGCGAGCACGCCCGCGTGGGTGAGCTGGCGCAGGCGGTGCTCGGCGCGATCCTGTGAGGTGAAGAAGACTTGGGCGAGCTGGTGGGTGGTGAACACGCGGTGCCCGAAGACCAGGCGGAGGATGGCGCGGTCGCGGTCGGTGAGCTGCCCGGCGAGCACCGCCAGCCGCTCGGCCATGCTCCTGGGCTGGCGTGCAGGTCTGTGTCTGCGACCGCGCGGACGCGCACCCACGTTGCGCGCAGATGCCGGCATGGCGATCACCTCCCTACCGGAGTCGGCGCTGCCGCACGGTGCGGCGACAGGCGCACTGACGTGCGGTGCTGCTGGGCTGGGGGGCGCCGAGTCCTTAGCTCGGCGGGCGGTTCGGCGACCGAGCTGCTGACGGGCCTGCCGCCCATTCGGCGCTGGTTGCTGTGCAGGGGCACGGTAGGGACCTCGTAGGCGGTCGGTGGGCTTTCCCTCCAAACATCTAGAAAGGGGCCGATTTTCAACATGGCCTCTCTGGAAACTTCCGGCTGAGGGCCTGTTTGGGGACACCCACGTCGTCGGGGCGCCGGCCGTGCAGCTCCTCGCCGGCCGCGTCCGCTTGCATGGCGCGCTTGGCGTGGGGCGCGGTGGCGCCGGCATGCTCGGTCCTTTCGGCTGCGGTGGCAGAACCGATCCAGCAAGGCACGGCGGGCTCACCGCAGACTTGACAGCGCCGCGAACAGGACTGATGGCGGCCTGCCAGCGGGGTGCTGACACCGACTGTGAGTCGCGCGGTGCACGCCCGGTACAGCCTGTGAGCAAGTCGGGTGTGCTATGGCCGCCGTCCTGCGCGCCCCCGCTGTGAGCATCGCTGTGACCGCCGCCCTGCCGAGGGCCACCAGGTGTGCACCGTCGTGAGGTGCTGTCAGCTCGGCTGCGACGCGCGGTGAGGGGTCCGCCGACCCCGTCAGTACTGCCGATTCCGGCGGAATCAGCAGAGCCTCGCCCTGGGTGAATTACCTTCTGGGAGCGGTGGCTGCGAGGTCGTTCAGCGTGGCGACCACGACGTACCAGCAGACGTTGAAGGTGTCGCCGTCGGGGACGTCGCCGATCCGGAATTGGACGGGCACGTGGACGAGGTTGCGGTAGTCGCGGAGCACATGGCTGAACTTCTGCGCGTCAGCCTGGATCCAGCGATTGCGATGCGCAATCTCGATCAAGTGTTGGAGCGGGAGCCGGCCGCCTTGTGGTCTGGCACCGGGTGGGGTTCGTGTCTGAAGCACGTCGAGCAGCAGGCCTTCCAGCATGCTGCCGAGCATGATGATCGCTGCGACGTGCGCGCCGTTGAGGTGGCAGGTGTGAGCCTCGTCGAGGCGGTTCTGCAGGGCTGCGGCGAACGCCGGGTCCTGCACCAGCTCGGTCATGGTCATCTTGAGCTCGACCGGCGCCAGTTGCGATGGGTGGCCCAGGGCCGGGTCGCATTCGACGAGGCGGGGGCGGCCTCCTGGCAGTTGGACCTGGTAGCCCTCGTGGACGAGGAACGAGTTGAGCCTGCGGGCCGTCTCTGGTGCCGCCGTCGGTTCGGCGAGGTGCTCGCGTGGATCGGCGAGTCGCAGGATGATCGCTTCGATGTCGGACGGTCTGTCGCGGCGCTCACGCAGCTGCGCCAGCACCCATTCTCGCCGTGGGGTGCCGTCATGCTCTGGGACGTCTGCCCAGCCCGCATGTTGCAGGAAGATCGGCAGTTGCCAGCCCGCTCGGTACACCGGCCCGTCGTCGCCGCAGATCAGCCGGGCGATCTCCTCAAGGGTGTTGTCATCCAGTGGTCTCACGCTTACCCCTCCAGCCCCGCGTCGGGCGGCGGCTCGTCCTCGTCGTCGGGCAGGTCAATGGGGCTCCAGTCGGACGTCGCACCCTTGCCGATGTCTTTGAGGATCGCTCCGGGCTCGATCCCGCGGCGTTCCAGCTCCTCCCAGAGTGGTTGCAGCGCGCGCTCAGTGTCGAAGTAGAACTCGCTTTCGCGGATGCGCCAGAACTTCCAGCCCATTCGTCGTAGCTCGCGTTCGCGCTCCAGGTCCTGGCGGACCTGGTCGGGTGAGGTGTGCCAGGCGCGGCCGTCGCACTCGACCGCAAGCCGCTTGCCCGCGCCGACAACGACCAGGTCGATGCGCCGGTCGTTAACGGGGTACTGCGGGATCACGCAGTAGCCCCGCTGCCTGAGCCGCAGGAAGACGCGCTGCTCGAACAGCGAATCGAAGGGGCGCTGGAGGATGTCGTCGCGGACGTGGTCCAGATCGGGCAGCGGTTCCTGCTGGGAGGGTGGGTTGAGCATATAGGTCAGCAGCGACTTCCGCAGATCCTTGGAGCTGAGCTGGTGGGGCCGCACGGAGGTGAACAGCCACAGCTGATCGCACGCTCGGCTGGCGGCCACATTGAACCGGCGGCGCGAATCCCGCTGCGTGAGCGCGGGGCCGGGGGTGGTGACCACCATCGACAGCAGAATCACGTCGCGCTCGTCGCCTTGGAAATCCGGCGGGGTACCAACCTGGAGGTCTCGCTGCTCCCGGACCGCCGGGTCGATCTCTTCGACGACCTTGTCCTCGATCAGCCGGGCCTGGCCTCTTCCTTGCAGCGCGATGACCCCGATGCTCTTCTCGGCATAGGCAGGATCAGCCAGCAGCTCATGGAGCTTCTCGACGATCAGCTTGGCCTCGATCTGGTTGCGGATGTTGGCGTCGCGGCCTTCTGTCTCGGCGTTGTCGACGAACACCACCTGCAGCGGGTCCAGCCGGTCGGCGCCGAACTGCCGCAAGGGAACCAGGCGGTCGTCGTAGAACTGCTTGGAGGACCAGCCGATGATCTCCGGCATGCAGCGGAAATGCTCGGTGAGCCGGATCACCTGCGGGAATCTGGCTGACAGCAGCTCATAGAGGTTGGACTGTGGCTCGAAGCCGCTGTGGAAGGCCTCAGGCAGGTCAGGCACGTAATCGGCGAGCCGGTCGAAGGCCTTTTGTCGAATCTCACGCCGGATCACTCCGGGCGCGCACTGTTGGTCGTCGCCCACAACGACGACCCGGGGTGCCAGCCAGAGCAGGAACAGCGCATCGATGCCGACCTGGCTTGCCTCGTCGACGATGATCACGTCGAAGCTGTCGGGTTGCGGAGGGATTGTCTCAGCGACCTCGGAAAGCCGCATGACCCAGGCCGGCACCGCCTGTTGCGCGATCGACATGGCCTGCGTCGCCGCACGGCGGTACCTGGCGGCGTAGCGACCCGTGCCCTTGCCTCTCTGGGCCATGATGTGCTTGTAGGCCTGTAGGGCTTGGCGTTGCTCCTGCCGCATGCGCGTCAAGCAGTGCGACCAGGCACGCTCGGCGGCAAGCTGACCCGTGACCTCGCGCAGCCGCCACTCGGCCTCATCGAGCTGCGCCTGGAGTTGCTGATCGCGGCCGGGCCTGCGCTGTTGCGCGCAGAACGCGTGAGCGCGTGCCCACGCCCACGCTTCCGGCAGCTTGGCCATGCGACCCTGCCAGTGTGGCTGGGTCGCGGTAGCTGCCAGCTCGTCCGCCAGGAGTGGATGCGCCCCGCGGAGCCGCTCCAGCAGCGCGTCGCAGGCCCGCTGCTCGGCCTGCTGCTGGTGCGCCGCACGGAGATCGGTCAGCGCCGCCTGGTAGGCGGCGGCGTCGCGGTCGCGGAGTGCTTGACGTGCGCTGACCAACTCAGGGATCGGCTCGGAGTCGGGGTGTGCGCAAAGCTGGGCGAGCTGCCGCTCCATGGCGTCAAGGGTCTGCGCCGCGCTGGCGGCAGCGATCCGCGAGCGGGCTGCCTCGACCGCTCCACGCAAGGCCTCCCACGCCTGCACGGTGGTGACAGGGACGCGGACACCCTGCTGCACGAGCAGCGCATCGACGGCATCCCGTGCCGCTCCGAAGGCCGCGATCTGCTGCAGGTCAGCGACCCGGTCGGCCAAATGGGACAGGCGAACTGCCAGGACGCCCTCATGATCGATTGCGCCGACCTGCGCCCACTCGCGCGCCGCGTCGGCGACGGCCTTCTCTGCCTTGAGCCGCTCGATGACCGCCAGGACGTCGCCTGGGGTCTCCAGTGGCCGACCATCGATCGAGCAGGTCGTGAGCAGCCTTGCCGCCGCCCGCTGCTCTGGGCTCTGAAACCGCTGGCGGAGCCGATTGCCATCATCCAGGTAAGCCCACAGGTTCGCCATTGTCCTGATCGCTGCGGGGAACTCGGCTGGCGAGAGGTCGGGGATGTACACCTGCTGCCGGGCCTGTCTTGTGACGGCCGCTTCGGCGGCACGATGGGCATAATCGGCGATGGCGGTGAGGTGGTCCCACCATGCCGTGTTTCGACGGGTCAGCCGGTCGGTCAACGCGCGGCTGCGCCAGTCCGCGGAGTCCCAGCCGGTCGCCGTGGCCGCCAATCCGAGCTGGTGCAGGGCGTTGGCCGCCCGCTCCAGATGACCCTCGATCTGCGCAAAGATCTGCGGATCAACCTCGCCCAGCAGGCCGACCAGCTGGTCCTGGCGGTCTTGAGCATGCTGGTCGGCCTGCTGGATGCAAGCCACCGCCGCGGCGACTTCCTCGCGGCTGGGCAGGTCCTGGACCCCTGGCAGGCGCTGGTGCCGGCGCGCCGTTCGTCCCGCTGTCGCCGTGGCCAGCAGTCCCCGAAGCTGCAAGGCCTCGGCCTGGCTGAGCGGCGGTGATGGTGGCGCCTGCTCTGGCATCGCAGGCATCCACCCGTGCTGGGGACGCGCGGCCATGACGGCCTCGGCGATCTCGGCCAGGGTCCCCTGGTAGCCGGGCGCGACCTCGTCTTCAAGATGCTGGTAGGTCTCCGCTTCCCGCAGCTTGCGAAGCTCCGCAGTGACTCGTGTGCGCCGGCCCCGCAGGTCGTTCCGCTGGCCTTCGAGCAACTCGATCTTCCGACGGATCTGCTCGACATCAGAGGTGGCGGTCCGGTCCGACAGATTGCGCACGCTGCGCTCCAGCTCGTCACTGCCACCACGTCGTAGGTCGGTGAGCAGGACACATAGATCACGCACAGGCTCGGGAAGCTTGTCGCGCAGCACCTTCAGGGCCTGGTCTTTTTGGCTGGTGACCAGGACACGCTGCCCGGCGGCCAGCAGCGCGGAGATCAGGTTGGCGATGGTGTGCGTCTTGCCGGTGCCCGGCGGTCCCTGCACCACCACGGCGGTGTCGCGCTGCAGCCGCTCCAGCACACTGCGCTGCTCAGGGTTGGTCTTCAGCGGAAACAGCGGCTCTTCGCCGAGCGGCTTGTGGGCAATGGACGAGCGGCCGGTTGCCCAGGCAAGGCGCTCGTCCTCCTCCAGCGGAAACAGCAGTTGGGCAAGCCCCAGCGGGCTGGCCGCGTCGGGACCCGAGAGGCTCGCGGCGATCCGGTCGTAGTACTGCACCCACGCGTTACGGTCCCGCTCTCGGAGCAGGAGCGCTGGCGCAAACACCAACTGCGGTGTGCGATCCACCGTCGCCGGCCGCTTCCAGGTGGGCTCGTAGCGCACGGCACGGTCCAGCGCGAAGGACTGCCAGTCGGCAAGCAGGTCGCCCATCTGTTGTGACAGCGGATGGGGCGTGTCGGCGGCGAGTTGCTCCTGGACTGCGATGACCCGTTCCCTGCTGTAGCCATCCTGCTCGTCAAGGAAGTCCCGGTCCTCCAGCCGAATGGAGGCCTCCGGCATGAGCGACACTGTCAGCCGTGCGGTGCGGTGGTCGACCACGACCCCAACCCTGGTGGTGACCAGATGCCGAAATACCCGGTTACCCTCGGGGGGCGCCCATGCCAACAGGCCAACGCCGAGGATCATCTCGAAGGCGTCGTCTTGCTGTGCAAGCTTGCGCGCCACGCGGGCCAAGGTGTCGTACAGCTCGCGTCGTGGCTGCGCCGCGCGTTCGTCTTCCGCCCACCGGTGCCAGCGGGGAAGCCACGCCGAGTACGCACGGGGGACGCCGGCCGCCTCCTGACGCTGCACGGTTCCTTGTACGAGCGCGGGGCTGCCACGCTCATCAGCCACCCGAATCTCGCCAGGGCCTTCCTCCGCCAACGGTGGATCCGGGCCGGTCGGGTCAAGCAGCGCATCGTCGACAACCCATCCCGTGAGCACCTCCGGCAATGCCGGTGGGGCGACGCGGGGAACGTAGTCGAGGGTGAGCAGCACGCCGTCGGCGGTCACCGCGGGTCGTTGCACCCCTTCCGGGAGGTCGGCAAGCCAGACTCGCGTCTCGTAGCGTTCACAGTCGCGGACCGGGCGGCGTGCGGTGCGCACGAGTTCACGGAGGTAGCGGGTCAGGCCTGCAGTCGCGCGGACAACATCGGGATCGTTGGCGTCTCGTCTGATCCGTTCCTGCATCGCTTCCCCCCAGGAACTTCCCCCTTCAGGCGAACGGTATAGAATCCTGGAAACGGTAGCGAAAGTCAACCAACACGAAGCTGCCGCCATTGCAGCTACGCTCCAGTGCATATCGGCGCGGTGCCCCTCTGCGAAGGCCGTCTTTCCCTGAGCCTCAAGGCACTGGCAGGTAGGACAGCCCACCTGTAACGGTGGCAGTGCGATTTGGTGACCCAGGTCCGATGAGCATGGCGTCCTGCTAATCCGAAAATCCACGGTGAGCGGGCAGGCGGCAGCACCCGGCGCAGCGCAAGCGGAGCCGGGTCCAAGCAGAGCCGTGATTGGTCGAGTTGTCTCTACCCTGCGCCGACAGCCCGGTTTCCGACGTCTGCGAGACCCTGAAGCCGGTCTTGTCTTGACGCACCGGCGAGCGGGAGCAGCCGAGCCAGCAACCTCGCCGCCGAGCCCGTGCGCAGCATCGGCGCGGCGCAGCAAGCCGCTGGCAGCTCCTGCGAGCGCTCTGGCCACACGCCGGACGGTCGTTCCGGAGGGGCGGCAGCGCCGTGGGCATGTCCCCAAGAGCCGCGCCGGGCCACGCCGATTCCGGCGGAATCAAGCTCAGCTCTGGTTTGGTCGCGGCCGGGCGGCGTGCCGTCGCCCACCCGGGGGCGGCGTGCGGACCACGCCCCGCGACGCCGGCGGCCGGGTCAAGGGCGGCCCACAGGGCCGGTCCGAAGGACCGCGCAGCGCCCTTGACGCGACCCCGAGCGGCGCGGGATCCGGCCGGGTGGCCGCGAGAACGGCCGGTCCGCGGACGGGTGCAGGGTCCCGGCCGCGGCGCCGCAGGCGAGGCCGTTCCCACCCGCAACACCTCGGTGAGCTGTCCCGGCGCAGCCGGACAGCGTACCGCGTCTGCCGAACGGGTCGGCGCTGCTGCTCGGGCTGCTGGGCCTGGTGTTGTCGGTGGTGCCGGTGGGTTGGGTTCGCTGGTCTGGCTTCGTTCTGCTGCGGGTGCTGCGGATGGGGCTGGCCTGTGAGCTTCGCGGTGAGCATCAGGCGGTTGGCTTGGGCGATGCCTCGGCCGTGGCCGGGTGCCGAGGCGGAGCGGTGGTGATCGTGATGTCCAGGCGCAGTCGGGAAGCCGTCACGCTCGCCAGGCACCTGTGGACCTACTGGGGCCTGGCGGCGGGCGCGGTCCAGGTGCGCTGGACCGACGGCTGGTTCGCCCGCGGCACCTACCGGCAGGGGTGGGAGGTCGCCTGGGACGACGGCCCTACCGTCGAGCGCATGCGGCAGGCCGCCCAGGTGTTCGCCGGCCCGGCCATCGGCGAGCTGGTCCGCGGCGACCTGGTGCGCTACGAGCGCTCCCTGACGCTGACGGCGTGGGCGGTCAGCCTGGTCCACCATGTCCGCGACGGCAACCCGGTTCCTCGGCTTGATGACCCGCAGATCGAGGAGGCGTGGCGGGAGACCCTGACCGGCACGGAGTTTCCCGAGCGTGCCCGCAGCAGCCAGGAGCAGGCGCTGGCCGGGGTGCTGCTGTGTCGTGGGCTGCGGGACTACCGTCAGGCGCGGGCCGCCGTCGAGCGTGCCTGGATCCAGGAGCACCGCACGCTGCCAGCCGCGTCGATGCCCGAGGTGCTGATGGGCCGCGCGCTGGCCACCTTTGGCCTTGACGCCCTGGTGGCGCTGGAGCAGGCCGGCAACGTCGTCGAGCTGCCCTACCACGGCGTGGACCGTGACGACGGGCTCGGCCTGCCAGAGCCGGGGTGATGAGGGATGTTCACGCCACGCAAGCTCGACCCGGTCGCCCTGGGCGGGCCGGGGCGGCTGTGGGGCTACCTGCAGGGCGGGCGCCAGCACGCCGACTACTACTACCTGGCCCGCGACGGCACCCCCAGCCACGCGCCGGTGGAGCTGCACGGCAAGCTGTACGCCCGCCTCGGCCTGGACCGGCTGGACCGGCGGGCGTTCGAGCGGCTGGCGGCCGGCTGCCACCCGCTGACCGGGGAGCGGCTGGTCAAGACCTCCCACGCGCTGCGCCGCGACCGGGCGACCGGCGAGCTGGTGACGCGGGGCGGGGCGCACGTGCCCGGCATCGACTGCGACCTCTCCCCACCCAAGTCGGTCTCGGCCGTGCTGCCGTTCCTGTCCGCCGAAGACCAGGCGGCGCTGGAGGCCGCGCACCTGGCCGCCGTGCGGGTGACGGTCCGGGAGCTGGAGGCGCGGGTGGCCGCCTGCCGGCCGACCATCGACGGCGAGCAGGTCCACACCCCCGGTGAGCTTGCCATGGCCAGCTTCACCCACCACACCAGCCGGCCCAGCCCCGAGGTCGCCGGCGAGCCGGGCCGGCCGCCCGATCCGCAGCTGCACTCGCACGTGTTTGTGTTCAACCTGGCCTGGTGCGAGCCCACACCTGGTCATGGGCGGTTCTTGGCGATGGATTCCCGGCCGGTCTTCCAGTTCGGCGCCACCGCCGAGGCGATCTACGCCTGTGAGCTGGCCGCGCAGCTCCAGCGGCTCGGCTACCGCCTCGACTGGCACGACACCCGTAAGGGCCGGGTGTGGGAGCTTGCCGGGGTGGACGAGCGGCTTGTCGAGCTGTTCTCCAGCCGCCACCGCCACATCGACCACCTCGCCGCCAGCTTCCAGGCCGAGAAGGGCCGACCGCCGACCAAGCTGGAACGCCGCCGCCTCGCCCAGCACGACCGGCTGGCCAAGACGCCCG
>WNGE01022021.1_pt1 | contig 11644 bp, 9 predicted proteins | sample 5400651 | NCBI WGS metagenome assembly WNGE01 (sample SAMN13153370, study PRJNA577476) | soil metagenome | isolation source: 60 cm soil or saprolite under grassland replicate 2 | place: USA:California | collected 2016-06-15 | reverse complement strand
CTAGTGATCGCAGAAATTGCGCTGGCATTGGTCCTGTTGGTTGGAGCCGGTTTGCTAATGAAGAGCTTCGCGCGATTGCAGGGCGTCAATCCAGGGTTCAACGTGCGCCAGGTACTGATGATGGAACTTTCGCTGCCGCAAACCAAATATCCGTCAGGCGCAAATCCAAGTTATCTTGGCGGCGATAGCACGCGGAATTTTTATCAGGAAATTCTCCGCCGCATCGCTCGCCTGCCCGGAGTCGAAGCCGTCGCGTGCACGGATATTCTTCCACTCAGCGGAACAAACAGCGATTCGTCCTTCTCGATCGAAGGTCGGGAAACGAACAGAAACGAGCCAGGCCCGGATGAAGAAATTCGCGTGATCACCCCGGATTATTTCCGTGTCCTGCAAACTCCATTGCTGAAAGGCCGCTTCTTTACCGAGGCTGATAACGCGGATGCACCTCAGGTCGCGATTGTGAACGAAGTTCTGGCGCGCAAATATTTCCGCAACGGCGACGCACTTGGCAAACGCATCACCTTTAGCGATCCGCGTAAGCCCGATGTGAAGTGGATCACGATTATTGGGATTGTTGCAAACGTCCGACACCGGGCGCTCGAGCTCGATCCGCAGCCGGAATATTACATCCCACATGCGCAACTCCCGATGCGGGGGATGATCCTAGCCGCCCGTAGCGTGCAGGATCCGCGCAGTTTAACTGCAGCAATCCGTCGGGAAATCCAATCGATTGATCCTGATCAGCCGTTGGCAAACGTGCGCACATTCGATCAGGTCGTGTCAGAGTCCGTCGCGCCTCGTCGGTTATCGGTTGTCCTGCTCGGCATTTTTGCTGCAATCGCACTGGTGCTCGCCGCAGTCGGCACATACGTAGTCATTTCTTATTTCGTGATTCAGCGGACGCACGAAATTGGTGTCCGCATGGCGCTCGGCGCACAACCGCGCGATGTCCTCGTGCTCGTGATCGGCCATGCGCTAAGATTGGTCGATATCGGGACGCTCGTCGGGCTCATACTTGCCATGTTCTCGACGCGGGCGCTTTCGGCATTACTCTACAATGTTGGCGCGTTCGACCTGGCGACTTTTGCCACAGTCGCCTTGGTGCTTTGTGCAGTCGCATTGCTCGCCAGTTATATTCCCGCACTGCGTGCTACTCGCGCCGATCCAATGGTCACTCTTGGACACAATGGATGACGCATTGATTCGCCTTCGTCACGTCGAGCGTTCCTATCCGCTCGGGCGCAGTCAATTTTTTTACGTCTTACGCGACGTCAACCTCGATATCGCCGAGGGAGATTTTGTATCGATCATGGGCCCGTCCGGCGCTGGCAAATCGACGCTGCTGCACCTTCTCGGCATGCACGATCACGGTTGGACGGGTGAATATTTTCTCGACGAAGCCGCGGTGCACCATCTGAAACCGAAGGAGCGAGCGGCATTGCGAAACGAGCAGATTGGCTTCGTGTTTCAGCAGTATCACCTGCTCGATGACCTCACGGTTTACGAGAACCTCGATATTCCGCTGTCGTACCGGCGTTACAGTAAGAGCGAGCGCGCCGCACTTGTGGCCGACATGCTCGACCGCTTCCAAATCGTCGGCAAAAAAGATTTGTATCCGCGCCAGCTCTCTGGCGGACAACAGCAGCTTGTCGGCGTTGCCCGCGCGATCATTGCAGGACCGAAGCTTCTGCTCGCCGATGAACCCACCGGAAACCTGCACTCGAGCCAGGGCGAGGAAATCATGGAGCTGTTCCGCAAGCTCAATGGCGATGGAATGACGATCGTGCAGGTGACGCATTCAGAGAAAAACGCGTCCTACGGCAAACGCATCGTGCAGTTGCGCGATGGCTGGATCGTCAAAGGGGAATAATGATCGCAGATCTAAAGTTCGCTCTCCGAATGCTCGCAAAAAATCCGGGCTTTACTACGATCGCGGCGCTTACGCTCGCGCTCGGCATTGGCGCAAACACCGCGATCTTCAGCGTCGTCAATGCCGTGCTGCTGCGACCGCTTCCATATTCGAAAGCGGCGCAGTTATTCCAACTTACTGAAACGCGGCCGGAATTCGGCGAAATGTCCGTGGCTTATCCAAATTACCTCGACTGGTGCGCCGCGCAGCACAGTTTCGAAGACATCTCGGTTTATCGGCGCGACGATTTCAACCTGACGGGGAATGGCGAGCCGGAAACACTGCGCGGAGCATTCGTCACCGCAAGCTATTTCAGAGTGATGGGAGTAGCGCCCAAGCTTGGTCGTGTATTTTCCGAACGTGACGATCGGGTTGGCGGTGCCAACGTCGTTTTGCTCAGCGAAGCGCTGTGGCAGCGTCGGTTTGGCGGCGATCCGCAGATCATTGGTCGCATTGTCGCGCTCAACTGGATTTCCTACGAAGTGATTGGCGTCATGCCTGCCGCGCTGGCCAACCCGGCCAACATCGATGTTTACGCGCCGTTCGGTTATTACGCGAATCGGCCATATCTGAACCAAAGATCCAGCCACCCGGGTCTGTTCGGAATTGCGCGACTGAAAGAAGGCGTTTCCATCAACCAGGTGAAAGCCGATTTTAGCGTCATTTGCAGGGGGCTCGAAGCGCGTTTCCCAGATTCGAACTCTGGTAATGGGGTCAAGTTCACGCAGCTTTTGGAAAGCGCGGTGGGCGAATACCGGGGCACTCTGTGGCTTCTGCTCGGCGCAGTCGGCTTCGTCCTTTTGATCACTTGTGCGAATCTGGCGAACTTACTGCTCGCTCGCGCAGCCGGACGGCGCAAGGAAATCGCCGTGCGCGCCGCGCTCGGGGCAAGCCGGGGGCGACTTACGTTCCAAATGCTCGCCGAAAGCATGCTCCTAGCCCTGATCGGCGGCGGGTTGGGTCTGCTCCTCGCGATTTGGGGCATTGACGCGATTGGCAGTCTTACCCCCCAAGATATTCCACGCTTCCAGCAGGTGCGGATCGATGGCGCGGTGCTTGCGTTCACGGCAGGCATTTCGTTAGGAACGGGATTACTTTTCGGTTTTTTCCCGGCTTGGAAGATATCTGGCGCAGATCTCAATTCCGCTTTGCAGGAAACTGGCCGCGGCGGCACCGCCGGCCCCGGCCGGCAGCGCAGCCAAGCGTTGCTCGTGATCGGACAGGTCGCGCTCGCGTGCGTATTGCTTACGGGCGCCGGTCTGTTGTTGAAAAGTTTCGCTGCGCTTCAACACGTTCGGCTCGGCTTTGATCCAGGCCATCTCCTGACGATGCAGATTAAATTGCCAGGACTGAAATACCGCGACAATCCAAACGGGCCAGTGGAGATGGCCGAGTTCTACCGACGGCTACTCGATCGAATCGCCGGACTGCCCGGTGTCCGCGCAGTTGCTGTGAGCGACAACGCGCCTTTCAGCGGCGGCGGAGGATCGCAAGAATCGTTTGCGATCACCGGCCGGCCAGATCCGAAACCTGGTGAAGAACCGTTTGCGGAATCCCAATGCGTGTCGCCCGATTATTTTAAGGCGATGGGGATGGCGCTGCTGCAGGGGCGCGCCTTCGATGCGGACGATTCTCTCGACAAACCGAACGTCGTCATCATCGATGAAGCATTTGCACATCGTTTTTTCCCGGGCCAAAACCCGCTCGGTCAACAGATCAATAACATAGCCCGCGACAGACCGCGCCGGCAGTACACGATCGTGGGCGTGGTTCCCACAGTGCGACACGATGATCTCGCGGAGACGCAACCGAGACTTGTCCAGGCTTATTATCCGATTGGACAGAATCCGGACGTTTATAGTACCCTGCTCGTGCGTTCTACCGGCGATCCGCTGCTGCTGGCACGCGCGGTTCGCGACGCGGTGCTCGAAGGAGATGCTGCCGGGCAGTCGGTTTTCAATGTGCGCACAATGGATGATCGGCTCAGGGGCAGTCTCGCTACTCGCCGGCTGTCGGTGAGTCTGGTGGGACTTTTCTCCGCCCTCGCGCTCGCGCTTGCAGCGCTCGGACTTTACGGCACGCTGGCCTACGCGGTCGTGCAGCGCACACGCGAGATCGGTATCCGGCTGGCGTTGGGTGCACAGCGCGCTGAGGTATTTCGGCTTATCATACGTGAGGGCATGAGCCTCGTCGGAATCGGCCTAATTGCAGGTCTGGCTGTCGCGCTCGTGCTAGGTCGTCTGCTCGCGAATTTCCTTTACGAAGTCGGCGCGCACGATCCGTTTACATTGACCGTTGTAGCGCTCGTGCTCATCGTCGCCGCGCTTACCGCTTGTCTGCTGCCGGCAAGACGTGCCATGCGGGTCGATCCAATCGTGGCGCTGCGTTACGAGTGATTGCGCACAGACGCGCAGTAATGCACCGGTGTCTGGGTTGATCCCGATGCTATAATAGGCGGATGCTAAATCCGCACGCGTTCACAGGGGCCATATATTTTTTGCAGATTCTCACTTCTGCGTTTCTCGCGATTCTGTTTCTTCAGTCGGGCGTTGACAAAGTCGTGGATCGACGCGGCAATCTCGAATGGCTTCAAGCGCATTTCGCTAAAAGTCCGCTGGCAGGCATTGTAGCCGCGATGTTGACTGCGATCACTATCCTGGAAATTGCAGCCGGAGCTTTAAGCGCCATTGGATGTGTCGTGATAATCTTGTCGCGCGATTCGACAGTCGCGTTCTACGGGGCAACCATGGCGGCGATCGCGATCGTCGCACTTTTCTTCGGTCAGCGGATGGCCAAGGACTATGCCGGAGCAGCTGTCCTCGTTCCCTACTTTCTGCTGGCACTGAGCGCGATTTATCTGCTGGCGCTGAAATAACTTGACCGCGGATTACGCGGATAAACACGCATTATATTTGGGACCGTGTCTGGTAGCCTGGAGCCGTCTCATAAATGGGACGGACTAGGCTGGGCCGTCCATCCGCTTCGGCGCCCCACAAAAACTCCTTCGATTTTCCTATGAGATCGCTTGTTAAGCCCGTTAGGGACCGGAAGAAACCGACATTCGTTCTTTCGTCCGGCGGCCGCCGGACTTTGCTCTTTGCGTAATGGCTTTCCAAGCGTTAAAACGCTGGGCTATTTCCTCTCGAAACCGTCATACAAGACCTCGTGCTTGTCGCCGGGCAAGCCGCAGACTGCTCACTAATTCTTGGCGATCTTCGGCGGGAAAAGCCAGAGCAGCCTGCCTTTTCGCGAAGGGAGATCGACGTCGACCAGCGCAACACCAGCCTTCGACAGTTTAAGCGATGCGCCGGTTAGTGCAGAAATCATCTTGGTAAAATCAGGTTCATGCCCAACGACCATCAAACTTTCCACCGAATGTTTGCCGATTAATTCTTCCAGTTCCGGCAGCCCAAATCCGGGCGCGAGCCGGCGATCTTCGCGAGATTTCAATTCAAGATGTTCGGCGGCGATTTCCGCCGTTTGGGCGGCGCGCGGCAGCGGACTCGTCAAGATTAAGTCCGGCCGAACTTTAAGCCGCGCAAGAAACGCGCCTATCTGGTTCATTTCTTTCTTGCCGCGTTTGGTCAGGGGACGTTCGTCGTCGGATTTTTTCCAATTCGGCCAATCGGCTTCGCCATGTCTAAGGAAGTAAAGTTCCATATCAATTGTTCGCCTTTCTAAAGAATCTGCCATTTTGGGCGCTGCGTGCGCGAATCGATTTGCCACAGGCGCGTTCCGCCCAGGAACGCGTTGCGATTGTGTCCGCGCTCAACGCCTTTCGGGAGTTCATCGACCCAACGTCGCGCTGCCAATCTTTTTCCCCGAGCCGTGCCAAGCCCGGCTTGCCCAGATAATCTTCAATAATGCTGCCATTGCGGTAGGGGAGATCTCCCAATTCGAGGGACAGGACGTAATTGTCCCAAACAAGGGCTGAGCCGAGTCCCGTGCCGAGCCCGAGGAAGAGCATCCGGCCGCCCCGATAACTACCGAGCGCTTGCATGGCCGCGTCGTTAATGACCCGGACCGGTTTGCCAAACGCTTTCACGAAATCAAATCGGACCCATCCTTTGCCAAGGTGTTTAGGCTCACTCATAATTCGGCTTTCACGCACCGGGGAAGGAAAGCCCATCGAGATCGCATCGTATTTCCACCCGTTTATGGCGGTTTCAATTTCGGACACCATTTTTCGCGGCGTCATGCGGGGGCCCGACTTGAACTTCCGTTTCATGCCGCGGGAAATCATCAATTTGACGTGTGTCCCCCCGATGTCGATCACCAGGATTTTTTTCTTCATGATTTTTTCGCTTCCGCGATGGAAGTAATCGGAGTCAATTTCGCGGCGCGCACAGTGCGCTTCGGTTTATTGACTTTTTCCGCCCGGCGACGCGAACGCTGCCGGAATTGCAACTGGGCCTGCTCCCGCGGCTCCGTTCCTTCCGGCTTGAGACGCCGGTAACTTCCATCCGGCTGCAGCTCACGTGCTTTTACCCGATCATGAACAAATTTCGGCAAGATTTTATCGACAATTTCATCGCGCAGCGCCGGTTGCTCGACGGGAAAAGCAAGCTCCACTCGCCGGAAAAAATTCCGCGGCATCCAATCAGCGCTGGATAGAAAGACCTCTCGTTGGCCAGCATTCTCAAAGTAAAGAATGCGACTGTGCTCCAGAAAGCGCCCGACAATGCTAAAGACGCGGATGTTTTCGCTTAAGCCTGGAATCTTCGGCCGCAAGCAACAGATGCCACGGACGATTAAATCAATCGTCACTTCGGCGCAGGAAGCTTCGTAAAGCTTTTCGATGATCTCCTGATCGACGAGCGCGTTAAGTTTGGCGATGATGCGCGCCGGTTTGCCCGCCAGAGCGTGATCGCGCTCACGCTCGATCAAGCCGATCAACCGTTTGTGGAGATCGAAAGGGGCTACAAGTAATTTTTTCAGACCGGGATAGCCCGCCAGACCAGTCAGTGTGTTAAAAACCACAGACACCTCTTCGGTCAGCTGCGGCTCGCAAGTGAACAGGCTGAAATCGGTATAAATGCGAGCAGTGCGCGGGTGATAATTGCCGGTGCCGAGATGAACGTAATGACGAAGGCGATCAGCGTCGCGTCTGACGATGAGGAGCGCCTTACAGTGCGTTTTTAAACCGACCACACCGTAAACCACGTGCGCGCCGGCTTCCTCCAGCCGGCGCGCCCATTGAATGTTGGCTGCTTCATCAAATCGCGCGCGCAACTCAACTAACGCAGTAACCTGTTTCCCGGCGACCGCGGCGTTAATCAGTGCCTCGACGATCGGCGAATCACCGCTCGTGCGATAGAGAGTGATCTTGATCGCAAGCACCTGTGGATCCTGGGCAGCTTCTTCGATTAGTTCGACGACGGGATCGAAACTGTCATAAGGATGATGGAGCAACACGTCCTGACGACGCATGACTTCAAAAATGTTTACATGTGGTGGAAGCGCCGGATCACGCGCCGGTTGGAACGGCCGATCGCGCAGATTTGCGAACGCATCATTCGTTACGAGCGGCGTGAGATGCGTCATCGAAAGCGGGCCATCAAGTTTGTATACGTCCGCGTCGGTTAGATTAAAAAATTCGAGCAACAGATCGCGGAAATCCTTCGGACAATCGGCCTCCACCTCCAAGCGTACGGCATTGCCGCGGCTGGAACGCCGCAGCTCTTGTTCAATCGTGCGCAAAAGATTTTCCGCCTCCTCCTCGTCGATGTAGAGATCGCTGTTTCGCGTGACGCGGAATGCATGCACGCCATCGAGGATGAGGCCGGGGAATAACTCGCCTATATGCTGCTTGATTAGGGAAGCCAGGTAAATATATACCCACGGCTCGTCCTCCCCTTTGCCGCGCGGCATTGCGATCAGCCGCGGAACCACGCGTGGCACCTGCACGATCGCATGAAGTTGTTCACCGCCCCGCTTCGTTTTGGCCCGAATAAGTAAATTGTGACTCTTGTTCAAGAGCTGCGGGAACGGGTGACTGGCGTCGACCGCCAGCGGCGTCAGCATCGGGAAAACTTCATCCTGGAAATAGCGGTGCGCCCACTCAGCGCGTTTTGCGCTGAGTTCTTTGATTTCAGGAATCCGGATGCCATTCTTGGCAAGCTGCGGGAGCAGTTCCTTCTTCCAAAGCGCGTACTGCGCTGCTACCAGCTCGCGCACCACGCGTTGGATGTTGTTGAACGTGTCGGTTGGACTCAATCCGTCCGGACCAACATCGCTCGTCTCGCTTTCGATCTGTTGTTTGATTCCCGCGACTCGAATCTCGAAAAACTCGTCGAGGTTTGAGCTAAAAATCGTAAGGAATTTGACGCGCTCAATGAGGGGCTGGGTCGGATCCTGTGCTTCCTCGAGCACGCGACGATTGAACTCGAGCCAGCTTAACTCGCGATTAATAAAGTTTTGCGGATCAGAAAAACGCCTTTCTGCAGGAAGGTCCTTCCGCAGGATCTCGACCCCGGCGGAGGGCTCGTCGGCAACACTCGTCTTAGCAACAGCTGTCGGCATTAACTTCGTTGTTGAGTCGGCGGCCGAAAAATGACCGCTGCACGCAAGTCAAGCAACCACTGCTTGGAAAATTAGGCAAGAGCCAGACACGCCTCCACCGCCGCATCACGTGGTGGCTGCAAAAGATTGATGCCGGATGTCTTCGGCGGCGGCCGTGTACACTGCGTCTTCGGCAATATTGGTGGCATGATCGCCCACGCGCTCAAGGCAACGGCCAACGAAAATCAGATTCAAGTAGCCTCGTAACTGCTCTGGATCCTGCGCCATGCGCTCGATTAATTTGCGACTGGCCGCGCGGTTCAAGTCGTCCAGCTTTTGATCGCGCGGAACGACCGCACGCGCAAGATCGACATCCTCACGCACGAAGGCATCCACGCTATCCTTAAACATCGCCATGGCGTGCTCGTACATCGGCCCGATCAATTCGACTTCGGCTAAGGGCGGATGCTGATTTAACTTTCGCGCCCGCCGCGCAATCGTCGTCGCCTGATCAGCCATCCGCTCCAGATTCGATGAAAGTTTCATTGCGGAAACGACGCGGCGCAGATCGGAAGCTACCGGCTGAAACCGCAATAAAATATCCACGCCATCCTTGTCGATCTGCTTCTCGAGTTGATCGATCTCCTCATCGTCGGCGATCGCGTTTGCGCAAAGATTGCTGTCGCGGTCGACCAACCCCTTCATCGCTCGATCGAGGCTGCGCTCGGCCAGGCTAGCCATCATGAGCACGTTGTTGCGCAACGAGGCGAGCGCTTCGTCGAATGTTCCCAAGATATGTTTGTGCGCGATCATTCCCCCTCCGTCAGCCAAATCGGCCAGTAATATAGTCCTCCGTCTGTCGTTCGTTTGGATTTGTGAAAATCTTTGTGGTTGGCCCAAACTCGATCAGCCGCCCAAGATAAAAGAAGGCGGTGTAATCCGACACGCGTCCGGCTTGTTGCATGTTGTGGGTCACAGTCACGATGGTGTACTGCGCTTTGAGTTCGTGGATTAGTTCCTCGATTTTGGCCGTGGCGATGGGATCGAGCGCAGAACAGGGCTCATCCATCAGGATCACTTCCGGCTCAACCGCGAGCGCGCGCGCTATGCAAAGCCGTTGCTGCTGGCCGCCCGAAAGGCTTGTGCCCGGTTTGTGGAGATCATCTTTCACCTCATCCCAAAGGGCAGCCATGCGGAGCGACTTTTCCAGGCGTTCATTGAGAAATTTTTGGTTGCGTACTCCATTCAATCGCAAGCCAATGACGACATTCTCCCCAATCGACATCGTCGGAAACGGATTCGATTTTTGGAAGACCATGCCGACGCGGCGGCGAACCATCGCGGGATCAACGCTATGTGAATAGAGATTATCGCCTTGGAGAAGGACCGTGCCATCAACGCGCGTCTTTGGCACCAACTCATGCATACGGTTGAGACAGCGAAGAAAGGTTGATTTTCCGCAACCGCTCGGCCCAATGATCGCGGTCACGGCGTTCGATGCGATATCGAGGGTTACATCGTCAATGGCTCGCTTCTCTCCGTACCAGACGGAAAGGTTCTTTACTTGAAAAGTGAATGTTGCCGCAGGCTCGGGGGTGCAAGGACGCTCGGCCGCGCGTTCACGCTCGATAACGGTTCGCTCCGGAGTTGCCATAACTAAATTAACCATTCGCAAAAGAAAGCTAGACCAGCGATGCCGTACGCCCGCGAGTCAGAATTCTAACCACCACATTAATGCAAAAAATCCCGGTGACGAGCACGAGCGCGCCAGCCCAAGCCTGGCGATGCCAATCGTCATAGGGCGAAATGGCGTAAGTAAAAATCTGCAACGGAAGAGCGGCGATCGGCTCACTCAGATTATGGTTCCAAAATCGATTGCCAAACGCCGTGAAAAGGAGCGGCGCAGTCTCGCCGCCCACGCGCGCCAACGCCAGCAAAATGCCAGTGATAATTCCTTTGGACGCGGTTTTCATCACGATATGTACAATCGTTTTCCACCGGCTTACGCCGAGGGCAAGCGCGGCTTCACGATAGCCGTTTGGCACCAGCAGAATAACTTCTTCTGTCGTGCGGATGATCAGCGGAACCATGATCAGACCAAGCGCGAGTCCGCCGGCATACGCCGAGAAGCCTTTGAAACGCAACACGACCAGTCCGTAAACCACCACGCCCCAGGTGATCGATGGAACGCCATTGAGCACGTCGGCCACAAACCGCAGCAGCGAATTCACGCGAGCCGAGCCGTATTCGGCAAGGTAAACTCCGCCCAAAACGCCCACCGGAATTCCAATTACAGAAGCGAGTCCGAGAAGCTCGAGCGAACCCATAATTGCGTTCACCATTCCGCCGCCAACTACACCGACCGGCTTCGGCAATTTGGTGAAGAAGTCCCAGTTCACCGAACTGGCGCCGTTAGCGAGCAGATGAAAAAATACGAGCCCCAACGGCGCGATCACAAGAAGAGCAGAACCGAACGCGATCGTTGATGCGAGCGCACTTTTGATTTTGCGCCAGGTGTGGTTGTCTGTACGTCCAAGATCCATAGCTACTGCACAGCGCGTGTCGTGGACCTCGTGCCTATTGTTTGAAGAAGAAGCTGCGCGACAAGGTTTGCCAGAATCGTTGTTCCAAAAAGCACGAGCCCAATTTCGAATAAAGCTTGAAGATAAATGTCGGTGGTCGCTTCCGTGAACTCATTCGCGAGCACGCTGGCGAGCGTGTATCCGGGCTTGAAGAGCGAGGCCGCAATCTCTGGGGTGTTGCCGATCACCATCGTGACCGCCATTGTCTCACCGAGAGCGCGTCCGAGACCAAGAATGACCGCTCCGAACAAGCCTTTTTTGGCATAACTGAGCACCGCGATCCGCGTTGCCTCCCAGCGCGTTGCACCGAGCGCGTAGGCCGCTTCGCGCTGTAAGTTTGGGACACTGCGCAGAATTTCCCGGGAGACCGAAGTGATAATCGGCAGAATCATGATCGCGATAATAATCCCGCCGGCCAGCATACTGGTCCCGTAGATCGGTCCACTGAAGAACGGCGTCCAACCGAAGAGTCGTTTCAGGAATGGGAAGGGATAATCGCGCAACCATGGAATCATTACGAAAATCCCCCACAGACCCAGGATCACGCTCGGAATCGCCGCCAGCATCTCAATCAAGGAAACCAGAGGCTGCCGAATCCAGAGCGGCGCAAGCTCTGTCAGATACGCCGCCGTCGCGATGCTCAACGGCACTG
>WNGE01007727.1_pt1 | contig 11644 bp, 9 predicted proteins | sample 5400651 | NCBI WGS metagenome assembly WNGE01 (sample SAMN13153370, study PRJNA577476) | soil metagenome | isolation source: 60 cm soil or saprolite under grassland replicate 2 | place: USA:California | collected 2016-06-15 | reverse complement strand
GGCTCGGTGTTCGACGGTCGCACGTTGAAGTGCCAGTCCTCGGCCTCGACCGAGATCCCGTCCAGGTGCGACACGGTCCCTTCCGGCCCGAAGCGCTCCTTCAGCTCCTGGAGCTTGAGGGCGACGTCCGCAACCGGGGTGTTCAGCTCGCCCGTGATGAAGTAGCGCTCGCGGTACGGGCGCAGCAGGTCCGAGAGCTTCGCGCCGCCCTTCGAGATCCGCTCCAGCATGAGCAGAAACGGGATCACGCCCGAGTCGGCCTGCGAGAAGTCTCGGAAGTAGTAGTGCCCGGAGACCTCACCGGCGAAGGCTGCGTCCTCTCGGCGCATGCGCTCCTTGATGAAGGCGTGGCCGACGCGGTTGACGAGCGGGACGCCGCCGGCGCGCTCGATCGTCTCCGGTACCGCCCAGCTGGCGCGGACGTCGTAGATCACCTTCGCGCCCGGCTCCTTCTCGAGCACGCCCTCGGCGAGGATCGCGGTCGCGAAGTCGCCGGGGACGAACTCGCCCGTGTCGTCGACGAAGAAGCAGCGGTCGGCATCGCCGTCGAAGGCGACGCCGAAGTCGGCACGCTCCTCGAGCGTCTTCCCGGTGATGAACTCGCGGTTCTCGGGGAGCAGCGGGTTCGGCTCGTGGTTCGGGAAGGTGCCGTCGGGGGCGAAAAAGAAGCGCTGCGCCTGCACCGCGGGGAGCCACTCGAGGACCGGCGGCAGCATCGCGCCGGCCATGCCGTTCGCGGCGTCGATCACGATTCGCAGCGGCTTGATCGCAGCGACGTCGACGAACGAGAGCACCCGCTCGACGTACTGCGGCCAGATGTCGTAGCGCTGGACATGTCCCGCGGACAGTCCCTCGGACCGGTCCGAAAGAGACAGGGCGCGATCGCGGATGTCCAGCAGGCCGGAGTCGCCGCCGACGGGCAGCGCACCCGCGCGGACGATCTTCATGCCCGTGTACTCCTTCGGGTTGTGCGAGGCCGTGACTGCGATGCCGCCGTCCAGGCCGAGCTCGCCGACCGCGAAATAGAGCATCTCGGTGCCGACGAGTCCGAGCTCGAGGATGTCCGCGCCCGCGGCTGCCACACCGCGCATGACCGCCTCGACCATCCCCGGCGACGAGACGCGCATGTCGTGACCGACCGCGATCCGGCGAGGCTGGAAGACCTCTACGAACGCTCGACCGGTCGCTTCGGCGCCGGCCTCGTCGAGGTCCGTCGGATAGATCCCGCGGATGTCGTACGCCTTGAAGACCTTTGGATCGAGCACGGCGTGATGCTACGCAACGAGCGTCGGACGCCGGTTGATCGACGTGGAGGTCGGGTATGGGAAGAAGGCGGTCATGGATCAGGAGGCGAGGCGGGTGCCGGAGGGAGCGGAACGTCCGGTTGGACGTGGCCTGAAGATGCGATCGGTCGGCGCCAATCGGCCGACGATTCTCGTCGGAGCAGCATCTCTGCTCGTGGTCGCGACGGGGCTCGTCCTCTGGCTCGTCCTGAGCAGCGGCGGGGGGAAGAAGGCTCAGCGCGCACCGGCGACGGCTGCCTCGATCACGCGTTTGAACAGGTTTGCAAGCTCTGTCGGCCACCCGATCTACTGGGCAGGTTCGAAGCCGCGCTTCACGTACGAGCTCAGCCGAACCAAGGACGGCCGCGTCTACATTCGCTACCTGCCTCCCGGGGCCAAGCTCGGCAACGCCAACCCGAGCTACCTCACCGTCGGTACCTATCCGCAGCGGCGTGCGTTCGCGACGCTGCGCGCCACGGCCAAGAAGCAAGGTGCACAGCTGATCCATCTTGCCGGTGGCGGCCTGGCGTTTCAGTACAAGGACCGCCCGACGAGCGTCTACCTCGCCTATCCCGGCTCGAACTACCAGATCGAGGTGTTTGACCCGTCACCCGCGCAGGCGCTCGACCTCGTCAGATCGGGCCAGGTGCAGCCCGTGGGAGCTCCTCCGCGAACACCGGCGGGCTCGACGGCGGCGACCGTCAAGCAGCTGAAGGCGCTCGCGATCGCCCTCGGCCATCCGATCTACTGGGCCGGCACGAATCCCGCGACGACGTATGAGCTAACGAGGACGAACGACGGGTGGGTCTACATCCGCTACCTCCCGCACGGCGTGCCGGTGGGCAACCGCTTGCCCGACTACCTCACCATTGGTACTTATCCGCAGAAGAACGCGCTCGAGATCCTGAAGGTGACCGCGGCAAAAAACCACGTCCCCACGATCAAGCTCGCGGACGGCGGCCTCGCGTTCGCGGACAAGAAGCATCCCACGAGCGTGTACGTCGCTTATCCGAACGTCGATCTCCAGATCGAGGTCTACGATCCCGCCGCCGGGCGCGCGCAGCAGCTCGTCAGCTCGGGCCAGATCGCGCCGGTCCGCTAGCAACAAGAGGGGCTCCTTGCGGAGCCCCTCTCGTCTTGCGCCGCATTGCAAGCGCGGTGACTAATTACCGACGCAGACGAAGCCGTACGTCGTGCTTGCCGCTCCCCTGAGCGTGAACCCGGTGTTCAGCGGGCTGTTGATCGCGGCCGCGGTCGCGGTATTCCCTTGGGCGGTCGCCGTGCACTGATAGCTGGTTCCGCTCGTGAAGGCCGCGGAGCCAGTGAATGTGACCGTAGCGTTGCCCCCGTTGTTCGTGGTAGCCGAGCCGGTCACCATGTGCGTGCTGGTCTGCTGGACGCCGGCCGTGCTGTAAACGGCCGTGGTCCCAGCCGGGCCTTGCGGCCCCTGCGGACCGACGGCACCAGCCGGGCCCTGCGGACCGACGGCACCAGCCGGGCCCTGCGGACCGACGGCACCAGCCGGGCCCTGAGCTCCGGGGGCTCCCTGAGCCCCTTGCGGACCCTGCGGGCCGACGGGACCCTGGGGGCCAGCCGGGCCGGTATCGCCGGTGTCACCCTTCACGCCCTGGATCCCCTGCGGACCCTGCGGGCCGACGTCACCGGTGTCACCCTTGAGGCCCTGTGGGCCCTGAGCGCCCTGCGGTCCCTCAGGACCAGCCGGGCCGGTATTGCCGGTGTCACCCTTCACGCCCTGGATCCCCTGCGGACCCTGCGGGCCGACGTCACCGGTGTCACCCTTGAGGCCCTGTGGGCCCTGAGCGCCCTGCGGACCCTGTGCTCCCTGAGGTCCAGCCGGACCCTGCGGGCCCTGCGGTCCCTGTGCTCCCTGGGGTCCAACCGGGCCCTGCGCGCCCTGCGGGCCCTGGGCTCCCTGCGGGCCCTGTGGGCCGGCCGGGCCCTGGGGCCCGGTCTGATTCCAAGGCAGCCGGGTCTCGGTCGCGCTGCACTGCTGAGCCGGGTAGTTGATGACCCGGAGACTGCCGCTCGTGTTCGAGTAGCAGCCTGTGATCACACCATCCATGCCTGGGATCGACGCGGCGGCGCCGCCGACGAGGGCCAGCACCGCGACGCACAAGACCACGAGCAATGCGGAGCGCCGAATGCTTCGTTTCCTCTTCATGTGCTCTCCCCGATCTGTACGCGAGGCCGCAGCCTCGGGGCCCGACAAAAGCCGATGCCGGAACCGCAGTTGTAAATCAGGTTCTTACTCTTACTGGTCGGGGGTCCTTCTACAACAGGCCGAATGGCCTATTCGCCGTTCAAATTTTGTGAGCGCTGTGCAGCGACTTTTGCCGCAGCTTGGCGACTCGGGACATCCAACTTCTTCAGGATCGCGCCGACGTGGCGCCGCACGGTCGTCTCGGAGATGAAGAGGCGCTTCGCGATGCGCCGGGTGGAAAGGCCCTCGGATAAGCAGTCGAGGACTTCCCATTCGCGACTCGTGAGATCTGTCGCACTCGGGCGAGTGAGCGTCGGTTCCCGCGTCCGCGCCCGGAATTCCTCGATCACGCGTGCTGTAAGCGCACGCGGGAGCGCCGCCTCGCCGCGAAGGGCAGCCCGAAGCGTCCGCCCGAGGCGCACCGGGTTCATTTCCTTGAGGAGATAGCCGCAGGCACCCGCCTCGAGTGCCGCGAAGAGATCGGCATCGTCTGCTGCGGCGCTGAGGATGATGACGTGCGTCTGGGGCAGCTGGGACCGGATCGTTGCGGCGGCTTCGATTCCTCCACCAGGCATGTCGACGTCGAGAAGGCACACGTCGGGCCTGTTACGAAGGGCCGCAGCAACGGCGCCGGGCCCCGTCTCCTCCTCGGTGACCACGAAGCCGTCGTCCTCCAGAGCGAGCCGGACACCCATCCGCGTCGGCGGGTGCCTATCGGCGATCACGACGCGAGGTTGCGATCGCTTCACCTCAGAGCCTCCAGCGCTCCACCGCCCACCGCAGCATCCGGGCTGCGCTCTACTGACAGGGCATGTCGTTGGTCCGCACGTCGAACGCCGTGACCATTCCGTTGGCGTTCGCGGTGATGTGGGTGCGGAGGTATTCATAGAAGTCGTCGCCGAGGATGAAGGTGCCGTCCTCGCCCACGCGGATGTAATGCGCCGTGATGGCGAAGGTCTCCTCGCTCGCGCCGCTGAAGACGAACTCCTCGCTGACGGTGTCCTGAACGACGTACCGCTTCCCAAGCGGCGTCACCGCCTGAAGCCCGTCGATAGTTGCCAGGAGATGGTGCTGCAGGGCGCCACTGCTCGACAACCTGTCGCTCATGACAAAGTGAATCGTGCCTGTTCCGCTGAACGCCTCGCCGGTGCACGAATTGAAGCCGGGGTAGATGAACGGCGCCGTTTCGGAGACCGCCGCGTCAGCCGATGCGCCCGGCGCCGCGATCAGCGCGCATCCGGCAAGCGCGAGCGCGGCAAGGACGAAGAGTGCCGGCGAGATGTGCGCGCGCCGGACGGTTCGAGGCTTCTCGAAGCCCCTGAGATTTCGCTTCCGCATGTTCGTCCCTCCCTCTTTGCCGCAGTTGCCACAAGAAAAGGCAACCGATTAACGCTGGAAGCGTTCGTTTAGATACGCAAAATGGCCGCTTCCGACGGTCGCCGAGGTCGATCGTCAGCTTGGCGAAGCCGTAGTTGCCATCCGCCGCACAGCGACCCGTGCACGGGACCCGTTGGAGCGGTTAGCTCCTTCTTCATGCGCGCAACGTGGTCGATCGAAATCCGATGGACTCGTCAGTCAGCGCGGCCAGCGAGGCCGCGCTTCTGGTAGGACGCGGGACACACGAAGGGGGAGCAAAGATGAAGCGACTGGTACCTCCGCTGATCGCATTCGTGGCGGTCGGCGTCACGGTCGGCGTCCTCGCGACGGGGGGCGGAGCGATTTCGTCGTGGAGCATCGTCGGCACGAACGTTTCTGTCAGCAACACGCCGATTGTCGGAGGCGGCTACCCGGATGCGCCCGGCGAGACCAAGCCGGAGCCCGGAACGTGCCGTCTCGGCGACTACAACTCGAACAAGTCGGAGTCCTGGATCGCAGTCAAACCTGGAACCGAGGATCTCGTCGGCACCTCGAAGATCTTCTTCGAGAACTTCAGCACCTACTACAACTTCCACCTCGGCTCGTACGCGATCTCGAACGGCGCCGTCCAGGCTTTCAACCAGGTGCAGGGATACGACTGCATCTCGACCGGCACCCAGGACATGCCGCCGAGCTGGACGAACAACACCGATCCCAACGCCGACTTCGACTCGCAGGGCCGCGTCTACCAGGTCACGCTGCCGTTCAACGCCTTCTGGGGCGGCGGCTTGCACCCGAACGGTGCGATCGACATCTCCTACTCGGACGACATGGGCCGCCACTGGATCAAGGGCAACGGCGGCAATGATCTCGAGCCGAACAACAACCAGACGAGCCTTGCCTTCGGCCACGTCGAGGACAAGCAGTGGGTCGCCGTCAACCACATCGCCGGGAGCGCGTGGCAGGATCACGTCTACGCGGGCTGGACGGTCTACAACGGCCAGAACGCGAAGCTGCGGATCGCCGTCTCGCGCGACCGCGGGCAGACGTTCGCCAGGGCGATCACGCTGACGACGCCGGGGCAGACCGGGCCGCTGAACGAGTACGTCCAGCCCTTCATCGACGCAGCGGGCGACCTCTACGTCGCGTTCGTCTCGAGCCAGCACAACTCGAGGGGCGGCACCTACACGGTCTGGGTCACCCGCTCCCTCGACGACGGGCGCAGCTTCGGGCCGTTCGTGCCGGTCGCGACGGCGGCGATCATCCCCGGCTGCTGTCTCGCGAACACCACGTTCCGAGATGGGATCGAGGAGAGCTTCGCGGCGAGCCCGACCTACGCCGGGCATCTCTACCTCGCCTACGAGGACTACAACCCGGATGCGGGCACGTTCGACGTCAAGTTCACGCAGTCGACGGACGGCGCCTCCACGTGGTCGGCTCCGTTGGTCGTGAACGACAACGATGATCCGCTGGCGACGGACCAGTTCCAGCCCGAGGTGGCCGCTGGGCCGGGCGGCGCGGTCGCGGTGGCCTTCTACGACCGGCGCTCGGCCTGCCCGAACGACGCGAGCATCCTCCCCGCCGACCAGGGGCGGACGAACTTCTGCATCGACACGTCGCTGCAGCCGTACAAGGACAGCGGCGGCGGCGCGGTTCCGGTCGGCGGGAACGTCCGCATGACGCAATTCACGTGGGATCCCCAACAACCCGGCCAGACCGTTGGCGGTCTGCCGCAGCTCGCGTGCGCCGGGCACAGCAACCCCTGCACGCGCTCGTTCATCGGCGATTACTTCGGATTGGCGATTTCGGGCGGCAACATCTACGGCCTCTTCGTCTCCACTCACTACCCGGCGAACGGCGTCACGGCCGACGGCGGCGGGCCCGTCTACTACCAGCAGCAAGTGCTGTCGACGGTGCCGCGCTCGACGTTCGGAGCCGGGTACTAGCACCTTCCACGGGAGGGCCGCGTCCTCGGGAGCGGCCCTCCCGGCCCGTAGAATCTGGGTATGGAACGCAAGCTGGCAACGGTCCTGTTCGTGGACCTCGTGGACTCGACCTCGTTCGTCACGGGCGCGGATCCGGAGGTCGTGCGTCGCCGTGTCCAGGCCTTCTTCGACCGCGTCTCGCACTGCGTGATGACGCACGGCGGGATCGTCGAGAAGTTCGCCGGCGACGCGGTCATGGCCGCGTTCGGGATCCCGCAGGCGCACGAGGACGACGCGGAGCGCGCCGTGCGCGCGGGCCTGGCCATCCTCGACGCGCTCGAGGAGCTGGAGCTCGACGCACGCATCGGCGTCGAGTCCGGAGAGATCGTCACCGAGGACGGCGAGGCGACCTTCGCCACCGGGGAGGCGGTCAACCTGGCGGCCCGGCTCGAGCAGGCCGCGGAGCCTGGCCAGCTCGTCCTTGGCCCCGGCGCGCACCGGCTCACGCTGGGACGGATCGAGGTCGAGGACCTCGGCCCAGTCGAGCTGAAGGGCATCGCCCAGCCTGTGTGGGCCTGGCGCGCGCTTGGCACGAACGGCAGCGGCGGCGGGCGCCCTCGCTCGATGCAGGCGCCGCTCGTCGGCCGCGACGCTGAGCTCGACCTGCTGCAGAACACCTACCAGCGCGCCCTGCGCGACCGCCGCGCGCACCTGTTCACGGTCTACGGCGAGCCCGGGGTCGGCAAGAGCCGGCTGGCGCGCGAGTTCGCGGACGCGCTCGAAGGCGCGACCGTGCTCCCCGGCCGGAGCCTTCCCTACGGCGAGGGCGTCACCTACTGGCCGCTCGCCGAGATGGTCAAGTGCGCGGCCGGGATCGCGGACGACGACCCGCTCGACGTCGCGATCGAGAAGCTGCGCGCTTTCTGCGAGGACGAGGCCGTAGCCGATCTGCTCGGCCTGGCCTCGGGCGTGCTCGAGGCGGTCCAGTCGGAGGCGAGCGCGCAGGAGATCTCCTGGGCAGCGCGCGAATGGGCGCAGCGGGTCGCGCAGGAGCAGCCGCTCGTCCTGCTCTTCGAGGACATCCACTGGGCCGAGGAGCCGCTGCTCGAGCTGATCGAGCACCTCGCCACCTGGGTGCGCGAGGCGCCGCTGCTGATCCTGTGCCTGGCCCGGCCGGAGCTGCTCGACCTCCGTCCCGGTTGGGGCGGCGGCCGCGTCCGCGCCACGGCGATCGAGCTCGAGGCGCTGCAGCGCGGCGAGAGCGAGGAGCTCGTCGAGGCGCTCCTCGACGGCGGCGAGCTCACGGAGCAGGCCCGCCAGGCGCTGCTCGACAAGACCGAGGGCAACCCGCTCTTCGTCGAGGAGACAATGCGGATGGTCGCCGAGGAAGGTGCCGGATCCGTCGAGCGCATCCCGGACACGGTGCAGGCGCTGATCGCTGCGCGTATCGACCGCCTCCCGGGCGAGTCCAAGTCGCTGCTCCAGCGTGCGGCCGTGATCGGGCGCGTTTTCTGGCTGTCGGCACTCAAGCGGCTTTCGCCGGAGCTCGAGTCGATCGAGGAGCCGCTCGACGACCTGCTGCTGCGCGACTTCGTCATGGACGAGCCCCGCTCGACGATTCGCGGCGAGCAGGCGTACAAGTTCAAGCACGTCCTCATCCGCGAGGTCGCCTACGCGAGCGTCTCCAAGTCGGCTCGGGCCGGGCACCATCAGGCGTTCGCCGGATGGCTGAAGGAGCGCGCGGGCGAAGAGCTGTTCGAGATTCGGGCCTACCACCTCGACCATGCCGCGAAGCTGACCGCCGAGCTCACCGGCTCGGTGCCGGTCGACCTGCAGCGCGAGGCGGCCGAGGCGCTCGCGGAAGCAGGCCTGCGGGCCTTCGCACGCGAGGCGAACCGGACCGCGCGCCATCTGTTCGTACGCTCCGTCGAGCTCGAGCCGACGCTCCGCCGTCGCTACCTCGCCGCCCGCGCCGCAGACCGGCTGAGCGACCTGCCGGCGGTTTCGCGCGAGATGGAGGAGGTCCTCGCCGGCGCGATCGAAGCCGGCGACCGCTGGACGCAGGGGCGCGCCCTGGTGACCCTCGCGGAGGCCGTCGTGCTTCGGGAAGCCGACGTGCGGGCCGCGGAAGAGATGATCGAAGAGGCGCTGCGGGTCTTCGAGCCGGACGACTTGCATGGTCGTTTCCGCGCGCTCCGGGCCCGCGCGACGATCGCCTGGACCCGGGGCGACCTCGCCAAGGAGGAGCAGGTGATGCGCGAGGCCCTGGTCCTCGCACGCGAGGCCGGGCGGAAGGACTTCGAGAGCGAGGCCGCGGACGAGCTCGCCAGCGTGTACCTGGCGCGACTCGAGTTCGCCCGCGCGACGCCGCTCATCGAGCAGGCGATCCTGCTGGCCGAGGAGAGCGGCAGTGCCGAGGCCCGCGGCAGAGCGCTTCGCTTCGCGGGCCAGCTCCATCTGTATCGCCGGGAGCTCGACGCTGCCGACGCCGCGCTGGAGTCCGCTCGCGGGTACCTCGCCGAAGCCGGAGCCGCCTGGTCGCTCGGCCGCACGCTCAACTTCGCGGCGTGGGTGGCGCGACGCAAGGGCGAGCTTCCACGGGCGGAGCGCCTCTTCCGCGAATCGATTCGGATCCTCACCCCGCTCGAGGATCGCGCGACCCTCTGCGAGAGCCAGCGCGCGCTCGCCGAGCTCCTGCTCGAAGAGAATCGCCCGGAGGAGGCCGAAAGGTTTGCGCTGGTCGCCCGCGAGACCGTCGGGCCGCATGATGTGACGTCGATCTCGACTACGACGATGACGCTCGGACTGGTACGGGCGGCACAGGGCCGGGACGAGGAAGCCGAGGAGCTGCTACGGGACGCCTGGGAGACGATCGCCGCCACCGAGCACCGCTCGGGTCAGCGAGACGCGCTCAAGGCACTCGCTCAGTTCCTGGCCGAGCGAGGCCGCGAGGACGAGGCCGCTGAGCTCGAGGCGCGCCGCGAGGACGTTCTCGCGGAAGCTGAGAGCGCTGCGAAGATCGCCTGAGTCGACTTCAGGTCCGGCGACTCGGAGATGACCGTGGCCGGGCGCTTGAACCGGCGGAGGGCCTTTCTGAGCGGATCGGCGCGGAGCGTCCCCTCCCCATACGGCAGGTGCTTGGTCTCGTTGCGGTTCGCGAAGGCGATGTCGGAGAAGTGAATGTGGAAAGGCGCCTTCGGCTCCAGGACGGCGTCAGCCGCTGCCAGCGCGGCCGCGAACGGCTCGACCTCGAGGAACGCTCCGTCGCTCGTCGCGTGCATGTGGGCGAAGTCGAGGACGGGCCGGACCCAGCCGCAGCGGCCCGAGATCGCGATCACGTCGTCGAGGCTGCCGAAGTCGTTGACACGGCCCATCACCTCGACTCCGAACGGCACCGCGCGGTCCTTGCCCTCGAGGCGTTCACGGAACTCGGCGAGCTGCTCGCAGACCGACGCGATCGTGTCCGCACGCTCACGGCCGAGCAGGAAGCCCGGGTGGAAGACGACGAGCTCGGCGCCCGCGGCCTTCGCGATCCCGGCGGAATGGTCGAGCATGCCGACGGCCATCCGCTGTTTCTTGTCGCGCTCGAGGTGGCCCATGAAGCCCGCGATCGGCGCGTGCACCGAGAGCACGATCTTGGCCTCGCGCGCGAGCTCCCCGAACCGCGTCGCCCAGGGGTAGTCCATCCAGAAGCCGCCCTCGAAGTCGATCTCGCAGGCCGTGAAGTCGCGCCGCTGGAGCATGGAGACCGCCTCCTTCGGGCTCCTCCGTGAGGGCACGCGCGCCGGGCCGAAGCGGATTTTGGACACGTCTGAACGCTAGCCGCCGCCGGCCACCGTGAAGATCCAGGTGGCGTCGGTGCTTCCCGTCGAACTGCGGCTTCGGTAGCGGAGCGTGTGCCGCCCCGCCTCCGCATGCTCGAGCATCAGGTCCCACTCGCGTAAGACCACATCCTTGCCACCGGCCGCTGGAAAAGCGACCAGCGTGCGATCGGAGGTGCCGAAAGCCTTCAGTCGGGCCTTCGCCACATGCGGAGCCTAGTCCGTCCGATGCGGCAGCTACGTTGACCGCATGGCCAAGGGTCCATCTCGAATCGACCTGCTAGAGCTGGACATCGACCTCCGGCTTGCCGACCTTTGGCGCGAGGCCGCAGACATCGGCGACTGGAGTCTCGAGGTCGTGGCCGCGTTCATGCGCGCGGCGTACGGCAAGGGGTACTGCGACGCGCTCACCGAGGACAATCCGGGCAGCCTGTGCGAAGAGCACGGCTACCGGATCCCGGCGCGCAGCACCGAGCCCGCCCGCGAGCTCTAGGTACATCGGACCCCTGCGGTTCCGCGGAACCGCGAACGCCCGCAAATTGCGTGGTTTTCAGGCGAGACACACGCTCGCCTGCCCGAGTGCGGGGATGTCTCTGAGGTGAGCCAGCCCACCCGAGAGTCGGACGCGACTCTAGACCCTACTGAGGACCCTCGCGGAGCATTAGGACGCTATGACGATTGCGTTGACCGGGTTGTCGGCAGCTTCGTCAAGCTCCTGGCTTGACCGATGACTTCTGACGCGCTGGGTGGTCCTACGAGCATGTCGACAGAGGGAGGATCGATGGGCAAGCTGAAGCTGAACATCACGATGTCGATCGACGGCTTCGTCGCCGGCCCGGACCAGTCGACAGAGCATCCGCTCGGGGTCGGCGGGGAGGAGCTCCACGACTGGCTGGTCTCGCTCAAGGCGTTCCGCGAGAGCCACGGCGAGGAAGGCGGCGAGGTCAACGCGAGCACGCCGTTCGCCGAGGACATCCTCGGCGGCGCCGGCGCGACCATCATGGGCCGGAACATGTTCGGCGGCGGCCCGGGACCGTG
>WNGE01012116.1_pt1 | contig 11651 bp, 12 predicted proteins | sample 5400651 | NCBI WGS metagenome assembly WNGE01 (sample SAMN13153370, study PRJNA577476) | soil metagenome | isolation source: 60 cm soil or saprolite under grassland replicate 2 | place: USA:California | collected 2016-06-15 | reverse complement strand
GCCACCGGTATCACAGCCGCCCTTGTGGGTAGGTCGTCACCCGCCGCGCAGAAGCATAGGCCGTCGGTCGCGGCGCCCGCCTGGGCAGCAGTCGCCACGGCGACGCACCAGCCGCATGTGAACCCGGTCAACCCGGTCAACCCGGTCACCCCTGTGCTGGCCGATGGCACGTATCCCACGTACATCCGCAACGTGGACGTCCGAGGCGCAAGGATCACCGTTGATGTCGTCCAGGTCTTCGAGAACGACGCGGCTGTCGCCGCCGCCATCGAGGATGGCCAGTCACCCAGCGAGGCGCAGAGTCTGTATGTCTACATCCGCAACCAGAACAGCCGGTTGCGCACGCTCCCGGTCGCCCGCCATCTGAGGATCTCGTTCGCCGATGGCTGCGACGCACCACCCGATCGGAAGGCTGCGCTGACCGAACTGGCGAAGGCAACGGCCCGGTTCAACAGTCTCTACTTCTACGACATCACGGTCAGGGATGGCGCGATCCGCTCCGTGAAGCAGAAACTGGCAGAGGCAGCCTGCTGATCCACCCGCTTGCAAGGAACGAGTGCCTGGGTTGCGCACTACGCGACCCGGGCACTTGCTCTTTGTGGGGCCCGAAGGGTGTCCGGCTGGATGCCTCGGTCGCGAGCTCGCCTTCTATGCCATCAGGAGCCTGGCGAGGGTATCCGCGTACCACCGTTCGAATCGATCCGCGGACCAGCCCCTGTCGATGACAAGCAGCCCATACGTCTCCGGGCTTCCGATCACGAAGAGGATGTCCCCGGCTGCCTTCGCCGTGAGCCCCTCCCGTAAGGGGCTGCGTTCAGTCAGGATGCGTAGCAAGGCGCGCTGGCCTTCGAGGCGTTGTGTTTTGTAGCGCCTCCCGAGGGAAGCGATCTGCTGGTCCGCGGCCGCGGCGCCGCGCAGCACCTCGTAGATCGGGGTCAACCTTTCGAGGATCAGCCTCCCGTTCCTCGCCAGGATCTGCAGCCGACGCCGAAGGTCCGGCTCCTCCCGCATCTCCTGGACCCAGCTGCGCTCGAAGATGGGCACTGGGGCGTCGTCCCCGGCGATCGATACGTCGATCAGCTCCGCGAGCACCGACCGCTTGTTCCGGAAGGCCGCGTATACCGTTTCCGGCGATACACCCGCACGCTTGGCGATCGAGTCGATCGCGGTGGCGGCGTAGCCCCGCTCGACGAACAGCTCTCGTGCTGCCTCGAGGACCGCCCGCCGTGTGGCACGCGCCTGCTCGCGGCGTCGAGGCGAGTCGTACCGGCGGCGCTTGACACCCTGAGACATTCTGATACAGTACCACCGCCTTCGATACAGTAGAACCGTATCGGATATAAGGAGAGAGCAGCCCGGGACCATCCTGGCCAGTCGCCGGAGCGAGAGGAGGCGCGATGTCCATCCTGCGGATCGAACATCCTGTCGCGGAATACCAGACTTGGAAGGGCGCTTTCGACAGCGACCCCGTCGGCCGGGAGAAATCGGGGGTCCGCCGGTACCGGATCTTGCGCCCGATCGATGACCCCAACTACGTCATGATCGACCTCGAGTTCGACACCCCCGCCGAGGCCGAAGCCTTGCTCGCTGCCATGCGCGTCGTGTGGGACCGGGTGCCCGGCATCATCACGTCGACCCCGCAAGCGCGGATCGTCGAAGCCGCAGAGACCAAGGAGTATTGAGCCGGAGGGACCGGCTCACGAGCACCGCGAGAGCTGCCGGGACGAGTGGCCAATCGCGGTAGCGGCGTCATCGGGATAGGCGTCGGGCCCCGCGGCGGGCTTAACGGTCGTGGCTCTGCCCAATCACACCCGAGCGGCCTGGACTTCGTGGAGGTGGAGGGAGTCGAACCCTCGACTTCTTGCTTGCAAAGCAAGCGCTCTACCACTGAGCTACACCCCCCGGGAATCCCCCATCAGCATATCGTCCGGGTTTGACGCCGCCGTTAGCCCGTTACGAGACGACGTCCTTGCGGCTGAAAACCGCGATGGCGGCCCCGAGAAAGAGGACCAGATACGCCGCGTCGAGCAACAGTCCGTGGGCCATGGCTCCCCATTCCACCGGCGAGCGGAACAGATCGGCGAACGCGAACCAGTCGTGACTGATCAGATACGGATGGATCGACTTCACGGCGGGGAGGCTGTCCACGATCTGGCTGCCGATGGCGAGGGCCATGGTCGCCCCGGCCGCCCCCACGCCGGAGGCAGTGAGCGTCGAGATGAACACCCCCACGGCCGCGAGTCCCGCCATGCCACACAGCACGTAGGCGCCCACCGCCAGGATCCGCACCAGCCCCTGGCCCACCGTCAGCGTTGTCCCCGATAGAGTCGGCAGCGGCCCGTAGCCGAAGGCGACGGCCCCGGCTACCAGGGCGATCACCATCACCCAGACGATGGCCGCCGCCACCTCGGCCATCACGGCCAGGTACTTCGCCACGATGAGCCGCACCCGACCGACCGGTCGGACCACCAGATAACGAAGCGTCCCGGCGGACGCCTCACTGGCCACCGCTTCGCCCGACAGGATCGATGTACCCAATGGCAGGAAGAACGGCTGGATCAAGGCGACAACGGTCAGCGACGCGAACAGTCCGTTCCGCCGGATCAAGTCGAAGAACAGCGGCCCTCCTCCCGTGTTGTCCGACGTGGCCAACACCACCACGGGAAGGACGGCCAGTCCCGCCAGCCCCGTCGCGAACACCCAGGTCCGCAGACGATGGAGTGACTTACCGATCTCAACGCGGAACATCGGCGCCCTCGACCAGGCTCACGAACACGTCCTCCAGGCTCTCGTGCTCTGGAACCAGCGCGCTCACCGCCACGCCGCCCGCCACCAATGCCGAGTTCACCCCCGCGGCCGAAGCCGGCGCAGCTAGCCGCAGTCGGAGCGTGCGAGTCGGCGCTGGCCCGCAGCTTCGATGGCGGACCCTCGGCGACGAGCTTCCCCCGGGCCAGCACGCCGACCCGATCGCACATCGCCTCGACCTCGGCCAGTAGGTGGCTCGACACGAAGACCGTGGTGCCCTCCTCGGCGAGTCGCCGAAGGAGCAGTCGAATCTCGCGCATCCCTTGCGGGTCCAACCCGTTCGTGGGCTCGTCGAGCACCAGGAGCCTCGGCGAACCCATCAGCGCGAGGGCGATCCCTAGCCGCTGCCGCATGCCCTGGCTGTACGCCTTCACCTTCTTGCTCGCCGCCCGATCCAGCCCGACGATTCGCAGTACCTCATCGATCCTCTGAAGGCGCATGCGGCGATCGACACCAGGGCCGCCCGAGCGAGCGAAGTATTCGAGGTTCCGCCGGCCCGAGAGGTAGTCCCAGAAGGCGGGCTCCTCGATCATGGCTCCCACCCGCCGCACAGCCGATGCCCGGTGCCCTGGAGATCCACCGAAGACGGGCTCGCCCAGGACGTCCACCGCTCCCGAGGTGGGGAAGATCAGCCCCAGGATCATCCGGATGGTGGTGGTCTTGCCCGCCCCATTCGGCCCCAGGAATCCGTACAGCACGCCAGGCTCGATCGTGAGGTCGAGGGCATCCAGGGCCGCCAGCTCGCCGTATCGCTTGGTCAGGCCGCGAGTGACGATCGCGTTCAGGGAAGCTCCCGGGCAGCGAGGACCAGCGTCGACTGGGGAACCAGCCCGTACACCAGCCAGCCGTGATCACCCCGATCGATCAGCCGAACCGACAGCAGGGGACCGGACAGCGGAAGCAGCGTGGTCGGATCGAAACCTCTCTCCGACCCCCGCAAGGTTGCCAGGGATGGGGTCCGTAGCGCGACTACCGTCGTCCAGTCATGGCCGAAGAGACGGGGGAAATCCCCGGGACTGTACTCCTCGCGTTCGGAGCCTCTGGTCCCTTGTTCCGTGCCTACCTTTCCCCCGAACTCACGCGACAGGTCCCGAAGCTTCGCCCCCGGAGGAGGCGTGAAGCCGTACACGGACGGCTTGATCGCGGTGAACGAGATCGAGGTGAACGCCACCGAGATCGACGCGGCACGCCGGCCCCGAGCTATCACCGCCACTCGGAGAGGAACCCGGCGCTCGCTGTCGACGGCGATCTCGATCCTTTTCACCAGCGTCTCGTTCGTCCTGGGCTCCAGGGCAAGGACGTACGCGTCGCGTCCGGCCACTTTGGTCGTCCCCGTGATGGCCACTCGGGTGGAGGGCGTGATCGCGTCCAGCGCCCGTTGCGTCAGCGCCAGCGGGTCGACGAAGTCCATCCCAGGTCGATCGCCCTTGTGCGCCGACCCGCGATGCCCCTGGGGGATCCGGCCCAGATGATAGGCGGTGAACGAGCTGAAGTCCCATGCCCATGCGTCCGTCCGAGAGACGAACACGGCCCGCTCCGACGCCTCGAGTAGGTCGGCCAGCCGAAAGCCGTCTGCCGAACTCCACAGACGCAATCGATGGGTCCCGGTGAGAGAGGCCAGGAACCCCGCGGCCTTCGACGCGGCGGCCCCGGGCCCCTCGGTGGGGATCGATGGCAGGCCGAAGTCGAGATGTGCGGTCAGATGGCCCGAGACTGAGGGATCCCGTGCGAGGGCTCGGAGGCTGGATGCGATCAGGCGGTCCGAGGAAATCGGTGGAAGGGAAGGCGCGACGGTAGGCCGGGCCGCCACCGACGCGGCCGCCGCAATCAACAGGACGGCGGCACCCAGGCCGAGCACCAGGAGCGGCCTGGACCGAGTCACGCGTCTCCCAATCATCCGCTTACTTCTAGCATCCCCGGGCCGTCGGCGGATGACCACCGACGGAAGACCACGAGGCCGTCACAGCTTCGCAAGATGGCTCCAGCTTGCCTCAGGAGAGATCGGCCAGGAATTCGAGCACGTGTTCGTTGAATTCGCCGGGACGCTCCATGCTCGGGAGATGGGCGGTCTCCGGCATGATGACATTCCTCGATCCGCGAATCTCCTTCGCCAACAGGTCTGATCCTCGGAGGATCTCCGGATCGTCGGCATCACTTCCGAAGCCGCGCATGTCCCACCGAACGGTCCGGTAGCGCTGCGCGAAGCGAGCGAACGGGCCGTCCCACATGCGGAGGTCGGCGATGCCAGCATGAACCAGGACGAGCGTGCCCAGACCCCGCGACCTCGTAGTACAGGTGTGCACCATTGACCTCGGCAACCCCTGTGTGCATGGCTTCATCAGGACCCACGCCTACTCCTTCGAGCCGACCGACTCCACACGCACCGTGCACGCGGCAAGCCGATCGGGGAAAGGTTCGACTCCGATGCCCGGGCCTGTGGGCACCGCCATCGTGCCGTCCGAAGCCAGAACGAATGGCTCCGTGATGTCCTCGGGGAAGTAGCGGTCGCTGGCACTCGTGTCACCGGGGAAGCGCACTCCGGCCAGGGCGGCCAGGGCCAGATTCGCGGCCCGGCCCACTCCAGTTTCCAGCATGCCCCCGATCCAGACCGGCACATTGCTCTCCGCGGCGACGTCGTGGACCCGCTTCGCCTCCAATACACCTCCCACGCGGCCTGGCTTGATGTTGACCACCCGACACGAGCCGAGCTGGATCGCCAGCGAGGCGTCGTGCTCGGAACGGATCGATTCGTCCAGGCATATCGGCGTCCGGAGACGCTGCTGGAGCCGAGCGTGATCCAAGAAGTCGTCCTGTCCCAATGGCTGCTCGATCATCAGCAGGTTGAGCTCGTCGAGCGCCTCGAACAGCGAGACCGCGGACAGGTCATACGCGGCGTTGGCGTCGACGGACAGAGGCGTATTGGGCAGCGCGGCGCGCACTGCCGTCACCACGGACAGGTCTCGGCCGGGCTCGATCTTCAGCTTTATCCTCTGATACCCGCGGTCCACATACCCCTGGATCTCATCGAGCAGGGCTTCGACCGTCTGCGCGATCCCGACACTGACGCCGCAGGGGACCCGGTCACGCACTCCACCGAGGAAGCCGACAAGCCTTTCGTCCCGGGCGCGGAGCCACGCGTCGACGATCGCCGCGATCACCGCCGCCTTGGCCATTCGGTGACCCCGTATGGTGTCCAGCCGCTCCTCGACCGTGGAGGGATCGTCGAACGGCCCCGCTTCCAGGAGTTGGGGGCAGAGATAGTTCGCCAGGACGATCCAGGAACCCTCCAGCCATTCCTCCGAGTACAGGGGATCTGACGAGGCGACGCACTCACCCCATCCCTCGACCTCTCCCCCATCGGTGGACAGGACGGCTCGGACCAGGATGGCCCGCTTCTCCCGCTCTTCGCCGAAGCTCGTCCGGAACGGCCGAACGAGAGGGAGGGAGACCTCGCGCAGCTCGAGGGTCCGAACGAGGAACCCCGCTCCGCCTTTCACATCGCTCCCAGTGTGCCCATTTCAAACCTCCGCCGCGGGCTGGAACACGTACCGGCAATCTCGGTCGATCCACGCGGCCACCAGCCCGGACTGAAAGCATGCCTCGAAAGCACGGGCCGACGTCTCGCGCCAGGCCGCGCCGAGCCTCGGATCTCGCCGGCGCATCTCGTGGTAGTCGATGGGAACGCGGATCACCGCTCCGGCCTCGGGAGCAGCCCCTGTCTCTCGCGGACGTGGAGCGTCCGGGTCACCCTCTGCGTCCAGCAGGAGCGGGCCCGCAGAGGGCTCGAGCGATTCACCCCGAAGAGCCCGATGGACCCGGTCCGACTCGAGGTGCCACCGAACCTCGAAGCGGTCGCTCCGGTCGCCTCGATTGATCTCGTCGTCCATCTGTCCGTAGAAGCCTCGAAGAAGCCTGGTGGCCACGACGCCGAGCTTCATCAGGTTGAACCACGCGTTCCGAGCCACCAGCGGGTCATACGTCCACCTGACCTCCTCGATCCCCCGGTCCAGGCAGGCAGCTCGCTGTCCAAGCTTGAGCGTGTATCCGACCCCCCTCGACTGCCACCTCGATAACACGCCGAGCATGTGCGAATGCATGTGCAGACCTTCGTCGAGCCCGGGGAACCCCAGGACGAACCCCACCAGGTCACCCGCTGCCTCGGCGCCCAGGATGACGGTTCCTGCGTGGTCGAACGCTCGGATCAACGACGGGGGCATCTGGCCCGGCCCCCACAGCGCTTCCACGATCGCGGCGACCCTCTCGGCCCCAGCGATACCCTGAATCCGGACCAGCGAGACGCCGGCGGCCTCGGCAGGCTTCAATGCCGCATCCCATGCCGACGTATCACCCTTGACAGTCACCGCAGGAAGTGTAGGCATCAAGCCACGAGGGGCCGGACGTCAACGCCCGGCCCCTCGGTGGTGCCGTACCCATACTCGCGGACACTTCCGCAGCCTCTTTGCTCTCGCCTTCGGCGGCTTCGCCCGGTCGACCAGCCCGGGACCCGCGGGTGCGGTGATCTGGTTGGATTCTGCCGGCCTCTCAGGAGGCTTGCCGTTCCCTTGCCTCTCGCCTCCACCGGCGGACGGGCGGGGCGGTCAGCCCCGGCCCGCCGAGGGACGGCCTAGCAGCCAGTCACCTCGGGGGTCGCGTGCTGTTTATGCAAGCTGGACCACCTCCTTTCTCCCGTGGCCCCTATGGTGCGACGACTGAGCCCGGTTGGCAACCATCCAGCTAGGGCGTGCTAGGTGGCCTTCCGGCGCAACTCGGGAAGTCTTTCGGGTTGTGGATCAGCTGGCGAGGGCGACCGGGTCGAGCTTCCTCGCAGCAAGGCGCACCTCGGGATAGCCGTGCCCGGCGAGGCGCCGGTGCAGGGCCTTCTCCAGGGTGCGTCGGGCGGTCTCTGCGCCGGCACCGTCCGTCCCGAGGAGCAGCAGGGTCAGCTGGTTGCGGCCCGACCGGTAGATGCGATCTTGGGTCCGTAGGGCGAAAGGAGCGACCTCCACCAGGGACTTCAGCACCTGATCGCCCGCCTCCGCGCCCATGTCCACGCGGATCTGATCGAGGGTTGCGACCTCCAGGGCAACCAGGACCGGTGCCCGCCGGCCCGCCAGAGGCCAGGCCTGCTCGAGCATGAGGTCACGCCGAAGGGCATGGAGCGTCCCGACGCCGGTCAGCGGATCGACCATGGCGAGGGGCCCCGTCGGCCGTTTCCCGTTCCGGATCGGGGCTGGAGCAGGAGTCGCCGAAGATGCCGGTCGCAAGGGCCGGATGGGAGCGTGTCGGGCGGAGGGGACGGACGAGGAAACGGGCCGCGCCGCCGTGGGAGCGACCCGATGGTTGGCAACCCTTGGCTGAGGAGAGTGTTGTGGGATCCCTGCCGCAGGCAGGCGGCGCCGCGCTTCTTCCTCACGCGTGAGTACCATCTGGATCGACAGAAGCACGTCGCCCTGTTCGACCCTGAACCCTTTCACGGAACGCCCCTCCCTGGAAGACGACTCGCTCCTTATGTCGGCCACAAGGAAGGGTTGGTTGAGGAAACCACAGGGCCTCCCTGGTGGGAGGCCCTGCCAAAGCGAAATGCTTGCCCCCGTCAGCTACCGGGTGGAGGAAGCTCCTGCCACTCGCTCTCCTCCGAGCCGGCCCCGCGGCGGCGCTTCAAGAGCTGCACCGCGGCCGTGGCCAGTCCGGCGAAGAAGGCGAACAGGAAGAACTTCCTGATCTTCCCGCGCTTCTTTTCCTCCCCCATGTCTCCTCCTAGAGCGTCGGGTGGGCCTGGATGGACTCGAACCATCGGCCTCATCCTTATCAGGGATGCGCTCTAACCGCCTGAGCTACAGGCCCAAAGAGGCCCATCGTTGCGAACCTCGCTCGCGGGCCAAGCGTACGCGGGCGCTCGCGAGGGTGTCAACGAAAGAGCGCTGCTGAGGGTGGCCCGGCGCGGAGCCTAGCGTCGATCGGCAAGCGTTACCTGGACTCCACCCACCACATCCGAGATCAGGTTGTACAGGACGGAGATGAGCAGGTTGACCAGCGACCACACGATGACCCCGGCGAGGCCGATCAGGAACAGGCGGGAGAAAATCCAATAGCCGTGGAACGAGAAGCCCGCGTCGCCTCCGAATCCCACGTCGGACAGCACCCTGGCGGCCGAGTCGAGCACCCCGGTGACGCCCAGAAGCCAGTACAGGATGAGCAAGGCGAACAGGAAAACGAGCATCAGGCAGAAGTAGAAGAGCAGCGAGAACTTGAGGATGGACCATGGGTCGACCCGCCGGATGACCACCTTGGTCCGGCGGGCGGCCGTCCGCTCCTCCCCGCGGCGCGCGGCCGCTTCGGTCTCGACGACTGCTCTCATCCCTTCACGACCCCCACGGGGCGCAGCCTGGCCACGATCCGGGACAGGCCCGCCCCCTCACACGCTCGTACCACCTGGGATACGTCTTTGTACGCGTACGGAGCCTCTTCGGCAAGCAACCTCGGTTGAGAAACTGCGACGGCGATCCCTTCTCCCTCCAGCTTCCGCACCAGCTCAACACCATCCATGACCCGTTTCGCCTTGGTCCTCGACATCGCACGACCGGCGCCGTGACACGTCGAGGAGAAAGACTTTCCTTCCGCCTCGTTCGTTCCCACCAGCACGTACGAGGCGCTGCCCATACTCCCAGGGATGGTCACCGGCTGCCCGATCGCGCGATATCGCTCCGGGATCTCCGGGTGACCGGGACCAAATGCCCTGGTGGCTCCCTTCCGGTGCACGCACAGCGTACGTACCCGTCCATCCACCTCGTATTCCTCGATCTTCGCCAGGTTGTGGGCCACGTCGTAGACCATCGACATCTCCAGGCCCTCGGCTGAGGCTCCGAAAACCTCCGCGAACGACTCCCGGATGGCGTGGGTCAAAGTGTGACGATTGGCTCGAGCGAAGTTGGCCGCGGCGGCCATGGCGCCCAGGTACCGCTCGGCCACCTCGTGCTTCACAGGCACGCAAGCCAGCTGCCGGTCGGGGACGTCGATCCCGAGCTTCCGGCTGGTCTGGTCGACGAGCTTAAGGTGATCCGTGCACACCTGGTGGCCCAGGCCGCGAGAGCCGGAGTGGAGCATCACGCAGACCTGACCGACCGCCAGTCCCATGGTGGCGGCAGCTTCTTGGTCCTCGATCTCCTCCACTACCTGGACCTCGAGGAAGTGGTTCCCCCCGCCCAAGCTGCCAAGCTGGCTCGCCGCTCGCTCCCTGGCCCGGTTCGAGACGAACTCAGGCCTGGCCCAGTCCAGGACACCGCGGTCCTCGCACAGCTCGGCGTCCTCTTCTCCCCCGATGCCGATGCTGATCGGGAAGCCGACGCCCTCAGAGAGAACCCGTTCCATCTCCTTCCCCGAGAGCGTGAGCCGACCGCCCTTGCCCGTGCCTCGGGGGACCCGACGGCCGAGCGTGGTCGTGAGGTCCCGGATCCTGGGCTTGACATCTCGATCCCACTCCAAGTTGGAGCGGATCAACCGCACTCCGCAGGCGATGTCGAAGCCAACCCCACCCGGCGACACGACTCCGCCCGACTCGATATCCGTCGCCGCAACACCCCCGATGGGAAAGCCATATCCCCAGTGGATGTCCGGCATGGCATAGGAGGCCTTCACCACACCGGGAAGCGTGGCTACGTTGGCCACCTGCTCCACGGCCCGGTCCTGAAGGGCCTGCTCCATGAGCTCCTTGGTGGCGAAGACGACGCCGGGAACGCGCATCCCCTCGACCGTTCCGACCGGAATCTGCCAGGTGAAGTCGTCGATCCTCTCCGGTTCCATCGTTCTCAGCCTCACACGTCGAAGTAGAGGGTTGCCTCCCAGCCGCCGTCGGTGTGCCGCACCGCAAGTTGATGGTACGTGGCAGCCTTCAACTCAGTTCCTTCAGGACGCGGGTTACAGTCGACGACGTCGACGCGAGCGCGCAGGCCATCTTCCCCGACAACCTCGACCCGCACATCGGCAAGACAGGCCTTCCCTTCCTCGGTCAGCAGGATCAGCTCGTTCATCCAGTCCACCAAAAGAGCCTCAACGTCGTCCACTCCGCGCAAGTAAACGTGGCGGCTGTTGACGCCGGCACCCCCCCTCGCTCGCCTACGGCTCGATCGCGGGGGGCCCCCGCCGGCTACGCGCCGCCCTTGCCCATCACGCGGGGAGCGATCGACGTCCAGGATCTCGGCGAGGCCCCAGGCGGCGTTCTCGAACAGCTCCTCCAGGGTTCGGCCATGAACTCGGAGCCCGATGTCCGCTGTGTGCTCGAGGATCTCGAACGGCGAAGGCGCGCCTTCTGTGGACATCTCCGCATTATGTTTCCCACGTGACCGAGTCATCCGCCACCGCGCCGGGGGCCGAGGTCGGGCGCCGAGATATCCGGACGATCTTCGCCGTCCAGGCCCTGCGTGCGCTGCTGTACGGGTTCGGGAGCGTGCTCATCGGAGCGTCGCTGGCCAAGGCGGGGTACTCGGATGCCAAGGTCGGCTTGGTGTTCACGGCCATGTTGGGGGGTTTCGCCATCACCTCTGTGGCCGTGGGGACCAGGGGAGGCCGGATGGGGAGGCGGCGACTGTACGGAGGCTTGTTCCTCGTTATGGGCGTGGCTGGCACGGTTTTTGCGCTGACGAAGTCGCTCCCAGCCCTGGTGATCGCCGCCCTCAGTGGAACGATCTCAGTGGAGGCCAACGAGTCAGGTCCGATCACGTCATTGGAGCAGGCCATGATCCCCCAAGCAGCGCGAACACGGCTCGAGCGCAACCGCGCCTTCGCCCGGTACAACGCGGTGGCGTACCTGGCCGGCTCGCTGGGAGCCCTGGCCGCAGGCGGCCCGGACT
>WNGE01007717.1_pt1 | contig 11652 bp, 10 predicted proteins | sample 5400651 | NCBI WGS metagenome assembly WNGE01 (sample SAMN13153370, study PRJNA577476) | soil metagenome | isolation source: 60 cm soil or saprolite under grassland replicate 2 | place: USA:California | collected 2016-06-15 | reverse complement strand
CGACTACGTCGCGGCGGCAGCGCTGGTCGGGCTTGGCGCGTACCTCCTCTTCGCCGGCGAGGCGGGCGAGGAGCGCCGGGTCTCGGCCTTCGCGGGCATGCGCGGGCTGGCGGTGCTCGCGCTCGGCCTGAGCATCAGCCTCGACGAGCTGGCGATGGGCTTCACGATCGGCCTGCTCGGGCTCTCGATCGTCGCCGCCGTGATCCTGATCGGCGCCCAGGCGTTCGTCGTCGCCCAGCTCGGGCTGCGCCTCGGCGCACGCGCCGGCGAGGCCGGTCGCGAGTGGGCGGAGCGGTTGGCCGGAGTGTCTCTCGTCGGGCTCGGCGCGCTCGTCCTGGTGGAGAGGGCGCTCGCTTAGGGAAGCGCGGGGTTCGACTCGTCCGTGATGCGCGCCGTGACGACGTGGTCGAGCTTCGGGAACCGCTTCTCGAGGAAGGCGTTCCCCTGGTTCTCCATCTGGGGCTGCAGGGACGTCGGCTTGTCGCCGTAGCCGCTGTACAGCTTGTCCACGACGTCCATGCCGCTGGTGACGGCGCCGAAGGGCGTGAACCCCTGCGTGTCGAGGGGCGTGTTGTCGCCGAGGTTCACGAAGAGCTGGGTCGTGCGCGTGCTCGGCCCCGCCGTCGCGAAGGTGACCGTGCCGCGCGTGTTGCTCTCCGTGTGGGGGTCGTCGGCGATGAACGCGTGCCTCCAAGCCTTCGACACCTCAGGGTAGGGACTGATCCCGAACTGCGCGACGAAGTTCGGCAGGACGCGGAAGAAGCTGACGCCGTCGTAGAAATGCGCCTTCACGAGGTTGTAGAAGCGGGCGGCGCCGAGCGGCGACCAGCTCCGGTGGACGGAGACGACGAACGTCCCCTTCGTCGTCTTGAAGGTCACGTCGAAGAGCTGCGGCGACTTCGCGTGCAGCTTCGCCGGGTGCAGGAGCTGCTGCGGCGGAGCGGAGGCGCTCGAGCTCCCGCCGCCGCCTCCTCCGCACGCGGCCGCGACCATGACGAGGGCCACCGCAGCGAGCAGGGGTAGGGGAACCCGCACGGCGCGCAAGGTACCGGCTGCGGGCTAGTACGGAACGCGGGTGGGCGCTGCTACCGATGCGGCCGCAGGCGCCTCCCGCGAGTCTTGGGGCATGGCCGGCGACAGGCTCGTCCTCGACGGAAACGAAGCGGCGGCGCTCGTCGCGCACAAGACGAGCGAGGTCGTCGCGATCTACCCGATCACCCCAGCCTCCGCGATGGGCGAGCTCGCCGACGAGTGGTCGGCCAAGGGCAAGCCGAACCTCTGGGGCGACGTCCCGGCCGTGATCGAGATGCAGTCCGAGGGCGGCGCCGCGGGAGCGGTGCACGGCGCCCTCCAGGCCGGCTCGCTGACGACGACGTTCACGTCGTCGCAGGGCCTGCTGCTGATGCTGCCGGACATGTTCAAGATCGCCGGCGAGCTGACGCCGTTCGTGATGCACGTCGCCGCACGCGCGATCGCGACCCACGCGCTCTCCATCTTCGGCGACCACAGCGACGTGATGGCCGCCCGCGGCACCGGCTTCGCGTTCCTCTGCTCCTCGGACGTGCAGGAGGCGCACGACTTCGCCGCGGTCGCGACCGCCGCGACGCTCCGCGCCCGTGTCCCGTTCGTCCACTTCTTCGACGGCTTCCGCACCTCGCACGAGATCAACGTGATCGAGGGGCTGAGCGACGACGAGCTGCGCGCACTGATCGACGACGAGCTCGTGCGAGCCCACCGCGAGCGGGCGCTCACCCCCGACCATCCGGTCATCCGCGGCTCCGCGCAGAACCCGGACGTCTTCTTCCAGTCGCGCGAGGCGGCCAACCCGTACTACGAGGCCACCGCGCGGATCGTCGCGGAGGAGCTCGCCCGCTTCGCCGAGGTGACCGGTCGCCGCTACAACCTCTTCGACTACGTCGGCGCTCCCGACGCCGAGCGTGTGATCGTGCTGATGGGCTCGGGCGCCGGGGCCGTCGAGGAGGCCGTCGAGACGCTCCGCGCCCGGGGCGAGAAGGTCGGGCTCGTCAAGGTCCGCCTCTACCGTCCCTTCGACGCGGCGGCGCTCGCAGCGGCCCTGCCCGAGACCGTCCAGGCGCTCGCCGTCCTCGACCGCAGCAAGGACCCCGCCGCCGTCGGGGAGCCGCTCTACCAGGACGTTCTCACCGCGCTGAGCGAGCAGGAGCGCCTGCCGCGGCGCGTGCTCGGCGGCCGCTACGGCCTCGCCTCGAAGGAGTTCACGCCCGCGATGGTGGCGGCGGTCTTCGCCGAGCTCGCCGCCGAGCAGCCTCTACGGCACTTCACGGTCGGCATCGACGACGACGTCTCGCACACCAGCCTCGCGTACGACCGCCGCTTCCGCCCCGAGCCGGACGACGTCGTCCGCTGCGTCTTCTACGGCCTCGGCTCCGACGGCACCGTCGGGGCGAACAAGAACTCCGCCAAGATCATCGGCACCGCGACCGCGCTCCACGCTCAGGGCTACTTCGTGATCGACTCCAAGAAGTCGGGCTCGACGACCGTCTCGCACCTCCGCTTCGGGCCGCGTCCGATCCGCTCCTCGTACCTGATCGAGGAGGCCCAGTTCGTCGCGTGCCATCAGTTCGACCTCCTGACCCGCATGGACGTCCTCGATGTCGCGGCCGACGGCGCGACGTTCCTCCTCAACGCGCCATACCCGGCGGACGAGGTGTGGGACCGGCTGCCGCGCCAGGTGCAGGACCAGATCGTCGCGAAGCGGCTGCGCGTGCACGTGATCGACGCGAAGCGCGTCGCGCGCGAGGCCGGCCTGCCGGGCCGCGTGAACACCGTCCTCCAGACCTGCTTCTTCGCCCTCTCCGGCGTGCTGCCGGAGAAGCGCGCGATCGGCGCGATCAAGGAGGCGATCGCCAGGACGTACGCGAAACGCGGGGAGGAGGTCGTACAGCGGAACTTCAATGCGGTCGACCTCGCTCTCGATTCCCTCGACGAGGTCGACGTGCAGCGCGTGCCCTCGGCGGCGAACGGGTTCCACGCCGTCGCCGAGGGTGCGCCTGATCTGCTGCGCGCTCTGATCGCGGGCAGGGGCGAGTCGCTCCCGGTGAGTGCGCTCCCGGTGGACGGCACCTTCCCGGTCGGCACGGCTCGCTTCGAGAAGCGCAACCTCGCCGACGAGTTGCCGATCTGGGACGAGTCGATCTGCATCGACTGCGCCAAGTGCGCGCTCGTCTGCCCCCACGCCGCAATACGCATGAAGGTGTACGAGCCGGAGGCCCTCGCAGGCGCCCCGGCCGGCTTCAAGTCGAAGGAATGGCGCGCCAAGGACCTGCCGGGGATGCGGATGACCATCCAGGTCTCGCCGGACGACTGCACCGGCTGCCGCATCTGCGTCGAGACCTGCCCGGCCAAGGACAAGCAGAACCCCGAGCACAAGTCGCTCGACTCGCTGGCGAAGCCGGACCACGCCGAGCGCCAGCGCGAGCACTGGGAGTTCTTCCTCACGCTCCCGGAGATCGACCGGGCCAAGGTGCAGCCGGGGACGGTGAAGGGCTCGCAGATGCTCCAGCCGCTCTTCGAGTTCTCGGGCGCGTGCTCGGGCTGCGGCGAGACTCCCTATCTCAAGCTGCTGACGCAGCTCTTCGGCGACCGGCTGCTCGTCGCGAACGCGACGGGGTGCTCCTCGATCTACGGCGGCAACCTCCCCACGACACCGTGGACGACGAACGCCGACGGCCGCGGCCCGGCCTGGGCGAACTCGCTGTTCGAGGACAACGCCGAGTTCGGCTACGGGATGCGCCTCGCCCTCGACCAGCAGGCGGGGCAGGCGCAGCGGCTCCTCGCTGAGCTCGACGGCGCGGTTCCCGCCGAGCTCACGCAGGCGCTCCTGGCAGGCGGCGAGCCGGGCGAGGCCGGCATCGCGGCCCAGCGGCAGCGCGTCGCGGAGCTGAAGCAGGTGCTCTCCGGGCTCGACGACCCGCGCGCCGAGCGGCTCGCGACGCTCGCGGACGCGCTCGTGCAGAAGTCGGTCTGGATCGTCGGCGGTGACGGCTGGGCCTACGACATCGGCTTCGGCGGGCTCGACCACGTGCTCGCCTCGGGCCGGAACGTCAACGTGCTCGTCCTCGATACCGAGGTCTATTCGAACACGGGCGGCCAGGCGTCGAAGTCGACGCCGCGTGGCGCGGTCGCCAAGTTCGCCGCGGGCGGCAAGCACACCGCCAAGAAGGATCTCGGCATGATCGCGGCCGGCTACGGCAACGTCTACGTCGCGCAGGTCGCCCTCGGCGCGGACAACCCGCAGACCGTGAAGGCGTTCGCCGAGGCCGAGTCGTACGACGGGCCGTCGCTGATCATCGCCTACAGCCACTGCATCGCGCATGGGATCGAGATGGCGACCGCGATGAGTCACCAGAAGGAGGCCACGGACTCCGGCTACTGGCCGCTCTACCGCTACGACCCGAGGGTCGAGCATCCGTTCCAGCTCGACTCGCGCGCGCCGAAGATCCCCGTCTCGGATTTCACCGCCAAGGAGAACCGGTTCGCGATCCTCGCCCGCGCCAACCCGGCGGAGGCCGCAGAGCTGGCAGCGGGCGAGCAGCACGACGTCGACGAGCGCTGGCGGCTCTACGAGCAGCTTGCCGCCGCCGAGCACGACCGGCCGCAGCCGTAATTCTCACTAGGCTTCGGTCGATGCGCCGTGCCGCCTCGATCCTTGCGCTCACCGCCGTGGCGGCGGCCGTCACGGCCTCCGGTGGAGGCGCGGCCGGGCGAGGCTTCGCGTTCGGCCGGATCGGCGGGAACATCCGCCCGTACACGGTCACGATCGCGAGCGGCGGCGCGGTGCGCGTGTCCGGCCCGGTCACGGTCGGCCGGCGTCAGCTCGATGCGACGCAGCTGGCCGCCCTGACGCGCGCCGCGGCCGAGGCGCGGTTCGCGGCACTGCCGGGATCGACCCAGTGCGCCGGAACGCTGCCCGACGTCGCCTCGACCTTCATTCGCGTCGGCGCCCGAACGGTGCGCGTTCACGGCTCCTGCCTGCCGCGCTACAACCGCCTCTGGCGCGCGCTCGGAGGCGCCGTGCGCCTGTCGGGCGGTTAGAGGGGCCAGCTGCTCGGCCGCGGGCCGGGCCCGCGAGGAAGTCGTGACACTTTCATGTCGGGGCCTGGCCCCAGGTTCCGACAGGGCCGCGGAGGACTTCAGGCGTTCCGCCGCCACAGCAGGAACGCCAGCGGCAGGGCGCCGGCGAGGACGAACCACGGCGCCAGGGCATGCCGCGCATACGCGCTCACCCGTGTGCGCATGCTCGCGTAGCCGACGCCGTCGCGCGCGGCCCGCGCGATCTGCCTGGTCTGCGTCTCGCCGTACGCCGCGCCGCCCGTCGTCGTCGCGAGGGCGGCGAGGGCGGCGGTGCTCCCCGGATCCGAGGCGTAGCGCGGATCGGGCTTCCCGCCCCGCCCGTAGATCTGCTCGCCCGGACTCCACACGTGCACGAAGACCGGCGTCACCTCGCGGTGCAGCGTCACCCCCAGGAGCGGGGAGGTGGGCTGGGCCTCCCCGTCCGTGAAGACGACGATCAGGCGGCGCTGGACGCCGGCGGAGAAGAAGTGCGACGCAACGATCGGCGCGAGCGCCTGGAACGTCGTCGCGCGCCCGTCGTACTCCTGGCTCGGAGGGGGGCTGTCGACGGCAACCGACTGATCGAGCGCGCGCGTGAACAGGCTCGGGTCGGTCGTCGGCATCAGGTTCGGCAGCACGCGGTCGGTCATCGAGGCGATGCCGATCGGCAGGTCGGGCAGCGTCGCGCGCAGGCGCAGCGCCAGGCGCTTGGCGCGGCTGAGGCGCGTCGGCTCCCCGGCGGCTCCGGCCGCCTGCATCGACAGCGAGGTGTCGAACACGAAGAAGGCCTGAGCGTCGGCGCGCTCGTTGACGAGCTCCTGCCGCACCACCACCGGCTGCGCCGCCGCGACGGCGACGAGCGAGACGAGCACCACGAGCGCGACCGCGACCGGCAAGACAGTCCTGCGCCGCGGCGGCGGCAGCGCGAGCGCGCGGCGGATCGTGGCCGAGCGCCGCTCGGTCGCCCAGAATGCGGCGAGCGGCAGCGCCGCGGCGAGCGCGAACAGCGCGTCGAGCGGCGTGAGGAACGAGACGCCGCCCATCAATACCCACTCCCGATGGGGACGGTCGCCTTGCCGCGGCCGAAGCCGTAGCCGGCGCGTGCGTCACGATTCAGCCCCTTCTTGCCGGGGCGGGTGATGCGGAGGACGAGCTCGAGGTTCTGCTTGGCGTCGAAGTTCGTCGGGTCGAGGGCGATCGCTTGCTGGAAGTAGCCGGCCGAGCGTCTCAGGATCTGGGCGATCAGCGACTGGTCGGCGGAGGGTGCCGGCGTCGTGACGACGAGGACGCCGAGCAGGTTCGCCGCGGCCGAGCGCTCCTTCGCGGTCCAGGCGGAGTCGATCTCGTCCTGCAGCTGCTGCTGCGCCTCCGCGCGAATCGTCGGCAGATCCTCGCGCACCTCCGGGTTCGCGCCGATCCGGCTGTACCAGAAGAGCCGGAGCCCGCGCCGGTAGGCGATCGTGTCCGACGTGCCGAGCAGATCGGCCGCCGGATCCCCCGGCAGCAGCGTGTCCAGGCGCCAGAGCGAACGATGCGTGGGGAGCGCGCGGAAGCGCAGGTCGTCCCGCGCGACCGTCGTTCGCACCGCGCGGACGTCGAGCGCGAGCAGGCCAAGCGCGACCGCGCCGGCCAGGCAGAGCAGCGCGAGCATCCCCGCCCAGTGCCGGCGGAGCAAGCTCACGCCGCCGCCCCCACCGCGAGGCGGCCGTTCCAGCGCTCGTTGCCGACCAGCAGCAGCACGAGCACGAGTCCGAGCGCGAGCAGGGCCCACGGCTCCGCAGCCGCGATCGCCTGCTCGTGGCGCTTCGCCGTATGCGTGAACACACTCGGGTCGACGAAGACGTTCTCGCCGAACGTCGCGCCGAAGAGGCGCACGTTCGTTGGCGTCGCGAACAGCGGCACGATCCGCACGGTGATGTGGTCGCGCCGGAGGTGAGCCGCCGCGGCGAGCAGTGCCGGCCCGTCCGAGCCGGAGTCGTCGAGGTCGCTGACGAGGAGGACCGAGCCGTGCTTCACGTGGGCTTGTTCGAGCGCGTGCCGTGCTCCCTCGAGCCCGGAGGCGATGCGCGTTCCGCCGCTGAAGGTGTCCCACGGCGTCAGGGCGAACACCGGCGTGGAGCCGTAGTACCGGGTCGGGACGAAGTAGGGGATGAACTGGAGCAGCGCGCCCGGGGCCGAGTTGGGCGGCAGCAGCTCGTACGCCGTGTCCGAGAACATGACGAGGCCGATCGACTGGTTCGCGTCGACGATCCCGCGCAGGGTCGACGCCACCCGTGCGTAGGTCGGGCCCGAGATGCTGGCCGACATGTCGAGCGCGACGACGCCCGCGTCCGTTCCCTCGGGGAAGACCGCGGCGCGACCGCTGCCGGCCGAGCCGGCGAGGCGCACGAGGCCCGCGAACGTCGCCGCGAGCGCCAGCGCGAGCACGACCCGCAGCACCGACGTGCGCAGCGCGGCGCCGTGCAGGGCGGAGATGTCGGCGAGCTGCACCGAGCCGCCGCGGCGCACGGACCTCATTCGCGCACCTCCTCCGGCTCGACGTGGCCGCCGGTCTCGCGTGCGCGTTCCGCGAACGTCTCGACCTCCTCGTCCTCGGGGACGTGCGGCGACCAGGCGAGCTCGCGGGCGGTGCGCGAGAGCTCGTCGACCTCCGGATCCGGCTTCTCGACGACGAGCTCGCCGGCGACGCGCTCGAGCGCCTTCCGCTCCAGGGTCTCGTCGCCGCGAGCGTGCGCCCAGGTGAGAAGGGCGAGCGCCCGTTCGAGTGTCGTCGCGGAGGATGGAGCCGCGAGCTCCGCGAGCCTCGCCGGGCGCACGCTGCGGTACCAGCTTCGGGCGAGCAGCGCCGCCGCGAGGAACACGGCGATGCCCGTGCCGAGCGCCAGCCAGAAGAGGAGTCCGGGGGAGATCCGATAGGTGGGCGACGCGACGGGCGTCATGTGGAACTGCCAGTTGAGGTGGTTGGTCTTCTGCAGATAGGCGACGACTCCCGGGCTCACCTGCGAGAGGACCTCGACCGGCGGCCAGGTCGCGGTGATGCCGTACTTCGGCTTGCCGCCGGCTCCCAGGTAGTCGATGTGGATCTGCCGGAAGTGGAAGACGTGGTACTTGTCGCTCGGCGGCAGCTGCGGCACGCACTGGTGCGCGAGACAGCGCAGCGTCCACGTCCACGTCACCTGCTCGAAGCGGCCGGAGCTCAGCCGCAGCATCGTGGGGCCCCGCACCACGTGGTACGGCGTGAAGCTGGTCGACACCCGCAGGCGCGCCGGGTCGACCCATTTCGTGTCCGCGACGATCGCGAGCCGGGCGGTGATGGCGTCTCCGAAGAGGTGGACGGTGGGGGAGACGGTCGCGTACGCCTTCAGGGGCGTGCCCTCGCCGACCGAGGAGCCCGAGGGCAAGAACGGCAGGCTGGCCGCCGCCGGCGCGGCCGCGACGAGCGCCGCGGCGGTCGCGAGCAGCGCGGCGCGTCTCATGCGAGCGCTCCGCGCCACATCACGCGCAGGTCGGCCCAGCGAAGGAACGAGCCCAGCATCTCGCCGACGTCGTGCGAGCCGACGGACACCGGCTCGACGCCGAGCGTGCGGAAGGCCTCGACCAGCGTCTCCCACCGCGCCTCGTGCTCGGCCCGCAGCCGTGACGCCTCGTCACTCGACAGCCTCACCGGCACGACGCGGCCGGTGGCAGGATCGGCGTAGGGGATGCTGACTCCGCCTACGTCGGGGAAGCTCCGCTCCCAGACCAGGTCCTGGATCACGACGGGGACCAGCTCCCAGCGGTGCTCGAGCGCCCGTTGCCAGGTGGAGGGGTCCAGCGGCACCAGGAAGTCGGAGAGGACGAAGACGAAGGCCTGGGTCGGCAGGTCGCGCTTGTGCGCGCCGAGAAACTCGAGACCCTGCGAGATCGTGTCGGCGGGCGCGCGGAACGGCCGCTCGAACGTGCCCGGCGCGGCGCGCTGGGCCGTCCGCGGCGGGCGCCAGTAGGGGTCGTCCTCGGCGTAGTCGAGGTAGCCGGTCAGACTCCTCGCGGCCACCGCGCTCGCCTGGATCAGGTCGAGCGCGGTGAGGAGCGCCTCCGGCTTGTCGAGCCGGCGCAGAGGCGACTCGCGGATCGACATCGACGGCCGCCGGTCGCAGAGCGCGACCACGCGCGGTGCCTCGTCGGCGAAGCGCTCCCGCACGATGAACTCGTCCTCGCCCCGCGCCGCGGACAGCTTCGCCGACGCCGCCCAGTCCATCCAGCCGACGTCGTCGCCCGGCCGGTACTCGCGCGTACTCGCCACGTCCGAGCCGACGCCGCGCCGCACGCTGCGCACGCCTCCGAACGCGAGACCGATCACTCGCCGCCGCGGGACGAGTGGAAAGACTGCGGCGGCCACCTTAGGGGCCTACCCGGAAGATGCTCCAGGGCGCCTGACATGCGTCACGCACCGCGATGCGGCGTCCTCGGTCGGCCCGATATGCCCGCATATCGAGCCTCCCTGCGTCCTTGCCTCGCGGCACGTGCCGCGTGTCATGCACCGTGGCCACCTTCCGGGCAGGCCCCTACGCCGTCGCCGCCGCCGGGACGTCCAGGTCGATGTCGAAGCCTGGCTTCGGCGCCAGCTCGATCGCGCGCTCGCGCACGTGGATGCTCGCTGCGTCCCAGCCGCGGTCGCGGATCTGCGCGAGGAAGCTGGGCCGGAAGAGGATCCGGTGCATGAGGACGGGGACGAACAGCTGCTCCACGTCCTCCGGCGTCACGTAGCGGCGCGAGTGGAGCACGGCCCACGCCCTCGTGGCGCGGTTGAGGGCGAGCGTGCCGCGCACCGAGCTGCCGATCGCGACCAGGTCGAGCTGCCGCGTCGCCCGCACCAGGTCGACGATCCAGCGCCCGACCGCCTCGTGGACGAAAACGTCGGCGACCGCGCGGCGCAGCACGAAGATCTCGTCGAGGTCGATCACCGGCTCGAGCCGCGCGAGCGGGTGACCGCCGAGCTGCTCCTCGACGATCCGGCCCTCGTCGTCGACGTCGGGGTAGCCGAGCGTGCTCTTCACGAAGAAGCGGTCGAGCTGCGCCTCGGGGAGCGGGAACGTCCCCTCGTACTCGATCGGGTTCTGCGTCGCCATCACGAGGAAGGGATCCGCGAGCCGGCGCGTCTCGCCGTCGACCGTCACCTGCTGCTCGGCCATCGCCTCGAGCAGCGCCGACTGGGTCTTCGGCATCGCGCGGTTGATCTCGTCGACGAGGACGACGTTGGCGAAGACCGGTCCCGGCCGGAACTCGAAGTCGCGCTCGCGCTGGTTGTAGATCGAGAGGCCCGTGACGTCGGTGGGTTGCAGGTCGGGCGTGCACTGGATCCGCGTCGAGTGGGCGCCCTCGATCGAGCCCGCGATCGCGCGTGCCAGCACCGTCTTGGCCGTCCCCGGCACGTCCTCGAGCAGCGCATGCCCGCCGCACATGAGCGCGGCGAGGATCAGCTTGATCTGCTCTCGCTTCCCATGGACGACGGTCTCGATGTTGTCGAGAAACCGGTCGGCGACCTCGGTTGCAGAACCCAGCTCGTCAATGGCCACGCGGCGACCTCCGGGGAAAGTGGACGGGTACCTGCAGCGTACGTGTCAGTAGTGATGTGGCCGGTGACGTTGCCATGGCCACGTTGCCGGTTACATCACTAGGTGAGACGACGAGGGGCTGGTTTGGTCAGACAGCGAGTAGCCTGCGCGTATGGAAACACCTCAGCAGGAGCTCCAGATCAACGTCCCGGACGAGGTCGCGCCGGGCGTCTACTCGAACATGGTGCTCGTCTGGCACACGCCGTACGAGTTCACCCTCGACTTCGCCGCGATCGAGCCCACCGACTCGAACCGCGTGCCGTGCCGCGTCGTCTCGCGCGTGCGGATCCCGCCGACCGTCATCTTCGACCTGATGCGGGCGCTCAACGAGAACATGTCCAAGTACGAGTCGAAGTTCGGCGAGATCAGGCGCATCGGCGGCGCCGAGCAGCCGCCTGCGCCCGGCTCCGGCGAGGCAGGCGGCGCCTAGCCGGCTTGCGTGCGCTCTCGACGCAATTCGCGCCGTACGCGTGGGCGTCCTCCACCGCCGAGATCGCCCGCCTGGCGGGCATCGCACCCGAGGAGGTGCTGCGCTTCGACGGGAACACGCCTCCCGATCCGCCGCCCGAGGCGCGGCCCGAGACGGTCGCCGCCGCCCTCGCGCGGGTCAACGCCTACCGGCACGGCGGCTTTCCCGAGCTCCTGCGCGCGATCGCCGACTACAACGGCGTGGAGCCGAAGAACGTCGTGCTCGGCGCGGGCGCCGACGACCTGTTGATGCTCTGCGCGCGGGCCTACGCCCGCCCGGGCGACCGGGTGGCGATCGCGTACGAGCCGACGTACCCGCTCTACCGCGTGGCGGCATGGGTCGCGGGCGCAGACATCGGCGACGCCGAGCCGTCGCTGACGTTCGTGTGCCGGCCGCACAACCCGACCGGGGCGATGGTCGACCTGCCGGCCGCGCGCCCGCTCGTCGTCGACGAGGCGTACTTCGAGTACGGGGGCGAGACGGCGGTGCCGCTGCTCG
>WNGE01007716.1_pt1 | contig 11652 bp, 12 predicted proteins | sample 5400651 | NCBI WGS metagenome assembly WNGE01 (sample SAMN13153370, study PRJNA577476) | soil metagenome | isolation source: 60 cm soil or saprolite under grassland replicate 2 | place: USA:California | collected 2016-06-15 | reverse complement strand
GTCGTGCTCGTCACCTCGGCGCCGAGGTCGGCGAGCTGCAGCGAGAGCATGTTGCCGGCAACGAGCCGCGACAGATCGAGCATCCGCACGCCGTCGAGCGGGCCTCGTTGGGTTGCATCGAAATGGATCACTTCACGCCAGATGCGCTGGTCGATCTCGGCCTCGCGCGACATATGGACCGTCACTCCTCGATCCCCAGCATCGTCTTGGCTTTTTGCAGGCCTTCCTGCTGCGTCGTGAACATGCGCCCTCCGATCACGCCGCCGTCGACCACGATATCCTCGCCGTTGACGAAGCTCGCGCGGTCGGACGCGAGCCAGGCGACGCACTGGGCGATGTCGTCGGGCACGCCGGCGCGCGGGATCGGCTGCATGCCGGCGTACGCGACCTTGATTTTATCGGCGAGCGCATCGGCCTTGGCGGCGTCCTTCATGCCGAGCGCCTTGGCCAGGATTCCGGTGGCGATCGCGCCGGGCGATACGGAATTGACGCGCACGCCGGATTCGCCGAGCTCCATGGCGACGCATCGGGTCAGATGCACCACCGCCGCCTTCGCGGCGCTGTAGATCATGGAGCTCGAATAGCCCGCGAGGTGTGCGGCGATCGAGCCGTTATTGATGATCGCGCCCGCGCGCTGCCGCTTCATGATCGGCGCGGCGTGCTTCATGCCGAGCATGACCGAGCGCACCAAGAGCGCCATCGCTTGGTCGAAGCCGTCGACCGGGATGCCCTCGATGCCGCCGGTCGGCGCCGGGCCGCCGGCGTTGTTGAACAGGGCGTCGATTCTTCCGTGGCGGTCGAGCACGTGGCGGATCAGCCGCTCCCAGTCGGCCTCCTGCGTGGCATCCGCTTGGAGGAAGCTCGCGTTGGCGCCGAGCCGCTTGGCGATCGCCTCGCCCTGGGCTTTGCGCCGGCCGGTGAAAAAAACGCGCGCGCCCTCCTCGACGAACAGCTCCGAGGTGCGCTCGCCGATGCCGCTGGTGGCTCCGGTGATGATCGCGATTTTGCCGTCGAGCATGCCCATGTCCGATTCTCCCTTGTCTCATGCGAATTTGCTTTCACGCGATGCGCGAACGCGGTCGGCGGAGCCGATGCGGGAGCGCTACGCAGTCCGGATGCTCGTGAACGGATTATAGCTTAAGGTTGATGGTGGGCGCGGCTCGATAAGGCCCGATACGAATCAGCATCCGCGTAGGAGCACGGCGTCGACCATGGCGAGCATGTGCTCGGCCGCGTCGTGGCCGAGCTCGCGCTGTGCGATTCCAGCAAGCCGGCAGATCAAGCTGGTTACCTCGCGCTCGAATTCGCCGGGCCCGCGCTCGTTGAGCACCAAGCGGAGCCAACCGGTCGTCAGTGCGTAGCTGTCGGTGCCGATCTTATTGATCTGCGCGTGCCTCGTGCTGTCGGGGCGGATCGCGGTGATGTTGCTCATGGCCTGTCCCTCCGGCGGTCGCCGGACATTGGCTCGGAGAACGCGTTTTCCGCAACGACAGATTTACTATCGCCGCGCGCATAGCGGGGGCGGTGGTCCGAGTCCGCGCGGCCGCGCGATCGACGCGCGCGGCGGCCCTGGGGCGGGCTGTGGCGCCGGGCTCCCGACGCCGGCCGGGCCGCCAGTGGGCACCGTAGGCCCGGCCGGCGCGGCGTCCGGCGAGCATGTTGCAGTCATGTCGCGTCCGCTGGCTAGGATCGTTTGGGACACGGTGGTAAAGCATTGATATCGTTAGGACGTCATGTCACGTGGATTTGCGACATGATTTGCCTCCCCCTCTCATTAAGTGCTTGACCTAACAATGAAATTTTTGGTGTGGCGGCGGTCGATAAGCAGGTGCGCTGGATCGAGCTCGATCGCGAACGTGTCGTGCTGCGCCGTGCGGTGCGCGGCATTCCCATGGCGATCAAGGTTCCGGTCAACGCCTTCCTGGGCGTGGCGCTGCATCTCGTTGCCTCCGAGGCAGGCGAGTGCGTCGCGCTTTCGCTCGCGCATCGCGATCCCGCCCTGAGCGTGCCGCTGTTTTCCGAAAGCGGCAGCGACGACGTGATCGCGGAATGGCAGCTGTGGGCGCGCACGTTGCGTTTGCCGCTGCTCGTGGCGGATCGGGGCGGCAATCTTCGCGAGCCGTTCGAGCGCATGGGCGGTGTGCGGATCGAGCCGGTTTGCCCGCGCCGGCGTCGGCGCAATGTCATCAAGGCGCGCCGGCCCTCGATTTTTCTGCGTCGCGCGCGCCCCCCGCGCAATGGTGAGCCGCCGGTGCATCGCGGCGAGCGCGAGATCATCGCGCGAGAGTAGCCCTCACGGCCATTGCCGCATCAGCGCATCGAGCACGATCGCGGCGAACAGCAGCAGGCCGGCGTCGCGGTTCGATTTGAACACGGTGAGGCACAGCGCCGGGTCGGCAATGTCGAGGCGGCGGATCTGCCAGCCAAGATGCGCGGCGAACAGCGCGACCCCCGCCGCGAATACGACGCCGGCTCCCGCCAAAAATCCGGCAAGGCCGATCAGCAGCACGGCTGCGGCATAGAACGCGGCGAGCGCCGGCTTGGTCCGCTCGCCGAACAGCAGCGCGGTCGACTTGATGCCGATGAGCGCGTCATCCTCGCGGTCCTGGTGCGCGTAGATCGTGTCGTACCCGATCACCCAGGCGATGGTCCCGGCGTAGAGCACCAGCGCCGGCGCATCGAGCCGGCCGAGGGCCGCCGCCCATCCCATCAGCGCGCCCCAGGAGAAGGCGAGGCCCAATCCGATCTGCGGCCAATAGGTAACCCGCTTGAGCAACGGATAGACCGCCACGATCGCGAGCGAAGCAATGCCCAGCGCGATGGTGAAAGCGTTGAACTGAACGAGGACGGCAAGTCCGACCAGCGCTTGCAGCACCAGAAAGCCGCGTGCGGCGGTGACGCTGACGTCGCCGGACGGAATGGGACGGGAGCGCGTGCGCTCGACCAGCCGGTCGAGATCGCGGTCGACGAGGTCGTTCCAGGTGCATCCGGCCCCGCGCATCACCAATGTGCCGAGCGCGAACAGCAGCAGGTGCCACGGATTGGGAACCGCCGCGCCGGCATGTTCGGCCGCGAGCGCAGCCGACCACCAACACGGCAACAGCAAGAGCCACGAGCCGATCGGCCGGTCGGCGCGGGCGAGCCGCAGGTAGGGGCGGGCCCAGGCGGGAGCGCGGCGATCGACCCAGTTTCCGGTCGAATCGGCGACCCGTCCCGCCGCGCTCATCTCTTCAGGGGATTGCCGCTGAGCGAATCCAGCGTGCCGGCGCCGGTCGTCGTGGTTTCGGGCGTGGGAATGGCGCGCATGCCGAGCGCGTCGCCGAGGCCGGGCCCGCGCCGGGCTTCGTTTTGCGCGCCCGACGCCGCGGCGCAGACCTTCTCCTTGGTCTCGAGCGTCTTGCCATGATTGCCCTTGGTCACGGTGACGATCTGGGCCGGAATCCCGCAGGTGCTGGCGTTCTTTTCCATGAATTTCACCACCTTCGCCTCGGATTCGATGAATCGGACGAACAGCTGGCAAATCTCCTGCGGGGGCGCATGTTTTGCGGCTGCAGCCTTGATGGCCGCCCCCCGCTTCTCGGTCTCGATGCGCAACGGCGTGAACTCCGCCATGCAGGGCGGCGCTTGGGGCGGCGCTTGGCCGGGGAAGCCTCCCGGCATGACGCCCGCCCCCGGGTTCTGGCCGGGGAATCCTCCCGGGCTTGGCCCCGGGAATGTTCCCGCGCCTTGGCTCGGAAAGGGGCTCGGGCTCTGGCCCGGCGTCGGCCCCACCACCATTTGCGCCATCGAGCCGCTCGCGGATCCGAGCATCAGCATGACGGCAAGGCAGGCGACGCGAACGGGCGCCATTGCGAATCCCTCTGGGTATTGTTCGACCTTACCGGACTACGAGCCCGGCTAACAGCCTGATGATTCCGGCAGCAACGCGGCAATTTGGCCGGACTAGCGCTCCCGCGCGGGCGCTCGCTTCCCCGGCCTTGGCCGGGTAAAGGAGGCCCATGCCCCGCTACGATTTCCGCACGCCGCGGCTGTTCCTGGAGGAGCCGATCGAGCCCGGCCGCAGCCCCGAGCTTTCCCGCGCGCAGGCGAATTATCTCGTCAACGTGCTGCGCCTCTCGGACGGCGAGCCGGTGCTCGTCTTCAACGGCCGCGACGGGGAATGGCGGGCGCATGTTCGCTCCGGCAAGAAAACCGTGGCGCTGGACGTGCTGGAACAAACCCGGCCGCAAACGACTGGCGGCGACCTCGAATATCTGTTTGCTCCGCTCAAGCACGCGCGGCTCGACTACATGGTGCAGAAGGCAGTTGAACTCGGCGCCTCGCGGCTGTGCCCGGTGCTCACGCGCCACACCCAGAGTAGGCGCGTGAACCTCGAGCGAATGCGCGCGAACGCCATCGAGGCGGTCGAGCAATGCGGCATCCTGAACCTGCCGGAAATCGCCGAGCCGATGACGCTCGACGAATTGGTCGCCGGCTGGACCCCGACGCGGCTACTGGTGTTTTGCGACGAGGATGCCGAGACCGCCGACCCCGTCGCGGCGCTCGCTCCGGCGCGCTCGGGCGGACTCACGGGAGCGCTGCCGGTGAGCCTCCTGATCGGGCCGGAAGGCGGTTTTGCCGAGGAGGAGCGCAAGGCGCTCTCCAAGTTGCCGAACGTGATCCGGCTCGCGCTCGGTCCGCGCATTCTGCGCGCCGACACCGCTGCCGTCGCGGCGCTCGCGCTCATTCAGGCCGCACTGGGGGATTGGCGCTGAAGGCGCAAATCATTCGACGAGACTATGTCGGCCGCATTCCGTGCTAAGCCTCGCGTTCCTTCAAATCTTGCGGGGGCGGATCGAGCATGTCTGAATCGCAATTTCCCGGTGAGGGCATTGTTTGGCGCGGCTGGAACGACGAAACCCTCGAGCTGATTCAGCAAAAAGGTCTTCCGGTTCTGCTGTTCGTGGCCGATCCCAACGCGTTCGCCTGGCCGTTTCTCAAAGCCGTGTTTAAGGCTATGCCCGCGAACGCCAAGCTGCGCGGGCTTCTGCACGAGCGCTATCCGGCGCTGTTCCTCGAGGCGGATGCCCTGCCGGAAGAACTGAAGCTGCTGGGCGCCGGCGATCGCTACCACATCGCGGTGCTCTCGCCCGCTGGGCTGACCCCGATGATCACCATCGATCCGGTGCACGGCGCGCCGACCGAGGTGGTGGCCGAGATCGCGCGGATCCTGGAGCGGCTCGATGAGGTATGGCGCGATTGAGCCGCTGTGATACCGGGCCTCCAGCCTCCAAGTTGACGTCTCCCGGCAGAACTCGACAAATCCGCGTCCAGGCGGTCAGATTGGCCGAGTTCCCGCACCGAGGTCCATTCCAGCATGCCCGCTAAGCCCAACAAGCGCGCAAAGCCCCGCCGCCCGCTCGAGGGCGTGCGCATCATCGACATGTCGACCGTGCTGATGGGGCCGTTCGCGACCCAGATCCTCGGCGACTACGGCGCGGACGTGATCAAGATCGAGCCGCCTGCGGGCGACGTCATGCGCACCGGCGGCCCGATGCGCAGTCCCGGCATGGGTTCGGTCTACCTGCAGGTCAATCGCAACAAGCGCAGCGTGGTGCTCGACGTGAAGAAGCCGGCCGGGCGGCAAGCCGTGCTGAAACTGTGCGAGAACGCCGACGTCTTCGTACATAATATCCGGCCCGCGGCGATGCGAAGGCTCAAGCTCGGCGCCTCCGACGTGCGCGCGGCCAATCCGGCCATGATCTATGTGAGCCTGATGGGTTACGGCGAGCGCGGGCCCTACGCGGGCCGGCCGGCCTATGACGATCTCATCCAGGGCATCACCGGGATTCCCTGGCTGATCGGCAGCATCGGCGGCGGCGAGCCGCGCTATGTGCCGCTGACGATCGCAGATCGCATCGTCGGGCTCAACGCGGTCCACGTCATTCTCGCGGCCTTGATCGAGCGCGAGCGCACCGGCGAGGGCCAGTCGATCGAGCTGCCGATGTTCGAGACCATGGCGCAGTTCGTGCTCGTCGATCACATGGCGGGACGCGGCTACGAGCCGGCGATGGGCGCTCCCGGTTACAGCCGCTTGCTGGCGCCCGACCGGCGCCCCTATCACACCAGCGACGGCTACGTGTGCGTGCTGGTCTATACCGACCGGCATTTTGCCGCGTTCTTCCGCGCCATCGGCCGCGCCGAGGAATTCGCCGCCGATCCGCGCTTTGCCGATCACGCGACCCGCGCCCGGCATTATCCGGAGATCTACGCGATCCTCGCCGACATCTTCCGAACGAGAACGACGGTCGAATGGCTGAAGCTGTTGCGCGAGGCCGACATCCCCTGCGTGCCGCTCAACGATCTCGATCATCTGATCGACGATCCGCATCTGGCCGCCGTCGGCCTGTTCGAGGACATGGACCATCCGAGCGAAGGCAAGATCCGGCTTGCCGGAATTTCCAGCCGATGGAGCCGCGCGGGCCCGGGCATCGACCGGCATCCGCCGCGGCTCGGCGAGCACAGCGTCGAAGTCCTGCGCGAGGCCGGATATTCGCAGGCCGACATCCGCCAATTGTGCCGGGAGGGCGCCGCGGTCGACGCGGGCGCCGCCGCGGATCGCCGCGGCGAAGCCGAAGCGGCGAAAGCCCCGCCGCTGTGACGGGCCAGGTAGCCCGGATGGAGCGCAGCGAAATCCGGGATCGCCGCTCCCTCATTACGCTTCGCACCATGCGGGCTACGCGATGGTGGGCGATGAGAAGCGAGGAAACGCCATGGATCAGCAGGACGTGATCATCGTCGGTGCCGGCAATGCGGCGCTCTGCGCGGCGCTCGCCGCGCGCGAAGCGGGCGCGCGCGTGAGCGTGCTCGAGCGCGCGCCGTTCGCCGAACGCGGCGGCAATTCGACTTTCACGGCGGGCGCGATCCGCGTCGCCTATAATTCCGTCGACGATCTCGTCGCGCTCGTTCCCGATCTCTCGGACGAGGAGAAGCGCACCACGGATTTCGGCACCTACGCCGAGGACCAATATTTCGACGACATGGCGCGCGTGACCCAGCATCGCGGCGATCCGGATCTGGTCGAGCTTTTGGTGCGCCGGAGCCATGCGACGCTCAAATGGCTGCGCGGCAAGGGGGTGCGCTTCGTGCCGATCTACGGCCGGCAGGCCTTCAAGGTCGGCGGCAAGTTCAAGTTCTGGGGCGGACTGACCGTCGAGGCCTCGGGTGGCGGACCGGGCCTCGTCGAGGCCCTGCACAAAGCGGCGGAGCGCGAAGGCATCGAGGTGCTCTACGAGGCCCGCGCGGTCGCGCTGCTGGCGGACGATCGCGGCGTTCACGGCGTGCGCGTGCGCCACGAAGGCAAGACCCGCGAGCTCGCCGCCAAATCCGTGATCCTCGCCTGCGGCGGCTTCGAGGCCAACGCGGAATGGCGCACGCGCTATCTCGGACCGAACTGGGATCTCGCCAAGGTGCGCGGCACCCGGTTCAACACCGGCGACGGCATCCGCATGGCGCTCGAGATCGGCGCGCAGCCGTGCGGCAATTGGTCGGGCTGCCACGCGGTCGGCTGGGACCGCAACGCGCCGGAGTTCGGCGATCTCGCGGTCGGCGATCAGTTCCAGAAGCATTCCTATCCGTTCGGCATCATGGTCAACGCGCGCGGCGAGCGCTTCGTCGACGAGGGCGCCGATTTCCGCAATTACACCTACGCCAAATACGGCCGCGTGGTGCTCGAGCAGCCGGGGCAATTCGCCTGGCAGATTTTCGACCAGAAGGTCGCGCATCTGTTGCGCGACGAGTACCGCATCCGGCAGGTCACCAAGGTTCGGGCCGACAGCATCGAGCAATTGGCCGAGCGGCTCGACGACGTCGATCGGCCGGCGTTTCTGCGCACGATCGCCGAGTTCAATCGCGCGGTGCGGCAGGACGTGCCGTTCAATCCCAACATCAAGGACGGGCGCGCCGCGGCGGGGCTGCAGATCCCGAAGAGCAATTGGGCGAACACGATCGACACGCCGCCGTTCCTGGGGTTTGCGGTGACCTGCGGGATCACCTTCACGTTCGGGGGGCTCAAGATCACCACCGACGCGCAGGTGGTCGACACCGACGGCGCGCCGATGCCCGGCCTCTACGCCGCCGGCGAGCTCGTCGGCGGCCTGTTTTATTTCAACTATCCGGGCGGCACCGGGCTGATGTCGGGCGCGGTGTTCGGCAAGATCGCGGGCGCCTCCGCCGCGCTCGCCGCCAAGCGCACCCCCGCCGCTGCGGCGTCGTGAAAAAATGAGCCGGTGTTTTCTCCGGCCTTGAACGCATTGCCGTGACCCCCTCCCTAACCCTCCCCCTTTCAGGGGGAGGGAAGCGCGCGAGGCACACTTCTTCCTCCCCCTGCAAGGGGGAGGATTGAGGAGGGGGGCACTTGATTGATCGCTGAGGATAGCGGGGCACGTCGATGACCAAACAAACCACCATCGGCTTCATCGGGCTCGGCGTCATGGGCGAGCCGATGTGCCGCAATCTCGCGAGAAAATCCGGCGCGCCGGTGATCGCGCTCGATCTGCGGTCCGAGCCGCTCGAGCGGCTCGAGGCCGCTGGCGTGAAGCCCGCGGCGTCGGTTCGCGAGATCGTGCAGGAAGCCGGGGTGATCATGCTCTCGCTGCCGAGCGGCAGCGAGGTTGCGGCGATCTGCACCGGCGGGGACGGGCTCCTCGCCCATGCGCACGCAGGCCAGACCGTGATCGATCTCGGCACCTCGCCGGTCAAGCTGATGCGCTCGCTCGGCGAGCAATTCGGTCAGCGCGAGGTCGATTTCGCCGATGCGCCGGTCGCGCGCACCCGGGCGGCGGCCGAAGCCGGCACGCTGAGCGTCATGGTCGGCGCGAGCGAGGAGACGTTCCGCCGCATCGAGCCGCTGCTCGAAACCTTTGCGACCGAGATCACCCATTGCGGAAACGTCGGCACGGGGCAGCTCACCAAAATCCTCAACAACATGGTGCTGTTCGAGACCGGGGTGGCGCTCGCCGAAGCGCTCGCGCTCGCCCGCCGCGGCGGGCTCGACCCGGCGCTGTTGTTCTCGACCCTCGCCAAAGGATCGGCCGACAGCTTCGCGCTGCGCAATCACGGCATCAAGGCCATGCTGCCCGGAATTTTTCCCGAGCGCGCGTTCTCGGCGCAATACGCGCTGAAGGACGTCGGCTATGCGCTCGAATGCGCGGCCGATGTGGGGCTGAAGCTTTCCGGCGCCGAGCTGGCGCGCGCGCGCCTGGAGCAGGCGATCACCCGCGGCTTCGGCGAGCAATATTGGCCGGTGATCGCCAAGCTGATCGGGGAGGGGGAGTGATACGAGATCTGGCTAAATCGGTTCGCAGTGAGCGCGCGATACGCTCCCACCTCCCCCTGGGGGGGAGGTCGGCGAGCATCGACAGACGCGAGCCGGGAGTGGGTGCAGCTTGACTGACCCACCCCGGCAGCTCGCAACATGCTCGCTGTGAAGCGCGCGCGATGCTCGGCAGCGAACTGATCACCGCCGGTGCGGGCCCCAGGGGCCGCCGTCGCCGCCGGGCTCGCTCGAGCCCCAGGGGCCGGCCCGGCGCGGCTCGCCGCCGAGCTCGATCGGCGGTCGCTCCGGCAGGAACGGCTTTTCGCCCCCGCCCCACGGGCCGCCGGATTCCGGCTCACCGGCCGCGCCGGCCTCTTCGCCCGTTTCCTCCTCGGGCGCCGGCAAGGCGATCGGCCCCGGATCGTGTCCGCCCGCGTAGCGCACCAGGGCCTCGACCCGTTTTTCGACCGGCGGATGGGTGTCGAACAGATTGGCGAAATCCGAGCGCGGATTGTCGATGCACATTTCCATGACGGCGGAATTCGCCCGCTCGAGATCGCCGCGGCCTTCGATCTTGCGTAGCGCGGCGATCATCGCGTCGGGGTTCTTGGTGAGCTCGACCGATCCGGCGTCGGCGAGGAACTCGCGCGAGCGCGACAGCGCGAACCGGATCATGACAGAGAGCAGCCAGGCGACCGCGATCAGCGCCAGCGCGATCACGATGGCGACCGCCGCGCCGCCGCCGCCGCGGGATTCGGATTCCCGGCGCCGGCCGCGCCAGTAGAGCCCGGCCTGGAAGAACATTCGCACGATCAGTTCGGCGAAGAACGCGATCACGCCGGCGATGACCACGGCGATGACCAAGAGCCGCACGTCGCCGTTGCGGATGTGGGTGAGCTCGTGGCCGAGCACAGCCTCGATCTCCGGATCCTCGAGTTGCTCCAGCAGGCCGCGGGTGACCGTGATCGAATATTGCTTCTGGTTCAGGCCGCTCGCGAACGCATTGAGCGCGTCGCTGTCCATCACCTTGAGCTTCGGCATGGTGAGCCCGCGCGAGATGCAGAGGTTCTCCAGAATGTTCCACAGCCGCGGCTCTTCCGTCCGCGAGACCTCGTAGCCGCCGGTCATCGCGTCGATCATGCGCTGGTGGAAATGATAGGCGATGAAGATCCACGCGATGGTGCCGAGCGTCGCCCACGGCACGGCGACGACGAAATCGCGCAAGGCGGCTTGCAGCAAATAATCGATCGGAGCGTCGCCGGTGAGCCCTTCGGCGACCAGCGCGCCCGCATAGACCATGACATAGACGAGCAGGAACAGCCCGATCAGCAGCGCGACCGAGCGGCGCTGGTTCGACCGGATGTGGGTATAGAGCCCGAAGGCCTGTTCCATGGCTTGAGCCTTGCCCTGAGAAGCGCCGCTCGCACGCTTCACCTCTCCCCGGTGGGGAGAGGTCGGCGTGCGGAGCGCGCCGGGTGAGGGGGTAACGATATCGCTGTCATTCCGATTCCCCTCACCCCATCCCTCTCCCCGGCGGGGAGAGGGGGCGCAAGCGGCTCGCATCAGCCAATACCTCGTAATCGCAGGTCAAACGCGTTCCTCAGAATTTCACCTGCGGGGCCTGTTCCAAGACCCGGTGCTCCTCTGCGGCCGCGAAATATTCGTGCGGCGTAAATCCGAACGTCGAAGCGAACAGCGCGGCGGGGAATTGCTGGATGCCGGTGTTGTACTCCTGCACCGCGTTGTTGAAGAAGCGGCGCGCGGCCGCGATCTTGTTCTCGAGATCGGTGAGCTCGGCCTGCAGCTCCTGGAAATTGGTGTTGGCCTTCAGATTCGGATAGGCCTCGGAGAGCGCGAACAGCTGGCGGAGCGCGCCGCTGAGCATGTTCTCGGCCGCCGCCTGCTGCGCCGGGCCCTGTTCCCGGGCGGCCATGGCGGCGTTGCGCGCCTGGACCACGGCCTCGAGCGTTCCCCGCTCGTGGCCCGCGTAGCCCTTCACGGTCTCGACCAGATTGGGAACGAGGTCGTGCCGCTGCTTGAGCTGCACGTCGATGTCGGAGCCGGCCTGGCCCACGCGCTGCCGCATGGAGACAAGCCCGTTGTAGACCGAGATCGCCCAGATGACGATCACGACGATGACGCCGAGGATGATCCAGCCGGTGGTGGACATGAGATTTTGGCTCCTGACGGTGCGGGCTGGAGGCTACCGCAGCCCGAACATCGAGGCGAATGGCGCTTTCCGCGCCGCATCCGGCACTATGTAGGCACGCCGTGCGGCTTTCGTCAGACCGTCGCGACCGGGGTCGCGGGCGAGCCGACCGCGCCGGGCAGGCGCAGCGGCGGGGCGGTCAGCAGGA
>WNGE01008845.1_pt1 | contig 11653 bp, 10 predicted proteins | sample 5400651 | NCBI WGS metagenome assembly WNGE01 (sample SAMN13153370, study PRJNA577476) | soil metagenome | isolation source: 60 cm soil or saprolite under grassland replicate 2 | place: USA:California | collected 2016-06-15 | reverse complement strand
TTGTTAGGGAATTCGGCCAGCCATTCGTCGAGCACGACGCAATCTTCGAACGCGGCGTTCATTCCCTGTCCGTAGAAGGGCACGACCGCGTGGGCGGCGTCGCCGACAATTGCGACTTTGTCTTTGTAATACCAGGGCGCGCAGCGAATGGTTACCAGCGAGCCGGTGGGATTTTGCCGGAAATCTTCGAGCAGCGTCGGCATCAGCGGCACGGCGTCGGGAAATTCTTCCCAGAAAAAGTCGCGGACTTCGTCGTCAGTCTTGGTGGTCGCGAAGCTGCGCGGCCCTTCGAATTCCCAAAAAAGCGTGCAGGTGAACGAGCCGTCCGGGTTGGGCAGCGCGATCATCATGAAGCTTTTGCGCGGCCAGATGTGGAGCGCGTTCTTCTCCATTCGCCACGAGCCATCCGCCGCGGGCGGGATGGTTAGCTCCTTGTATCCGTGGGCGAGATAACTCTCGTCGTATTCGAAACGGTCGAGTTTTTTTCGCATTGATTGGCGCACCGCGGAGAACGCGCCATCGACACCGATCACCGCGTCGCCATGGGCCTCGATTATTCGATTTCTAGCATCCGCAGGCCACCCGCCTTCGCCAGGTTTCGGCGTGGCGGGCACGCCTGCCTCTACAGAAGAATCGACGAGTTTAGCAGTGGCAGAATCCAGATCGACATCGGTGCAACGATGATTGAAGTGAACTCGCACGTTGGGATAGCGCTGCGCCGCTTCGATCACTGTGGTGTTCAGCGCCGCGCGGCCGATTGAGTTAATGTGCTTGTTCGGATCGACATCGTACGGCGCGAAATGCAGGTTTCCAGATTTGTCGTGGATCATCCGGCCACGCATTGGGATGGCGTGTTGCAAAACTTCATCCGCGATACCGAGCTGCTCGAGTGCGTGAATCCCGCGTGTTGAAACCGCGAGATTGATCGATCGTCCGCCGACGATGTTGCCTTCGCGCGGATCAGTGCGCCGCTCGTAAAGATCGACATTGTACCCACGCCGGCCCAAATATGCGGCGAGCAATCCTCCTGCGAGGCCGCTGCCGATGAGAGTGAATCTCTGCTTCATCGGCAAGGAAATGTGTTTAGCGGACACATGTGTGACTTTCGCGTGAAAGGTCAGTCATGGTAAGAGCAAAAACGTCCAATGCCCAACCCTTAACGTCCAACGTTCAATAGCAGACCACGCTTTTGTCGCCTGATACGCTGGATATGCCGGCAAAATTGCCGGCACGAGTAGCGAGGACCAGCAAATCCGCCGTATCGTAACTCGCCAATGAGTTCCATCCTTAGAGAACTAAAAAGACGCAAGGTTTACCGCGTCGCGCTTGCCTATGGGATTTTCGCGTCTGCCATGATTCAAATCGGCGGAACTATTCTACCGATTTTTCAGGTGCCGCATTGGACCCAGCAGGTCTTTATCGTGCTGGTCGCGGCCGGGTTTCCTGTCTCCCTCATTCTGGGCTGGCTTTACGACATCACGGCCGAAGGTATTCGACGCACGCCCAACGCCAAAGGTCTGCGCGTGTATAGTAAGCGACAATTATGGCTGGTGGGTGTTGCCGGAACGTCCATCGCTGCCGTCGCACTTGCCGGCTACTGGTTCTGGCATCCCTGGCAAAACGCAACCGAAGAAACGTCGGATGTGTCCAGCAACGCTATTCCGACGAAAAGCATCGCGGTGCTGCCATTTCAAAACTTGAGCCCGGACAACGCCGGCGCTTTCTTTGCCGATAGTGTGCAGGATCAAATCCTGACGAATCTGGCGAAGGTTTCCGACTTGAAGGTGATCAGCCACATCAGCGTTCAGCAATACCGTAATCAACTTGGCGAGAACGCGCGTGAGATCGGTCGGCAACTCGGGGTCGCCTACATTCTCGAAGGCACGGTGCAACGCGCGCCGAACCGGGTGCGTGTGAATGCCAAATTGATCGATGCGCGCACGGATTCACAAATCTGGGCCGAAAGCTATGACCGTGATGTGGCCGATCTGTTTGTCATTCAAAGCGATCTGGCCCAAGCCATCGTTAACCAGCTGCAGGCCAAACTCTCGCCCCAACAAAAGGCCGAAATGGAAGAAACGCCCACGCGAGATTTAACGGCGTTCGATCTGTATCTGCAGGCCAAGGAGATTGTCGACACTTACACGCAGCTTCAGGATCCCGGGTCGTCGTTGCTCAAGGCTGTGCAGTTGCTCGACGAAGCAACCGAGCGTGATCCGAATTTTGTTTTGGCCTACTGTTACGCCTCCCGCGCGCACAATCTTCTTTATTTCCTCGACCGCCCAAACGCAATCTGCTTGGTGAAGCGGCAGTCAACAATGCTCTGCGGTTGCGGCTCAATTCGGCGGAGGCGCATCTTGCCATGGCCGACCACTATTTTCGCTGCCACCGCGATTACGAGCGCGCACAGGAAGAATTGGCGATAGCGCGGCCGGGCTTACCGAACAGTGTGCCGTTCTTCAATTTGTCCGGCTATATCAACCGGCGGCAAGGTCATTGGGCCGAGGCGGAACGCGATTTCGCCACTGCGGTCAAGCTGGACCCGCGTAATCCGAATGCGGTTAATCTTTTGGCCGACACCTTCATCCTGGAGCGCCGATTTCCCGAAGCCAAGTTGGTCTCCGATCGGGCAATTGCAGCGGGAATGCGTGAACCGATCACCTTGATCCGTCGGGCCTCGCTCGACTATGGCGAAACCGGCGACCCGACAACGCTTCGGGCGGCCATGGCGGCAGCTCCGGATACGGATGTGGGTGGCGGTGAAACGTCCTGGCGAGTTTTGATTGCGATGATTGACCGCAACTACGACGAAGCGCGCCGAGTTTTGGCGGCATCACCACGCGAAGACTTTCAGGACGTCGATTTCACCTTCTACTTTCCCCGGGCTTGGTACGAAGGGCTGATTGCCCGCGCTGAGGGCGACAAAACGAAAGCCGCTGCTGCGTTCACAGCAGCGCGTGTGGTTCTCGAGTCTCGATTAAAGAACAAACCGAACGATCCGCGGACCCTGGCGGTGCTGGCGCAAGTTGATGCCAATCTCGGCAATAAGGAACTCGCGCTGCAGGAAGCGCAAAAAGCTGCTGCCCTTATGCCAGTGTCAAAGGACGCTTACGACGGCCCACTGATTCTGCAGGGACTCGCACAAGTTTACACCTGGATCGGTGACCATGAACACGCATTCGATGAACTGCAGACTTTGCTCGGCATGCCGGGCTACGTTTCATATGGCTACTTGAAAACAGATCCGGCTTGGCAGCCATTACGGAATCACCCACGTTTTCAACAGCTCCTTGAGTCGATGGTTTCCAAGAAATAGCAGTCGCACGAGAAAAAATCGCCACAACTAAAGAATCATGAAAATCTTGTCAGTGAATGTTGGATTGCCGAGGGATGTGACCTGGCAAGGTAAGCTCGTCACGACGGGAATTTTCAAAGAGCCAGTGAACGCGCCGGTAATGATGCGCACGTTAAACCTGGATGGCGATCGACAAGCGGATCTCACGGTTCACGGCGGCGTTACTAAAGCGATTTACGCGTATCCGTCGGAGCATTACGACTACTGGCGAACAGAGTTGCCGGGAGTCGATTTGCCCTGGGGCATGTTCGGGGAAAATTTCACCACCGAGGGATTGTTTGAAGAAAACGTTTACATCGGGGACAGATTTCGAATCGGCGAGACGGAAGTCATGGCCACGGAACCACGAATGCCCTGCTACAAGCTCGGCATAAAGTTTGGTCGCGCTGACATTATTAAGCGGTTTCTGGCCAGTCGTCGCACCGGTTTCTATTTTGCCGTGGTCCGCGGCGGGATGGTTGGCGCCGGAGATCCGATAGAATTAATCGGACGAGAGCAACAAGAGATCAGCGTGGCCGATATCACTCGTCTTTATGCTTTTGAGAAAAACGACTTGGAAGGGCTGCGCCGAGCCATCGAAGTCGATTCGCTTCCTGAAAGTTGGAAAGGCTATTTTCAACATCGACTCGAGAAGCAGGTCGGTAAGTTCCAATGAGGAGAAACTTCTCCATCCGGAAAGAGAAAAGACGGGATTAGCCCGATTCGATGGATTTTTGTATAATTCTAATTCGGGTTTAATCCCGAAAACTCTGTTCGAAATGAAAAATGTCGTTATGTCTTATCTCCGTCTCATCATTCCGCTGGTTTGCACTTTCATAATTGGTCAATCGTTGCCTGCTCAAGCACCGAAGACCGAAAAACCCAAGCAATTCATCTATGTGTTGCGACTCGTGCCGCGGCTCTATTCGGATTCGAATTGGACGAAAGAGGACAAAACAGTGCTGGAGCGTCACTTCGCTCGATTCCAAGAAGCCGCAAAATCGGGTCAATTGATCCTCGCTGGACGCACAAGCGAGCCAGGGGACAAGACGTTTGGCGTTGCGATTTTCGAGGCGTCCGATGAGGCGACGGCTCGAAAGTTTATGCAAGCTGATCCTGCCATAGCGGGCGGACTGATGACGGCGGATCTGCATCCCTTCGCTGTGGCGCTCGAACGCAAGAATCCATAGCGGTTGCGAACGTGTAAGGCACCGTAGCCAATTTGCTCACGCCTGCAGGGTCAGCGCGATGCCGTGGTTGCTTTCGGTTTCTGCTCGCTTGGTTCGTACTCCTGCAGCCAGGCGGTCCATTGCAAGTTCTCTTTCCATGCTGTGATTCCGGAATGGCCGTAATGTTGTTCCAATTCGTATTCGTCGTCTCTTTTGACGGCGCACCAAAATAATCGGCCCGCCCTGCGCCAGCCATCGATGATGATTCCATCCTGGAAAGGCTGGTTGCGTGCAGTCACCACCAGGCAATTGTTCTCACTCGATGTTTTCTCATAAGCAACACCCCAGTGTAGCACCAGCGTCTTGAGCTTGAGTTCTTTCAGACGCGCGCCGATGTCCTGCGTCCAATGGCCGCACCAGCCACGTTTCCGTGCGCCGATGTTGACCAGGAAGCATTGAAACTCTGGGTTTAGAACGAGGTGATATTTCGCTGGAAGACTGCGCGCCGTCGTGTGAGCCGTCACCGACAACTGCTCCGCCTCGCCCGGATCGACGTCATGCGCCAGCGCTGCCAGCGTCTTGCTCAAATCCTTGATCGATCTCTCGTCTCGCGCTGACGCCGGGCCGATGAGAAGCAGAAATGCAAAGATAAAAACAATACAGCGAATCATTTTAACGTTCCATTGGATGGTTAGGTTTTTCGCACCACAAGAGTCGTATTGCAACACTAACCGCAGGGTCATTGTTGCTCAGCCACAATTTTCGCGAACTCCCAGACTTCGTGGACCGCAGCGCAACGGACCGATCGGACTCATTTTCGCCGCATCCCAAGAATGCTGACGAAAAAGCTGGAGAAGACGGTTTGAAACCCCAAAGCGACGAGCGTTGCTCCGGGCACGACGAGTCGCATCGTGTAGGCGTAATCCAAATGGCCGAAACCAGTCAGCCACCATTGCCGGACAGCAGTCAGCAATAGAGCGCCACCCGCAAGGATCGCAAGCGCCGCCACGACTAACCCTTTTTCCAAATTCACCAATTCGAAAAAGCGTTCCAAGTGCCGGTCTGGTGGAAGGAATCCCTCGGTAATGGCAAATGTCTTGGCGAAGATGGCGAAGAGAATCCACTGGTAGCCGCACAAGATGGCGAGACTCGAGAATAACAGCGTATGAGCGTCGAAGGTGCTATGTCCGATGCGCAGACCCGGCATGGCCACCAGATAACCAAGCAGGCCAAAGGCGATGAAAACACCACTTGGGATCAAGAAGAGCCAACCGGGGCTGCACATCAAAAAATAACGGAACGTGCGCCAGCCATCCCGAAATGTTTTCAGATGTGGCGCGTGCGATGTGCGCCTGTCAGGGTACAGAGTAATCGGAACCTCGGCGATTTTTTCACCGCGCAGGCTGGCTTTGATGATCATTTCCGTGGCGAACTCCATTCCAGTGCAACGCAGATTGAGCCGGTTGTACATGGCCTTGGTAAAACCGCGCAGGCCACAGTAAACATCGTTGATCGGGGCATGGAACCATTTCCGGACGAGAAAAGAAAAAAATGGATTGCCAAGCCAGCGATGTAAAAATGGCATCGCGCCGGGTCGAATGGAACCACCCCCAGCGGGAAGTCTGCATCCCTGGACCAGGTCAGAGCCTTCTCGCAATTTTTTGACAATCTTCGGGATCTCGAGGAAATCATAGCTGTCATCAGCGTCCCCTATGATGACGAACCGGCCGCTCGCCGCCGCAATTCCTCCCATCAGTGCGTTGCCATAGCCTGGTTCCTCGATCGTTACGACGCGTGCTTGTTCACGCTCAGCGATAGCTCGAGACGAATCGGTGCTGCCATTGTCAGCTACTACAATTTCACCGGCGATGTTATGCTCCCGGAGGGCCCGCCGAGCTTTCTCAATGCAACTTGCCAAGGTATCCTCCTCATTGAGGCAGGGAATGACCACTGATACTTCGATGGTCTCGGTCTGGCGTTCGAACTGCATTGATTCCTTCAGCATGATCAAATTACTGTAATCAGCCATCAAAAATCACTCTCCAATTGCAACACAACCTATTAAGGGCGCGCGAATGCTGCTCGTGTCTGGGCATCGCTGAGATAAATATGGCCCCTTCGCGACATGCATAGCCACCGGCTCGTTTATTGCGCCTTCCTTATCGGAATTTTCGGTATCGTCGCGAAAGCCGTGCCGCCCCGCTGGCGCGATTTGTGGCAAAGATTTGTGCGTGGGCTCTCCGCTGTGGCTCGCCGCAAGACTTTGAGTTGGGTCGGACTGGGCGTGTTAGTTCTGGTGGTGCGGGCAGCGCTTCTTCCGGTCTGGCCGATCCCCAGGCCATCCGTCTACGATGAATTTAGTTACCTTCTTCAAGCTGACACTTTCGCGCATGGCCGTCTGGCCAACCCGGCGCACCCGCTCTGGCGGTTCTTTGAAAGCACTTATATCCTTCAACAGCCCACTTATGCCTCGCGGTTCCCACCCGCGCAGGGGCTTGTGATGGCCTTTGGACAGGTGATCTTCGGACATCCCTGGTTTGGAGTCTGGCTGAGTGCCGGTCTCCTGGCTGCGGCCCTTTGCTGGGCGCTGCAGGGGTGGCTGCCGCCGGGCTGGGCGCTTTTCGGAGCATTCATCGGTCTGGATCTTTGTCTTTTTAGCTACTGGATGAATAGCTACTGGGGAGGCGCTGTAACCGCAATCGGGGGCGCGCTGGTTATCGGCGCATGGATCCGCATCACTCGGGCTAAGCGATGGCGCTATGCCTGGCTTTTTGGAATTGGAGCGGTGATTGTCGTCCTCGCGCGGCCATTTGAGGGGTCGCTGCTTGTTGTTCCGGCACTCATTGCACTGGGCATGGCAAACCGCACGGTGCGCGTATGGCTACCGATTGTGCTCACTGGCGTTGCAGGCGCTTCCTGGCTCGCTTACGACAACTACCGCGTCACCGGTCACCCACTGCGCCTGCCTTACCGGGAGTATTATGAGCAATATGAGATAGTGCCGCCTTTTTCATTCATGCCGATTTCCACCACGCCGCGAACGTTTCGGCATTTCGATCTTGAGTCCAGGGTGCGAGAAACATATGAACGCGTGCGGAGTTGGCACCTCTTCATCGACCGCCCTTTGGACTGGCTTACTCTGCTGCGATTCTACTATGGCAACCTCATCTGGCTATTGCCGCTGGTCGGCTTCATGCCGTTTCTATGGCGTTCCAGGAGGACGCGATTTGCGGCAACTCTGGTAGCGGTGATCGGGGCGGCGTCGGTGATTGAGGTGTGGTGGTATGCGCACTATGCAGCGCCGTTCACCGCAGCGTTGTTGATCCTCGCAGTGCAGTCGATGCGGTACCTGCGGCAATGGAATTACCACGGACGTGAGGTGGGCCGTTTCCTGGTGAGTGCTATGCCGGTTGCGGTCCTGGTGGTGATGGTTGCATCCGAGGCACAAGGAATTGCGACGCACCGGACGCCGGATCAAATTCAGGCAAAGGATGCGCCAAAGGAAAGCGTGGAGCATGAGTTGCTGCAGAAGCAGCCCGGACATCATGTAATCTTTGTTCGCTATACCGGGCTGCACAGTCCACACCAAGAATGGATTTATAACCCGGCGAACATCGACGCCGCTCCAGTCATCTGGGCGCTGGACTTGGGGGAGATCGAGAACAAGCGGCTGCTCCGGTACTATTCGGGACGATCCTTCTGGCTTTTGAAACCGAATGCGTCCAAACCGAATGAGTCGATGAGTCTCAGCCCTTACTAGCCGGATTTTTGCCAGGGTTAACTACAACCTGCGCAAGGTCATTTCCTCAGGCACCGAAATAACGAGCGCGCTGACGTTGCCATTATTGTCTCTCACGAAGCGGAAGGTGCGGTCGGAATCCTCTTCGAAGAATTCGGTGTCGGATTCCGGAACCATAACGATTTTCTGACCGAGCCAGGTGGTTTCCAATCGACCACCGGCGAGGGCCACTTTTATCGTGAACCGATCCTCAAGGCGATAGTCGCCAGTGTACTGACGCAAAGTAACGGGATCGACTTTCGTTGCAGTATGCGCGCGAGGCGCGAGCTCCGGTCTGTAGAACCCGGCGATCTGCTTCGCGATGTATCCGGCGCTGGCGCCGGCGCGGTTGCAGAGCGCGACAACGGTCAGACGGTCGTCGGGAAAGCGCGCGATATAAGAAGCAAAGCCCTGCCAGGCGCCGCCATGTTCAAGCATTCGATGACCGCAATCGCTTGTCGCGATTCTCCAGCCGAAGCCGTACGGAGCAGTGTTGCCGTTGCTGAGCTTAACGGGCGTCCACATCTGCTCGAAGCCGCTGTGACTTAAAAGCTTCTCCACTTCCAAGGCTTCCGCCCACTTCGCGATGTCCTCGACAGTGAAATACAAGCTGCCGTCCGCAGTGGTGTTGACTGTCGGCGAGACCCATTCGTGATTCTTCAGCACGCCGTCCTTCAGTACATAGCCACCGGCGCGGTTCGGAATAATGTCGACTTCGCTGATAACGCGCGTGTGCCTCATGCCAAGAGGCATGAACACGCGCTTCTGCAGTAGGTCGCCATAAAATTCGCCGGTCACTTTGTGGATGAGAACACCTAAGGTGACGTATCCGAGATTGCTGTAATTCCATTTTTCTCCGGGAGCGAAGCGGAGGGGTTGCGCCGCGATCATCTTTAGCAGGTCGTCTTCGGTGTAACTCTTTTGCAGCGAGAAATTCTCGGGATAATCGCCCAAGCCCGAGGTGTGCGTAAGCAGACGTCGCACGGTGATGCTCGACCAATTTGCTGGCACGGTAAGATATTTCGAAACCGGATCATCGAGCGAAAGCTTCTTCTCCTCGGCCAACATCATCACAGCCATGGCCGTGAATTGTTTTCCGATCGAACCCGACTGGAAAACCGTTTGCGACGTTACCCGCACTACGTGTTCGAGGTTGGCAATTCCGTAACCCGCGGACAGAACAATTTTGCCGTTGTTGCAGACCATGACTGCGCACCCGGGAATCTGCTTCTTCTTCAGGTAGTCATTGACGAAATCTGCGACGCGGTCCGTTGCCGCGGTCGTCTGAGTTAAGGCAACGAGAGTGGCGAGGATCGATCGCACCATCATCGATGCGCGGAGAGAATCTGCGCGAAGAGCCAAACTTCGTGAAAGGTGTTGTAGAGCGGGGTCGGTGCGACGCGGATAACGTTCGGTTCGCGGAAATCGCATTTCACACCAGCCACTTCGAGGTTTCGGAACAACTCTTTCGCATGTTCGTGCGCGAAGATCGACAACTGACAGCCACGCGCATTTGTTTGGCGCGGTGTAATCACCGTAAATCGCTTCGATGAATTTTGTTCTAATAGAAACTGAAGATACCCGGTTAGCTTGATCGATTTCGCGCGTAGCGGTTCCATTCCACCAGCTTCATCGAAGATCGCAAGCGAAGCGCGCAGTGGCGCCATCGAGAAGATCGGCGGGTTGCTGATCTGCCAACCGTCAGCCGACGGAACCGGAATGAAGTTGGGCTCGAGATGCAATCGGAAACGCGTGTTCGGATCGTTGCCGAACCAGCCGGCGAGGCGCGGCAGTTTTGTGTTGGTCGCGTGGCGCTCGTGCACGAATGCACCCGCGATCGCGCCTGGGCCGGCATTCAAATACTTGTATGAACACCAGACCGCGAAATCGACGTTCCAATCATGCAATTCCAGGGGGACGTTTCCGATCGCGTGGGCGAGATCGAACCCGACAACGATTCCGTGCCTTTGAGCCGCTGACGTGATTGCCGGGATGTCGAACAACTGGCCAGTAAAGAAATTCACGGCCCCGATTATTACGACCGCGATCTTACCGGCGTGCTTTTCGATTAAATCGACAATTTCCTCGATTCGAATTGTAGACTCGCCTTTACGCGGGTAAAAGGTGGCCATCATCAGGTGCAGGTTCACTGTGAGACTGTTCATGCAGATCACTTCGACCGGCTTCGCGCCGATGAGCCGCGCCACCGGTTTGCGCAACGTCTCGTGATACGAATACCACGGCGTCCCGGCAGCATGGTGCGCGTCCACGCCAAACTTCGCCCAATTGTCCAATTCCTCTTCTACGACTTGCCTCGCCGATTTCGGCATCAGCCCAAGCGAATTTCCGGCAAAGTAAATGAGCGGTTTACCATCTTTGCCGAGCGGGAGATGAAATTTTTCTCGGAACTGTCGAAGCGGATCGTCCCTATCGAGTTGCAGCGCGAAATCTTCGTCTTGGGAAAAAGTCATTGATCGCAGCCAACGTTCAACGTCCAACCCACCTTCGCAAGGCTACGGCGTGGCAGGCACCCAACGTCCAACGCAATTCATGCTCTCAGCACTCAACTATCAACCATCAACTGGTTTCGCCGGCTGCATGAATTCAATCGTAGTTCCGTCGGGATCGCGGACGTAAACGACGAGCTTGCCGGCGTTCGGTCCAGATTTGAGAGTTTGTGGCTTGCCCGCCGGGTGCCAGCCGCATGCAGCGATTCTCTCCAGCACGGCATCAAGGTCATCTACCAGCAGGGCAACATGCACCGATCCGACATCGCAAGATCGAAGATCGACTCTTGTGCGAGCCGATGGCGCAAGGTATTCGAGCAACTCGATCTTGTGCCCGTAACCTTTCAGCACTGCGATTGAAATTTCAGCGCCGGGCACACCGGTCACTTCACTGGCCAGTTCACCGGTATGATGCGTCCGATGAGAAAGCTCAAAGCCGAGGACGTCTCGCCAGAACGCGAGCGATCGGTCGAGGTTCGAAACCGTAATGCCGGTGTGATCTGCGGCAATAATGCGAAAGGATTTACTCGTGCTCACGCTCGTGTTCGACAGAAAACATATAATGCTCAACGTACAACGCCCAACGTCCAACGCTCAATTCAAGCACCGGTGTCACCCCGAGTCGCGGTAGAGGATGAGGGATCTCACAATCGCGCTGTAGGTCATACTGTCTAACTTTCGTAACCGTTGCTTGCTGAGTGGGGTCCTTCACCGTCTTCGCGGTTTAGGATGACAGGCTAAGTCAGCGCTGCGATCACTTTGAGCTCGATGGCGATCGGCGTCGGCAGAGCGGTGACTTCAATCGTTGTGCGCGTCGGATTTGGTTTGCCGTCGCCAGCAAAATATTCTGCGTAAAGACGATTGT
>WNGE01007714.1_pt1 | contig 11655 bp, 9 predicted proteins | sample 5400651 | NCBI WGS metagenome assembly WNGE01 (sample SAMN13153370, study PRJNA577476) | soil metagenome | isolation source: 60 cm soil or saprolite under grassland replicate 2 | place: USA:California | collected 2016-06-15 | reverse complement strand
GCGATCTCCGGCCAGGCGAACAACAACGGCAACGACGGCACGGTCGCGCGGTTCGGCTGGAAGGCCCAAAACAAATCCCTCCTGCTGTTCTCCGGCGAGGCGTACAACGTGGAAATGGGCATCACCAACGAGCTGTTTCAGACCGAGCGCGATGAAACCCCGGCCTGCCAGTTTGCGGAGCTTCCCAACGACGTCACCAAGACCGACGGCAAGACGCTCGTCGAGGGGATCGGCGCGATCGAAAAGTTCGCCTTCTTCGCGCGCTTCCTGGCGGCGCCGGCGCCTTCACCCGATACGCCGGGAGGGGCCGATTCGATTGCAAAGGGCCGAAAGCTGTTCATCGATGCCGGCTGCGCGCTCTGCCACACGCCCGCGCTCAATACGGGCAATGCCGCCGTCGCCGCGTTGCGCAATCAGCCGGTGAATCTCTTCTCCGACCTGCTGGTCCATGACATGGGCCCGGGGCTGGCCGACGGGGTCACTCAGGGACAGGCGGGCCCGAGGGAGTTTCGCACCGCCCCGCTGTGGGGTCTGGGACAGCGGCTGTTCTTCCTGCACGACGGACGAACGTCGGACTTGCGGGAGGCGATCCGGGCGCATCGCAGCGGGAGTTTCTTTACCTTCAACGCATCTGAAGCGAACGCTGTAATCAGGAGCTTCAATAAGCTCCAGGATGACCAGAAGCAGGACGTTCTCAACTTTCTGCGTTCGTTGTAGCCGAGGGGCGGCACGGAATCCCGCGTTGCTGCAGATCGACGCGGGTTTTCCTTCTTCCGCTGAGCGCTATCGACCCGCGAATGTTCGGAGCCGGGGCCGCCCGGCCCGACAAAGGAATAGAATCGGGTTCGCGCTGTTTACCGGAAGTTCCGAGAGACAGGAGGAGACCATGTTTCGCAATTTCTTGTTGATGTCCGCCGCCGCCCTGGCGTTCGCTCCCGGCGCGGCGTTCGCCCAGGACGCCTCGGCCGCGCTCAAGCGCGCCTCCGACGCCATGGGCGCGGGCGAGCTGAAGTCGATCCGCTACGCGGGCGAGGGCACCGGCTTCACCTACGGCCAGGCCTTCAAGCCGGGCATGCGCTGGCCGAAGATCAACGTGCACAGCGAGATCCGGACGATCAATTACGAAACCTCCTCGATGCGCGACGAGATCACGTTGAGCCGCGCCGAGCCCAAAGGCGGCGGCGGATACCCTCCCGTGGCCCAGCAGCGCAACGACCAGTTCGTGAGCGCAGACTATGCCTGGAACCAGGCTGCAGCCGGGCCGGTGCCGGGCCCGAGGTTCGTGACCGACCGCGTGCACCAGCTGTGGATCACGCCGCACGGCGCGATCAAGGCCGCGATGAAGAACAAGGCCACCCTGAAGAAGGGCGGCGGCAAAGGCCTGCTGACCGCCGTTTCCTTCACCGAGCCGGGCAGGTTCGCCGCGACCGTGTTCGTCGACAAAAACAACCTGGTCGAGCGGGTCGAATCGCGGACCCCCGATCCGGTGCTGGGCGAAACGAAGGCCGTCACCCGCTACTCGGATTACCGCGACTACGGCGGAGTGAAATTCCCTTCGCGGATCCGGCAGTCGCAGGGCGACTTTCCGGTTCTCGACCTCGCGGTCAAGGAGGTCCAGCCCAACGCGCCGGCCGATATCCAGTTGCCCGACGCCGTGCGCAACGCCGCGGAGCGCGCGACCACGGAAAAAGTGGCCGAGGGAGTCTGGTTCGTGGCGGGCGGCTCGCACAACAGCGTTGCGATCGAGATGAAGGACCACATCGTGCTGGTAGAGGCGGCGCTGAACGACGGACGCTCGGGCGCGGTGTTCGAGGAGGTGAAGAAGCTCGCTCCGGGCAAGCCGATCCGCGTCGTGATCAATACGCACGCTCACTTCGATCACGCGGGCGGCCTGCGCACCGCCGCGGCCGAGGGCTACACCATCATCACGCAGGCGGGAAACAGGGCGTACTACGAGCGCGCCTTCAAGGTGCCGAACAAGCTCAACCCGGACCGGCTCGCCAAGTCGGGCAAGAAGCCGAGGTTCCAGACGGTGAATAACAAGCTCGTGCTGAACGACGGCTCGCGCTCGATCGAGATCCACCGCATCGCCGCGAGCGACCACAACGCCGGCTTCCTCATGGCGTACCTGCCGAAAGAGAAGCTCTTGATCGAAGCGGACGCGTTCACGCCCGGCCCGCCGAACTCGCCGCCGCCCGCGCAGGCGAACCCGAACCATCTGAGCCTGGTCGCAAACCTCGGGCGCCTGAAGCTTCCCGTCGACAAGATCCTGCCCTTGCACGGACGCGTCGTGCCGCTCGCCGATCTCTATGCCGCGGTGAAGGCGCCGATGCCCAAGTAGGGCGGGGAGTCAGCAGCGAGATAGCGCGCGCTCCGCGTCAAAGCGGCAGCGAATCCGGGGTAGGAACGATCTCGCTCTCATCGATCAGCCCATGCGCCCCCACGCCGAGCAGGCGCACCGGCCGGTGCGCGGCGTCGGTGCGCTTGAGCAGCGCCAGGGCGCGCGCGGCGATCTCGGCGGGGTCGCGCGTGGGCGCACTGGCGGTGTGGCTGCGCGTGACGGTGGAGAAGTCCGCGAAGCGCACCTTGATGGTCACCGTGCGCGCGCGCAGGCTCCTGCGCTCGAGCGACGCCGCGGTGCGGCGCGCGAGCCGCTCGATCTCGGCGCGGATTTGCTCAGGATCATCGAGATCTTTCTCGTAGGTGGTTTCGCCCGAGAGCGATTTCCACGGCCGGTCGGGCTCCACCGGCCGCGGGTCCTCGCCGCGCGAGAGGCCCTTGAGCCACCCGGCCAGGCTTCCCACCGCGCGGCGCAGCCGCTCCTCGTCCGCCGCGCGCACGTCGAGCAGCCGTTCGATGCCGATCGCGCGGAGTTTTTTCGCGGTGACCGGCCCCACGCCCCATAGCGCCTCGACGGGCAGCTCGCGAAGGAAATCCTCAATCCGCTCGGGCGGGATCACGGTGAGGCCGTCGGGCTTCTTCCAGCCGGAGGCGATCTTGGCGAGGAACTTGTTGGGCGCGACGCCGGCGGAGGCGGTGAGCTCGAGCTCCGCGCGGATGCGCGCTTTGAGCGTCTTCGCCACCTTGGTCGCGAGCGGCTCGCCCCAGAGATTGTCGGTGACATCGAGGTAGGCCTCGTCGAGCGAGAGCGGCTCGACGAGCGGCGTCGAGGAGCGCAGGATCGCCATCACCTGCTGCGAGACCGCGCGGTAGCGCGCAAAATCGGGCGGCACGACGACGAGATCGGGGCACCGGCGCACCGCGCGGGCCATCGGCATCGCCGAGCGCACGCCGAAGACGCGCGCCTCGTAGCTCGCCGCGGCCACCACGCCGCGCGAGGCGGCCGGGCCGCCGACCGCGACCGGCTTGCCGCGGAGCTTCGGATCGTCGCGCTGCTCCACCGACGTGTAGAACGCGTCCATGTCGATGTGGATGATGCGGCGCGGCGAATCGGGCATGGGAAACGTTAAGCAAAAAAAACAGCCGAGGACCGTCCTCGGCCGTTCTTGTTTCCGTCTCTCAATCTACCACGGCGACGACCTGGATTTCGATGAGCTGCTCGGGCTCGCCGAGCTCCAGCACCGCGAGGTTGGTCGTGGTCGGCTTGTGGTTGTGGGGCGCGAAGTAGGAGTTCACCACCGCGCTCGCCTTGCCGATGTCGCCCATGCGGGGGCGCGCGCGGAAGATGAACACGTGCACCACGTCCTTGGGCGATGCGCCCGCCGCCTTCAGCGTCTGCATGATGCCGTCCATCGCCTGGCGCGTCTGCGCCTCGAGGTCGTTGGTGAGGTATTTCAAGATCTGCTCGCGCTTGTGCGGATGGTCGTGATACACGGGAAGAGCCGTTCCGCCCGCGAGCCAGAGGATCTTGCCGCTCTTGATCTTGATCGCGGGCGCAAACGGCATGAACACGCTCTTGTCGTAGTCGGGATGGTGGATCGTCTCCAGGTGATTGCCGCTTTGCGCGCGAGCGGGCGCGGCGGCGAGGGCGAGCGCGCCCAACGCGAGCGCGGCAAAGGCGGCGGAAATGCGGAACGATTTCTTGGTCTTCATGGCGATTCCTCCTTGGGGTTGACGGCCTTGCGGGTGCGGCTCGCGCCATCATACGCGCGGGCGCACCGCATTGCCGGCGGTCTGCTAGGATCGCATCGCGATGAAGATCACCGGGATCGACAGCTTCGTCCTCACCGTCCCGACGCCGAAGCCGATGGCGCTCAACTACGCGCAGCAAAAGCTCGTCGTGGCGGAAATTTCCACCGACGAGGGGGTGAAAGGCCTGGGCTACAGCCTCGTTTTCGGCGGCGGCGGGGCTGAGAGCGTCCACGCCTATCTCGAATCGCGCCTCGCGGCCGTCCTCATCGGCGAGGACCCGCTTTTCGTCGAGCGCCTCTGGGAGCGCATGTTCCGCGCCGACATGGGCATCAAGAAACAGGGCGTCGCCGCTTACGCCCTTTCCGCTCTCGACATCGGCCTGTGGGACATCGCGGGCAAAGCGGCGGGGCTGCCCCTATACAAGCTCTGGGGCGCGGTGACCGACCGCATCCCCGCGTACGGCAGCGGCGGCTGGTCGAAATACAGCGAGCGCGAGCTGATTGCCGAGGCGGAAAAGTACGCGGCGCAGGGCTGCAAGCACTACAAGATGAAGATCCATCACCCCGACCCGCGCGAGAACAGGAAGCGCGTCGAGGCCGTGCGCCGCGCGCTGGGCGAAGGCGTGCGCATGATGGTGGACGTGAACCAGCGCCTGGATGTCCTCGCGAACATCCGGCAGGCGCGCTCGCTCGAAGACTTCGATCTCGTCTGGTACGAGGAGCCGGTGCTCGCCGACGACATCGCCGCCTGCGCCGAAGTCGCGCGCGCGATCAGGATACCCGTCGCCACGGGCGAGAACAACTACACCCGGTTCGAGTTCCGCGAGCTGATCGAGCGCCGCGCGGCCCGGTATCTCATGCCCGACGTTTGCCGCGCCAACGGCTTTTCGGAGACGCTGCGCATCGGCCGTCTCGCCGGCGCGCACCAGGTCGCGGTCGCGCCGCACGTCGTGCACGAGCTCTCGCTGCACGCGGTCGGCGCGCTCTCGAACGGGTTCCTGGTGGAGTTCATCGACTGGACCCCGCCCGATCTGTTCGAGGAGATGCCGGCGTGCAAGGACGGCCATTTCCGGATCCCCGATCGCCCCGGGCACGGCATGGCGCTCGCCCGCGGGGCGAAGGAAAAATATCGAAGCGGCTAGAATCGCCGGCTCAGCGGGAAGCCATGAACCGCGCCCGCTCGCTCACGGCGCTGAGGAGCGACGCGGCGAAGCGCCGGCTGTGCTTCACCAGCTCGAGGAACACGTTGCGGTTGATCGCGAGCAGCTCGCAGTCGCTTTCCGCGACCGCGCTCGCGAGGCGCGGGCTGCGGTCGACCAGCGCCATCTCGCCGAACACGCTGCCCGGGCCCACGGCCTCCACGAGGCTGCCGCCGACGCGGATCGCGACGCGGCCCCGGAGGACCACGTACATCAGCACCCCGGCGCGGCCTTCGGTCAGGATCGTTTTTCCCGCCTCGTAGCTGAAGCGCGCACCGGGCCCCACCAGGCGGGCGAGGTCACCGACCAGGTCCTTGCGCAACGGCGCGGATTCCCTCCGCCTCGTACCGCGCAGGGGCGTTTCGGAAGCGCCGAGCCGGCCGATGGATTCGCGCAGGCGCCTGATCATGACGCTCATCAGCATGAGCGCGAACTCGGGCCTTTTCCCGAGCGCCCTCTGGAGCTGGCGGCGGTCGAGGGCGATGACGCGGCACGCCGATTTCGCGACTGCCGTCGCGCTGCGCGGTCCCTGGTCGATCGAGGCCATCTCGCCGAAGATCTGGCCGGGCCGCACCGTGCCGATGGGCGTGTTCTTGGCGAAAACGGCGACTTCGCCGTCCAGGAGCAGGTACATCCGGTTCGGCATGAGCAGGAACGGAAAGCCTCTCTGGTTCTCGGCGAAGATTTTCCTGCCCTTGGCGAAGGTCTTCGGCTTGCCCGCGGAGCGGAAGAACTCCAGCGCGACCGCCGCGTTGTAGGAGCTGCTCGCGGGACTGCCCTGGCCGGTCATGGATTCCTCCTCGGGACGGCGGACCGCCCGTAGATTTGCGGGCCCCACGCCGGGGCGGACAGGCGGGGCCGGGAGCTGCAATTCTGCTCCCGGCATAACGAGCCGGTTCGCCGCCGCGCTCCGGGAGCGTTCATTTTCCACACTCGGGCAAGAATAACCGGACCTTTTCCGCACGCGCATGCTTGGCGCGGGCTCGCGCCTGGACGCGGGGCGCGCAGGCATAATAACGAATTCCGGTGCAAGAGGGCGTCACCGCCGGTTAGAATCGGAGCGCATGCCTTACCTGTACATTCTCGCCTCGATCGCATCGGGCTTCGCGCTTGCCGCAGCGGCGCGGGCCGAGGAGAACGGTTTGCCGCTCGCGGCGCCGGTGCCGGGCGGGGTCGCGGTCGTCTGCGTGGGCCGTGCGCCCGACCCGGCTCCGCGGGTCGTCTTCGACGGCCAGCGCGTGCGGGTCGCGCGCGTGGGCGATGCCTGGCATGCCGTCGTCGGCCTCCCGCTCGCGCTCAAGCCGGGAGCTCACGAGCTTTCGGTGCTCGAGGGCGAGAAGAGCGCGCACACGGTCCGCTTCGACGTCAGGCCGCACGATTACGAGGCGCAGCACGTGACGCTCGCCGACCGCCGCCAGGTCGAGCCCGGGCCCGCGGACCGGCTGCGGATCGCGCGGGATCAGGAATCGATCGTCCGGGCGTTTTCGACCTTCAGCGATTCCGCGCTCGACGGCTTCGACCTCGGCTTGCCGTCGGCGGGGCGCGTCTCCGGCAGTTTCGGGGTCAGACGCTTCTTCAACAACGAGCCGCGGCAGCCTCACAGCGGCGTGGACATCGCCGCGCCCCCGGGGACCCCGATCGCCGCGCCGGCGGCGGGCACCGTGATCGAGACCGGCGATTATTTCTTTAACGGGCTCACGGTGCTCCTCGACCACGGCCAGGGGCTCGTCACCATGTACAACCACCTGAGCCGCATCGACGTCGCCAAGGGCGCCCGCGTCGCGCGCGGCGAGACAATAGGCGCGGTCGGCAGCACCGGCCGCGTCACCGGCCCGCACCTGCATTGGTCGGTGAGCCTCAACAACGCGCGGGTCGATCCCGCGCTGTTCCTGTCGCGCGATGTCCGGGATCAGGTCACGAGCAGCCTGCCCGCGGCGCGAGGCGGCGCCGCGGCGGAGCCCGCGCCGCCGCGATGCGATTGAGCGGCGCGGGCGCGCTCGGGAACAGACCGGTCGGCGGCGGCCCGTGGCAATTTGACGGGGCTCGCCCGGCGCAAGGCGCCTGCGCGTGGCGTGCTCCTTGCACTTCTGCGATCGGCGCTGAGATACGCGAGCCTACTTGGAGACGTGAGTGACGGCGAGGGATCTGGCTGCGTCGCATCCCGACACTTTCTTCGTCGAGGGAGTGGGCGGCACGCGCTCTGAATTCCGCCTGTCCAGCCATTTCCAGCCGATTTTCAGTTTTGCCCATCGCCGGCCCGTGGGCTACGAGGGCCTGATCCGCGGAACCGACCCGAGCGGAAAGGCCTATCTGGCGACCGAGCTTCTCGCGAAGGCTCCGGCGGGGGTGGCGCGCATGCAGCTGGACCGCCAATGCAGAGCCCTTCATGTCGGGAACTTCCAGCGCCTGGGCGTCGGGGACGGCTGGCTTTTTCTCAACGTCGATCCGTTCATCGCAGTCCAGGGCCAACGGTTCGGTTCGTTTGCGCAGATGCTGGAGGAAAACGGCCTCGCGCCGCACCGGGTGGCGGTGGAGTTGATCGAAACGCCGTTCGAGGACGAGAGGCGCCTTCCCGCCGCGGTCGAGCACTACCGCGAGATCGGCTGCCTCATCGTGATCGACGATTTCGGCGCGGGCTACTCGAACTTCGACCGCATCTGGAGGCTCAAGCCGGACGTCGTGAAAATCGACCGCGAGATGACGCGCCGGGTGACGGTGGAGCCGCTCGCGCGGCGCATGTTTATCGGGATCGTCGCGGTGCTTCACGAAGCGGGCGCGCTCGTCTGCGTCGAGGGGATCGAGAACGAAGCCGAGGCGCTTTGCGCGACCGACGCCGACGCCGACCTGATGCAAGGCAACTACTTCGTCCGGCCGGCGGAGAAGCCGCCGGCGGAGAACGCCTGCGACGATCTGTTTGCGCGGCTGTTGAAGGGCTTCCGCGCCGAGACCGCCGAATTCAACGAGCAGCGGCGCACCCGGCTGCGGCCTTACATCGCGGCTCTCGCGGACGCCGTGCTGGCGCTGTCGGGCGGCGTGGACCGCTCCCAGGCGGTGCGGGCGCTGCTCGAGCTCGATTGCACCGAGCGCTGCTACCTGGTTGCGGCCGACGGTTCGCAGATCGGCGCGTGCGCGGAAGCCGGGCGCAATGTCGGCGCGCGCGACCGGCGCCTGAAGCCGATGCGGCCGGCCACGGGCACCAATTGGCAGACCAAGCCCTTCTTTCGCCGCGCGATCGAGGCGCCGGGGAAGGTCCAGATCACGCGGCCCTATCTGTCGGCCGCCGGCCCGAAGGTCTGCGTCACCTTGTCTTACGCCCTTTCCCTGAACGGGTCGTATCACGTGCTGTGCGCGGACCTCGACTTCGGCGCCCTCGCGGGAGACGGCTTGGCGCTCGGGCTCGCGCAAGCGGCGCGCGACGCCGGTGACATGGATGATTTTTCCGCGCCGTGAACACGGGGGATCATGCTCCGCCGCGTGCTGAAGAATACTGCGTGGAAGGCGAACGCGGCGAGCGCCACGAGTTTGGCCTGTCGAGCCATTTCCAGCCGATCTACAGTCTCGCCCATCGCCGTCCCGTCGGATACGAAGGCTTGATCCGGGCGAAGGACGCAAGCGGAAGGCAAGTCGCTCCCGGCGAATTGTTCAGCAAGGCGCCGCAGGGCAAGGAGCGGGTGCGCCTCGACCGCCAGTGCAGAACCCTCCATGTCCGCAACTTCCAGCGGTTCGGAAACGCGCGCAGCTGGCTGTTTCTCAACGTCGATCCGCACGTCGCCGCGGAAGGCCTCAAGTCCGGCCCCTTCTTCTCTCAGATGCTGCGCTCGAGCGGCCTTCCGGCGCACCGGGTGGGGGTGGAGCTGATCGAGATGCCGTTCGAGGACGAGAAGCGCCTCGCCGCCGCGATCGAGCACTACCGCGAGCTCGGCTGCCTCATCGTGATCGACGATTTCGGCGCGGGCTACTCGAATTTCGACCGCATCTGGAGGCTCAAGCCGGACGTCGTGAAGATCGACCGCGAGATGACGCGCCGGGTGACGGTGGAGCCGCTCGCGCGGCGCATGTTCACCGGGATCGTCTCGCTGCTCCACGAGGCGGGAGCGATCGTATGCGTGGAGGGCATCGAGACCGAGGCCGAGGCGCTTTGCGCGACCGATGCCGACGCCGAGCTGATGCAGGGCGACTATTTCTCGCCGTCGAGCCCCGAGCTGCCTTCGGAAAACGCGTGCTACGACTTGTTCGCGCGGCTGATCGCGGGTCACCGCGCGGACAACGCCGAATTCCAGAATCGGCAGCACGCCCGGCTCCAGCCCTACCTGGCGGCGCTCAAGAATGCGGTCCAGGACCTGTCCCTCGGGGCCGGATTTCCGCAGGCCGTGCCGGTGCTGCTCAAGCTGCCTTGCACGCACCGCTGCTACCTGATCGGCGCGGACGGGTTGCAGATCGGGGCAGACGTGGAGGCCGAGCGCAACGCGCGCGCCCACGACCGGCGCTTCGAGCCGGTGCACCCGACCGAGGGCGCCGACTGGCAGACCAAGTCCTACTTCCGCAGCGCGATCGAAGCTCCGGGAAAGGTCCAGATCACGCGGCCCTATCTGTCGGTAGCCGGACCCAAGCTCTGCGTCACCCTCACTTTCGCCTTTGAAGCGCCCGATGGATCGCAGAAGGTGCTGTGCGCCGATGTCGACTTTGCGGCGCTCGCGGGTGAGGACCTGGCGTTCGGGATCGCAAGATCGAAGACCTGAAACCCGAGCGCGCTGCCGCCGGAAGATCGATTGCGCCCGCGGCCTGCAGGGTCGCGCGGCGCGCTTCCCCGGCCCCGTCGGGCGGTTTCCCGCTTGTCTTCTCTCTAGGAGATTCCCCTTATCGGGGGTACAATCCGCCCCCCTTGGCGTCCAGGGGAAAATCCCCGCGGATGGAACTCCAGATCGGCAAGTACGAGGTGCAGAAAGTGCTCGGCAAGGGAGCGACGGGCACCGTTTACCTCGCGAAAGACCCGTTCTCGGGGAAGGAGATCGCGCTGAAGACGATCGACCCCGCGGTGTTCAAGGATCCGGAGAACGGAGAGGTCTTTCGCCTGCAGTTTCTGAACGAGGCCTCGCTCGCGGGCAAGCTGCGCCACCCTCACATCGTGGCGATCCTCGATGCTGCGGTGCAGGAGGAAGGGGGCTACATCGCCATGGAGCTGGTCACGGGCGGGGACCTGTCGGGCCACGTCAGCGCGGACACCCTGCTGCCCGTCGCGGACGTGCTGCAGATCGGTTTCAAATGCTGCGGCGCGCTCGACTACGCTTTTCAGGAGGGCGTCATCCACCGCGACATCAAGCCTGCGAATCTCATGATGGCGCAGGGCAGGCGGGTGAAGATCGCCGATTTCGGCGCCGCGCGCCTGAACAGAACGACGACGACGACGACGCAGGCGGTGGCGATGGGCTCGCCGTTCTACATGCCGCCCGAGGTCGTGGAGGGCAAGGAGCCGACCTACCACAGCGATCTGTATTCGCTGGGCGTGGTGCTGTACGAGCTGCTCACCGCGCGGCGGCCCTTCACCGCGGACAGCCTCGATGCGCTCGCCGGGAAGATCCTGCACGAGGACCCGATCCCGCCGAGCAAGCTGCGCGCGGGACTCCCCAGGCAGCTCGACGACATCGTGCTTCGCGCGATGCGCAAACAGCCGCGCGAGCGCCACGACTACTACGGCGACCTCGCGCAGGAGCTGGCGAAGGCCGCAAAGCTCGTCCTGCCGCCGCAGGCGATCCCCGAGAGCGAGCAGTACGTGATGCTCAAGCGCAGCGAAATGCTCGCGGAGCTCTCCGACGCGGAGCTGTGGGAGCTCGCGCGCGCCGCGTACTGGTCGCGCGCGCCCAAGGGAACGATCGTCCTGCGCGAGAACGACGAGGGCGACAGCTTTTTCTATCTGGCCGAGGGCGAAGTCAAGGTCACCCGCAAGGGGCGCCTGCTCAACGTGCTCAAGAAGACCGAGTGCTTCGGCGAGATGGCCTACATCCGCGAGGGCGACGCGCGGCGGCAGGCCACCGTGCAGGCGACGAGCGAGCTCTTGCTCGCCGAGTTCCGGCCGCTCACCCTGATGCAGATGGATTTGAACGCGCAACTGCAGCTCACGCGGGCCCTGGTGCGCAACCTCGCCGACCGGCTGGAGCTGGCCAACACCAAGATCACGTAGCGGCCCCGCCGCCCGGGGCGCTTCCAGCGCTACAATCTGCGCTCCGTCTGATTCTAATCGAGGACCGCCATGCCCATTTCGATGTACCAGGCGAGCGCGCCGCGCTTCGTCAACGCTCTGACCAATCTTTCCGCCATCCTCGACAAGGCGCAGGCCCACGCCGAGGCGAAGAAGATCGACCCCGCGG
>WNGE01012029.1_pt1 | contig 11656 bp, 12 predicted proteins | sample 5400651 | NCBI WGS metagenome assembly WNGE01 (sample SAMN13153370, study PRJNA577476) | soil metagenome | isolation source: 60 cm soil or saprolite under grassland replicate 2 | place: USA:California | collected 2016-06-15 | reverse complement strand
CCTGCCGGTGGCCACGCCGACGGCCACGGCACCGGCGCCGTGGGCGGCCCGGATGTCCAGCGGGGTATCGCCCACCACCAGCGTGTCCTGCGGATCTACGGGGTGTCCGTGGATCTGGTCGGCCCGCTCGATGGCCCGCCTGGTGAGCTCGATCCGCTCGTTCGAATCCGAACCGTAGCCCCCGAAGCTGAAGAACCGGTTGAGCCCGGCTCGGGCCAGCTTCGCGTGGGCCCCGGCCTCCAGGCCGCCGGAGGTGATGCCCAGGAGGACGCCCTCAGCGACCAACCTCGGCAGCAGCGACTCGACGCCCGGGAGGACGCGGTAGCCGGGCGACGCGGCCACCTCCTCGGGAAGGCATCGGAGGTACCCGGCCAGGAGCCGGGCCATGTCCCGGTCGTCGGGCGGGCGGCCGAGGACGTGCTCGAACGTGATCCGGCCCACCTCGGGGTCGGTCATGCCCGCGGTCGTGTACTTCGTGATGTCGGCCTCCACCTCCCACAGCTCGGCGAACGCGGACCGCCATGCCCTGGCGCCGGCTCCGCCCGTGCTCACCAGGGTCTCGTCGACGTCGAACAGGACCGCCACCGGCCTGTCGCCGTGCCGGTCGTCCATCATCACGTCCCTCCCCGCCGCGTTCAGTCCGCGATGAGCATGGCCCGGGCCGGCCCCCCGTCGCCGTCCAGGATCTTCAGCGGCAGGCACGCCAGCGTGTAGGGGCCGGGCTCGACCTCGCCCAGGTCCAGCCCCTCGACGATCATCACGCCGTTCTCCAGCAGGATGTGGTGGGCAGGGTGTCCGGGGGCTCCCTTCTGCTCCACCGAGAGGAAGTCCACCCCGATCAGCCGGATGCCCCGCTCGACGACCCACATGGCGGCGTCGGCGGTGAGGCACGCGTAGGTCTCGGGGAAGGACACGGGGACCCGCCGCCAGAGCTCGGAGTTCGCCGTTCGGAGCAGGACCCGCTCGGTGCCCTCCGGGACGGCCAGGGCCTCGAGCTCGGCCGGCTCGATGGGACCGTCGAGGTGGCGGGCGTCGGCCACCAGGACCGGTCCGAACAGGGTTTCCAGTGGCACCCGGTCGATGCCGTGGGAGCCGTCCACGAAGTGGTTCGGCGGGTCGACGTGGGTGCCGGTGTGCGTTCCCATGCGGATCTCGGAGACGTTGGCGGGATCGCCAAGGGCCAGCCGCAACCGGGGCGCGATCCCCACCGGCGGGTCGCCCGGCCACACGAGCATGTCACCGCTGATGGTGAGCGAGACGTCGATCAGCCGGCTCACCGGCGGGCCCTCAGGTGCCAGGTGCGGGGATTGAAGGACTGCCCGAGCGCGAAGTCCATCTCCACCTCCTGGAGCTCAGCCTATCGGTTGCGCCCTCGACGATAGCGCTCGATGAGCGCGTTCGTGGAGGAGTCGTGGCCCAGGTCCGGCCGTTCCCTCGCCACCAGTTCCGGCTCGATCCGCTTCGCCAGGACCTTGCCAAGCTCCACGCCCCACTGGTCGAACGAGTCGATGTCCCAGATCGTCCCCTGGGTGAACACCTTGTGCTCGTACAGCGCGACCAGCTCGCCGAGCACGCGCGGGGTCAGCTTCGGCCCAAGGATCGTGTTCGTCGGATGGTTCCCCGGGAAGGTCCGATGCGGAACCTGGTGGCTCGGGACGCCCTCGGCCTCGACCTCCGCGCGGGCCTTGCCGAAGGCGAGGGCCTCGGTCTGGGCGATGAAGTTCGCCATCAGCAGGTCGTGGTGCCCGCCGACCTCGTGGTTCGGCTGGACGAACCCGATGAAGTCGCACGGGACGAGCTTCGTGCCCTGATGGATCAGCTGGTAGTAGGCATGCTGCCCGTTGGTGCCGGGCGTCCCCCACACCACCGGCCCGGTCTGCATCCGGACCGGGTTGCCGTTCAGGTCCACCGACTTCCCGTTCGATTCCATGTCGAGCTGCTGGAGGTAGGAGGTGAACCTCCACAGGTACTGGTTGTAGGGCAGGATGGCCTGGGTCTCCGCGCCGAAGAAGTCGCCGTACCAGATGCCGATCAGGCCGAGCAGGACCGGCATGTTCCGCTCGAACGGCGCCGTCCGGAAGTGGACGTCCATCGCGTGGAAGCCGTCGAGCATCTCCCGGAACGCCTCGGGGCCGACGGCGATCATGAGCGAGAGCCCGATGGCGGAGTCGTACGAATACCGGCCTCCCACCCAGTCCCAGAACTCGAACATGTTGGCGGTGTCGATCCCGAACTCCTCGACCTTCTCCGCGTTGGTCGACACGGCGACGAAGTGGTGCTTGACGGCCTCGGGGCCCGAGCGGAGTCCATCCAGCAACCACTGCCGGGCGGTGGTGGCGTTCGTCAGCGTCTCGACGGTGGTGAACGTCTTCGAGCTCACGATGAACAGCGTCTCGGCCGGGTCGAGGTCCCGGGTGGCCTCCCACACGTCGGTGCCGTCCACGTTCGAGACGAACCGGAACTCCATCGACCGTTCGCTGAAGTCGCGCAGCGCCTCGTACGCCATTGCCGGGCCGAGGTCGGACCCGCCGATCCCGATGTTCACCACGTTCCTGAGGGGCCTGCCGGTCGAGCCGGTCCATCGGCCGCCTCGGACCTCGTCGGCGAACGCGCTCATCCTGTCGAGGACCGCCTGGACGGCGGGCACGACATCCACGCCGTCGACGAGGATCTGCTGGTCACGGGGGGCCCGGAGGGCCACGTGGAGGACGGCCCGGTCCTCGGTCACGTTGATCCTCTGCCCGGTGAACATGGCTTCGATCCGATCGCGCAGCCCGGTCCGACCGGCCAGGGCGAGGAGAAGCCTGAGGGTCTCCGCGGTGATCCGGTTCTTCGAGTAGTCGAGGACGAGGTCCGCCGCCTCCAGCGTCATGGCCTCGCCCCGGCCGGGATCGTCGGCGAAGAGGGTCCAGAGGTGCACGTCCCGGATCTCTTCCGCGTGCTTCGCCAGCGCCTGCCACTCGGGGGACTCGGTGATGCCGCTCGGCGTCGTCGTCATGGCCGATCGGGGTGGGACATCGACCGCACGACCGTCTCGTCGTGGCCCCCGAACTCCTTGCGCATAGCGGACAGCAGGCGGTCGGCGAAGTCCCCCTCCCCACGCGAGCTGAACCGCTCGTACAGCGCGGCGGTCAGCACGTTGGCCGGGACCGCCTCGTCGATGGCCGCCAGCGCCGTCCACCGGCCCTCGCCCGAGTCGGACACCCGGCCCGAGAACCCTTCGAGATCGGGGTCCTTGAGGAGCCCGATGGCGGTCAGGTCCAGGAGCCACGAGGCCACCACGCTGCCCCGCCGCCACACCTCGGCCACCTCGGCGGTGTCGATGTCGTAGCGGTAGTACTGGGGGTCGCGCAGGGGAGTGGTCTCCGCGTCGGGCTCCACCGTCTGGTTGCCGACGTTGGCCTTCCGCAGGATGGCCAGGCCCTCCGCGTAGGAGGCCATCAGCCCGTACTCGATCCCGTTGTGGACCATCTTGACGAAGTGGCCGGCCCCGGCCGGCCCGCAGTGCAGGTAGCCCTGCTCGGCGGTGCCGCCCCGGCCCTCACGGCCGGGCGTGCGCGGAGCCGCGTCGAGCCCGGGCGCCAGCGCGACGAAGATGGGGTCGAGATGCCGCACGACGTCCGTCTCGCCCCCGATCATCAGGCAGAACCCGCGGTCGAGGCCGAACACGCCCCCACTGGTCCCGACATCGACGTAGTGGACGCCCCGGTCCCCGAGCTTCGCGGCTCGTTCCATGTCGTCGCGGTAGTACGTGTTGCCGCCGTCGATCACGATGTCTCCCGGGTCCATCCGGTCGGCCAGGTCCATGACGCTCTGCCCGGCGAAGGCGGCCGGCACCATCACCCACGCCGTCCGCGGGGGGCTCAGCTTCGCCAGGAGGTCGTCCAGCGAGGTCGAGGCGATGGCCCCTTCGCCCTCGAGCTGCTGGACCGCGGCCTGGTTCACGTCGAACGTCACGACCTCGTGCCCGTTCCGCATCAACCGGCGGGTCAGGTTCGCCCCCATCCGTCCCAGCCCAACCATCCCCAGCTGCATCGCCCAGCCTCCTTCGTCGAACCTTCGACCCACATCCTGACGCGGATCGGGCCGCCGCGCCCAGGCCATCGCCAGGCCGAGATCGGGGCTGCCCTCGGAATAATTGCTTGTGCAAGCATGTTGACGATGTCCGACGGCCACGACCAGGAGGGACGCATGGCTCAGGAGACGGCAACGGAGAAGAAACGGGAAACGACGGGACCGAGCATGACGAGGACGGTCAAGGGCGTCGAGGCCCCGGGGATCGGAGTCTGGAAGCTGGATCAAGCCCACACGACGCTGGGATTCGTGGCCCGGTACCTAATGCTCACCAAGGTTCGCGGCAAGTTCGGCAGGTTCACCGGGGCCATCCACGTGGAGGAGAAGCCGGAGGACTCCTGGGTCGAGCTGTCCATCGAGGCCGCCAGCATCGACACGAATCACCCGGACCGGGACGCCCACCTCCGGAGCCCGGACTTCCTCGACGTGGTTCAGCACCCCACCATCGAGTTTCGGAGCACGAAGGTCGAACCGGTCGGAGGAACGAAGCTTCGGGTGACCGGCGACCTGACCATCCGCGACCAGACCAGGCCCATCGTGCTGGACGCGGAGTTCCTGGGCATGACTCCGGATCCGTGGGGGAACTCCAGGGCCGTGTTCTCCGCCACCGGAGAGATCGACCGGACCGAGTTCGGGGCGAGCTGGAACGTGGCCCTCGAGACCGGCGGAGTGCTCGTGGGCAGGGTGGTTCAGCTCGAGCTGGAGGTCCAGGCGATCGGCGCCGCGGCGCCGACCGAATAAAGCCCGCCCAGCGAGCAAGACCGGACGGCCGGGTCCCCAGAGGGCCCGGCCGTCGCCGTTCGTGCGCTTGACATCGTCGAGACGACTCCCTAGGCTTCACAAACTCAGGTGAATGGGTAAAGATAGTCGATTGCATCCAGTTAGTGAGGAAGGGGAGGCCTGACGACATGAAGCTCATCGGACGCAAGGCGTGGCTGGCATTCACCGTTCTGGCGCTGGCGGGCGCGGCCTGCGGCGGCTCAGGAAGCGCCAGCGCGCTCAAGAGCGGGGGGAAATGCGTGCGGCAGAAGACGCCGGTCATCACGCTCGCCGCGTACAGCACGGTGTACGACGTCTACGGAAAGCTCACCTCCGCCTTCCAGGATCAGTGGAAGACCGACCACGACGGGCAGTCCGTGATCTTCCAGTCCTCGTTCGGTGGAAGCACCACCCAGGCCCAGAACGTGGCCAACGGGTTCCCCGCGGACGTGGTGGCGCTCTCGCTGGCCCCCGACGTGGAGATCGTGCAGAAGGCCGGGCTGATCACCCACGACTGGACCAAGGACCCCGACGGCGCGATCGTGGCCACCACCCCCGTGGTATTCGACGTCCGCCCGGGGAACCCCAAGCACATCGCGGACTGGAGCGATCTGACGAAGGCTGGGGTCCAGATCCTGACCCCGGATCCCTCCCAGAGCGGCGGGGCGAAGTGGAACATCGTGGCCGCGTACGGTGCCTCGATCCGCGGCAAGGTCACCGGGTACGCCGCCAGCAGCTCGAGCGACGCGCAGAACCTGCTGACCGGCATCTTCAACGACGTCACCGTGATGGACAAGAGCGCGAACGACTCGCTCAAGAACTTCCAGTCCGGCAACGGCGACGTCGCCATCAGCTACGAGAACCAGGTCCTGACGGGGGCGGCCGGCGGGAAGGGCGACGTGGAGGTGCTGCCGCCCTCGACGGTCCTGATCCAGACCCCGACGGTGGTCGTGGACAAGAACGCCGCGGCCCACTGCGTCCTGCCGATCGCCAAGGCGTTCGTCCAGTTCCTGCACACGCCCGACGCCCAGTCGATCTTCGCGTCCGTCGGCAACTTCCGGCCGATCGACCCGGCCGAGGCCGTGAAGGCGAACGCCGACCTGAAGCAGCCGGCACTGCAGGACGTGTTCACCACCGACGACATCGGCGGGTGGGACCAGCTGATCGACTCGACCGTGTTCGGGCCGAACGGAGCGTTCACCCAGGCCCTGAAGGCGACGAAGGGGTAGGAGCGGGTGAGCGCGCAGGCCCTCGAGCGGATCCCCCTGGACCCGCCGGAGCCTCCGAGCTCCGGCCGGTCCGTCCGCCGCGTCCGGTTCGGGCGGTGGGGCCTTCGAAGCGTGGCCATCCTGTATCTCGGGCTGATGGTGGCCTTGCCGCTGGCGGCGATCGTGTCGAAGGGCTTCGGGGGCGGCGTGGCCTCCCTTCGCGACGCCTTCTCCCAGCCCGGGGCGCGGCAGGCCCTCGCGCTCACCATCGAGATGGCGGCGCTGGTGGCCCTGATCAACGCGGTTTTCGGGACGGTGATCGCCTATGTCCTCACCCGCTATCGCTTCGTCGGGCGGCGCCTGGTGTCGACCGTGGTCGACGTTCCGTTCGCCATCCCCACGCTGGTCACCGGGGTGATGTTGGTGGCGCTGTACGGACCGAACTCGGCCGTGGGCGGGTTCCTGGTCAGGCACGGCGTCCACGTCATCTTCGCCAGGCTCGGGATCCTGGTGGCGCTGCTCTTCGTCACGCTTCCTCTGGTGGTGAGGACGGTGCAGCCGGTGCTGCTCGAGATGGACCGGGCCGAGGAGGAGGCGGCCCGCGTCCTGGGCGCCGGGAGGCTGGCCACGCTGCGCAAGGTCCTGCTCCCGCACCTTCGGTCGGGCATCGTGGCCGGCGGGCTCCTGGCGTTCGCCCGAGCGCTGGGCGAGTTCGGGGCCGTGGTGATCGTGTCCGGGAACATCCTGAACAGGACCCTCACCGCGCCCGTCCTCATCGCCCAGCTGATCACGGGGTTCAAGCCGGAGGAGGCCGCGGCCATCGGGGCGATCCTGTTCGGGCTCTCGTTCGGGCTCGTCCTGATCGTGGAGCGACTGGTCGGCCGTCGGGAACGGGAGAGCCACGCATGATGCCGAGCCAGGCATCCGCGCCGGCGCCGACCGAAGCCGTGCGGCGTCCCCTGCTATCCGAAACCACGTCTCGGCGGCTCGTCCACGGAGGGCTGACGGCCACGGCCCTTCTGTACGTCGGGGTCTTGGTGGTGGCTCCGCTGGTCGGGATCGCGGTGGCGGCGGCGAAGCCCGGCTGGAGCGCGTGGTCGGCGACGTTCGCCGACCCGGACGCCCGTCACGCCTACCTCCTGACCGGCGTCATCACCGTCGAGACGATCGCGGTCACGGCGGTCCTGGGCGTGGTGGTGGCCCTGGTGCTGGCGCGGGATCGGTTCGCGGGCCGAAGCCTGGTCAGCGCCGTGGTGAACCTTCCGCTGGCGGTCTCCCCGGTGATCGTTGGCTTGGCCGCCGTGCTGCTGTTCGGCCGGGGCGGCTGGTTCGAGCACTGGTTCACGGCCCACGGGATCCAGATCATCTTCGCCCTGCCCTCGATGGTCCTGGTGACGGTGTTCATCTGCATCCCGTTCGTCATCCGCGAGGTCGCCCCGCTGCTCGAGGAGCTGGGGATCGAAGAGGAGGAGGCGGCCAGGACGCTCGGCGCGTCACCGTTCCAGACCTTCCTCCGGGTCACGTTGCCGAACATCCGATGGGGGTTGCTGTACGGCGTGGCGCTCAGCACGGCCCGCGCGCTGGGCGAGGTGGGGGCGGTCCTGATCGTCAGCGGCACCATCGCCGGGCACACCGAGACCGCCACCCTCTACGTCCTGCGAGCCTTCGACGAAGGCAAGGACGCCTCCGGCTACGTCGTCGCCGTCACCCTCGCCCTCGTGTCGATCCTGCTCCTTGCCGGGATCGAGATCTTCAAGCGCAAGGAGGAGAAGTTGGTGTCCCCATGAGTCGTGGCATCGTCATCGAGAACCTGACCAAGAGGTTCGGCTCCTTCCTGGCCGTCGACGACGTGACCTTCGAGGCCCAGGAGGGCAAGATCACCGCGCTGCTCGGCCCCAGCGGGTCGGGGAAGAGCACCGTCCTGCGGACCATCGCGGGGCTTGAACGGTCCGACGCCGGCCGGATCTGGGTCGACGGCGAGGAGCAGGGAGGGAAGAGCCCCCAAGAACGCCGGCTGGGATTCGTGTTCCAGCACTATGCCCTGTTCCGCCACATGACGGTTCAGCAGAACGTGACGTTCGGCCTGGCCGTCCGGAAGGCTCCGAAGCCGGAGCGGCGGAAACGGGTCAGCGAGCTGCTCGACCTGGTCGGCCTGGCGTACTTCGCCGACCGATACCCGGACCAGCTGTCGGGAGGCCAGCGCCAGCGGGTGGCCCTGGCTCGAGCCCTGGCTCCCCGCCCCAAGGTCCTGCTGCTGGACGAGCCCTTCGGGGCCCTGGACGCGCGGGTTCGCCAAGAGCTGCGGCGGTGGCTCGACGACCAGCACCGGGAGCTGGGGGTGACCAGCCTCCTGGTGACCCACGACCAGGAGGAGGCGCTCGAGCTGGCGAACCAGGTCGTGGTGATGCGGCGGGGCAGGGTGGAGCAGATCGGAACGCCGGAGCAGATCTACAACCAGCCCGCCACGCCGTTCGTGGCGGGATTCGTGGGCGCGTCGAACGTGCTCCACGGGGTGGTGTGGGAGGGGCACGTGCACTTCGGGCGATCCGCGGTGGCCGGCGCCCACCACCTGGACGACGGGCTTCGGGCCCAAGCCTTCATCCGGCCTCACGACATCGAGCTCGCCAACGAGGAGATCATGGGCATCGGCCCGGGAGACCACGTGCAGGCCAACCTTCGGAACGCGAAGGTGTTCTCCCAGGACGGCCAGGACCCCGCCCCGGCGAAGGAGCTCGCGCCGGTATGAGCGTGGTCGCAACGGGGGAGCGGACTCCCGCTCGTCGGAGCCGGCGGGAGATGCCGGTGCGCATTTCGGCGAAGACGGACTACGCGCTCCGGGCCGCAGCCGAGCTGGCCGCGGCGAACGGGGAGGGGCTGGTGAAGGCCGACCAGATCGCCCAGGCCCAGGGCATCCCCTTGAAGTTCCTGTTGAACATCCTGAACGAGCTGAAGCAGGGCGAGATCGTCCGGAGCCACCGGGGATCGGAGGGCGGATTTCGCCTGGCTCGGCCGGCGGACTCGATCACCCTCGGGGACGTGGTCCGGGCGGTGGAGGGCCGGCTCTCGACGATCCGGGAGGCGCCACCCGACGAGGTCTTCTATGGCGGCCCCGCCGAGGGGCTGCGGGACGTGTGGCTCACCCTCCAGGCTGCCGTGCAGGGGATCCTGGACTCCGTCACGCTCGCTGAGCTGGTTCGAGTGGCCGATCCGGCGTCTTCCTGACCGGTCCCACCGGCGATCCAAGCTGGAGCCTCCGGGTTCGACAGGGCAGAATGGGCCCGTGCGGATCTCGGCCAAGGCGGACTACGCGGTGAGGGCGGCAGCGGAGCTGGCCGCGGCCACGGGCCGGGGCCCCGTCCGGGCCGAGGAGATCGCCAGCGCGCAGCACATCCCGCTGAACTTCCTGCTGAACATCCTGAGCGACCTCAAGCTGGCCCGGGTGGTCCAGAGCTACCGCGGGGCCCAGGGCGGGTATCGGCTCGCTCGCCCTCCGGAGGAGATCACCGTGGCCGAGGTGATCAGGGCCGTGGAGGGGCCCCTGGCGAACGTCCACGAGTCCCGGCCGGAGGAGCTCCACTATCCCGGGCCGGCCGAGCCTCTCAGGGACGTGTGGGTGGCGGTGCGGGCGAACATCCGGGCCGTGCTGGAATCGGTGACCCTGGCCCAGCTTGCCACGGGGTCGCTGCCGCGTACGATTCGCAAGCTGGTGAGCGACCCGGACGCGTGGACCGCTCGCTGACCCCTCCCGGCGACGGGACCGAGCCCAGGCCGGTCCCGTTCCTCCGGTTCGTGGGCTACTTCCTGGGCCTGGGGACGTGGGGGTTCGGCGGGCCCATCGCCACCGTGGGGTACATGCAGCGCGACCTGGTCGAGGCTCGCGGGTGGGTGAGCCGGGACGAGTTCCTCGGCGGCGTGGCCCTCGGGCAGACCATGCCCGGGCCGCTCGCCGCGCAGGTGGCCATGTGGGTGGGCTACCTGCAGGCCGGAGCGCTCGGCGCGCTCGGCACGGCGGTCCCGTTCATCCTGCCGTCCTTCGCCGTGGTCCTGGCGGTGGCCTACCTCTACGTGCGGTTCCAGGGGCTCACGGTGGTCCAGTCCCTGTTCTACGGGATCGCCCCGGCGGTGATGGCGATCATCGCCGTGGCCGCGGTGAAGCTCGCCCGGCTCACCAACGGGCGGGACGCCAGACTGTGGGTGATCTCCGCGATCCTTCTGGCGGTCACCGCATTGACCGGCGCCGAGATCGCCCTCCTGTTCATCGGGGCCGGGCTGGTGATGATCGCCTTGGAAGCGCCCCCTTCGTTCCGCCGGCGGGCGGGCACCTCGTCCCTGGGGGTCGTGGGGGCGCGGTTCCGGTTTCCCACCGTCGGGATGACCGCCCGGTTCAGTGTCCTCACCGGGGTGGCGGCGGGTGGGACGCTGGTTGCCCTGGGACTGTTCTTCCTCAAGGCTGGGGCGTTCATCTTCGGAAGCGGCCTGGCCATCGTGCCGTTCCTCCGGGAGGGTGTGGTCGACCAGCACCACTGGCTGACCGAAGGGCAGTTCCTGGACGCCGTGGCGATCGGGCTCATCACGCCCGGCCCGGTGGTGATCACCGCGGCGTTCATCGGCTACCTGGTGGCGGGCCTGGCGGGGGCGGGGGTGGCGACGGTGGCGATCTTCGTCCCCATCTATCTGGGCGTGGTGCTCCCCGGCCCGTGGTTCATCCGCCACCGAAGCGACCGCCGGGTTCAGGCCTTCGTCAAAGGGGCCACCGCGGCGGCGGCCGGCGCGATCGCCGGGGCGACCATCGTGCTCACCCGAAAGGCGGTGGTGGATCTGCCCACGGCGGCGATCCTGGGGGCGGGGCTGCTGTTCGTCTGGCGGTTCAGGAACCGCGAACCCGTGCTGGTGCTGCTCGCCGCCGTGGTGGGGATCCTGCTCAAGGGCCTGTGATCTCTTCGGCCGACCGAACCGGTCTGCGGCCACCGACTTGACGCTTCCTCCAGATTGAGCCTATGCTCTGAGCGTCTGCTCAAAACAGACGCTCAAGAGAGGAGGGAGAGGCGATGCGCGGAGATGCCAACGTCATTACGGTCTACGCCGCGTACGTCGCGGTGGCCGTGGGCCTCACGGCCTGGCTGGCTCGAACGCTGTTCCGCAACGGCGCGATCTTCCTGCACGACGTTTTCGAGGATCGCCCGGGCCTGGCCGAGGCGGTGAACCGGCTGCTGGTGGTGGGGTTCTACATGCTCAACCTCGGTTACGCCTTCTACCTGGTGCGGTCGGGGAGAGGGCTCGACGCGTTCGAGTCGGTGCAGTTCCTGGTGCGGCGACTGGCGCTGCTCCTGGTCACCCTGGGTCTGATCCATTTCGTGAACGTGTTCGTCTTCTGGCGGATCCGGTCTCGGACCGAGCAGCGGCACTTGCCGCCGCCGGTGGCTCCGCACATGACGCTCCCCCCGCTGCCACCGCCCCCGCCGGTGCCGACCACGTGAGGTGGCACCGTGGACGAGACCGCCAAGCTCACCGTTCTCTACGACGAATCCTGCGGCCTGTGTCGGCGGTGCCGCGACTGGCTCCTGACCCAGCCATGCCTCGTCGAGGTCGAGCTGCTGCCCTCCGGATCTCCGCAG
>WNGE01009632.1_pt1 | contig 11656 bp, 3 predicted proteins | sample 5400651 | NCBI WGS metagenome assembly WNGE01 (sample SAMN13153370, study PRJNA577476) | soil metagenome | isolation source: 60 cm soil or saprolite under grassland replicate 2 | place: USA:California | collected 2016-06-15 | reverse complement strand
AGTGGCTAATGTCTTAAGTATTACTTAGACGCCTCTAGTACGCTTCTTTAAGCATACTCTCTTTGAAGAAATGTAATGCCTAGTTACTAAGTTGCCTCTTCTAAGCTACTACTGCTTTACAATATCAAACGGCAAGCCTTTAGGCCCTCACCTTATCTCTTCTTACTCTTGTCGTTTGACTTCTTCTATCGTCTCCTTTGTTAATCGTGTTTTGCTCATAGTTACTAATATTAGGACTTCTTCCTCTACTAACCTTTAGCCCTAGATACTGACTTCTAGTCTTCTCCTAGTACTAGCTCTTCTAGATTAAACTCTAGCCCTTAGATTAGACTATAGATTAGACTCTAGAACCTAGGCTTTGTCTATGTTTTGTCTTGCTTTCACTGTTTGTTTCCTTTTTGGGCCTAGTATACTTGTATTAGGGAACCTGTCAGCTCAGTAATATGTTGGCTTAGTAGGGACTGTTTGCTCTCTTGACTCTCTTAAGTGATTCCTAGACGTCTCTATAGTATATTAACTTTGTAGACTATTAGCTTAATAGGGTATTACTAGCTTTCAAACTTGTTAAATAGTTGATTGATTGTAAGTATCTACTAGAAGACTATTAAACTCTTCTAATAGGCCTATAGGCCTCTCTTAGAGTAGAGTTGAAATTCAATTAGTTAGAAGATAGAGAAAACTCTTTCTTCTTAGACTTGTTTTAGAGGGTTTTAAGAGCTTTTAGAATTAATAGCTTTTAGGCTCTTTGTTATATATATTTACTAGCTTATTAAGAGGTAACCTCTTAACTCTATTCCTTAGTTATAACTACTAACCTATTCCTAGTCTCTTATAGTATACTATAGGTCTATACTACTAGGAAAGGTAGTAGTATATTACTAATATAGTCCCTCTAACGTCAAACTCTAAGGTCTACTAAGGTATCTAATATCTTATCTACTTCTAGTATAATAGGCTCTATTAAGGTCTCTAGATTAATAACTAATAGTCGAACTTATCCTTAGATATCTAAGTGTTTATAACATTATAAAAAGACGTTTAGTTAATACTAGAACACTTGTACTATATTACTCTATTCTTTGACCTATTAGAGTAAGGAGGAGTAACCTCTAAACTTTAATTTATTTGTAAGGAACTTTAACTTTTATTACTTTTCTCTCTGTTTTTAAGTGTTTAAGTCATAACTACTATCTCTATCTATGTAATAAGGTATATGAATTGTATATGTCCTAGTCTAAAAGATAAAGATAAAGGAATTATAGTGTCTTGATTAACCTTCTTTAGAGAGAAGTATAGTATAAGTTACCTTAAGATTAAGAATCTATCTTACTTTTAAGAGTTTTCTAGGCTTTGATTATCTAACTATAGCTCTTTTCTATTAAGAAGTCTATAGTCTGAATTTCGAACTTTCTAAGCTCTTTAATCTTCCTTACTAACGTTCCTCTCCTTAATCGTTAAGGTATTATACATACTATCTCTTTCTACATTTAGAAATCCTAGGAGATTGAATTACTAATCTCTACTCTAAGACACTTACTTAAGCTTCCTCTTTCTCTAATTATTATACTTCTTTCTTAATTATAAGCTAATATTCTTCTTCTATAGTATTAGTTATCTTCTTATTAGAAGCTCTAAAGTATTAGTCTTACTTAATAAACTTCTTAAGTTAATTACTAGAGAAAGTTTCTCTTAGCTTAGCTCTATCTATGTCTTCTAGTATATATATACTCTTTATACTATCTATAGTTACTACCTTATATGATCTAAGCTATTACTAACTAAGCTTTGTGTCCTTTAACTTATCTTAGTTAACTATAAAGGTATTATAATAAAGAATACTATCCTTAACATTAATAGCTTTCTTTTAAATATTATATGTTTTATCTTAGTATTCTTATCCTTCTTAATACTTCTATATCTACTTAGTTATTGATTCTAGAACGTTCTTATCCTATATCTTAATCTACTAAGCTTAAACTACTAATAGTTCTTTATATATATAAATATTATTCTAATTAAGAGTTCTCTAGGTTAAGTACTTTGTCTTGATTAGTAGTATAGCTTTATAGTTATATACTAAGTAAAATAGTATATATCTAGTTAGCTTATATATTGAAGTGTACTCTATAAGAAGAATAGTATGTAAATATCATAGCTATTTGGTCTTTTCTTCTTCTATAAGTATTATAAGAGTATTAAGAATCAACTTATAACTCTCTTTGATTTTCTTATTTACTTAAGTATTATATATAGATATTTAGACCTATCTTACTCTATATCTTTAAAGTATTTTAATAACTTCCTTTTTAAACTTAGTCTTATTATTAATAGTTAGTCTCTTAAATATTCTATATTAATATATAACTTTCTACTAAATAAAGTCTATAATAGTCTTAGTATTAATAGTATAAAGAACTTAAGCTTTAGGTTACTTAGAGAGTTTATCTTAGTATATAATAAGACTAGTATATTCTTTAGTATTTAGTAGATAAACTATATTAATAGTAAGGTTAAAGAATAGTTAACTAACTTAAGTAAAGAATAAGACTTCCTTTAAGTATACTTTTGATTTATACTAATACTTCTTATAACTATTTATATACTTTTTAATATTAAGATATATTTTATTCTAGAAATACTAGGTAGTTAAGTAGTTATAAGTGCTTTCTCTTCCTCTATAGCCTACTTTATTATAGAGAGCCTTAAGTAGCTCTATATAATACTTATCTAAGTCGATTACTAATCTTAGTAGAAAGGTCTTACTTGTATTTCTTTATAACTATTAGTCTTAAACACTATATTTAATAACTTCTCTTTTAAGTATATAGAACTTAACCTAAGACATACTAGTAAGTTTCTTTAATATTATTAAGAATTAAGTAAGACTTTATAAGTGTTCTAAGAATCCTTTACCTAAGAGCTCTTTCTAATTACCTATAGTTTCCTTAATAGATAAAGCTAATATCTTAAGGTAGTCTAGTTTAGTTATAATCTAGTTATTAATATCTCTCTTATATAAGTTATCTAAGTTATTAGACTTAGTCTAAGATTATTAAGAGAGTCTATTAATTACTATATATATGTTCCTCTTTATATATTAAACCTTGAAGTTAAATATCTAAATCTATATAATCTATTAAGTAATAAGAGTTCTAGGAAGATTAGTAATAGTATGATTAAGCTAAGTAACAAGAACTTTTATATTAGTTTCTAAGATAAAATAGACTCTATATAGCTAGTATTAAAGCCTCTAAAAGTACTTAAGAACTCTTTAACATTCTCTTTTTATAGTATTATAATTATACTCTATCTTATTCTAGAGTTTAGACTTGTATTAAGTGACCTTATATTATCTATTCTTAGTAAACTGTCTTATAACTCCTCTTTATCTAATAAGGCTCATATCTACTCTAATATAAATCTCTTCTTACCCTAGGTTATATTAAATCTTATATAAAGTAAGTGTTATAATAAGAGTAGTTTTAAGAGTATTTATAACTTAGTCTTACTTAATACCTTAGTTCTATTTGACATTCTTCTTGAATAGTTCGTAGATTAAGGCTATAATTATTATAAAGTCCTTGATCTAGATTTAATAGTAAATATAAACTCTAATAAATGCCCTTCTTTTAGTAATGTTCTTATAGGCTAACTATTCTAATATCTTGATTACTTTTAAAGTAATAAGAGTCTTACTATTATACTTATAAATAAACTTAACAATATTTATCCTATTATAGTAGAACTATGATTTAGCTCTAATATAAGCTCTTATACGTTTAATCTAATCTATAGTTTTATCTAAGTTCTAAATATATTTAAATATATATCTTCTAACTCTAAGAAGAGCCTCCTTATTACTATAGGTTATATATAAACCCTTAACTTTAATATTATCTAAGAAAGACATTATAATAGTTAGGAAGAGCTTATCTAGAATTCTTATTATTATATATATGAATTACGTTACTAAATTTATTACTTCTTAAAGTAGAGTTATTATTTAAAGTAATCTTAAAGAAGTTATAAAAGTAGTTATATTCTTATACTTAAGTATAAGAATAAGCTAATTATATCTAGAAAAGAAATCAATTAATAAGGTTATAATGTATTTAGTAAATTCTTCTAAGAACTTATTAACTAAAGGAGAGAGGTTTATATCTTATAAGGTTATTAAATTAAACTTTATTATAATATTAATAAGTTAATATTTTCTAAGAGTCTTCTTAGTAACTAGAAACTATAGGTTCTAATATAGTCTATTATAGTATTCTAATATCTCTTGTTTAAGTTAATCTCTTAGGATTTCAAGGATAACTTATAAAAGTACTCTTAGAACTAAAAAGCTTAATTCTTATTATACTTTATGTTCTATTGTCTTAATAATAATTAGAGAGCTAATATCTTTATAAATCTAAGAGCTTTTAGTCTAGTTAAATGTAATTACTACTTTATAATTAATTAGTATCTCGATTAATATTTCTCTCTCTCTTAGCTAGAGCTAGTCTCTAATATCAAGCTCCTTAATTCGTTTTAGAGTTAACTAAGATCCTTATAGAATTATAGCCCTTTATAATAGTAAGTAATTATTAAATTAACTAATGTATTCCTAGAGAGTATCTCTTATAAACGATTATTTATACTAGTCTAACTTCTTTCTAAGAGTACTTCTAGTTCTATTATTCTTATTAATTAGTTAGACTTTCTTTACTTTTAACTTATATGTAATACTAATAGTAACCTAATTTAGAATCTATTCCTTTATTAGTTTTAGTTCTCTTTCTATATCTCTTAGTACCTCTCTTATCTTTATTATCTTTATCTTTATCTTTGATTTTCCTTAACTTACTTTATATATTTAATCTACTAGTAGATTCGAATAAAAGTATATTAAAATACTATTATCTATCTTTTCTAAAACTCTAAATCCTAGGAACTAGTCCTCTAATACTTTATATATCCTTTTATATAAGTCTTTTTCTTTAAGAGAGATATAACCTTTCTTATCTAATATAAAATCAATAACCTTATTAGTAAGTATATAGAGATTAGAGTAATCTTTATATAACCCTTTCTTTAATTCCTAGTCCTTTTTATTACTAGTATAAACCTAAAGAAAAGTACTAATAATTAGTTTTCTTTCTTAGAGATAATATCCTTAATATAGGCCTATTAATAATATTTATAATAAACTGATTTTTTAACTAGAGGAATAACTAAAATAGTATAAGTCAAATAGTTTTATAAGTTATAAAAAATAGTATCTATTAAACTATAATCTCTATGTTCAAAGGTTATTCTTATAGTATATATAAAAGACTATCTAAGAAGAACTATTAGTAGGGTCTATTTATTTGTCTCTTAAACTAAGAAGAAAACTATAGTATATCTTACTTTATACTTAATCTTAATATTAGTCTTTACTATCCTAGTAAATTAAAGTACTTATCTTAAAACTGTCTTTAACTTGAGATTCTCTATACTTAGAATTAAGTACCTAAGGCTCTTTGTAAGCTTATATAATATAACATTGGCCTCTACCCTAGTATTAAGTATTATAAGCTCAGAAACTATATCTATAAGACTTATAATATTAACTAGTAACTTAGGAGTTACTATAATCTACTCTTAGGTTATAAAACTATTTAAACTAGTTATTTAGATATTAATAATAGCCTTCTTTATAATTGGCTTTCCTTTAATAAGAGATTTTAATATAGTTTAAGTAGTATTAATAACTTTAAATAGCTCTTAATATTAAACTAGATCTACTAGAAGCTTATCTTAAATAACTTCTATAAGGTATCTACTCTCTAATTAGGTAATTAAATCTTTATACTTGTTTGACTTCTTAGGTTACTATATTATAAGCTTGACTTAACGTTAAGGCCTCTCTTTAGTAATAGTTTCTAGTAAGATATAATTAAATTTATTAAGAGATCGTATAATATTGACTTCTTAAGGAAAGTTAGGCCTTAGAATCACTTTAATAGTCTTCTTAACACTTATATCGTTAGGCTCTTAAGACTCCTTTAGCTTATCTAGTATATATATAGACTATCTTTATATCTTAAGTCTAGTTAGTTTGACCTTTACCTTAGCTTTCTTCTAAAGCTTAGCCTTATTCTTCTATGCTTTATTCTAGTTAGAGGGCTTAATGACCTTAGATTAAACAACGTTACTTAAAGTCTTAGACTTGTCCTTAGTATAGGGTTAGGATACATTGACTATAATAGTAGTCTATTCCTTAATATTAGAATTAAAATCAACTCTTATAGAATAAGTATATATCCTTTTATTAAGAAGATTATTAATATCCTATCTATCTTTGTTAATAATAGAGTAGTACTAGACTAGAATCCTTAGAGTATCTAAGTGCCTTATAATACTTTGAACTAGAACTATATTAGCTCTAGTTACATTAGTATTTACTTATACTTAGACTACCTCCTCTACTTGTTTTTACTCTATTTGTATATTCTTAGTTCTTTAAGAAACATTAAGGTTATAATAAGTACCCCTAGTCCTAGAAACAATCTATTAAACCTAAGAGATATTACTACATAGTATAATTTTCTTTACTCTTTCTCTCTAGGGTCTAAGATAGATTCGTCTATTACTATTCTTATAATAAACCTTATTTTGAATAAGTTCTTAGAACTAGAAGTAATAATCTAAATAACTATATAGATACTATTTTAGATTCCTATTCCTATTAATATTATAATAAGTAAAGTAGTTAGGTCTAGAGCTACTATATCTCTCTCCTCTATTAAAGCCTCTATAAGTAGCTAATATATTAATTGTATTATTAGCTAAGGGTTTCTAGTTATCTTAAGAAGTCTAAGAATACTAAGAAATATAAGATTATTAGTTAAATCCTAGTTTACGTTTACTATAAAATCCTCTATACTTATTATATCCTTAGTAATATCCTTAATTATTATACCTAGAGTTACTTTAACTAAGTATAACTTAGAGCTCTTAACTGATTTTCTCTTAGATATTATGAATTACATTAGTCTAAGTAATATAAAGTTCTTCTAACTATTAAGCTAAATTATCTTATAGATCCTAGGTCTTAATATTCAATCTAAACTTAGTAAGAAACATCTAGTCTAAAGCAAGTGTCTAAGAAGGTTATATTTCTAGTTTAACTAGTATAGTCTTCTTATAAGTATTTAGATCTCTTAGAATATTATTAATAACACTAACTTTTAAGCTTAGTATAGTAAGGTTCTAGCTTTTCTTATATTAGTTAATCACCTTATTAGATTTATAGACCCTAATAGTAGTCTTGTAAAAGTCGTTATATATAAGGGTCTTCTTATTGTCCTAATCTACGTTATATTTCTTAATGATCTTAGAACAAATCTAGTCTAGTAGTATATAGAGAAAGAGGTTAGTCTATTTTACTTTATTAAGAAGCTTTCTCTCCTTAAGATTAGTAGAGACCTAATAGAAGAGCTTAATAAAGTTCTTTGATTTGATTTGTCTACATTGTACTAATAAGACTAAGATATTTAGAAAGGAGTAAGTATACTTAGTATAATTATTATTATAATTATAATACTTCTTCTTTAGTATTATAAAGAAGACTTTCTTATTAAATAGTATCCTAGTATACTTTAGAATTACTCTAATATTATTATAAAGAGTAATATTAATATAATAGAGGATCTATTTGTATTTATTATCTCTAGTATAGTTCTAGTCCTTAAAAAAGACACGTACTTTATTAACCTAACACATTACTTCTTGACTATTAAAGATAAGGCTAACTAAAGTAGGAGTTAGAATAACTATACATAGTATAGTAATATTATTAGTAGAATTGATTAGACTAATTAGACTAGTAGTAGACATATTAGCTAATAATTTACTTAGTATTAAAGGGTCTAAATATTATAACTATTACTAATTTTCTAATTAGTATAGTTTCTTATTACTTAAAGTATTACTTAAGAAGGACATATTATCTAAAGCTACTAAAGGTTTCCTAAGAGCTAGTAGTATTGATACTACTCTCTTTTAATTATAACTAGATGACTTTCTCTTAAGTAAAGAAGCTCTACTATATATTCCTTAAAAACAAAAAGTAATAACCTATTATTCTTATCTCTCTTTTCTTTACTAATTCTTTTGAATAAAGCTCTCTTCTTTTAACTCTTCTCTTAACTATATCTTATAAATACTCTTAGAGCTTAACTCTAAGTACTTAGACCTTTTAATTCTCTTATCCTAAGCCTTGTTTTAAGCTAATACTATGTGTTTACCTAGAATGACTTTAAGGTCAATATTATAGCATTTCTATAGTCCTAAGTAGCTCTCTTAGGCCTCTTAATCTTGTCTTAAAGTCCTATTATAAAGTCTAAAACTATTTCCTACTTATTTACTATCTAAGAAGGAAATCCTATTAAGTAATAGTTCTAAAATTATATGTAGGATTAAGAGGATTATAATATAAAATGAAATCAAGACCTAGTTCTTAAGCTCTCTAATACCCCTTTATCTATCTTGATTAGGTCCTAGAAGACTCTCCTAATACCTACTTCTTTCTCTTATTACACTATCTAAGTTCTCCTAAGATTAAACTACCTTAAGTAAAGTTATTAACTTTACTACTATTTCCTTTATTTCTACCTCTTTTTTTATAGAATTAGTTATTACCTATAGTCTACTTAGATCTTAGTAAGAGATACCTATAATTAAAACTATCTTAACTCTTTATTTATAACGTAATAGTATCTTATTCTAAAACATATAATAACCCTAAAATAGTAAACTAACTTATATAACCTAAAAGTATTAGAACTAAGGTAAATAAAGTAAATATCCTTTACTTGAGAATATAAATACCTTTACTTAACTATGAAAAAGGCTTCTTATAATAGTTATTAATATAAAGAGAACGAAATACAAGTATAAGTACTTTCTAATTATACTAAGTATTATACATAGCTCTTATAAAGGATAAATACTTAATTATAACCTAAAACTAGAATAAAAGATATAACTATTAACTATATATATATAAAAACTAATTTCTTAATACTTGATTAAAAAGAAGGAAAGATATTATTTTGTTATATATACTTAATAAATAAGTTATATAGTACGTAACACTTAGTTAAGTAAAGTCCTCTATTAATATAACTAACTTCCTTACTATATTATAAGGATAGGAATAAGTATATATATACATAATATTACCTAGGCCTATATATAGTCTAAAACACTACTCTCTTATATAATCTATACTTAACCTCTATTAGAACTAGTTAATGAGTTCTTACCTAGTATAGTCTTTAAGATTATAAAACCTCTCTATAGTATTATAAAAGCTAGAAACTACTAGTTTAGAACGTATTATTCTTACTACTATAACAAGCTAAGTATAGAACCTTTGATCTATAACCTATACTTACTTACTACTATTAACAAGGAAGGGCCGTTTAGACTTGTTAGTATATAGATAGATAATATACTCTTCTTAGATAATAAGTACTTTACTTTACTTAAAGAGTATAAGATCTATAAGAAGAAGCTCCTTACTAAGAGAATTAAAAAGCTCTCTTAAGACTATAGTCTAAGCTTTAATAGATATAAGCTATCCTTAAACAAATCTACTTCTATTATTACTATGTTATAGAAAGATCAAGGTAAGTAAATTAAGCCGATTAATCCTAGGTCCTTAGACATGTAGTTAGACTACTATAAGTAATATACATGTAGTGTATATATAGCTTCTATTTGTTAATCTAAGGTAATGGCCGATTTATCTATTATAGTATAATATTAGTAACTAGTAATCGATTAAATCAAGGAGCTAAACAAGGTACTAACGTAATAGATAGAGAATTAGAATCATAGACTAAACTTTGTCTTACTTAATCTTATAATAACAAAGCTCTTTGTGTTTATAAATAGATCTTTTACTAATAATACTGACCTTATGTCCTAAATTAGATATGTAATCGTTCTTACTAATAAGACTATATCTTCTAAGTAGTTTCTAATAAGAGAGAACCTTCTTTATTAGAGTTCTAATAAGTATAAGTATATTATATATACTATTCTTATATTAGAGCTATATACTATAGTTACTAGTATTAATATAGTAATTTCTGTCTCTACTACCCTTAACTATATTATAGAGCAGTTAAACCTTAACTCTATTTCTATTATCATTTATATAGACTCTTTCTTACTATATAAATACATAGTAAAGCTTAGTACTACTAAGAAGAAGTGCCTAATGATTAATATTATAATAATTTAGTAGATATATAAGTATTACAAGCTCTTAGAGATTAGGTAGATAACTAGAGCCTCTAATCTAGCTAATGTAATGATTAAGACATAGTCTAAAGTCAACTTAGTACTATAGACACTTGTCTCTATAAGTAAGTTAGAGGTAAGAGTAGAAGGTTAGGTTTAATGACCTAATATTAATATAAAGTAAGAGAGTAAGGCCTAAAAGGTTAAGCTATTAACTAGGGATTTCTTTTATTCCTTATATGTAGTTGATTTATTATTTAAGGTAAATGTTTAGCTATTTTAGTTTTAATCGATTACTTTAATCTCTTCTATCCTTTCTCTACCTTCGTTTATTCTTAAGAAGCTATTACCTTCTTAAAAGAAGTTTTACTAGTATTAGTATGTTCTCTTATTACGTGTAGAGTAAAGGGCTAGGTTCCTCTATTCTCTAGGCCTCTTTAGGCCTAAGTATATTAATACTCACTATATAAGTACTTCTCTCTCTATATCTAGCTTAAAAATACATGAATATATAAATAAATAGTAGTTACTATAGTTTTACGTTAAACCTTTAGTAATCACCCTATAGTTAAACTAATAACTTCTATTATATACTACTTAAGCTTCTTAAAGGCTTCTTAATACATGTAGTTAAACTTAAAATCTATATTAGTCTTAGTTAAGTATACTAGAGGCCTAGTAATTAACTTAAAGTCATGAATAAAGTACTAGTAAAAGTTATAGAACTCTAAGAAGGATTATATATCCTTGATTATAGATAGAGGTTATTAGTTCTATACTACGACTACCTTGTTAGGGTTTACTTCTACCTCTTAAGTAGTAATAATAAAACCAAGATACTTAGTCCTAGTAACACTAAACTTATACTTCTTTATATCTACTTATAAGCTAGTATTATAGAGTCTCTATAAGACCTTCTTAATATATGACTTATACTCTAACTTGTCTTCTAAGTAGACTAAGATATCATCTAAGTACATAGTACAAAAGACGTCTAGATAGTCGAATAGTATATCGTTTATATACTATTAGTATGTTATAGGTCTGTTAGTTAATCTAAATAGAAGGACTTTACACTTATAAGCTCTATAATAGGTCTAGAAAGTCATTAGTTCTTTAGAGTTAGGATCTATATAGATATAGTAGAAGGCTTAGTAGATGTCTAGCTTTATAAAGACCTTTGTTTATAAGATCTATACTAAGGTCTTATTAATTAGAGAGAGTAGGTAATAGTCCTTATAAGTAAGGGCATTAAGCTTATAGTAATCAATATAGAACTGTAGACTTCTATTAGGCTTCCTAACAAAGAGAACAAGGGCCGTGAAGAGGGCCTAGCTAGGCTTAATAAAGCCCTTGTTTAGGTTATTAAGGAGGT
>WNGE01007713.1_pt1 | contig 11656 bp, 8 predicted proteins | sample 5400651 | NCBI WGS metagenome assembly WNGE01 (sample SAMN13153370, study PRJNA577476) | soil metagenome | isolation source: 60 cm soil or saprolite under grassland replicate 2 | place: USA:California | collected 2016-06-15 | reverse complement strand
CTGAATACCGAGCACACCCAGCACCTCGCGTGCCTGCAGCAGTATCGAATCACCGTAATATGGCGCTACGCGAGACTGTAGCGAGATCTCCAATCCGCCCGCATCCCTCGGCTCGAGGCTGACGTGCAGATCCGAGCGCACATCTTTGCCCCCATGTCCAGCCTCTGCCATCTGCGCCGTTTTAGTCTCCGTTGACATGTTTCACGACGAGCGCTGTGACGCCAACTCGCCGACTGTGGCGGGCCGTCCGCGCAGCAAGCATTATCTCAACTGTTCCAAAATCGCATCGGTCATCTGTACTGTACTCGCAGCACCCTGTCCAATCGCTTTAGGGCCTCCAGAGAGCCGCATCATGTCGTAGGTCCGCACCTTTCCTTGTTTCACGACGGCTGCAATTGCCTTGCGAATTCGGTCTGCCTTCACGTTCTCTCCCACATGATCCAACATCATCGCCGCTGAAAGAATCATTGCGATGGGATTCACAATCGGGGGATTCAACTCCGCATACTTGGGCGCTGAACCGTGGGTCGGCTCGAATACTGCGACTTCATCGCCAATATTTCCCGAAGCCACGAAGCCCAGGCCGCCAACCAGCCCCGCGAATGCATCGGACAAAATATCGCCGAACAAGTTTGATGCGACGATTACGTTGTAATCTTCCGGATTCTTGTTGAGCCACATCAACTGCGCATCAATGTTCGTGGACCACAGCGCGATTCCTGGGTAATTCTTCGCCACTTCCTTCGCAGTCTCCTCCATCATCCCAGAGGTCTCACGCACTACATTGGGCTTCTCGCAGATGGTCACGCCTTTAAAGCCGCGCTTCTTTGCATATTCAAATGCAGCGGTAACGATTCGCCGCGCCGCCGGCCGCGTAATCACGCGTACGCTCACTGCTATGTCAGGTCCCGCGACTTCGGCGAACGCCTTAAACTTGGCGTGAGAAGCTAATGCTCCTCTGACATTTTCCGGCGGATTAGTCCACTCGATTCCGGCATACATGCCCTCTGTATTCTGACGAAAAACCGTTGTATCGATTTTCGGCTCGTCAAATTTGCCGTCGGCCCTCTTCCGAATATAGTTCAGGGGATTGCCCTCAAAGGCGACGCATGGCCGCATGCAGATATCCAGACTAAATTTCTGCCGCATGGTCACGATTGGGCTGTAATAAACGTAGCTCTTGCCGCGGAGTTCGGGCTTAAGTTCTGCTTGCGCTTCCTTGTTCGGTTTTGACGTGATTGCGCCAAATAGCCCGAGCTTGTGCTTGGCTAACAGATCAATGGTGCGATCCGGCAGCGCATTGCCCTCATTACGCCAGCATTCCCAGCCGATATCAGCATGAATGTATTCACCATCAAAACCAACTGCGTTCAGAACCCGCAATGCCTCAGGCAGAACCTGGTTCCCGATCCCATCACCGGGCATGGCGATCACCGTGTGCTTGGCCATTCACTCTCCTTGAAACGCCCACATCGGGACAGCTGTCGCTCGACGTTCTTCTTCACACAAATGTCATTAGGACCTTCTCTGTGACCCTCTGTGTTCTCCATGGTGAAAACGAAAATCAATAACCACAGAGGGCACAGAGGAAATCGGCACCATGCGGCGGAGATATCAGTGACCTATTCCCAACCGCTTCGCCACCAGATTCTCAACACCTTCGGCAATCACCAGCGACTGTGGCACGCTCCCCAGGGGCGGGAACGCAAACTTCTCTCCGCGCCAGGTAATTACTCCTGAAGTAAACTCGATATTAATCTCATCTCCGGGAATAATTGTCCTCTCTGAGGATCCCGCAAACTGCTCTCGTAAACGTTTCGCGAGCTCGGGGACTTCCACGCACAAAAAACCGTTATTGAACGCGTTCCGCAAATAGGTTTGCGAAAAGCTCGCCGCGATCACCAGCGGAATACCTTTTGCCTTCAGCGCAGTCACCGCCTGCTCGCGGCTGGAGCCTGTGCCGAAGTTGAATCCGCTCACAATGACGTTTCCGGCCCGAGTGCGCGCAGCAAACTGCGGATCATAATTCTCCATCACCACTTTCGCCATCATCTCGCGCGTCATGTCATCGCGATACGTGTAGTCCTTGCCATAAATGGCGTCGGTGTTGACGTTGTCCTGCGGCATCAACACCAAACGACCCAGTACCCGCTCGGGAAATCCAGGCAATACCTCGACCTTCTCGGCAGACGCGGCGGCAGCAAACTGCGTGTAAGAATGTTGCGGTGCGCGATCCGCCATCGCGTGCGGCCCACAGATATAGCCGGCCACAGCCGACGCCGCGACCACTTCTGGGCTTGCCAGGTAGCACTGCGCGTCGCGCGATCCCATGCGTCCTTTGAAATTGCGATTCGTGGCAGAGATTCCGACTTCACCCGGCTCAAGCAATCCAACTCCAAGCCCGATGCACGGCCCACAGCCTGCAGGCAACGGATTTGCCCCAGCGTCGAGCAGAGTTCGCCAAATTCCGCGCCGCTCAGCCTCTTCCTGCACCCACTTGCTGGCCGCTCCTAGATAGAACTTCACTCCTGGCGCGACTTTCTTCCCTCTGAGAACCCGCGCCGCTGCTTCGAGATCTTCGACGCGTGAATTCACGCACGAAAGTAAGTAAGCCTTGTGAATCGCGACCTTCTTCTTTTCCATTTCCGCAAGCGACTGCGTCACCTGGACTGTATCGGGTCCGGATACATGCGGGGTGATCTCATTGAGATCGAGCACGATTCGGCCGGCAAACACGGCGTCTCGATCAGGCTTGGGTGGATTCTTCGTCCAATTTTCGATGTCCTCCTCCGTGAATCGCTCAACCCCCGTCGCCTTGAGCCGCTGGTGCACGCCTCGCAAATAGGTAATTGTGACCTCATCAACCGGGAACCAGCCCACCAGCGGCCCCCACTCGGTGCTCATGTTGGAGATGGAAAAACGGGCATCCATCGAAAGGCTGGCCACGCCGGGCCCGCTGAACTCGACCGCGGCGTTCAGTACTTCGTCGTGGTTATACAGTCCGCAGAGCGCGATGATGACATCTTTCCCGGTTGCTCCTTCCGGCAATTTGCCTTCGAGCACAACCTGGATAGATCGCGGAATCTGCCACCAGAAATCACCGGTCGCCCAAACGGCGGCAGCATCGGTGCGCACGATCGGCGTGCCTACCGCACCGAGAGCGCCGTACATGTTGGAGTGTGAATCGGAGGCGACCACAAATGACCCCGGCACAACGTACCCGCGCTCCACCATGATCTGGTGCCCGATGCCGGAGCCGGCGGGATAAAAATCTACCCCATGCTCCTTGGCGAACGCCTCAATCGCGCGGTACTTCTTCTGATTCGACTCATCTTGATTCTGAATATCGTGGTCGAGCGCAAACACGAGCTGCCTGGGATCATGAATCTTCTTCGCCCCGATCCCCTTGAACTTGCTCATGACCGCCGAAGTGTTGTCATGTGTCATGACATAGTGCGGGTGAATGGAGACGAAATCTCCCGTACGGAGCGGCCGCTTCGGCCCTTCCGCTAAGTGCGCCTGCGCGATCTTTTCGACAATGGGTTGACCCATAATTCATTCCCACTGACGCTCTGGCAAGCTTCGCTCGACCGCACAGGCTAGGGGCTTGTGCCTGCATGGCCGTTGCCTAGCGTCGTTTCTTGCTCACTACCTTCTTGCCTTTCACATCTGCCCTCATCAGCGCCATCAACTTGGACACCGAGCCGACCTTTTCCAAGCTCCAGATCGCATCGATCAGCTTCTTCTGCGCCCCAGCCGACAGCACGCCTTCCGCCAGTGCAGCAAACTTTTCTTCTACCTCAGCATCGGTCAGCGGGTTGCGAGGGTCGCCTTTAGGATAATCAAGCTGCTTCGAGAACGTCCGCCCTTCGATCGTTGTAATATTCACAACAACCCGTTGCAACGCTGGGAACACCTTCTCGATCTCAGGATCAGCGACGACCTCAACCTTTTTCAACTGCGCCCGAATCGCCGGGTCCATAATCTTTTTCATCTCGAATTGCGCAGGAGTCACTTGCCGGTCGACAATCGCCGCTGCAATCACGTACGGCAAAGAATGGTCGGCCGTCTCTTTCGTATGCGGATCGTACTTGCTCGGGTCGGAGAGAATATCTGCCGCCCGGGCAAGCGAACGAATCTGGACTTTTTCCACCTGATCCGGTTTCAAATCGTTCGTCTTTATCAAATCAAGAACCGCCGAGATGGGTGTATGCGTCAGCGCCTCAGTCGGAAATGCTTTCATTCCGCACTGCGTGATGCGCCACGAATCACCGAGTCCCTCCGTTAACAGACTCAATTTCCATTCCGGACCAAAGCAATGCGAAAGACCTTCTTTCCCATCAACAACATGTTCAGGGCCGGTGTATCCCTTCTCAGCCATGAGCGCGGCGAGTACGCCGCTCTGCGTCGCCATAGGATCGACGGTGTTCTTCATCATGGTGAGCTTGCCCGCAGTAACCGCGCCTAGCGTGCAATGACGACTGGCGGAGATTCCGACCGCGTGCTGAATCTGCTCCCATGAAAGATATAGCGCCCGTCCAGCCACCAAAGGCGAGACGAAAGCGGTCAGCGTCGCGTGATGCCAACCACGCTCGCGAATTCCCGGAAACGCCGCCTCGCAAAAGCGCATTTCAAATTCGTGGCCAAGAACGAGTCCCACAATCAGCTCACGGCCATCGCTCTTCGCCCGTTCACAGCAGGCTAGGGCCGCAGGAAAGATATCCGATGGATGCGATGGGTCTTGTTTCCAATAGATGTCGTTGTAATCCATGCAGCGAATCATCAATGCATTGGCAAAAGAAGCCGAGACTGGATCAATCTTTTTTCCCGTGCCGATCACCGTCGCTGGCCCGCGACCCGCGATTTCATCGATCACTTGGAGCGCGATCTTGACGTCGTGCTGCTGATATCCGCCAAGCGCGCAGCCGACGGAATCGAGGAGGAAACGTTTCGCCTGGTACACGGCATCTTGAGAGAGATGGTTGAACTCGAGGGCAGCCGCCCAGCGCGCCATTTTCGCGGTGATTGTTTCCTTTGCGGCAACTGCTTCTTTCGTAGCGGACACGATCTCTCCTGGGTAAGAGCTAACGGATAACAGCTAATGGATAAGAGCCAATTCCCAGTGCAGCAATGACAATTCTTTGATGCCGCAGAGACTGCTGCTACTTCACTTTCACATTCTTTGGATTCTTGAATGGCAAAAACGCCATGAAGTCAGCGTGATGCACGATGTACGCCTCCGTCGTTCGCTTCACCAGATCTCCTTCTGCCGCATGCGCCGCAATGATGTGGCAGATGGCATCGGGCACTCCACACTCCAGCGCCAGCGCCACTCCCGTAAAGGGATGGCGCAACGCCTCGCCGCGCTCGCTCTGCCGGCTCTTGCCATCAGGCCCGATCTCATATTCAAGTAGTTTGCCAACATCCGCCAGGATGGCGCCCGCGATCACTGTATCAATATCGATCGGCAGCGCACGCCCCATGAATTCATGCATTGCTTTGGCACTCGCGCGGGCAATGTGCACCACGCAGCGCTTGTGCTCCATGAATGTGATGGGACAATTTGGAACCAGCAGGGTGAAGGGGATCTGATTCAGATCATCAGGTCTCAATGGGCTGCGCACCAGCGCTTTGACCCAGGTCTGCATCACCTGTTCGCGTAGAGCCTTATTTTCGATCCACTGAATCTCCGGCCACAGTCCCACGACCGCCTCACGCATGTGTCCTCCGCCGGTTGGAAAACCCATCTAGCTTACAGTGCGGAAAGACGCGGCGTCGAGAGCATGTTCGGGCTGGTGCGAACCGGGGTTAGACGTGTTCCCAAGCCGAACCGGCGTCGGCGGACTCGCAAACAAATCTGAAGAAAAAGCCGCGGTGGTGAGCCGCGGCTTGGAGCTTGGACACAGGAAAGCGTGCGCCACAACTTAACGGCGCCGGCGCGAAGATTTCTTTCCCCTGCCTCCTGCTTTTTTCCGAGCAGGTTTTCTCTTGGCCGCTTTGCGTACGGGTTTCTTTTTAGCGGCTTTCTTCTTTGCCGCTTTCTTTCGTGGTGCGGCTTTTCTCGCGGCTTTCCGCGGCGGCTTGCGAGCAGGCTTTCCACCGCCTCCACCACCGCCACCAGACGGCGTGGGAGCAGGCGGAGTCACCGGCTCCGCCGGCGCTTCGCCTCCCGGCACTTCTGCTTCTTCTTCCTCTTCTTCCTCTTCGTAGTCCTCTTCTAGCGAATCGCCGTAGGCGCCGCTATCACCAAATTCATCCATCTCGTCATCTCGTAAAAAGAGGGTTTCTTCAAAGTTCATTGCTCCTCCTGATTTCGGGCTGCGCTTCACGCTGGGATATCACGCAAGCGCCGCGTATGCTGGGGAAATAAAAAGACAACTGAAAGACTGCTGCGTTTGATTGAACGGCGCGCGATTATAGCACAGCGCGTTCTCACGTCTAGCGGAAGCTGCGGCCACCGCAAATTGCATATTACACCAGTCGTCGGCCTTCGGACATCGGCCTTCGGGACCCTAGTCCTAAGGCCGCAGACGACCGCCACGAATCAGCCGAGGTCCGAAGTACGAGGTCTCAGGGGTTCCGCTGTTGACTACTTGACGTCTCGTATGACCAGAATCATCCCTGGCCGGAGCGTGGCGAGGTTGCCATTGTCGTGCTTAATGGCGGCGACGGTAGTCTTATAGGAGGTCGCGATGGACGAAAGAGTTTCGCCTTGCTTCACTTTGTGACGCATGGGAGTTTTAGCTGTCCTCCGCAACCTATTGCTGGATTGGGACTTATGGGTAGAGGCCCGGATGGCATCGCTGCCATTCGGTGTCACTGGTAAGTGCACGTACAGAACGCGACGGCCTTGTACGCTTTCGCCTTTCAAGTGATTCCAGCGGCGAACCATAACCGGCGGCACACCAAAATTGTCCGCTACGGACTGGACCGTATCTCCTTTGTGAACTTTATATCGGGTGGTACGGCGGGCGTAGGTCGCTTGTTCGCTCGGCGGGTGCTTTCCGGGAGCAATCGGAATCACCAATTTGCTTTCGGGCTCAAGCTCGGCCTGGATTTCGAGATCGTTGGCTTGGGCGATGCCATGTGGCGTTGAGTGATATTCACGTGCAATCGAGGTCAGAGTGTCTCCCGGAGCAATCTTGTGGTAGCGCCACCAAACACGCATATCTTGCGGGATGGCCTGAATCGCGCTCAGATAACTCGCCTTAGTGCCAGCAGGCAAGCGAAGTTCAAATTCCTGATTCTTGGGAGTCGTCCATCGCAGGAGGCTGGGGTTGAGTTCTTGAAGGGTTGCCGCAGACGCGTCAACACATTCGGCAACCAGCCTGAGATCGACTGGATAATCGATTTTCACAGTGTCGTATGCGATTGGCTTCTCGGTTTCAAGCTGATCGAGTCCGTACTGGGCAGGATTCTTGGCCATGATGGTTACGGCGACGATGATCGGCACGTAATTGCGGGTTTCTTTGGGCAGGACATTTCGCCGGTAAAGTTCCCAGAAGTCCGCGTATCCGGTGCGCCGGACCGCTTGCTGGACGGTGCCAGGGCCGGAGTTGTACGCCGCCATAGCCAAATACCAGTCCCCAAACTGGTTGTAGAGATCCTTTAAATGATGGGCTGCGGCCCGTGTTGCTTTCTCCGGATCCTGCCGTTCATCCACCCACCAACTGCGCTGCAAACCATACCCTCTAGCTCTGCTCCCCATGAACTGCCACATGCCGCGCGCGCCTACTCGAGAAACGGCCAAGGGATGAAACCCGGACTCCGCCTGAGCCAGATAAATCAGTTCCTGGGGAACTCCTTCCTGTCTCAGGATCTTTTGGATCATTTCCTGATAACGGCCACCACGGATCAAGGCATGCTCCAGCGTGCCGCGTCCGCGGGTTGAAAAGTAATTGATGTAGCCAGCCACGGGGTCCGTCAACATGAGCGGCAAATCCGAGCGAGTGGCCTGCACCTCCACCTCAGCCTGGGCTTTTATCTTGGGATCAACCGGGAATGTGACGCCGTTGGCTTCGTCAATGGGTGCAGGTTCGGCCTTTTGCTCGGTGAATCCCTCCCCTTCCTGCAAAGCCTGCATGTCTTCGCTGTTCACGCCTTCGAGAACGCGGTCCAATTCCTGTTGCAGGCGCTCGTCGGAATAGACATCCAGCGTGCTTCCGAGCAGCAGGTTGAAAGCTCGATCAAAATTCTGCTTGGCCGCGTCCAGATGCCCAGCTTTGTAATTGTCCCGTCCTGCCTGGTACTCCTTCTCAACTTGCGCAACAATGTCGGCGACCGGATCTGGTTTCGGCTGTGGCTTTTGTGCCGTCACCGGTGCTGGCGGTGGGGCGGGCTGCTGCACGTTGGCCGGGGCTGGCTTCGGGACTGAAGCGGCAGGCTTTAGGGCAGGCGCTTGGGTCTGCGCGGGAGGCAAAAACGTTGCGGGCCGCTTGGCTGTCTGGCAAGCGGTGCTCGCCAAAAGGCCAGCGGTGAGCGGCGCAATCAGGAAAGAGAGCTTTGTAATTCTCATCTTCTCTATCACTTACGCGACCAGCTCCTCCCCTGAAAAATTCGGACGAGCTACCAAATCGTACTCTGGTCAGATTCGATGGGTCAATCCAGAATCGGGATGGCCAGAGTTACTTTGGGAACAGGCGCGGCATATTACTCCGGATATTCAACTCACCGCAACTGCTTTATTTGCAACCGGCACGAGTCTTCGGATTGATTGCCAATGAGGGCATGCTCACGAGTGTGAAAACAGGTCTAAAGCGAAAACACAATTCATCTGAGACGCATCGAAAGTACGGCGTAATCATAGCCAATGGAGAGGAAATATGAGCACAACCACACAACAGAAATGTGCGCATCCGGCATGTGACTGCCCGGCACCTGCGGGCCAGCAGTACTGTAGCCAGGCCTGCTCAGATTATGCCCAGAAGGCGCAATCCGCCGGGCAATCGGGAGCTGATTGTGGCTGTAATCATCCGGAGTGCTCGGCCGCGAGAGCCGCATAGCCCAGGTAGGTTGGGGTTGTTCATTTACCCACTAAAGAGTGGAACCTGGCAAGCCGCCCTTCGTGGGCTGAATAATCCTATTCGTACCGGAGCGCCTCCGCGGGCAGAATCCTTGCCGCTGACCACGATGGGTAGACTGTGGCAATCAGTGAAATTCCAACTGCCACGATTGCCACCAAGAAGCCGTCGATCGCACGCGGAGCAAAAGGTACGTAGTCGATGGAATAAACTTCCGGCGCCAGCGATAGCAGATGATAGTGCCCACCGGCCCAGGAGAGCGCGTAGCCGAGGACTAACCCGATCGCCGTCCCGATCACACCGATCAGCACACCTTGAGCGACAAATAGGCGCCGCACCTGCGACTTGCGCGTACCCATCGACATAAGCACGGCGATATCTCGCGTCTTCTCCATTACCATCATTGTGAGCGAAATGAGAATGTTGAGCGCAGCAACGAATACAATCAGGCCGATGGTGATGAAGGTAACCAACCTCTCCAGCCGCAAGGCGCGAAAAATAGCTTTGTTCTGCTCCATCCAATTCGTTGCCATGAAGCCGGTACCCGCTGCGCGCTCGAGCTCGCGCGCGACTTCTCCCGCCTTGTAAATATCATCGATCTTGAACTCAATTACTGAAACCAGATCGCCCAGGCCAAAGAGCCGCTGAGCGTCGGAAAGGCGGGCGAACGCCCATCCACTGTCGTAATCGAAAAAGCCGGAATTGAAAATCCCTGCGACACGGAACCGGTTGTACTTGGGAACCAGTCCAAAAGGTGTCAGCTCACCCTGCGGGCTGGTGACAAGTACGACTGAACCGACTGTGGCGCCAAGATCATCCGCCATATCTTTGCCAAGAATAATAGGAGGCATGGCAGCGATGCGGTTCTGAACTCCCTCAAGATCGCTTGGAGATTGTGTGGGCGCGTTGTTTGTGTGGGGGCGGGGCTCTGCCCCGGCCTGACTCGGCTCATCCAGTGCAGCCGATGTTCCTTGCTTCACCGTGTTCAGCAAATCGCTCACTTTGCGTTCATATGCCGGAATCAATCCCTTCAGCACCGCGCCTCGCGCTCGCGGCCCGCGCGAGATCAGCACCTGCTCATAGATTGCCGGGGCAGTCGCCACCACATGCGGCTGTTTCGACATCCGCTCCATCAACGGCTGCCAATCTTTGATCCCATCGCTCTCGACCCGCAACAGGTTAACGTGTGAACTCGAACCTAGCAGACGGTCCTGCAAATCCTGGCGAAAACCATTATTGATAGCGAGCGCGATAACTAGCGAGGCCACTCCAGCTGCAACCCCAGCAATGGAGATACCTGTGATGACGCCGATAACAGCCTGCCTTCTCTTGGCGCGGAGATAGCGAGTAGCGATGAAGAATTCGAATCTCACCCGGAGATCCTTCGCCCCACACGGGATTTCGGCACGCGGCTCAGACGCCGCGCAAGCGCCGCAAGTTCGAATCTCATCTGGACATCAGCCGTCGGCTTATTAGCTTTCAACGAAGAAATTATAGCCATTCAAGCAGTTATCAGTACGCAGTTCTCAGTTCCCAGTCTGGCACTAATCCGTTGAACCTTAATGCAGCCTAGGCACGATCGCGGGCACAGAGCTTTTGTACTGACGAAAATCTTCGCCGAATCGCTGTTCCAATTCTTTATCTTCAAGATTGGTCATGACTGCTCCACTCAGCAGCGCGAATGCAGTCAGCGCATAGCAGACGGCAAGACCAGTGCCAAGACTCCAAGCGAGCATTTCGCAAAAATGCGCAAGATAGACTGGATGACGAACTCGGTTGTGTATCCCTGCAGTGATCAGCCGCTGCTCGCGAGCTCCGGCCATAACTTCGGGAATTCCGCTGAGTTGCTGAACGCTAAAATGCTTCCCCGATTTCGAATAAAGGCAGAATCCGACGCCGAAAAGAAAGACGGCGGGTACCCAAGGCCATAAACTGGAGTAAAGCACAACGTGCCGCCAGGTAGCCGTGACAAGTCCAGCCACGATCCACATCGCGATCCAAAGCGGCAGCAACACTCGATACGGCGAGCGACGGCGCGAACGCCAATATTTTGCGCGAGGATGGATGGCCAACCAAAATGATGGAATCGTCGAATAAACGATGCAGGCCAGCCAAGCGACCAGATTGAGCGACTCAGTCATTGAGATATTGAATCATTGTAAAGTGGCAGCATGGCCACAGCCGCAGATCCCAGGATCGCAGGTCGAGTTGCATTCACTTACCCGGATTTCATCCGCTATGAGCTGGCGCGCTTCTTCATCGTCCTTGCGCTCGAAATGCAGTCGGTCGCGGTGGGCTGGCAAGTCTACGACATTACCAAGCGCCCGCTGGATCTTGGACTAATCGGCCTTGCGCAATTCCTGCCTGGCATTGTGCTCTTCCTGCCTGCGGGTCACGCGGCCGATCGTTTCGACCGCCGAAGCCTTCTGACAATCTGCTACGCAGGATTCGCGCTGGCCTCTGGTTTGCTGCTCGCTACGGCCTGGTACAACGGCAGGTCGGTGCATGCGATTTATGCGATCGTGGTTTTTCTCGGCATTGTTCGCACGTTCAATTGGCCGGTGAGCCGCGCACTCCTGCCGCAGTTAATCGCGGCAGAGCATTTTCCAAATGCAGTGGCATGGAACTCAAGCATA
>WNGE01008255.1_pt1 | contig 11658 bp, 11 predicted proteins | sample 5400651 | NCBI WGS metagenome assembly WNGE01 (sample SAMN13153370, study PRJNA577476) | soil metagenome | isolation source: 60 cm soil or saprolite under grassland replicate 2 | place: USA:California | collected 2016-06-15 | reverse complement strand
CCATGGCCCCGCCCGCGCCCGCTGGCAAAGCCGCGTTCCTGTCACGAGGAGAGGTTTCGCGTCTCTTCGGCGTCTCTCTTTCTACAGTGACCCGCTGGGCGCGGCAAGGCCTGCTCAAGACCCTCCGCACGCCCGGCGGTCACTACCGTTTCCCGCCGAGGAAACCCGCCGAGCCGCCGGCGGCGGGAGCCCGATCGAGCCGGAAAGCCGTCCGGCCGATTGAAGCGGCCGCATAAATCAACCTTCAGAGGAGTCCCATGTCCAAGGAGCAAATGCCTGCGGTTCTGACGATGGAGCATGAGGCCATCCGGGAGGAGCTCGGCCGCGCGACGCGGGCGGGTGGCCGGACCGGCGAGGCCGCCTGGCAGGTGACGCGGGTGCTCTTCCCGCACGTCTATCGCGAGGAACAGTTCGCGATTCCGCCCCTTCTGCTCCTTCCCCGGCTCGCCGCCGGGGAGTTCACGCCCGACATGGAGGACATCCTGGCGCAGACGGAGGTCTTGAAGACGGAGCTTCCACGGATGCTGGAGGAACACAAGGCGATCGTCTCGGCTCTCCAGAAACTCCTCCAGACCGCCACCCTGGATGGGCTCACTGGATACGCGCGCCTCGCGCAGAAGTTGATCCTCCACGCGCAGACCGAGGAAGAACTGCTCTACCCGGCATCCATCCTGGTCGGCGAGTACGTCAAGTTGAAGCTCTCCGGGGCGTGACCGATCCGGATCGGACAACGCATGGCGCGGACTCAATTGTCCCCTCACCCCAACCCTCTCCCGTGGGGAGAGGGAGACAAGTCAGGCTCCGAAATCGCCGCTCCGGTTCGGACACTCCTGGAGGTCGTCGGCGCCGGTGAGCAGGTTCCGGTGCTCGGCGGGAAGACCAGGCGCTACATCAACCTCGACGGGGCGGCCTCGACGCCCGCCTTCGCCTGCGTGCGAGACACGGTCAACGAGTTTCTGAACTGGTACAGCAACGTCCACCGCGGGGTGGGATACAAATCGCGCCTCTCCTCGTGGGCCTTCGACGAGGCTCGAAAACGCGTCGCGCGCTTCGTCGGCGCCGATCCGACCGACGCGGTCGTTCTCTTCTGCCGCAACACGACGGAGGCGATCAACAGGCTCGCGCATCGTTATCCCTTCCGGCCCGGCGACGTCGTGCTGACGAGCCTGATGGAACACCATTCCAACGAGTTGCCCTGGCGCCGCGTCGCCGAAGTCATCCACGTCGGCGTCACAAGCGACGGCCGGGTGGACGAGGAGGATCTCGCGCGGAAACTCCTGGCTTACAGCGGCCGCATTCGCCTTCTCGCCGTGACCGGCGCTTCCAACGTCACCGGCTACCTCAATCCCGTGCACGATTGGGCCCGCATGGCACACGCTGCGGGCGCGGAGATCGTCGTGGACGCCGCGCAACTGGCGGCGCACCGGCCGATTGCCATGAGGCCGAAGGGCGATCCGGACCATCTCGATTACGTTGCTTTCTCCGCGCACAAGATCTACGCGCCGTTCGGCGTGGGAGTCCTCGTCGGAAGTCGAGGGGTGTTCGAGACGGGCGACCCGGACATCGTCGGTGGCGGCGCGGTGGACATTGTGAGTCTCGAAAACGCATATTGGACCGACTTGCCGGATCGGGAGGAGGCCGGGACACCCGACATCGTCGGCGTCGTCGCGCTCGCCCGCGCCATCCGCGCCTTCGAGGAGATCGGTTGGGAGAAGGTCCTCCGGCACGAGACGGAGCTGACCGCCGCGGCGCTCGCGCGCCTTTCGTCGATCCCCGGGTTGATCGTCTACGGCGATGCCCACCCCGGCAATGCCGCCTCGCGGCTGGGCGTCGTTCCCTTCAACGTCCGCGGAGTTCCGCATGCCCTGACCGCCGCCGTGCTTTCCTGCGAATGGGGCATCGGCACGCGCAACGGTTGTTTCTGCGCGCACCCCTACGTCAAGGCTCTCCTGCACGTCTCGGAAACCGAGGGCCGGGCAGTGCAGGAGAGCATCCTCGCGCGCGACCGCTCGATGATTCCGGGCGCCGTCCGCGCGAGCTTCGGTCTGTTCAACACGATCTCGGACATCGACGCCCTGGGCGAAGCGCTCGAAGCGATCTCGCGCCACGACTTCGACTCCGGCTACCTCCTCGACTGCGAGCGCGGCGAATACACCCACCCAGAGTTCTCGCCCGACTTCGCGAGTCGTTTTTCCTTCTAAGCTGATCTGCCGTGCCCACTTCTTTGCGAATGGCCGCCGCGCCCCCGTGGAGGGATCCCATGGTGAGTTTGCATCAGGCGCGGTCACTGACGTTCTCGAACACTGTCGGCGGATCTCGCGGGCACGCGAGCGCCGGAAAGGAAGGGTAGGGATCCGATGCCGACGAACGACCTGACGATCGCGATGGTGGGCTCCGGGGGGGACGGTGTCGTGACGATGGGAGACCTCATCGCGCAGGCCGCGGCCCGGGAGGGCCTTCACGCGATCAAGACCGAGGCCTACGGGCCCCAGATCCGCGGGGGCGAGGCGTCCTGTACGGTCCGGATCGCCTCGAAAGACATTTTCGCGCAGGGGGACACGGTGGACGTGCTGGTCGTCTTCCGCCGCGCCGACTTCGCGCGGTTCCGCGGCGAGCTCTCCGTCGCGGAGGACGCCGTCATCCTGGCTGAAGCCGACGACCCGACCCCGGAGGGGGAGGTGGATTTGAGCGGCCAGGGAGGCGCCCGCCTGATCTCCGTCCCGTTTACGGAGCTTGCCCGCAACTCCGCCGGCACGCCCGCCTCCAAGAACATCGTGGCCCTGGGGATCCTGTCGGGCCTCTTCGGTTTGCCGGAAGACGGCTTGCGCGGCGCCGTCCGCCACAAGTTCGGCAGGAAGAAGGAATCCGTCCAGGAAGCCAACACGAAGGCCTTCGAGGCCGGCGTGGCTTTCGCGCGCTCGCTGACAGAAGACTTCGACGCAAAGCGCCTCGAGTACGTTGCCGGCGAGCCTCTTCTTCTCATGTCCGGCAACGAGGCCTCGGCGGTGGGAGCGATGCACGCCGGATGCCGCTTCTTCGCCGGATACCCCATCACTCCCTCCTCCGAGATCCTGCACTTCCTCGCCGAATGGCTGCCCCGCGCGGGCGGCTCCTTCATACAGACCGAGGACGAGCTCGCGGCGATCGGGGCCGTGATCGGTGCGTCCTTCGCGGGTGTGAAGTCCATGACGGCGACGTCGGGGCCGGGTCTTTCTTTGATGACCGAGATGCTGGGGCTCTCCTCGATGGCGGAGGTCCCGACCGTGATCGTGGACGTACAGCGGGGCGGCCCCTCGACGGGGAACCCGACCAAGGGGGAGCAAGCGGACCTCTTCCAGTGCCTCTACGGCACGCACGGCGATGCGCCCCGCGTGGTGCTGGCGTGCGGCGACGTCGAGGCCTGCTTTCATGCCACGGTCGACGCCTTCAACATCGCTGAGGAGTTCCAGCTCCCGGTGCTCGTTCTTTCCGATCAGGCCGTCGGCCAGCGCAAGGAGACGCTCCCGGCTTCCAAACTCGTCCACGAAGTGCGTGACCGCGCCAAACCCACGGAGGCGCAGCTCGTCGACTACAAGCGGTACGCGGACACGCCGACCGGGGTCTCCCCGATGAGCGTGCCGGGAATGAAGAGCGGCATGTACCAGACAAACGGCCTCGAGCACGACGCGGAAGGTCAGCCGGCGTCGGCCTACCTCGTCCACGAAAAGATGAATGCGAAGCGCTACCGCAAGCTCTGGCCGATCCGGGACAAGTACCGCTCCTTCCGGCGGTACGGGCCGGAGGAGGCGGACATCGGGATCGTCTGCTGGGGCTCCTCGGACGGCGCGGTCCGGGAAGCCGTGATCGCGGCCAACGCGCGAGGCGAGAAGGTGTCCGCCTTCGTGCCGCAAATTCTTTATCCGTTCCCCAAGCGCGACTTCGAGAGATTCGCTGCCAGCGTGCAGGAGCTGCTCGTCATGGAGCTCTCCTACACGGCCCAGTTCTACAAGTATCTGCGGACGTTCCTGAGGCTTCCCGAAGGACGGACACACGTGTTCAAGCGGTCGGGCGGGAAGAGCCTGTCCGTGGCCGAAGTGAATCGCGAGCTCCGCAGGGTGGAATCGATCGCATCCTCGCGGGAGATGGAGGTGGCGATATGAGCACACCGGCACTGGTTCCGGCCTTCCAGCCGGCCGACTACAAGTCGGATTTGAAACCCGTCTGGTGCGCGGGCTGCGGCGATTTCGGAGCGCTCGCCGCGCTTCATCGCGCGATGGCGAAGCTGCAACTGGAGCCCTGGAACACGGTCGTCCTGTCCGGGATCGGCTGCTCCTCGAGACTCCCCGGCTATGTCGAGACCTTCGGTTTCAACGGCGTCCACGGACGCGCGTTGACGCTCGCGACGGGAGTCAAGGCCGCGCGGCCGGAGCTGAACGTCATCGCCGTCGGCGGTGACGGAGACGGGATCGCGATCGGCGGAAACCACTTCCTCCACGCCGCCCGGCGCAATCTCGACATCGCGTACTTCCTCATGGACAACGAGATCTACGGCCTGACCAAGGGCCAGGCCGCGCCCACGACGCCCACCGGCGACAAGACCAAGTCCACATACTGGGGCAACCCGGAGCCCTCGGTGGATCCCTGCGAGCTGGCGATCTCCTTCGGCGCGACCTGGGTCGCGCGCGGCTTCTCGGGAGACCCGAAGACGCTCGTCGAGCTGATGACGCAGGCGATGCAGCACCGCGGCTTCGCGTTCCTGAACGTCATGTCCCCCTGCGTGACCTGGCGGGGAGACGATCAGTTCAAGATTCTCAAGGCGAAGTTGAAGTTCCTCCCGGCCGATCACGACCGCGGGAGCCGCGCGGCGGCCCTGGCCTATACGCGCGAGACCGACTCCCTGACGACGGGCGTGCTCTACGAAGTGCGGGAGCCATCGCTCGTCGAGCGGCTGGAAGAGGTGCGGACCAAGGCGTTGAAGGCGGGTCCCGTCACGAGCACCGCCGACGTGCTGCGCGCCTTCGCCCCCGCGTTCTAGCAGTGGAGCCCGGGACGGGCTCCTCAAGAATGAAGTCCGCGACCGAGTCGGAAGTGGAAGCGCGGTTGGCCGCTCTCGAGCAGAAGCTCGAGGAGTTTTCGCTCGCGCTCCGCGGTCTCGAGAAGAGAGTGGCGTCTCTTCCGTCCGGAGTCCCCGAGCCCGAGCCCGAATCCGTTTCCAACGCGGCGGAGCCGGTCGTCTCGACGCTCTCCGACCAGCTCCCGCAGCAGGGAGCCGTGCTCAACGTCCTGACTGAGCTCGGCCGATGCTGCCTGATCCTCGGCGGGGCGTTCCTCGTTCGCGCGCTGACGGATTCCGGGACGCTGCAGCACCCGGTGGGGGCCGGCCTCGGTCTGGCCTACGGGGTCCTTTGGGTGCTGCTCGCCGACCGCTCGGCGGCCCGCGGGCGTTTGACCTCCGCGGCTTTCCTCGGGATCACGTCGGTCGTCATCGCCTACCCGCTGGTCGTGGAGACGAGCACGCGGATGGCCGTTTTCAGGCCAGCCGGCGCGGCCGCGATACTCGCTGTCTTGACCGTCCTTTGTCTGGGCGTTGCGTGGCGCCGCGGTCTTGCGCTGTTCGCATGGGCCGCCCTCGGAGCGGCCGTGGCCGCCTCCTTCGTCCTCGGGATCGTGACCGGGGCTGTGGAACCGTTCGCCGCCGCGCTCCTGGCCATCGGTGTCGCGTCGCTCTGGCTCGCTTACTCCCCGCGGCCGTGGCGCGGGCTGCGGTGGCCGGCGGCGGCGGCGGCCGACCTGTTTGTCCTCTGGGCTGCCCTGCGCCTGGCGCCGTCGGGGCCGCCGGTGCCCGGATCCACTCCTTCGCTCTCCTTCTTTCTCCTGCTCGCCTTCGCGCTGCCCTTCCTCTACCTTGGGAGCTTCGCGGTGCGCACGCTCGCGCGCCGCCGTAACGTCGTGTTGTTCGACGCCGTGCAGGGAATCGCCGCGCTCGCCGTGGGCTTCGGCGGCGCCGCTCTCGTCGTCCGCTACGTTCAGGACGCGCAGCCCATTCTGGGAGCTTCCGCTGTCGTGATCGCGGCGGGCTGCTACGGCGTCGCATTCGTTTTCGTCGAGAGGCAGCAGCGGAGCACTTTCCTCTTCTACGCGACACTCGCGCTTCTCTTGACACTCTCCGGCAGCGCTCTCGTCGCCGGAGGCGGAGTTCTCGCTCTCCTCTGGTGCCTGCTCGCGCTCGCGTCGGCCAGTCTGGCCACGCGCTTCAAGCGCGTGACTCTCGCCGTTCACAGCGCGGCGTACGCTCTGGCCGCGGCCTGGCAGTCGGGATCGGCCGGGGCCTCGCTCGACGCCTTCATAGCTCCGCCCGCGCGGCCGTGGGCGCCGTTGACGGCGGCGGGTCTCGCCGCGATCGCCGCCGCCGCGGCCAGTTACGTTCTGCTCGCTCGGGAAAAGGGAGAGGCCTACCGGGCCGGGGAGCGTTTCCCTCGTCTCATGCTCGCGGTCATCGTCGCCTTCGGCGTCGGCGCCTTTGCCATAGCTCAGATTAAGAACTTCATCGGAGGGGGGCCGGCGAGCCTGGATTCGGGGGCGATCGCCGCGGCCCGTACCGCGGTCCTCGCCGTCGCCGCTTTCCTGCTCGCCGCGGCCCGCCGGCGCACGGCTCTTCCAGAACTGGCCTGGCTCACCTACGGCGTCCTCTCGATCGGCGCCGTCAAACTTCTCGTCGAAGATCTTCCGGGCGGCCGGCCGGCAACGCTCTTCGTCGCGTTCGTGTTCTACGGCGCGGCGCTGCTGGCGGCGCCGCGCCTTCTGCGCCGCGCTTCCTCGAACCCGTGACCGGCTTTCGCCGAGTAGCGCGTCTCGACCGCGAACGGCGCACGGTCGCCGCGATGATCACAATCTTCTGCCGCCAGCGGCATGCTTCTGGCGGGCCCCTTTGCGGGGAGTGCGCCGAGCTCGAGGCCTACACCCGCCTGCGGCTGGAGAAGTGTCCCTACGGAGAGGAAAAGCCCACCTGCGTCCACTGCCCGATCCATTGCTACCAGCCGCGCCGGCGCGAGCAGATCCGCGATGTGATGGCCTGCTCGGGGCCGCGAATGCTTCTCTCCCATCCCGTGCTCGCCATCCGGCACATGATCGACGGCCGACGCAAGGCGCCGCAGTTGCGCGCCCGCTTAGAAACCCGATGACCTCCCGGTTGATCGCTCCGACATTCCTGTCAGCTACTGGCCGCAAACTTTCTTCACGGCGTCCGGGTCGTTCTTGCCGTCGAGGTACTTGCGGCGGTGGGGCTCGGCGGCGCCGGCCTCTCTAGGTAGGCCTGTTCCTTGCGTCAGCCGAGTGGTGCCCGACCCTTGTCCAGATTGGCGCGGCGCGGCGAGCGGCGGGGGCTCCCTGGCTTCGAATGTCGGTGATCCTCCCGCTGGCCGCTGCCGTCGCGGCGGGCGTGGCTGTTCTCTGCGAAGCCCGGTCTCTGAGACGGTGCGCAACCGCCTTCGCCTGTCCGGCCCCAGCCTGGTTCTGTGTGCGTCATTGGTGGGTCCAGACCGGTGTCCGATGCTCCAGGAAGGCGGACAGCCCCTCCACGGGATCCTGGTGCGACATCAGATCCGTCAGGTAGTACTTTTCGAGCGACCAGATGTCGTTCTTCAGAGTGTCGGTGAGCAGACGGCGCGAAGCGCGCCAGGCTGCGCGCAGGGTGACCGCCGACTTGGGCGCCAGCCGCGCGCTGAACCATTCCTGGAGCGCCGCTTCGGCGTCGTCCGTGCAAAGGTCCGCGATCCCGCAGCGCGCCGCTTCCTCGCCTGAAAGGGATTCGCCCGAAAGGATCATCTGCGTGGACCGCGCTCCGGTCACCCTCCAAGGCAACGCCAGCGCCGCCATCGGCGGAAAGACGCCGAGCTTCGTCTCCGGCACGCCGAAGCGGGCCGAGGGGTCACAGACGACGTAGCCGCACCAGAGGGCGAGCTCGAAGCCGCCGCCCAGGCACTGGCCGCGCACGACCGCGGCTGTCGGTATCGAGAGCCGTTCCAGGTCCAGGAAGAGCCGGTGGAACTGGCCGAGCAGGAAAGCCACCCGGTCGGGCAGATGCTCCTCGACCGAGGCTCCGAAGCTGAAGTTCCTGCCGGTCCCCTCGAAAACGAGCAGCTTGATGGGTCCCGGCTCTTCCGAGAGCTGGCTAACCCGCTCGCGGATAGCTGCGATCATCTCGCGATCCAGGATGTTGGCCCCGGGGCGGTCGAGCACGATTCGTTCGAGTTGACCCGCATGTTCGGTCGTACATCGGATAGGTACCATCATGGAATCTCCTTCGGCGCTGCCGGTCGGGATGGAAAGGCGCGAGTCACCATGTTCGGCCGGGCGCGCGGAGTCGGCAATGGTTCAAACACATCAGCGAGTGAGGCCCCTCGGGTGCGTGGCGCGGTGCTGCAATTGATTCGTTTGAATCAGGTGAGTCGTTTGCGCCGGCGCACAGAATCGCTCATGGACACGCCACAGAATCAACCGCTTCCTCAGGTGGACCGTTTGAGCCGCCCCCAGGCCATCGAGGAAATCCGCCGGATCATGAACGCGCTGCCGCAAGACGACCAGTGCGCCTGCGCGATCGCCGAGCGGTACGGCATCTTCTGCAAGGGCTTCGCGCGCTATTCCGACGCGGAGCTAAAGCAGCGGTTCGCCTGGATTGCCCGCCCGCGCCCGGGCGTCTCGCGCGCGGAACTCGAGCGGCTCGCGAGCGCCTACCAGCGGGGACGCCAGGAGGTCACGGGCGCCGAGATTTGCTGCGACGTGGAGACGCGCGAGCACTGCGGCTGCGACGGGTGGAACACCTTCGACAACACCGCCCTGGAAGACTTCTACCAGCGCCTGACCGGCCGCTCCTGCCGAATCGGCTAAGAAACCTGAAACCTCGGCTCAGACCAGGCCGTGCCGGTAGGCCAGGACGACGGCGGCGACTTTGGTGTGCACGTCGAGCTTGTGAAGGATGCTCTGAACGTGGTTGCGGACCGTCACGGTCGCGATGAAGAGCTTCTTCGCGATCGCCCCCGTTCCCATTCCTTCGGCGAGGCACCTCAGGATCTCTTTTTCACGCGCGGTCAGGACTACTGTTTCGCCGCCGGAGAGCGTGACGGGAGAGAGAGGCTCGGATCCCGCCGGCGGCTGTTTTGACTCGGCCCGGGAAGCCTCCGCGGGAACCGAAGAGCCGTTGACATCCCGGAGCACGTGAACCAGCGTGTTCAAGGCTGGATGGTAGGAGGGGATCGCGAACATCGAAGTGGATATTTTCTTCTTCTTGCCGTCGCCGGTCTTCGCGGTCAGCTCGAAGCTGCGCACCGGATCGTCCTTGAACTCGCGGGCCTGGTGCGCGACCGCGCAATTGCGATGGCAGTAGATGTTCCCGTTGGCGTCACGCCCGCAGAGGATCTCGTAGCAGGGCTTGCCGACGGCGGTGCGGGCCGGCCGCCCAAGGAGCCTCTCGCACGCCTTGTTCCAGAGGATGATCCGGTCGGCGGAATCGACCGCGAACACGGCCTCGCCGCTCCTCGCGATCCTCTCCAACGTTTCGTCGAAAACCCGCATCGGCCGTCCCTCCCAGAAATCTCCGCGGCTATCTTGGGTCGGGGCTTCAGGAGAGGGGATGATGTATTTGCATCATTTGATGCGTTCACATCAGAGGAGTCCCTTCCGTCATCCCCATCGAGGGAGCAGATCCCTCGTCGCTTCGCTTCTCGGGATGACAGCTTCCGGGAGGCTGACTAAATGAGGTTGTGGCGGTAGGCGAAGACGACCGCCCCGAGCTTTGTGTGAACGTCGAGCTTGTGCAGGAGGTTCTGGATGTGGTTGCGAACCGTGACAGGGGAGATGAACAGGGTCTTGCCGATCGCGCTGGTGGACATGCCCTGGGCGAGACAGCGGAGGATCTCCTTCTCCCGCGAGGTCAGGTCCACCGGCTGACCTTCCTTGGTCGTCATCGGCCACAGGGGCTCCGCGACCGGAGTGGCGTCCGCCTCCAGCCGGCGCTCGAGTGTCGAGGGTTTCTTGTTCTCCGGCCGCAGAACGTGGACGATCGTCGAGAGGGCCGGATGGTAGGAGGGGATGGCGAAGAGGGACACCTCGAACCATTGTCGCCCCGACTTGCCGACCTCGATGGAGAGCGGAAAGCGCTGCACCGGTTCCTTGGGTCTCTCCCGCGCCTGGTAGGCGACCGGACAGTTGCGATAGCAGTAGACGTTCCCGTTGGCGTCGCGGCCGCCCATGGCGTCGTAGCACCGCTTTCCGAGCACGCTGCGCGCCGGCTTGCCCAGCAGTTCCTCGCACTTCTTGTTCCAGAGGATGATCTTGTCCGCAGAATCAATGGCAAAGACGGCCTCGCCGCTGCGGGCAATCTTGTCGAGGGTCTCGGAGGTGTGGGGCATCGGGCTCGGGGTAAGTTACCACCGACGGGTGCCTTCCGGCCAGCCCGGAAGCCTCTTTTGTGCCGTTTCGCCGGATTCCGAAGACCCGTCAGCTTGCCTTGCGCCTCCGCGGGGGGCGCACGACGGTCACGGGCCGGCGCGCGACGTAGATGAGCCGCAGGGCGACTCCGCCGACGACCCATTCGTTCAGGGTGTCGCGTCCCTCGCTCCCGACCACGACGAGGTCCGCCTTGAGGCGGTCCGCTTCGCGGGAGATCGCCTCCGGGATCGGCGTCCGTTTATCGGCCGACACGAAGCGGAACCTGGCCTGCAGGCCGCAGCGCTGAAGGTCTCGCGCGGCGTCGTCCAGGATCTTCTGCGCCGATTGCTTCTCGAGCGCTTTTTCGAAGGCGGATCCCAGATCGGCGACCGGCTCGTCGAGCGAGGAGCCGGACGCGCCGTTGGCGGGTTTTCCGATTCCGTAGCAACGAGAATTCTCATGGACGCTCCTTTGCGCCGCCGGCTTGTCGATGGGCTGCGTTGTGATCGTTCCAACTCGAATCAAGTGTGTAGCAGTCCTGGCGGCCGCGGGACCTGATGTATTCGCATCAAAAATTCGCGGGGTCCGGACCGGGAGGCCCGGGCGGCGCTCCGCATCGCCCGAACTGATTCAAAAGCATCATTTGTCTTCCTCCGCGCGAGCCTTACCGTGTCCCCCGATGAACACAATCAAGAGCACGGTCATGATTGACGGCAATGAGGCGGCGGCGTCGGTCGCCCATCGCGCGAGCGAAGTCATCGCGATCTACCCGATCACGCCTTCCTCGACGATGGGCGAGCTGGCCGACGAGTGGTCCGCGGAGGGCCGCAAGAATCTTTGGGGCATGGTCCCAAACGTCGTCGAGATGCAATCGGAAGGGGGAGCCGCGGGGGCGGTGCACGGCGCGCTGCAGGCCGGCGCTCTGTCCACCACCTTCACGGCGTCGCAGGGCCTCCTGCTGATGATTCCCAACATGTACAAGATCGCCGGAGAGCTAACTCCCTTTTGCATGCACGTGGCCGCACGCACCCTCGCGACGCACGCGCTGTCGATCTTCGGCGACCATTCCGACGTGATGGCCTGCCGGCAGACGGGCTTTGCCTTGCTCGCCTCCGGCTCCGTCCAGGAAGCCCAGGACTTCGCCGCTATCGCGCACGCCGCGACTCTGCGCTCCCGCATCCCCTTCCTCCACTTCTTCGACGGGTTCCGCACCTCCCACGAGGTCGCCAAGATCGAGGAGCTCGGCGACGCGGA
>WNGE01011101.1_pt1 | contig 11659 bp, 9 predicted proteins | sample 5400651 | NCBI WGS metagenome assembly WNGE01 (sample SAMN13153370, study PRJNA577476) | soil metagenome | isolation source: 60 cm soil or saprolite under grassland replicate 2 | place: USA:California | collected 2016-06-15 | reverse complement strand
TCCTGCAGATCGATTCGCACCGCGGTCGCGTCGATCTCGCGCGCCACCGCGTCGGCGGCAGCCAGATCACGCGCGCCGATCACCACGTCGTACCCGTCCTTCACCGCACGCCGCGCGACCGCCGCCCCCAACGCCCGCGCACCACCGATGACCAAGATCCGCTCCACTTTCGTCACTCCCTCTCGTAGGATCGGATCTCACGGTATGGATTTGATACCGGTATCTTCAACGGAACCAGGGAGCACCATGGGCAAGGCGTACAACGTGATGGCGGCGACGTGCCCGAGCCGAACCGTGCTCCACCGCATCGGCGCCCGCTGGACCGTGTTCGTCGTCAACGCCCTCGCCGACGGACCACGCCGCTTCACCGACCTCAAGGCGCACATCCAAGGCATCACCCCGAAGGTCCTCACCGAGACCCTCCGCTCCCTCGAAATCGACGGGCTGATCAGCCGCCACGAGTACGCCGAGAACCCGCCACACGTCGAGTACGCCCTGACACCACTAGGACACTCCCTCCTCGTCCCGCTCCGCGCCGTACGCCTCTGGGCCGAAAAACACGTCCCCGACATCGAAGCCGCCCGAGCCCACCACGAGGACCGCGACTCTCGAGGTCACCGTTGACGGCACCATCTGGGTCGGAGGCGCAGCCACCAGTTACACCCGTGGCACCATCACACTCTGACCCGCCAGGCACCTGCCGCGCGTCGGCGGTCACCTCATAGGTCGCCACCGAGCGCATCAATGAGGCCGTCTCTGGTCAGGCCGAGGCGGCGCAGCAACTCTGCGTCCGCGGCGTTGTCGGGGTCGATCCGATCCGGTAGCTCCCCTGCGATCGAATCGGCAACGTCTGGTCCGTAGGCGCGGCGAATGACAGTGAGCGCCTCGGCCTTCGTGAGAATCGCCATGCTGACCTCGCGTTCAAGGAGCTCGAGAACCCACCCGATGGGTTGCGACCCCCAGAGTCGGACACCACCGCTTGCAGTGTCAACAAAGCGCCTCTCGGATCAGGAGCCTGTCCGGCCGGGGCCGCTCGTGGAACGATCGTAGACGCGGTGCGCGCAGGGTCCCAGATCCGTCTGAGCCGAAGGAGACGAGCATGTCCGACGACTGGTCGCTCTGGGGTCCGTACCTTAGCGAGCGTCAGTGGGGCACGGTCCGTGAGGACTACAGCGCGAACGGCGAGGCCTGGAGCTATCTTCCGCACGACCATGCCCGCTCCACGGCCTATAGATGGGGCGAGGACGGTCTGGCCGGGTTCAGCGACCGCGAGCAGCGCCTGTGCCTCGGCCTCGCGTTGTGGAACGGGCGCGATCCGTTCCTCAAGGAGCGGCCGTTCGGCCTCACGGGTGCGGAGGCGAACCACGGTGAGGACGTCAAGGACTACTGGTGGTACCTCGACGCCACCCCGAACCATGCGTGGAACCGGTGGCGCTACCACTATCCCCAGGACACCTTCCCGTACGACGACCTGCGCGCCGAGAACGGTCGACGCGGCAAGCACGACCCGGAGTACGAGCTCCTGGACACCGGTGTGTTCGACGACGACCGGTTCTGGATAATCGAGGTGCATTACGCGAAGGCGGATCCCACGGACCTGCTGATGTCGGTCCAGGTCACGAACGCCGGACCCGCCCCGGAGACGATCCACGTCCTGCCTACCGCGTGGTTCCGCAACACCTGGTCCTGGACTCCGGGATCGCAAAAACCCGAGCTCACGACCACCGGGGACAGCTCCGTTCGGGTCTCGCATCCGACGCTCGGTGAGCTGGAGCTACTGGCCGGGCCGGCTCCAGATGGCGCGGCGCCCACGCTGTTGTTCTGCGAGAACGAGACCAACACCCCACTCCTGTACGGCGTTCCCGGGCCCACGCCGTACCCCAAGGACGGGATCAACGACCACGTTCTGACCGGTGCCGCAACCGTCGACCCGGGTCGCCGCGGTACGAAGGCCGCGGCTTGGTACAGGGTCGACGTCGCACCCGAAGCAACGATCGAACTGCGGTTGCGGCTGCGTCCCGCGGGCTCCGGTCCAGATCCGGCTATCGCGCTGGGACGGGAGTTCGACCAGGTCGTCGCAACCCGCCGGGCTGAGGCCGACGAGTTCTATGCCGGCCTCACTCCCCCGGCCGCCTCGCCGGACGAGGCGATGGTGATGCGGCAGGCGTTCGCCGGGATGCTGTGGAGCAAGCAGCTCTACTACTACGACGTGGCGCGCTGGCTCGACGGTGATCCCGGCCAGCCGGCACCGCCGGCCTCGCGACGAACCGGCCGCAACTCCCGATGGCGTACGTTCAACTCCTTCGACGTGATGTCCATGCCGGACAAGTGGGAGTATCCGTGGTTCGCCTCCTGGGATCTCGCCTTCCACTGCATCGCCCTCGCACATGTGGACCCGGACTTCGCGAAGAATCAGCTGCTGCTGATCTGCCGCGAGTGGTTCCAGCACCCGAACGGCGCACTCCCGGCGTACGAGTGGGACTTCGGTGATGTCAACCCGCCGGTCCAGGCCTTCGCCGCACTCGAGGTCTTCGCCATCGACGGCGGCCGCGACCTCGACTTCCTGAGCCGGGTCTTCGACAAGCTGCTGGTCAACTTCACCTGGTGGGTGAACCGCGAGGACGCCGACGGGTCCAACCTGTTCGAGGGCGGGTTTCTCGGCCTGGACAACATCGGCCCGCTCAACCGGTCGCACCTGCCCGTCGGAGGTGTGCTGGAACAGTCCGATGCCACCGGCTGGATGGCGACGTACGCGCTGGCCATGACGACGATCGCGGCGATCCTCGACCGGACCGGGCACCGGCCCGCCCGCGACCTGGTGCACAAGTTCCTCGAGCACTTCGCCGAGATCCGTACGGCGATGACCGGTCAGGGGCTGTGGGACTCCTCCGACGGCCTGTTCTACGACCGGATCGCCACCCCGGCCGGCGACAGGGTGCCGGTCCGGGTCCACTCCATGGTCGGCATCATCCCGCTGCTGGCCGTGGCCGTGATCGACGAACGGCAACTCGAGCACTCCATTGCCCCAGGCAAGCAGTTCGCCGACTTCCTCGAACGCGAGGGACTCCGCGATCCCGAGGAACTGGCGAAGGCCGGAATTCTGCGCGGCGAACCCGGTGACCGCCGGCTGCTGCTCGGCGCCGTGGGCATAGAGCGGGTCAGGCGACTGCTCGGCCGGCTGCTCGACCCCGACGAGTTCCTGTCGCCGTACGGTCTGCGCTCGCTGTCGGCGTTCCACCGCGCCCACCCGTACACGATCGACGTCGAAGGGGTCCGAGCCACCGTGGACTACGAGCCGGCCGAGTCGACGACCGACATGTTCGGCGGCAACTCGAACTGGCGCGGGCCGGTGTGGTTCCCGCTCAACTTCCTCGCGGCCGAGGCCCTGAGCCGCTACCACCACTTCTTCGGCGATGACCTGGCGATCGAGTATCCGAGCGGGTCCGGGCGGTTCCGGACCCTGGACCGCATCGCCGACGACCTCCGGGCCCGGCTGGTGTCGATCTTCCTCGCCGGTCCGGACGGCCGGCGCCCCTGCTTCGGCGGGGTCGGCACACTCCAGAGCGACCCGAACTGGAAGGACCACCTGATGTTCTTCGAATACTTCCACGGCGACAACGCGGCTGGACTGGGCGCGACCCACCAGACCGGCTGGACCGGGATCGTGGCCGACATCATCCGGCGCCGGCACGGCGTCGTTCCGTCCCTCGACGAGATCGTCCTGTCCCTCGGCGAGCGGCAGCGATGAGTACGGCGCTGCCCGGCCGTCCGTCTCCGCTCGGCGCGACGCCCGGACCCGACGGCACGAACTTCGCGGTGGCCTCCGCGGCCGACGGCGTACTGCTGTGCCTGTTCGATGCCGAGGGCAACGAGACCCGGATCCCGCTGCAGGAGCGGGACGGTGACGTCTGGCACGGATTCCTGCCCGGCGTCGGGCCGGGCCAGGCGTACGGCTACCGCGCCATCGGTCCGTACGATCCGCGGCGGGGTGTGCGCTGCAACCCCGCGAAGCTCCTGCTGGATCCGTACGCCAGGGCCATTCACGGCGAGGTGCGGCCAGGGCCGGAGGTGCTCGGCTACGCCTCCGACGACCCCGAGGCGCCCAGCGAACTGGACTCGGCCGCGCAGATGCCGCGCAGCCTGGTGACCGACACGTCCTTCAGTTGGGGCGACCGGCCCCGGCCGCGCCACTCCTACGCCGACACGATCGTTTATGAGGTCCATGTCAAGGGCTTCACGGCCGCGCATCCCGCCGTACCGCCGGAGCTTCGGGGCACGTACGCCGGTCTGGCCCACGAGGCGGCGATCGGCCACCTGGTCGACCTTGGTGTGACGACGGTCGAGCTCCTCCCCGTGCACCACCACGTACCTGAGGGCACCCTGGTCGATCGCGGCCTGACGAACTACTGGGGCTACAACACGATCGGGTTCTTCGCGCCACACGCCGGCTACTCCGCCGCGGTCCGGGCCGGACGACCGGGCGGGCAGGTCGCGGAGTTCCAGGCCATGGTCGACGCGCTGCACAGCGCCGGTCTCGAGGTCATCCTCGACGTGGTCTTCAACCACACCGCCGAGGGCAACCACCTCGGTCCGACGCTGAGCCACAGGGGACTGCACAACCCGGCGTACTACCGGCTCGTGCCCGGCGACCAGCGCTACTACATGGACACAACAGGCACCGGCAACTCGCTCAACGCCGACAACCCGTTCAGTCTCCGCCTCATCATGGACTCGCTGCGCTACTGGCTGACCGAGATGCGCGTCGACGGGTTCCGCTTCGACCTGGCGCCGACCTTGGCTCGCGAGGACGGCGGCTTCGACCGGATGGCGGCGTTCTTCGACCTCGTCGCGCAGGACCCGGTCGTCAGCGAGTGCAAGCTGATCGCCGAGCCGTGGGACGTCGGCCAGGGCGACAGCTACGACCTCGGCCAGTTCCCACCGCAGTGGAGCGAGTGGAACGGCCGCTACCGCGACGTCATGCGCGACTTCTGGCGTGGCACCGACGGGCTGATCGGCGAGTTCGCGACCAGGCTGTGCGGATCGCCCGACCTGTACCGCTGGGACGGGCGGCGCCCGACCGCCTCGATCAACCTGATCACCGTCCACGACGGCTTCACCCTCGCCGACCTCGTCTCGTACGACGGCAAGCACAACGAGGCGAACGGCGAGAACAACCGCGACGGCAGCAACGACAACCGCTCCTGGAACTGCGGCGCGGAGGGACCGACGAGCGATCCGGACATCCTGGCGCTGCGGGCCCGGCAAAGCCGCGCCATGCTCACCACGCTGCTGTTGTCCTTCGGTGTGCCGATGCTGCTCGGCGGCGACGAGCTCGGTCGTACGCAGCGCGGGAACAACAACGCCTACTGCCAGGACAACGAGATCAGCTGGTTCGACTGGACCGCTGTCGACCAGCAACTGACAGCCTTCACCAAGAAGCTGATCGCGGTGCGGCGTGCGCATCCGGTCTTCCGCCGCCGGCGGTACCTGACCGGTGTCGAGGCCGCCGAGCTGCGCTGGTTCACCTCGGGCGGCACCGAGATGACCCAGCCGGACTGGAACTTCCCCGGCGCACGCAGCCTGGCGCTGTACCTGGACGGAGCCGACGATCCCGATCGTGGCCCGGACGGTACGCCGCTCGTCGACGACGACTTCCTGCTTCTGGTGAACGCCTGGTGGGAGCCGCTGGACTTCGTCGTACCCGCGACCGAGCCCGGCGAGACCTGGGATCCAGAGATCGACACCTACGAACCGGACGAGGTCGCCGCACCCGCAAAGCTCGGCGCAGGTGACCACGTCACCGTCCGTCCTCGCTCGATCGTCCTCCTGCGCGGCCACCGCAACGGAGGCTGACGCTACGACGGCGACGACGCCTGGAGCGGCGACGATATGCATCGAACATACGCCGCTCCAGCTCAGCGCGGCCACCGGACGCCTCTACGCGTCGGGGAGGGCGTGCGGTCCGAGGAGGTCTTTCAATGCGGCCGTCATCGCCGCGACGATGTCGCGCTGGGGGTCGATGAGCCATTGGAGTTGGAGGCCGTCCCAGAGGGCCACGAGGGACTCGGCGATGCGCTGCGGGTCCCGGGCGTTGGAAATACGGCGCTCCTCCTGGTCTCGGCCGATGGCGATCGCCAGCATGTCGATCGTCAGCTCATACCTGTGACGGAACCACTCGTGCGCCGGATGGTCCGAAGCTGAGGACTCCGCGGCCATGAGAGCGAGCAGCCTCAGCATCTCGGGCCGGTCGACGTTCCGGCGTACATACTGCAGTACGGCATGCGCGACGCCCTCGTTCCGGCTGTCCGCTTGGAACGAGTCGGCGTGCGCGGAGTCGGCGCTCTCGAGGACTGCCACGAGGAGCGCGCTCTTGCTAAAAAAGTAATAAACGACAACAATCAGGCTAAGGTCGAGTTGTTTCGCGATCTCCCGCAGTGACCCGCCTCGGTAACCGCGTGTCGAGAAGACGGACGTCGCCGAGTCGACGATCTCGGCCCGGCGACGCGCGGTCTTGGCGTAGGGCCCGCGCCGGGTGCCTGGTCGGCTCGCTGTCTCATCGGTCATGGCACCAACCCTATGTGCCGGTGCGCGCATCGCCGCTGAACTCACCTGATCGAAAATATGGCACTTGTTCTGTTTTCGCTGTATGGTCCTGCTCACCCCCAACACGACGTACGGACGACGCGGCGACGCTTCGACCCGGGCGAGAGGAACCGGACCTCGATGTTCATCTCAAGCGTTGCGAAGACACTCGTCGGCGGTATGGCCGTCGCACTGCTCCTGGCCGGCTGCGGCCGGTCCGACGCCCCGTCGGCGCAGGCCGCGGCGGGCAATCCCATCGACACCTTGGCCGCCAGCGGCACCATCACCGTGTGGGCGATGGGAACCGAGGGCGAGCTCTTGCCCAAGCTGGCCGCCCAGTTCAGCAAGGAAAATCCCGGCGCGAAGGTCGAGGTGACAGCGGTTCCCTGGCAGGACTACGCCAAGAAGGTGCAGACGGCGATCGCCTCGGGAGACACTCCTGACGCCACCATGGTCGGTGCGGTCGACCTCGCGGCGTTCGCGTCCACGGGCGGGCTGGAAAAGGTCCCGTCCGGCCTCGTCGACCACAACGCCTTCTACCCCGGCGCGGTCCAGACCACCACGTTCGAGGGAGCCGAGTACGGCGTTCCGTGGTACGTGGAAACCCGCTCGTTGTTCTACCGCAAGGACCTGGCACAGGCCGCTGGGGTCTCCGCACCCAAGACGTGGGACGAGTACGGCCCGTTCCTCAAGGCCCTCCAGAAGCAAGGGGCCAAGTGGGGTCTTTCGCTGCCCACCGGTGCCACCGGGACCTGGCAGGGCGTCGTGCCGTTCATGTGGCAGGCGGGAGCCGAGATCATGAGTGCGGACGGGAAGAAGTTCACCTTCGACACACCCGAGGCGCGCAAGGGACTCGAGTTCTACCAGCAGTTCATCACCTCGAAGATCTCCAGTCCGAACGGCCCGGTCAGCCTGGGCGAGATCGAGCCGCAGTTCGTCGCCGGGTCGACCGCCGCGCTCATCTCCGGCCCCTGGGAGGAGAGCCTGCTGAAGTCCGCCGGCGGCGCGGCTTTCGTCGGCGACAAGGTCGGCATCGCACCGCTCCCGTCGGGACCGAAGTCCAATGCCAGCTACATCGGCGGCGGCCAGTGGTCGGTGTTCAAGGACGCGAAGAACCGCGATGGCGCCTGGAAGTTCATCCGGTGGATGGCCGGTGCTGAGGTCCAGAAGACCTGGTACGGCGTCTCCGGAGACCTGCCCGCCGTCCAGTCGGCGTGGAACGAGGGAAAGCTCGCGACCGACCCGACCCTGGCGGTCTTCCGTACCCAGCTGAAGACGGCACAGTCCGGACCCAACACCACGACCTGGCGCCAGGTCACGGCGGTGCTGGATGCCGAGATCGAAAAGGTCGCGAAGGGCGTCTCGTCGCCGGAAGCGGCCCTGCAGGAGATCCAGAAGAGGGCCTCCGCGATCGGCACCGGAGAGTAGAGATGACCGCTCTTGCAACAGTCAGATCCGCACCGAGCCCGAGCACTCGGCCGGAGCGGTCGAGGCCGCCACGGTCTCGGGGCCGAGCCCGGCGAACCTTGATCGCGTGGGTGTTCTGCGGACCCTTCATCGCGCTGTTCGCCACCTTCGGTGTCTGGCCGGTCCTGTCGTCGCTGTCGATGAGCGTCACGGACATCACGGCCAGGGACATCCGGACGCCCTTCAGTGTCAACTTCGTCGGTCTTGCGCACTACACCGCGCTCTTCGGGGATCCGAATTTCCTCCGCGCGGCGCTCAACACGGCGTACTTCGTCGTCGTGGGAATCCCGCTGACGATGATCGTCGCCTTGACCCTTGCCGTCGCACTCAATTCGGGGATCCAGCGCGCGAAGGGACTCTTCCGGGTCGGCTACTTCGCTCCAGTGGTGACAAGCGTCGTGGCGATCGCGGTGGTGTGGAGGTACCTGTACGAGCCGGACGGAATGATCAACTCGGTCCTTGCCGTCGTCGGGATCCACGGGCCGGACTGGCTGAACGATCCGAACTGGGCTATGCCCGCGCTCATCCTGATGGCGGTCTGGCGCCACTTCGGCATTCCGATGGTGATCTTCTTGGCCGGTCTACAGTCCATTCCAGCCGACCTGCTCGAGGCGGCTCGCGTCGACGGCGCCACCCGTTGGCAAGCCTTCCGCAGTATCACGCTGCCGCTGCTCAGGCCGACGACACTGGTGGTCGCCGTACTGCTGAGCATCGGTTACCTGCAGTTCTTCGAGGAGCCGTTCGTGATGACGAGCGGTGGCCCGCTGGGCAGCACAACCTCGATCAGTTACTACGCCTACGAGCAGTTCGGCTTCGGCAACTACGGCACGGCCTCCGCCGCGTCGTACGTGCTGGTGGCCGCGATCGCGCTGCTCAGCTTCCTGCAATTCCGCATCTTCCGAGCGAAGGCGTGACATGACGACCACGATCGCGAGCTCCGCCGCGGCCGCGTCCGCCCGCAGCGCATCCCGTCCTGTCCGGCCGGCCCGCATCCTGCTGTACGGCGCCCTCTCGTTGGGGCTGCTCGCGACGCTTGCCCCGTTCGCGTGGATGTTCCTGGGATCGGTCAAGCCGACAGGGGAGATCGTCGCGAATCCGAGCGTCTGGCTGCCCCGCTCCCCGACGCTCGGAAACTTCGAACAGTTGCTGTCGAAGCCGCCGTCACGTGTGTCGCGGGCAATCTGCTCTTCAGCTCGATGGCTGGGTACGCCTTCGCGAAGCTGGAGTTCGCCGGGAAGCGGCTCCTTTTCGGCCTCGTCCTCACGATGCTGATCATCCCCGGCGTCACCACCTTCGTGCCGCTCTTCGTCCTGGTCAGCAACCTGGGACTGAGCAACTCCTATCTCGGGCTGATCCTGCCCTTCCTGGTGGCACCGCTCGGTGTGTTCCTCATGCGCCAGTTCATCCAGGACATTCCGGATTCTCTCGTCGAAGCTGCTCGCCTCGACGGAGCGGGTGAAACCCGAATCTTCGTCGGCGTCATCGTCCCGCTCTGTCGGCCTCCCCTGGCCACACTGGCGATCCTGACCTTCCTCGCCCAGTGGAACAACTTCCTGTGGCCACTGGTCATCGCACAGACCGAGGATCACTACACGCTGCCGGTCGCGCTCGCCCTCTTCTCGGTAGGTGCCAACGGCACCAACTACGGCCTGCTGCTCGCCGGTGCCGTCACCGTCGTCACCCCGATCGTGCTGCTCTTCCTCGCCCTGCAGAAGCAGTTCATCCAGGGCATCGCCAACACCGGCCTGAAATAAGGAGAACCGACGATGCTTCGCCCGCAGGACGGCCCCACCCGCGAACGGCGCTCTCTGTCTGGCTTGTGGAGGTTCCGGCTGGACACCGAGGGAGCCGGCCGCACCGAAGGCTGGTGGCGCTCGCCCCTCGCGAAGGCCGCGGACATCCCGGTACCAGCCAGCTACAACGACATCTACCCCGACGCGACAGTCCGGGATCACGTTGGCGACGCCTGGTACCAGACAAGCGTGTGGGTTCCAGCCCGGTGGACAGGGCAGCGGATCGTCCTGCGCTTCGACGCCGCGACGCACCGCGCGACCGTTTGGGTCAATGACACCGAGGTTGCCGAGCACGAAGGCGGCTACACCCCTTTCGAAGCGGACGTCACCGCACACCTGCGGCCGGGAGCCGAGAACCGCGTCACCGTCGTGATCAACAACGAACTGACCTGGTCGACGATCCCGCCGGGCACCATCGAGGAGCACCCCAACGGCCATCGGGTGCAGCGCTACTTCCACGATTTCTTCAACTACGCGGGACTGCACCGGCCGGTCTGGCTCTACTCCACGCCGTCGGCGCACATCAGCGACATCACCGTGACCACGACCTTCGACGACACCACCGGCGTGATCGACTACCGGGTGGACAGTACCGGGGACGTGGACTCACACCGCGTGGTGCTGCGCGATGCTTCAGGCGCCGAGGTGGCCTCCGCCGGCGGAGCGGTCGGCACCTTGCGCGTGCCCGACGTACATCCGTGGGCACCCGGCGACGGCTACCTTTACGAACTGGAGGCCGCGCTGCTCAACACATCCGCGGAGGTCATCGACAGCTATCAGCAGCCGGTCGGCGTACGCACGGTCGAGGTACGCGGAACGCGTTTCCTGATCAACGGAACTCCCTTCTATTTCAAGGGGTTCGGCAAGCACGAGGACGCGCCGGTGCGCGGCAAGGGGCACGACGACGTACTGATGGTGCACGACTTCGCGCTGCTGGAATGGATCGGCGCGAACTCCTTTCGTACGTCGCACTACCCCTACGCGGAGGAGGTTCTCGACTACGCCGACCGGCACGGCGTGGTCGTCATCGGCGAGACGCCGGCCGTCGGCCTCAACCTCAATATCGGAGGAGGTGTCTTCAACTCCGGCAAACGAGTGTCGACCTTCTCCCCGGACACGGCCGGCGAAGACACCCAGCGCGCCCATCTGCAGGCGATCCAGGAGCTGGTCGCCCGCGACAAGAATCGTCCCAGCGTCGTGCTGTGGTGCGTGGCCAACGAACCCGACAACGTCCAACCAGAAGCGCGCGACTACTTCGCCCCACTCGCCGCAGAATCCCGCCGCCTCGACCCGACCCGACCAGTGGCCTACGCCAACGCACTGCTCGCGCCACCGGACGAGTGCGTGGTCACCGACTTGTTCGATGTCGTCCTTCTCAACCGTTACTACGGCTGGTACTTCGGTCCCGGCGACCTGGACGCGGCCGAGACCGCGCTGGAGTCAGAGTTGAGGCAATGGGCGGCGATACACGACAAGCCCATCATCATCACCGAGTACGGCGCCGACACGTATCCCGGACTCCGCAGCATCCTGGCCAGCCCATGGACCGAGGAGTACCAGGCCGAGCTGCTCGACGTGTATCACCGTGTCTTCGACCGGGTCGACGCCGTGGTGGGCGAACAGGTCTGGAGCTTCGCCGACTTCGCCACCGCGGCGGGTGTCTTCCGCGTCGACGGCAACAAGAAGGGTGTCTTCACCCGCGACCGCCGCCCCAAGACCGCGGCCTTCCACCTGCGCGCCCGCTGGCGCAAAGGCGAGTGAACTCCGTCCAGCTTGCTCACCAATCGTGCAAGGCCCGCGGGACCTCATGAACGGTC
>WNGE01024756.1_pt1 | contig 11661 bp, 14 predicted proteins | sample 5400651 | NCBI WGS metagenome assembly WNGE01 (sample SAMN13153370, study PRJNA577476) | soil metagenome | isolation source: 60 cm soil or saprolite under grassland replicate 2 | place: USA:California | collected 2016-06-15 | reverse complement strand
CCGGCGCCCGCCCCGTGCCGGTGCCCATCCGGCGTGGCTTCGAGTTCCAGGACGTGGGGTTCCGCTATCCGGGCTCGGACCGCTGGGCGGTGCGGCACCTCACCTTCACGTTCGAGCCGGAAGAGCGCATCGCGCTCGTAGGCGAGAACGGCGCGGGGAAGACGACGCTCGTGAAGCTGCTGGCGCGCCTGTACGACCCGGACGAGGGGCGCATCCTGCTCGACGGCGTGGATCTGCGGGAGTACGACCTGACCAGCCTGCGCAAGAACATCGGCGTGATCTTCCAGGACTTCGTGCGTTACGACTTCGTGCTGAAGGAGAACATCGGCGTGAGCCAGGTAGAGGCGCTGGAGGACGTCGCGCGCGTGCGCGAGGCGGCGCGCCGCAGCCTGGCGGATGTGGTCGCCTCCCGGCTCGCCAACGGGTACGATCAGATGCTGGGCCGCCGGTTCGACGGCGGCGTCGAGCTGTCGGGTGGGGAGTGGCAGAAGGTCGCGCTGGGACGGGCTTACATGCGCGAGGCCCAGGTGTTGATCCTCGACGAGCCGACCGCGTCGCTCGACGCGCGCGCCGAGTACGAGGTGTTCCTCCGGTTCGCCGAGCTCACGAAGGGGCGGATGGCGGTGCTCATCTCGCATCGCTTCTCGACCGTGCGGATGGCCGACCGGATCCTGGTGCTCCAGGGCGGTGAACTGGTGGACCAGGGGACGCACGAGGAGCTGGTGGCGCGGGGCGGGTTGTACGCGGAGCTGTTCAGCCTGCAGGCGGCGGGGTATCGGTGATCCAGCATGCCCGGGGGGAACTCCTGGGAGAGACCTCGACGCAGGCGGCTGTCACGACCCCGGGTCTCGCGCGTCGCCTCGCGGAGGAGATGGCATTCGTCGTCAAGGCGGCGCGGCCGGGTTTTTGGCTGACGGCGATCTGGTTTTATCTCGTGCCCGTGGGGGGGCGACGTGTCTTCGATCAAGCGGAGTTCTGGCTCGGTCTCTTGTACGTGACCTTCCCGCTGGGTGTGCTGATCTACGGCTGGAACGACGTCGTCGACTTCGAGGTCGACCGATTCAATCCGCGCAAGGGCACGTACCTGTTTGGGGCGCGCGGTACACCGGAACGACTCGCGGGCTTGCCATGGCGGATCGCGCTCGTGCAGGTGCCGTTTGCGATCCTATTCGCGCTGTTACTCGGACCCAAGGCGCTCGCGTGGTTCGCGGCGCTTATCGGTCTCACCGCGATGTACAATTGTCCGCCGTTCGCGTTCAAAGGACGTCCCGGTTTCGACCTGCTGAACCAAGCGGGTTACCTGCTCGTCTTCGTCCTTGCGAGTTGGCTGAACCATGTCTCCCAGGTACCGTGGTTCACGTTCCTGTTCGGCGCCATGTTTGCGATGCACTCCCATCTGTTTGGCCAAATCATGGATCTGGAACCCGATCGACGCGCCGGCCGTCGCACCCTCGCTGGTGTCCTGCACGCACGGCCAGCAAAGTGGCTGTTGATCGCGTTTCTCACTGTTGAAGCGGGGCTGATATGGACGCGCGCCCGCGATCCGTGGCTCGCCGCATTCCTCGTGGGAGGCGCTGTCTGGTTCATGCTGGACGCGATGCTGCTGTGGCGGGATCGCCCTTACTCGGCGGGTGAAATGCGGCTCTTGTTTCTTCTCTGGAACGCCGTGGCGCTCGCTTCCATCCCCGGGATGTGGCACGCGGCGTCGTTAGCGCCAAGGTAGGCGCGATGTCATGGTCCCGCTGCGAATGTGTAGCACCACGCCTCCCCTTCGAGCACCGTCTCTCCGGTTTGCCGCGACACCCTGACCTTCAGCTGGCACACGGGCTTCGATTCATGCACCCGCACCACCTCCGCCTCGGCGGCGATCGTGTCGCCGATGTAGACCGGCGCCGTGAACTTCCAGTTCTGCGACAGAAACACGGTGCCCGGCCCGGGCAGGTCCATCGCCACCAGCGCATGCAACAGTCCCGTCGTGAGCCCGCCCTGGACGACCAACGTCCCGAACTTGGTTCGGGCCGCAAACTCAGCGTCGAAGTGGAGCGGATTGTAGTCGCCCGTCAGCTGGGCGAAGGCTTTCACGTGATCGGCGGTCAGGGTGAGGCTGCGTCGCGCCGTCTGCCCCACGGCGACCCTCATCGAGCCGCGCGCGCCTCCAGCGACGTCAGGAACGGCGCGAAGTACTCCCTCCATACCGCGGCCGCGGTGTGCGTCCCATGTCCCCGCGTCCGCTCGCTCGTGGGAATCAGCACGTAGCGGGCGCCCTTCACCTTGGGGATCAGGCGCTCCATTAGCCCGAGCTCGGGCGGGTTGATGAAGTCGTCCGCGGAGTTGATGGCCAGCACGGGCGCGACCACGCGATCGAGCCCGGTGCTGGGGTCGTAGTCACGCGACGCCGCAACTTGATAGAGTAAGTCGTTCGCGTCCGTGTTCGCGAGGCGGGAGTCCAGCAAGCGGGCGATGTACGCGTCGGCCGAGTCGCGCGTCGGCGCGAGGCGCTGCTGCACGAGCGGAGCGCTCCCGGCGATGAACAGGAGCTGGACGGCGGCGCGCAGCCCGCGGGGTTGCGTGGTGTAATCGCCGTTCTTCCAGTCGGGATCGGTCGTGATGTCGTCGATGACCAGCTTGCGCCACATCCGATTTCGCCCGGCGATCTGGGTGGGAATACAGGCGAGCGGCACGAGGCCGTCCATGAAATCGGGGTGGCGCTCGCCCCACAACCAGCTGTGCATACATCCCATCGACGTGCCCATCACGAGCAGCAGATGGCTCACGTGCAGCCCCTCGCTGACCAGCCGGTACTGCGCGGCGACCATGTCCTCGTAGGCATAGTGCGGAAACCGCGCCCGCAGGCCGTCGCTCGGCTTGGAGGAGCGGCCGTGGCCGATGTTGTCGGGCAGGATGAGATAGTGCGTGGTCGTATCGAGCGGCTGCCCGGGGCCGTACAGCTCGCCCGCGAAGAGCGGCGAGAGGAACTGGCCCCCCGATCCGCCGGTGCCGTGCAGGATCAGGACGGCGTTGCGCACGACGCCGGCGGCGTCGCGCCGCGGGCGGCCGAGGGTCCGGTAGTGGAGCCGCAGCTCGGGCAACGTCTCGCCGCTCGCGAACCGGAAGTCCTTGATGACGAAGGTGCCCGTGTCGCCCTGTGCCGCCACCGCGAGGAGGAGGAAGAGCGCCGGGCTCATACCTTGTAGCGCTCGTGCAGGAGGGCGACGTGATGGCGCTCGTGGCCGGCGATGATCCATGCCAGCGCGCGCACCGTGATCGCCTTGTTGTCCGCCGTCCCGCGGCGGGCCAGCGCCTCCGCGTCCAGCCCCGAGAACAGGGCGATCGTCGCCCGTCGCACGGCGCCGAGCTCGGCGGCGAGGTCCTTGAGCGAGCGGGCATCGAACCTCCCCGCCGGCGCCCAGGCCTGCTCGTCGAAGCCGGGCAGGGGCGTCTCGTCGGCGCGGGCGAAGCGCAGCGCGCGGTAGCTGAACACGCGCTCGGTGTCCGCCACGTGCCCGATGACCTCCTTGATGCTCCATTTGTCCGGGGCGTAGCGGTGCAGCGCCTTGGCATCGGAGAGGCCGGCGAGCAATGCTTGCGTCTCCCGGGCCTGACCCTCGAGCGTCCGCAGCAGGTCCCCCTCGGGGACCCTGTCGATGTAGCGCCCGTAGTACGGCGCGTATTCCGCGGCGGCGGGGCGGGGAATAGCTGCGGCGGTCATGCGGCCCTCGGGCGTCCGCGTGAGCCCGATTTCCCGGATTGCGCGGGACGCCGGAATCGGGCGAGCCTCGCCTCGGCATCGGGCAGCCGCAGGATCACCTGCTCGAGCTTGTCGAGGTAAGTCGGATTGTTGAGCCGGGCGCGCAGGTCGCCGAGGAACGGCCGCAGCTTCGCATAAACCATCATATGCTCGCCGTTCACGTCGGCGAACATCTGCTCGTCGATGGCGCCGTGCAGCACGAGGGCGGCCGCCATGTTCCAGTACGTCGTCACCATGCGGTAGGGGGCGCTGGCCTTGCCGCGGTACACGGTGAGGATCTCGTCGGCGTTCGCCGGGACGAACTGCTCGCGGAACCAGGCGCGCGCCTTGCGCATCACCGGCTCGCGACGCAGGTCGTACAGCTTGAGCAGCAGGTCGGCGCTTTCGTATTTCGTGGTCACGGGTGGCTCCGATGGCAGGACGGTCAAGGGAAGCTACGCGGACTCCCGCGCGGCGGCGACCCAGTCGCGCCAGGTCGCTTCCGCCGCTCCGACGGTCAGCTGCTGCTGGTGGCGGACGAGGGGCATGCGCAGCAGCAACGGCTCCAGGGCGAGCTTCTCGAGCCAGCGCTCGTCGGAGAGCAAGGTGGCCTTCAGGCCGAGCTCCGTGAAGCGCCTCGCCTTCACGAAATGGGTCTTGATGCGGCGCTCGGCAAAGAACCGCAGGGCGGCGCGCGTCTCGCTGCTCTTCTTCACACCGAAGATCTGGACTTCCAAGCCGGTCAGCTCCCCGTCGAAAACCGCACCGCGCCCAGGCCGGTCCCCGCCGCGAGGTCGGCGAGGGTCCGCTTCCCATCTGCGAGCTCGACCACCGCCGCCGCCGCTGCATCGCTGCGGACCACGGAAACCCGCCCCCGCGGCGAGCGTGCGATGAGCAACCTGGTCGGTCGCTCCGGGGCCCGCGGCACCTCGCTCCAGGGCTGGAGCAGCTTGGGGAGCACCGCAGGCAGGTCGTAGGCGAGCTCGAGCAGCACCGTGCCTTCCACCGTCTGCGGAGTCTCACCTTCCCCCGATCCCGGTTTCCCGTTCTCGGTCTCTCGCCACACTCGCGGGCCCGCCTCGACCACCATCATCGCCTCTTCGTACCGGAGGAGATCGGGCAGGTAGCGAATGGACTGGGCGCCGGGCGCCAGGTACGCCGTCACGAGGCGCGCCACCGCGGTGGCGGTCGCGCGGCTGCCGAGCACGAGCGTCGGCAGCAGCGCATCGAAACCCGCCGTCCTGAGGACGTCCTCGGGGCGGCGACCGGTCACCCGCGCGAGGGCGTGCGAATACTTGAAGAAGTGGACGATCCGCTCATAGTAGAAATGCCGCGCCAGGAAGCGCGCGTAGCGCTCCACGCGAGCGGGATCGGCGAGTCTCCGATCCAGCCAGACGGTGGAGGCGCGGTATGGCGCGTCGGCGAGCGCGCGGATCACGTCGTCCTGCAGAGCTCGATCGGTCCGGGCGGTCATGGTGCGGCCGTGGACCCGCACGGTCGCAGGCGTACCACGGCGGTTCGGCCGTCGGAAACGACCTTTTGGCCGGAAACGTTGCGCGCCGCCGTGACGGCGCCCGGGAGGGCCACGTAGTCCATCAGATCGCCGCACCCGCTCGCCTCGAGATCGTGCACGATCAGGTCGCGCTCCCGATCGATGTGGGCGTCGATGCGGTGCGTCGCCTGGGGCTCCCAAGGCTTGAAGATCACGCCCACGTCCTTGTTGGCCGCGCCGACCCAGACGTGCGACACGCTGTCCAGCGACCAGAGGCGGATGTGATGGCGCACCCTGACCGTGGGACCCGGGAGCTCGTAGGTGAGGTCCTGGGGCCTGCCCTGGAAGTACTGGGTGCTGACCGGAGCGCTAGCGGCGGGGCGGCTCGCGATCGCCGCCGTGACCTCCTTGGTCACGGCCAGCACGGACCGCCGCTGCGCGCGGACCCACCCCGCCCCCCCAAACGCGCTGTCGAGCTCGGTCGCGGTACCGATCAGCAGCACGTTGAACGGATCTCCCAGCACCGTCCCCGCGCGGTTCGCTGAACGGGGGACGAACGGGGGGAGGGCCGGCAGCTCGGCCGGATCGGGACGCGTGCTGAGCGGCTCGCACCGGTCGTCGTCCGGCAGCACGAGCGGCTCAGTCAGGCGGATGCCGCCTCGTTCGCCGGCCAGCACCCGCGCCGGCGGTCCCCGGTGCACGAGCGAGTAGCCCCCGAGCAGCGCGACCGGCACGATGGCGATGTCGGCCGCCGCGGCTACACCCGCCGGAACCAGTCTCTTCCCCACGCCGACGACCGACCCTTTCCCGCTCGACACCACGCCGGAGTCGGTGAGCTCGCCGGGCGCCGCATACTCGAGCGTGTCGAGCACACCGGTGATGGCCACCCACTGCCCGGGGCGCACCTCGAGGGAGTCGAACTGCAGGCCGAGCCGGCCGTGCCGGCCGAACCGGCCGCCCCGCCGCGACACGACGAGCCGCCCCCGAGCGCGCATGTACGGCGGGACCACCGTGCAGGAGTCCCGCGCCACCGCTGCCATGGTCTGCACCAGTATCGCGGTTCCGACCGTGTCCTTGCCGCTGGTGATGGCTTGGAGAAACCGGACCGGGATGTGGGTGCCCGCCGGGATGACGCTATCGGCCGGCAGCAGCGTGAGCAGGGCCAGGGCGACCGCCTTCACAGCGCCTCCCGGATGCGCGCGACGCTCTGCAACAAAGCCTCCGCCGTGAGCGTCGGCGAGAAGGCGTCGAACGTAACGGCCTTGGCCCGGGGGCAGCGCCCGACCGCGAGCGCCAGGAAGCCGAGCATCTCGTCGGTCGGTTGGGCGGGCGCGATCCACGGCCCGCCGAGATCGGCGTCGTCTTCCACACCGGCGACGTGCAGCTCCACCACGTACTCGAGGGGGAATTCGGCGAGCCAGCGCTCGGGCTTCTTCCCGTGGTAGTGCGCCTGCAGCCACACGTGCGGGAGATCGAGCAGGAAGCCGACCTCTGTCGCCTCGAAGAAGCGCCGCAGCCACACCGGCTCGGGCATCTGACTCGCCTGGACGTCGAAGAATCCCGGAATGTTCTCCATGACGAGCGGCTGGTCGAGCCGCGCCTGGAGCGCAGCGGCGTTCCGAACGAAGCGGTCGAGGAAGTCCTCGGTGTACAGGGGCGGGAACACGTAGTTGAGGTTGTAACCGCCGTCCTCGGTGTGAAGACACTGGAAATGCTCCGCGACCCAGGGCGATCCGTACAGCTCGGCGAGCGCCCGGGCGCGCGTGATCGAGCGCTCGTCCAACGGCTCGGAGAGCTGGCCCAGGTAGTCGTGGAGCAAGAGCGTGTACCGCTGGCGGATCGCCGGCCACCACGGGTCCGCGGCGGCCGGGGGGTCCGCCATCGCCAGATGGTCGATCCCTTCGGCCTGAGCCAGTTGTGCTCCGAGGTGAGGGTTATAAAAGGCTCCGACCATCAATTTCCCATTCCGCATTGCGCACTCCGCCCTAGTCTACGAACCCGCGCTCGGCGAGTTGGTCACAGAACACCTTGACCTGCGCCGCGACCATGGGCTGCTCGCCGCGGTCGGTCCACGTCGCCGCGATGGCCTCGTACGTTTTCGAGCCGTCGAGCTGCTCGACGATATAGCGTTCCCGACTGCCCCACGCGGCGGCGAGCTCGCGGGCCGAAGGGCGCGCGCGAGGAGGCCGAAAGGCCTCCGCCACCATAGCGTCGATCGCCGCTACCTCGTCCGCGCTGAGCGGTTGCTCCACGGCGGTGACGTTGTCGTCCACCTGTCCAGGGGACCGAGCCCCGGCGAGCACGATCGTGACGCCGGGACGGGCGAGCACCCAGCCCAACGCCAGCGCGGCGAGCGAGGTCCCGCGCCCGCGTGCGAGCCCCTCCAACCGCTCGATGACCCCATGACGCCGCGCGAATTCGGAGCCCGAGAACCAGTAGATCTGCTGCCGGTGATCCCCAGCGGGGAAGCTGGGAGCGGTGCGATAGGCGCCGCTCAAGAGCCCCGATGCGAGCGGCCGGTAGGCGAGAAACCCGATTCCCTGGCTGCCACACAGCGGCAGGTGGCGCTGCTCCACGTCTCGATCGAACAGGTTGTAGGGTCCCTGATAGCACTGCAAGGATGCGATCGCGAGCGCGCGGACGAGCTGGAGGTGGGTCGCGTTGCAGGCGCCGATGGCGCGCGCCTTTCCCTCGTCCTGGAGCCGGCCGAGCTGTTCGAGCTGCCATTCCCAGCGATCGCCGGCCTCGTGCAGCTGGACCAGGTCTACGTAGTCGGTCGCCAGCCGCTGGAGCGACGCCTCGAGCGACTCGCGCGGGTCGTCGCGCGGGCCGACTTTGGTGGCGATGGCGACGCGTTCCCGGTGCGGCCGGAGCATGCGGCCCAACAGGGACTCGGACGCCCCGGAGCCGTAGGTGGGAGCGGTGTCGAAGAAGGTGATGCCGCGCTCGAGCGCGCGCGCGACGGTCGCCGCGCGGTCGCGCTCCGCCGGGGGATTGCCCCATCGGGTCCCGCCCACCGCCCAGCCGCCGAATCCGAGCGCGGGTCCGGCCGTCGGGAAACGCCAAGGGGGCCCGACGTCTGTCCGGGCCCCCGGGCGCATCTGAGCCGCTCCCTTTAGGAGTGGCAGGTGGGTACCAGCTCCGCCGTCTCGACGATCTCGGGACGATGACAGCTGGGCACGAGCTCCTGCGTCTCGACGATCTGCATACATCCTCCTTACACATAGGAGAAATCAGAAAGACGGCTGTTGGGAGAATCCTACGGGTTGCCGTCGCACCCGTCAACCGGTAATACTCAACCCCTCATGATTCCGATTCACGTGCTCGTCACCGAGAACACGCTCGCGGACGAATTCGTTTCCGCGTTTCGCGCGAGACGGCTGCCGGAGAAGTTCTTCTATTGGTTCCCCCTGTCGGTGCGGGCGTGGCTGGCTCTGTGCTCGGACGGCGCGTACCGTAACTTCGTGCGCTCGCGCTCGCTGATCGCGCGCGCGGGCGCAGACCTGGCGCGCTTGTTTCCTCCAGCGCCGCTCGAGGTGCTGAGCCTCGGGTCCGGGCAGGGTGACAAGGACTTACTGCTGCTCGCGGCGCTGCGCGAGCGCGGGGTGCGCGTGTCCTACGTGCCCGTGGACACGAGCCAGGCGCTGCTCGAGATGGCGTGCGCCGGCGCGTTTTCCGCGGGCTTCCCGGCGCAGGGCATCAAGGCCGACTTCACGAACCCGACCCATTTGCAGGCGCTCGCCGCGGAGCCCGAGACGCCGCCCCGGCTCGTCTTGCTCATCGGGAACACGCTCGGCGCCTTCGATCCGCTCACCGCGGCGCGCGAGTTGGCGCGGCTGCTGCGGCCGGGCGACGCACTCCTCCTCGACGGCGAGATCTACGCCGGCGAAGTGACCTTCGCGGGCTACGACAACTCCCTGAACCGCCGCTTCGCCTGGGCGCCGCTCCATGCCGTGGGCATTCGCGACGCGGACGGCGAGCTGGTGTTCGAGACCGCGGATGACGCCCGCCTGCCAGGATTGCACCTCATCGCCAAGCACTTCCGGGCGAGCCGGGAGGTGGAGCCGTCCGTCGGCGGCGAGGCGCTGCGCCTGGCGCAAGGCGACCGGCTCGCGATGAGCCATTCCTATAAGTACGCCCCGGACACCTTCCTCCGGATTCTGTCGGACGCCGGTCTCGCGCCGCGGTGGCAGGGACGGAGCGACGACGAGCGTTTCCTCATGGTCCTCGCGTCGCCCGCATGACGAAGCCACTCGAGGTCGAGGGCCTCGGCTATCGCCTGCCGGGAAAGGGGAAAGGGGAAACGGGAAGCGAAGGCGTTCTCGTGCAAGACCTCTCCTTCACCGTCGACGCTGGGGAGACGCTCGTGCTGCTCGGCCGCAGCGGCTCGGGGAAGACGACCACGCTCAAGCTCATCAATCGCCTGCTCGAGCCGACCACGGGCGCGGTGCGAATCGCGGGAGAGCGCTCCGCCGACCTGCCGGCGACACGGCTGCGGCGCCGCATCGGCTACGTGATTCAGGAGGTGGGCCTGTTCCCGCATTTCACGGTGGAGCGGAACGTGGGGCTCGTGCCGCGGCTCGAAGGCTGGCCGCCGCAGCGCACCGCCACGCGGGTGCGCACCCGCGTCGAGCTGCAGCGCGAGTTCCAAGCGCTCGAAGGACGGCTCGGCAAGGGGATGGTGTTCGTCACGCACGACGTGCGCGAGGGGCTGTTGCTGGGCACGCGCATCGGGCTCATGCACCTAGGCCGGTTGGTGTTTCTGGGCACGCCGGAGGAGTTCCGGCGCTCTGAACATCCCGAGTGCCGGGCGTTCATGGAGGCCGCGTGAGAGCGCGCCCTCTCAGCGCGCCAATTCCCCGAGCGGGCTTGCTATGACACTCTGGAGCTTCTATTCCCGCAACCTCGGGGAACTCCTGGGACTGGTGGGCCAGCACCTGTATCTGATCGTGATTTCGACCGGCGCGGCAATCGTCATCGGCGTGCCGCTCGGCGTGCTGCTCACGCGCCGGCCGGCGCTGCGCGGCGCCGTGCTCGGTATCGCGAACGTGTTCCAAACGGTGCCGAGCCTCGCGCTGTTCGGGTTTCTCATCCCGCTGCCCTTCATCGGCGGCATCGGCGCGCGCACGGCGATCGTGGCGCTCATCGTATACGCGCTGCTGCCAATCGTTCGCAACACGTACGAGGGGATTACCGGCGTGGACGCCGCGGTGCGGGAGGCGGGGCGAGGCATGGGCATGACCGACTGGCAGCTCCTCACGCAGGTCGAACTGCCGCTTGGCTTCGGCGTGATCCTGGCTGGGGTGCGCGTCGCGACCGTCGTGAGCGTCGGCACGGCGACCATCGCCGCGGCCATCGGCGCCGGCGGCCTGGGCGTCTACATCTTCCGAGGCGTGGCCGTCGTGGACGACACGCTCATCCTGGCCGGCGCGCTGCCGGCGGCGCTGATGGCGCTTGCCGCGGACGGGCTGCTGGGGCTCGCCGAGCGGCGGCTCGCGTGGCGGGCGAGATGACCTACGGGGGAATGGCCCGGGGTCCCCGGGCTGAGAGCCCGGGCTCGGCGTCGCGTGCGTCCTGTAAGGACGCATCCCCGGCCGAGCGCGCCCTCTCAGGGCGCGGACAATGGATGTCGCGCAGCGTCGCGATTTCCGTTGCGCCACTGCTGCTCGTTCTCCTCCTGCTGGCATTCGGAGGCTGCCACCGTGGTGACCGGATCGTGGTCGGCTCCAAGAACTTCACCGAGTCCGACCTGCTCGGGGAGATCGTGGCGCAACAGATCGAGCGGCGTACGGGGCTCCCCGTCGAACGCCGCTTCCATCTGGGCGGCACATTCGTGTGCCATCAGGCCATGATGTCGGGCCAGATCGATCTCTACGTCGAATACACCGGGACGGCGTATACCGCGATCCTGAAGCACGCGCCCGTGGCCGATCGCGACAGCGTCTACCGCACCCTCGTACGCGAGTACGCGCAGCGGTTCGGGTTCTTATGGGGCGAGCCGCTCGGCTTCGACAACACCTTCGCCATCACCGTGCGACACCGCGACGCGACGCGCTACGGCCTGACGCGCATATCCGACCTGGCCCGCGTGGCGCCGCGCTGGAAGGCGGGATTCGGCTACGAATTTCTGGAGCGCGCCGACGGGTTCCGGGGGCTCGCGGACACGTACGGCCTGCGGTTCGCCGCCCCGCCCACCGCGATGGACCTGGGGTTGACGTATCGCGCGCTCGCCGACGGGAAGGTGGACGTGATCGCCGGCAACTCGACCGACGGCCAGGTTGAGGCGCTGGACCTCGTGGTGCTGGAGGACGACCGTCACTACTTCCCGCCATATCAGGCCGCCCCCGTGCTCCGGGAGCTGGTGGCCCAGCGGCACCCGGAGGTCCGCGCGGCGCTCGCGCAGCTCGCGGGCGGCATCAACGACGCCGAGATGCGACGACTC
>WNGE01020326.1_pt1 | contig 11661 bp, 9 predicted proteins | sample 5400651 | NCBI WGS metagenome assembly WNGE01 (sample SAMN13153370, study PRJNA577476) | soil metagenome | isolation source: 60 cm soil or saprolite under grassland replicate 2 | place: USA:California | collected 2016-06-15 | reverse complement strand
CAGGGGGGTGGGGGGATGGAGAAGACCTACACGGTCCGTGAGATGCTGGAAGCGCTGCACCGGCGCAGGTGGCTCGCCGTCGGGGTCGCCGCGGCGGTGCTGCTCGTCTCGGCGGCCACGATCGTCGCGATCCCGGCGGAGTACCGCGCCGAGTCGGTGATGCAGATCGAGCCGCACGTCGTCCCACACGACTTCTTCCCCGCCTCGGTGACCTCGTTCGACGAGCGGATGCGCACGCTCAAGCACGGGGTCCTGGCGCGCCCCGTCCTCGAGCGCGTGCTGCAGGAGACCGACTTCTACCCGGGTTGGAAGAGCGACCCGGAGGAGGCCGTCGAGAAGCTGCGCCGCAACGTCGAGGTCCGGCTCGAAGGGGAGGTGGCGGGTGGCCCGCCCTCGCTGCTCTTCGTGGTCGAGGTGCGCGGCCCCGACCGCGAGAAGGTGGCCCGGGCCGCCGACATCATCCCGCGCTCGTACGCCGAGATGACGCGCTCGCTCTTGCAGGTGCAGGCGAGGAACCTGCGCGAGACGCTCGCGAAGCAGCTCGACGAGCTCTCGCGCAAGCTCGCGGCGGAGGAGGAGAAGCTCGTCGCCTTCAAGAGCCAGCACGCGGGCGAGATCCCCGAGGCGAACGACGCGAACCAGCGGGCCGCGGCGACCCTGGTGGCGCAGATGGACCTGCGGCTCGGCGCCATCGCCGACGCCCAGCGCCGCCGCACCGCGATCTACGCGACCATCCCGGAGGCGTTCAGCGAGGCCGGCCTCTCCGGCGGGAACGCCGAGGACGTGCTGCGCCGCCTGGAGACGACGCGCGCTGCGTACGGCCCCGAGCACCCGGACGTGAAGCGCCTCGAGCGCCAGTACCAGGAGGTCACGTCGCGCAACGCCGAGGAGCTGAAGAAGTTCAAGCGCGACCGCCTCGACGCGCAGGTGTCGCGCGTGGACGCCGAGATCCGGGAGCACGAGACCAAGCTTCACGACCTCGAGAAGCAGCTCGCGGCGGTGCAGAAGCGCCTCGACGCGGCGCCCCGGTGGGGCGAGCAGTACCGCGTCCTCTCGCGCGAGTACGAGACGTTCCGCACGAAGTACAGCTCGACGCTGTCGCGCGCCGCCGACGCGCAGTCGGCCGAGCTCCTGCTCGCGGCGGACGCGCCGAACCTGTTCCGCGTCGTGCAGGCGGCCTTCGCGCCGTCGCGCCCGGCCGGCCCGAACCGCGCCAGCCTCGCGCTCGTCGCGATCGCGTGCGCCCTCGGCGCCGCGCTGCTCGCCGCCGCCGTCGCCGAGTACTTCGACAGCTCCCTGCGGGGACCGCAGGACGCGAGCGCGTTCGGCGTCCCCGTGCTGGCATCCATCCCGCGCATCGGACCGCGCCGCGCCGGCGCCCAGCGCTGAACGAGAGAGGAGCACGCCATGTCCGTCCCAGCCCAGACCCTCGGGAGCATCGCGAACCACCAGGACGAGGGCCGCCTCGTTGCCCTCGTCGCGCCCGAGTCGATGGCCGCGGAGCAATACCGCGTGCTGCTGGCGCGCCTCGATCGGGCGTCCGTCGCGCGCCCGCTCCGCGTCGTCGCCATCAGCTCGTGCGCCCGCGGCGAGGGCCGGAGCCTCACGGCGGCCAACCTCGCGCTGACCGCCGCCCGCGACGGCCGCGAGGTTGCGCTCGTCGAGTGCGACTTCCGCAGGCCGAGCCTCGCGCAGCTGTTCGACCTCGCGCCGCGCGCCGGCGTCGCCGAGGTCGCGGAGGGGAAGGCCGAGCTCGCGCAGGCGCTGTCGCGCGTCGGCGCGCTCGCGGTCCTGTGCGCGGGCGAGGCGAACGACCCGGCGGCCGTCGCCCGGAGCCCGCGGCTCGCCGCGACGCTCGAGACGCTCCGGTCCTCCTTCTCGCTCGTCGTGCTCGACGCGCCTCCCGCGCTCGCGCTCTCCGACGCGGGGCGGCTCGCGACGAGCGCGGACGGGATCGTCCTCGTCGTCCGGGCGGGGGAGACGCCGCGCGACGCCGTGCGCATGGCGGTGGAGGCGCTCTCGGAGCGGCTGGTCGGGATCGTGCTGAACGGCGTGCACGAGCCGGGGTACGCGCGCTACCTGCGCGGCGACGTGGTCGGGGCCTGACCGCGCCGGGAGCGGGCGCGGGGGAGGGGAGCCAGCGTGGTCCGCGTCTTCCATCACTGGGTCTCGGGGCGGAAGGCCGCCTTCTTCATCGCCGAGGAGAGCGCGCTCGTGCTCGCGCTCCTCGCCGGCATGTCCCTCGGCCCCGTCGCGCACCCGCTCGTCACGACCCAGCACGGGCTCGGCGCGGCCTTCCTGCGCGCCGCGCTCGCGGCGCTGGCGTTCGCGGGCGCGCTGTACTTCGGCGATCTCTACGACCTCCGCTCCGCGGTCCGCGATCGGAGCGACGGCCGCCGGCTCCTCCGCGCGCTCGGCGTGGCGGTGGTGACCCTGGCCGTCGCCTACCTCGCCCTGCCGCTGCTCGTCCCGATGGGCTGGATCCCGCGCCGTTCGCTCGTGCTCGCGGCGGCGGGCGGCGCGCTCGCCGTCATCGCCGTGCGCGCCGCGATGCCGGCGGTGGTGGGCGCGCCCACGCGGCTGCTCTTCCTCGGCTCCGGGCCGCGCGCGCGGAAGCTCGCGAGCGACGTCGAGGAGGAGGCCGACGGGCTCTTCGAGGTGGTCGGGTTCGCGGAGCTGGGCGGCATCTCGCAGACCAAGGACCCCGCCGTCCCGTTCGTGGGCGGCGTGGATCAGATGGCGAAGCGGCTCCGGGCGCACGTGGTGGTGGTGGCGGTCGAGGACCGCCGCGCCGGGCTGCCGGTGGACGCGCTCCTCGCGTGCCGCACCCGCGGCGTCCGCGTCATGAGCGACGTCGCCTTCGCCGAGGCCACGCTGGGGCGGATCCCGCTCGACCTCCTGCGTCCGAGCGCGCTCATCTTCGACGAGGGCTTCCGGGCGAACCGCTTCACGCGCGCCGTGAAGCGCTCGCTCGATGTCGTGCTCGCGATCGGCATGCTCGCCGCCGTCGCGCCGCTGCTCGCCGCGGCCGGGCTCGCGATCGCGCTCTCGGACGGCCTCCCCGTCCTGTACTCGCAGGAGCGGACCGGCCAGAGCGGCCGCTCGTACCGCATCTGGAAGTTCCGGACCATGCGGCGCGACGCGGAGACGCTCGGTGCGGCATGGGCGACGCGCGACGACCCGCGCGTCCTCCAGGTAGGCCGGCTCATGCGCAGGAGCCGGGTGGACGAGCTCCCGCAGCTCTGGAACGTGCTGCGCGGCGAGATGAGCTTCGTCGGGCCGCGGCCCGAGCGCCCGGTCTTCCTCGACGAGCTGAAGAGGCGCTGGCCCCTCTTCATCATGCGTGAGCTCGTGAAGCCGGGGCTCACCGGGTGGGCGCAGCTCAAGTACGAGTACGGCTCCACGATGGAGCAGCAGGCGCGCAAGCTCGAGTACGACCTCTACTACATCAAGAACACCTCCCTCTTCCTCGATCTCGTCTGCCTCTTCCACACGGCGAAGATCGTCCTCACCGGCCGGGGGGCGAAGTGACGCACGCGAACCCCGCGCACGCGACCTTGCTCACGCGGGAGCTGGCGAAGGCTGCCCCTGCATCTCGGATAGTCGCTCTCGGCGGCGGGACCGGGTTGCCGCGCGTGCTCGCCGGGCTCTCCGGCGATCGCGGTGAGCCGCAGCGCCCGGCGCCGGACGTGACGGCGATCGTCACCACCTGCGACGACGGCGGCAGCTCGGGCGAGCTGCGCCGCCACTACGGAATCCCGAGCCCGGGCGACATCCGGAACTGCCTGGTGGCGCTCTCGGCCGGCTCGGGACCGCTGGCGGCCCTGTTCCAGCACCGCTTCGGCGGCGTGGGCGCCCTGGCTGGCCACACCGTCGGGAACCTCGTGCTGACGGCGCTGGCGCAGCAGCTCGGCGACTTCTCGGCCGCGGTGGCCGCCGCCAGCGAGCTCCTCGGCGTGCGCGGGCGCGTCCTGCCCGCGACGGAGGCCTGCGTCGAGCTCGTCGCGACGCTCGACGACGGACGGGTGATCCGGGGCGAGAGCGCCATCGCGGCGGCCCGCGGGAGCATCGGGCGGCTCGCCATCGACGGCGCCGCCCCCGCGCCCCAGGCGGCGCTCGACGCGATCGCTGCGGCGGACCTGATCGTGCTCGGGCCCGGGAGCCTCTACTCCAGCGTCATCGCGACGCTGCTGGTGGAGGGCCTCGCCGGGGCGCTCGCCGCGTCCCGCGCACCACGGGTGCTCGTGATGAACCTCTTTACCCAGCCCGGCGAAACGGACGGCTACGGCGCGGCCGATCACGTGCGCGCCATCGAGCGCCATGTGGGCCCCCTGGTGGACGCCGTGCTCGTCCACGGCCGAGCGCCGCCCCCTCCGGTGGTGGAGAGCTATGCGGCACGCGGCTCGCATCCGGTGCGGGTCGACCGCGAGGCCCTCGAGGCGATGGGGGTGGTGGTCGCCGCGGCGGATCTGCTCGCGACCACCGGCGGGGTGGCGCGCCACGACCCGGCTCGCATGGCCGCGGCGCTCCGGGGGTTGGCGAGATAGGGGCGGGCCGGCGGCCGCCGGCGGGGGCTCGAGGCATGTGCGGCATCGTGGGGTACATCGGCGGTCGCGAGGCGGGGCCGTTCCTGGTCGAGGGGCTGCGGCGGCTGGAGTACCGCGGCTACGACAGCGCCGGCGCGGCGTTCCTGGTGGGGAACCGCGTCGTCATCAACAAGGCGATCGGGCGCGTCTCCGACCTGGCGAGCGCGCTCCTCGGCGCGGGGCTCGGGGCGAACACCGGCATCGGCCACACGCGCTGGGCCACCCATGGCCGGCCGAGCGACCGCAACGCCCATCCGCACCCCGACTGCGACGCGAAGATCGCGGTGGTGCACAACGGGATCATCGAGAACTACCGCGCGCTGAAGAACGAGCTCGTCGCGGCCGGGCACCGGTTCGCCTCCGAGACGGACACCGAGATCCTGGCGCACCTCATCGAGTCGGAGCGCCGCGGCGACGGCCTCGCCGGGGCCGTGCGCCGCGCCCTGGCGCGCGTGGAGGGCACCTTCGCGCTGGCGGTGCTCTCGGCGGACGAGCCGGAGACGCTCGTCGCGGCGCGGCAGGGCTCGCCGCTCATCGTCGGCGAGGGCGACGGCGAGCGGCTCCTCGCGAGCGACATCCCGGCCCTCTTGCCCTTCACGCGCGACCAGATCGTCCTCGACGACGGCGAGGTGGCGGTGCTCTCCCGCGACGGCGTCGAGCTGTCGAGGATGAAGGACGGCGCGCGCACGGCCCGCCGCGCGACGCGCATCGAGTGGGACCTCACGACCGCCGAGAAGGGCGGCCAGCCGCACTTCATGCTGAAGGAGATCCTGGAGCAGCCGCGCGCGCTCCGCGACACGCTCGCCGGCCGCGTCGTGGACGGGCTGCCGCGCCTCGACGAGCTGGCGCTCGTCCCCGAGGCCGTGCGTGGCGTCGAGCACGTCGAGCTGCTCGCGTGCGGGACGAGCTGGCACGCCGGCCTGGTGGGGAAGCGCTACCTCGAGGAGTTCGCCGAGCTCCACGCCTCCGCCGAGATCGGCAGCGAGTACCGCTACCGGCCGCCGCTGCCGGTGAGGCCCATGGACGGGGAGCAGGGCGCGCGCACCCTGGTGGTGGCCATCAGCCAGTCGGGCGAGACCGCCGACACGCTCGCCGCGATGCGGACCGCGGCGGCGACCGGCGCGCGGCCGCTCGCGGTGGTGAACGTGGTCGGCAGCTCCATCGCGCGCGAGGCGCAGGGCGTGCTCCACACGCGGGCCGGCCCGGAGATCTCGGTCGCCTCGACGAAGGCGTTCGCGACGCAGGTGGCGAGCCTGCTGCTCCTCGCCGTGCACCTGGGACGCCTGCGCGGCACGCTCGCCGAGACGCGCGCCCGGGAGATCGTGGCGGCGCTGGCGCGCGTGCCCGACCTGCTGGAGCGCCTGCTGCCGGCGGCGGCGGAGCAGGCGAGGGCGCTCGCCCGCACCCTGGTGGCGCGCCAGGGCGCGCTCTACCTGGGCCGCGGGTACGGCTTCCCGCTCGCGCTCGAGGGCGCGCTCAAGCTGAAGGACTGCCGCCGGCGCCGGAGGCGATCTACCCGCTGCTCGCGGCCGCGCCGCTGCAGCTCCTCGCCTACGAGCTGTCGGTCGCGCTCGGGCGCGACGTGGACCAGCCGCGCAACCTCGCCAAGTCGGTGACGGTGGAGTGATCTCGATGGCGGCGATCCCCCAGGCGCTCTCCTCGATCCCGGCGCGCGGGCCCTACCGGGTGGACGTCGTCGAGGGGGTGGGCGCGTTCGCGGCGCTGCGGCGGGAGTGGGACGGCCTCCTCGCCCGCGGGCCCGTGAACGAGCCGTACCATCGCCATGCCTGGGTCGCCGCCTGGCTCGACGCCTTCGCGCCCGAGGCGCGCCTGCGCGTGCTCGTGGCGCGCGACGGCGCCGGTCGCGCGGCCGGGATGGCGCCGCTCCTCGAGGCGCGCCGAGGCGGCCTGCGCTGCCTGTCGGCGCCGGCCAACGACCACTCGGCCCGCGTCGAGTGGGTGCTCGGCGACGACCAGCGCGGCGCGGTCGAGGCGCTCTGGGCGTTCCTGCGCGACCGGCTGCGCTGGGACGTCCTCGTCCTGCGCGACGTGCCGCGCGACGGGCCGACGTCGCGCCTCGTGGAGGAGCAGGCGCGGCGCGACCGCCACCCAGCCGGCCGCTGGGAGTCGCTGCGGATGCCCTACCTCGCGCTCGGCGCGGAGCCGCGCGAGAAGCGGGTCTCGTCGAAGTTCCTCGCCAACCTGCGGCGCCGGATGCGCCGCCTCGAGGAGCAGGGCGCGGTGTCGTACCGCCGCGTCGGCGGCGGGGGGGAGGAGGGCGGCCTCGAGAGGTTCCTGGACGAGTTCCTCGCCCTCGAGGTCGCGGGGTGGAAGGGCCGGCGCGGCACGGCCATCGCGAAGGACCCGGCGACCGCCGCGTTCTACCGCGGGCTCGCGCACGCCGGCGCGCGCGACGGCTGGCTCGCCCTGCGCGCGCTCGACCTCGACGGGCGCCCCGTCGCCATGCACTTCGGCCTCCTCCATCGCGGCGTGTACGCGCTGCCGAAGCCCGCCTACGACGAGGCGCTCGCGGCCTGCTCGCCGGGGCAGCTCCTGTTCCGCGAGGTGCTCGCCGAGTGCGAGGCGCGCGGCCTCGCCCAGCTCGATTTCCTCGGTCCCGACATGCCCTGGAAGCGGGACTGGGAGCCCGCGTTCCGGGTGCACGACTGGCTCCACGTCTACCGGCCGGGGCTCGCCGGGGCCGCCCTGCACGCCTTCAAGCACCGGCTGAAGCCCTTCGCGAAGGAGGTCCTCTCATGGTGGCGACGCTGACGGAACCAGCTCGCGTCCGCACGGCCTCCGCCGCGCGCGCGCCGGGGCGCCGGTTCCTCCCGGTCCTGCCGACGCTCTCGCCCGCGATGCTCGTGCCGCGGCTGCGGGCGGGCCCGTCGCCGTTCCCGTTCTCGGCGCCCGACCTGCGCCGATACTACTTCGCCCGGAACGCGGTGTGGCTCTCCGCGCGACTGCTCGGCCTCGATGGGAACGAGGTGCTCGTCCCCGCGTACCACCACGGGGTCGAGGTGGAGGCGCTCGAGGCCGCCGGCGCCGTGCCAAGGTTCGTGCGCGTGGACGGGCGGATGCGGCTCGACCTCGCGCACCTCGAGGCGAGCATCGGCCCGCGGACCCGGGCCCTGTACGTCATCCACTACCTCGGCTTCCCCCAGCCGATGCGGGAGATCGCCGCGCTCGCGGCGCGGCACGGGCTGCCGGTCGTGGAGGACTGCGCGCTCGCGCTGCTCTCCTGCGATGGCGAGGTGCCGCTCGGCTCGACGGGCGACGCGGGGATCTTCTGCCTCTACAAGACGCTCCCGGTCCCGAACGGCGGCATCCTGGCCTTGAACCGCGCGCTCGACGCGCCGGGGCCCGCGCGCGCGGCGCCGCTCGGGAGCACCCTCTCGCACGTCGCCGGGAGCCTCCTCGCGCACCTCGCGCTCCGCCACGGGCCGGCAGGCGAGGCGGTGCGCGAGGCGGTCCGGCGCGCCGGGCGCGGGGTGCGCCTCGCGATGGGCGTCCAGGCGCTCTCGACCGGGACCATGCACTTCGATCCCGCGAGCGCTGACGTCGCCATGAGCCGGCTCAGCGCGCTCGTCCTCGAGAACCTCGACTACGAGGCCATCGTGGAGGCGCGCCGGCGCAACTGGTTCCTCCTCTTCTCGCGCCTGCGCGACGTCGCGCCGCCCATCCAGCTCGAGCTGCCCCCCGGGGTGTGCCCGCTCTTCTACCCGCTCGCGTGCCAGGACAAGCAGGCGGTGGCGGCGCGGCTCCTCGCCCGCGGCATCGAGACGGTGGACTTCTGGCGCGACGGGCACCCGGCCTGCCCGCGCGACGACTTCCCCGAGGTGGCGGCGCTCCGCAGGCGCGTCCTCGAGCTGCCGCTGCACCAGGACCTGACGCCCGACGACATGGCCTACCTCGCGTCGGCGGTCGAGGAGGCCGTCGCATGAACGCCGCGCGCAATCACCTCTCGCCCGTGCGCGTCGCCGAGAGCGACGACCCGGCGCGCCTGGCGGCGCTCCGGACCGACTGGACCGAGCTGTTCGCGGCGGCGGGCGGCGGGAACCCCTTCCTCTCGTGGGAGTGGCAGTACACGTTCTGGCGCACCTTCGCGCAGCGGCGGGCGCTGTGGATCCTGGAGGCGCGCGATCGCGGGGAGCGGCTCGTCGGGCTGCTCGTGCTCGCCGCGCGCGCTTCCCTCGGCGCGCCGCGGCGCTGGTGTCTGCTCACGAACGGCGTCACCGGCACCGACGCCCTCGACGTCCTCGCCCGGCCCGGCTTCGGGCCGGCCGTGCGCGAGGCGATGGGCCAGGCCCTCGCCGCGGCGATGGGGCGCTGGGACGTGCTCGACCTCGAGGACCTGCCGTGCGGCAGCGCCACCATCCCGGCGCTGCGCGGCGCGCTCCAGCCTCGCGGCGTGCACGTCGCGGTCGAGCCGCGCTTCGTCTGCCCGGGCTTCGCGCTGCGCGGCACCTTCGCGGAGCACGTCGCCGCCTTCCGCCGCCGCGACACCTACCTCCGGCGCCGGCGCTGGCTCGAGAAGCAGCCTGGCTTCGCGATCGGCGTCGCCGAGACGCCCGCCGAGGCGCCGGAGGCGATGGAGGACTTCCTCCGGCTCCACCACCTCCGGTGGGACGCCGAGGGGGGCTCGGCGGGCATCCCGCGCGGCCTCGTCGAGGACTTCCACCGCGACGTCGCGCCGCTCCTCGCGGCGCGCGGGTGGCTCAGGCTCTACCGCATGTTCGTCGGCGGCGCGTCGGTCGCGGCAGTGTACGGCCTCGAGCTGGGCGGCCGCTTCCTCTACTACCAGTCCGGAATGGATCCCGCCTGGTCGGCGCGCAGCCCCGGGCTCGTGCTCATCGGGAAGACGGTGGAGGACGCCTACGCGCGCCACCTCACCGACTACGACTTCCTGCGCGGCACCGAGACGCACAAGCTCGACTGGGCCGGCGACCGCCGCGAGACGTGCGCCCTGCGCCTGCGCGCGCCGGGGCTCCGCGCCGACGCGGGGGCCGCGGCCGAGGAGGTGTTCCGGCGGGCGCGCGAGGCGGCCAAGGCGATCGCGCCCGAGCGCATGTGGAGCGCGCTGCAGCGGGTGCGCCGGAACGTCTCCGTGAACGGGCTCTCCGGGGCGCGCGGCGCGGCCCGGACGCCCGCCGGCGGCGCCTCGGCGGCGAGGAAGGAGGAGTGATGGGCGAGCGGGCGGACAACAGCGCGAAGTGGGTGGTGCGCCGCGCGGCGAAGGCCGCGATGGCGGGCGCGCTCTGCGCGGCCGGGGCGCGGTGGGTCGTCCAGTCGGTCGCGCGCCGGGTCGCGGGCGGGGCGCGGGTCCTCATCCTCTCCTATCACCTGCCCGTCCCGGACTTCGGCCAGGCGGCGCGTCAGGTGCTGCCGTCGCTCCTCGTCTCGACGGCGACGCTGCGGCGGCAGCTGCAGCAGCTCGCCCGCGAGCGCGAGATCGTCTCGCTCGACGAGGCGTGCCGGCGCCTCTGCGCGCCCCCCTCGCCGCCGCCGAGGCGCGGCCGCGTCCCGGACGTGGCGGTGATCACCTTCGACGACGGGTACGTGGGCGTCCACGAGGACGCGCTCCCCGTGCTCCGCGACCTGCGCATCCCCGCGATCGTGTACGTGCCGAGCGGCTACATCGGGACGGCCCACCGGCTGCTGCACGACCGGCTCTTCGCGGCCCTCGCCGAGCTGCAGCGGCGCCGGCTCCTCCCGCAGGCGGCGGGCCTCGCGCCCGATCTCCAGGCGCTGCTCGACGCCTGCGCGGGCGAGGGCGCGGGGTCCACGCTCGACCACCTCATCGCGCGGCTCTCGCACGACCAGCTCTCGGAGGTCGCCGCCGCGCTCGAGCGGCGGCTCGGGATGTGCGAGCAGGACCTGCCCCCCGCCACGCGGCTCATGACCTGGGAGGAGCTGCGGGCGCTGCGGGCGGCCGGGGTGGACGTGGGCGGCCACACGGTGCACCACGTGGCGCTCGCGAACGTCGCGCTCTCCAGGGCGAGGCCCGAGATCGAGGGCTGCCGGCAGGAGATCGCAGCCCGCCTCGGGGAGCCGCCGCGCCACTTCGCGTACCCGAACGGCTACTACACGGCGCGGATCCGGCGCGCCGTCGCCGACGCCGGCTTCACCTCCGCCGTCACCACCGAGGACCTGGAGAACCGGCGCCGCGGCGACCTCTTCACGCTGAAGCGCAAGACCCTCTGGGAGAACAGCACGCTGGGCGCGACGCAGTACAGCGCGGCGCTCGCGGCGTGCAACCTCGACGGCGTGTTCGGCGCGCTGGGCTGGCAGCGTCCCGTGGCGGGGGAACGGCCCGACCGCGAGGGCGAGGAGGAGCCCGCGCCGGAGCGGGTGGCGGGTTGAGGCGCCGGGGGCCCGTCGGCCCTCGGGTGAGATCGCGGGTCGCGGTCGAGACCGGATCGAGGAGGAGGCTCGGAGGATGAAGGTCGCGCTCGTCGGCAACTACCCCCCGCCGTTCGCCTCCTCCACGTCCACACGAACGGCGCCAACCCGAAGTCGTGGCTCGTCGCGCTCGCCGCCTCGCGCGCGCGCCTCGCCGCGGCGCCCCCGCCCGTGCTCACGCTCCACTCCGGCCTGTGCCCCGCGTACCTCGCCGGGCGCGCCGACCGGCGCGAGGGAGTGCGCGCGATCTGCGCGCGCTTCGGCCAGGTGATCGCGGTGAGCGCCGAGGTCGCCGCGGCCGTCGAGGGGTGCGGCGTCCCGGCGGAGCGGATCGCGGTCATCCCGGCGTTCCTCGCCGCGGGGGTCGCGCCCGGGGCGCCCCCGCGGCGCTTCGCGGCGCTGCGGGAGGCGCGTGCGCCGCTCTTCGCCGCGGCCATCGCGCCCGGGTCCACCTATGGCGAGGACCTGCTCCTCGCCGCGTTCGCGGCCCTGCGCGCGCGCGAGCCGAGGGCGGGGCTGGTCGTGTTCGGCCCCGGGTCGGACCGCGGCCCGAGCGCGACGGTGGGGCTGCGCGGCGGCGTCCTCGCGCTCGGCGAGATCGACCACGCGGCGGCGCTCGGGGTCATGGCGGCCTCGGACGTCTTCGTCCGCCCGACGCGCGGCGACGGCGACG